>ULTD01002038.1_pt1 | contig 129769 bp, 134 predicted proteins | sample 1957321 | NCBI WGS metagenome assembly ULTD01 (sample SAMEA4835726, study PRJEB28245) | human gut metagenome | biome: gut microbiome; material: fecal sample | place: Denmark | collected 2008
GTATCTGTTGTAACGCCAGTTGCAGTGCAGAGTAGCTATGTATGGACGGGATAACCGCTGAAAGCATCTAAGCGGGAAGCCTCCTCCAAGATGAATTTTCCCATTCTTCGTGAAGTAAGATTCCTTGTAGACTACAAGGTTGATAGGCTAGAGGTGGAAGCGTAGTGATACGTTGAGCTGACTAGTACTAATAGATCGAGGATTTAACTTAAACAATTATTTCTTATTAGATGAATTATATCATTGCATTATCGGGTTTTTTAAAGGACAAAATCCTTTATTGGTGACGATAGCTTAGGTGATACACCTCTTCCCATCCCGAACAGAGAAGTTAAGACCTAATACGCCGAAAATAGTGTAATGCTAAGATAGGTAGTCGCCAGTTTTTTTTTGCTTAAAAATACTTATAAATAGTTAATTTACAAACAAATTATGTAAAATAACAATATTATACTTGTATTAATTATTAGTTATATCTTATAATAGGAATAGGTGATTAGAAATGGAATTTAAATACACATCAAGATCAGTTGATGACACAGTAAGAATTGCTCAAGACATTGAAAGTGAAAAATTTCCAAACATGGTAATTTGCTTATATGGAGAGCTAGGCAGTGGAAAGACTGTATTTACAAAAGGGTTTGCTAGTGCAATGGAAATTGAAGAAACAATAACAAGTCCTACATTTAATATTATAAAAGAATACCCATCAGGAGAACTACCATTATATCATATGGATGTTTATCGTCTTGAAGAATCTGATGAATCTATTGGATTTAATGACTATTTTAATAAAGGTGGAATATCTATTATTGAATGGGCTGACATTATTAAAAACAAACTACCTGAAGAACGTTTAGACATTAAATTCAAAGTTATCGACGAAGACACGAGAGTACTTGTATTTATGCCTCATGGTGAAGAATATGAAGAAATCTGTAGTGCGGTATTATAATGACAACATTATTTATAGATACCCATCTAAATGATATATTAGTATTTCTTTTGAAAGATGGTAAATGTGTTGATAAAAGAGAAGTTATCAACAAAAAAAACAATAGCGAAGTTTTATTTCCAACTATTAAAGAATTAATTGATGGCAAAAAAATTGATGAAATTATAGTAGTAAATGGACCCGGTTCTTTTACAAGTGTAAGACTGGGAGTTACAATAGCAAAAACATTGGCTTATACTATGGATATTCCTATTAAAACTATAACCTCTTTAGAGGTATTAGCTATAAGTAGTGAAAAACTAAAAGTGGGAATAAGTGATGGTAACGGATGTTATTTAGCAGAATTTGATGAACAATATAAACCATTAAATGATTTTATTTATGTTAATAACTCCGATTTTATCAACATGAAAAACAAAGATGAATATTATATGGAATACTTGGTTGATATAGAAAAAGTTTACTTACATATGAACAATATAAATCCTACAAATGCTCATAATGTAAATCCTATCTACATAAAGAAAATTGGTGTTGAAATTGATAAGAAAAGCAACTAAAAATGATATTAATAAAATAAATGAGCTAGGAGCACAATTACATAGTAATTTTATATATACATATCATATTGAAACTGAAGTAGAAAATAGTTTTTCTATAGTTTTAGTTTCAGAAGATAATAGTATTATAACAGGTTATCTGTATGCCCAAGAGTTAGTGGATAATATTGATTTATTAAGTATTTTTGTTGATAAAAACTATCGTTATCAACATATTGGTACAGATTTAATTAATTATTTACAAGAAAATAGTAATAATAAAACCATTACTTTAGAAGTTTCAAATAAAAATGAAAACGCCATTCTTCTATATAAAAAGTGCGGTTTTAAAGAGGTAGGAATAAGAAAAAAATATTATATTGATAGTGATGCCATAGTAATGAAATGGGGGATTTAAATGAAAGATATATATATATTAGCAATAGAAACATCATGTGATGAAACAAGCATAGCAATTGTTAAAAATGGTCATGAAGTCGTAGCAATGACTATTTTAACTCAAATGTATACTCATGCAAATTTTGGTGGAGTAGTGCCGGAAATTGCATCAAGAATGCATACAGAAAATATAACAATGGTTTTAGAAGATACTTTAAAAAAAGCCAACATGACTGTTAATGATGTTGATGCTATAGCAGTTACACAAAAACCTGGTCTTCTAGGTTCTTTACTCGTGGGCATAGAATTTGCCAAAGTATTAAGTTATGTATATAACAAACCGTTAATTGCTGTAAATCATTTAATAGGTCATATATATGCTAATGCTATTAATAAAAAGTTAGAGTTTCCTCTTTTAGCTTTAGTTGTAAGTGGGGGACATACAGAACTAGTAATTATGAAAGATGACTACGACTTTGAATTTCTAGGTGGAACCCTTGATGATGCTATCGGCGAAGCATATGATAAAGTTGCAAGAATACTAGGCATACCGTATCCGGGAGGGCCTGGAATAGAAAAGAAAGCTCTAGAAGGCAAAGTAACTTATGACTTTCCAAGGCCAGTAATGGATAACACATATAATTTTAGTTATAGTGGCTTAAAAAGCCGAATAATAAACATTGTTCATAATGAAAAACAAAGAGGAAACGAAATAAGAGAAGCTGACTTAGCGGCTAGTTTTCAATATGTTGCTGTTGATGAACTTGCTAGAAAAACGGATTTAGCCCTTAGAAACACTGGTATAAAACATGTTTTAGTAGCAGGTGGTGTATCAGCAAACAAATATTTACGAAATGAAATAGAAAAAGTAGCAGAAAAAAATGGTGCTAAATTAAACATTCCAGAATTTATATATTGTACAGATAATGCAGCAATGATTGGTGCTGCAGCTTACCCCCTTTATTTAAAAAAACAATTTGCAGATTACTCATTAAATGGTGAATCTCAAGCAGATGTTTGCTAGAAAGGCATAAAAATGAATGATAATTTTCAAAAACTAAATAATTTTTTCCAAACAGATTTGCATATAAAGGAATTAATAAGTAGTTTATTTCCTAATCCAGCGGATAGATTAAATAAATCTGCACTTTTTAAGTATGTTGATAGATTGGAAGACTCTTTGGATAAAATAGAAATATCCTTCAATAGAATTATCAACACTTATTTTTCTAGTGATTTAAAAAAATATATTGAAGTAGTATTTGATTATTATCATCAAGAAATAAATAGTTGTGGTTACGATTATGATAAATTAGAAAATGCTTTTAAAAAGATATTTGTGAGTATGTCACCTGAGTTAATTGATATAACCAACAATGAAATAAAAGGTTATTATATGTTATCTGGGGTTGAAAAACCTTTAGCTAAAGCAACTTCAATATCAGAAATTTTACATATATTTCATTCTTATGTTTTAAATAATGAAAATATATTACAAAGTTGCAACCTTCTAAAACAAAAAGCTGAAACACGTCTTTATGGTTATCCATCTCAAATAGCTGAAAATATTTTTAACTCTTTAGATGACTATTTTAGTGATTCACCCAAAATAATTGTTTCTTTAAATGAAACTCACATTCTTATGATGCTAAGGGATTTTGGGCATGCAACAACTTTAGATATCAACATTGAAAATGATGAAGCTTGGATAGAGTATTTTATTCCAAAAGTGTGTAATTATCTAATGGTAAATGAACTTCCAGGTGTAAGAAAAGTAGATAAAAGTTCAAATTGGACCAAAGGAACATTAAGAGTTAAAGTAAGTAAACTTGGTGAATACTTAAACAATTTTATTAAAATGATACCAACAGATGATGAAATGTTTATAAAAGGTGGAATTGTGTACAAAGAAAGAACAACAAGATAAAAAATGTTGCTAAAAATTATAGACAAACGAATAAATATTTGCTATAATGTGTATTACATGGGGAAGTACTGGTTTCGACATGTATTACTAGGCATGACTGCAAGTGGTCGGCATACCTTAAGTGCAAAATTAAAATTAAATGACGAAGCTAATTATAGTTTCGCTCCTGCTTTTGCCTAATATAAGGTAAGGGAGCACTTCTATTCAATTTCTCTTATAGGTTGAACTAGGGGTTAATAAATATAAGATATAATATATTAATTGCTTAGGTTAGTATATCGAATTTCACTAAACTTACTAATTAATAGGTTAGTGTAGAGCCATTTTAGTTAGGACATTTAAATCTACCTAAACTTGTAGACGTTGTGATATAGGGTATATTGGACAGGAGTTCAATTCTCCTCTTCTCCACCAGATTGATAGGAAACTCGAACTTTTAAAGTTTTGAGAGTAATAAATTACTAACAGAAATGTTAGTTTTTTTGTTATTTAAGAAAGTGAGAGTGATTATATGTTAACAATAGAAACTAAAGAAATAGAAATAAGTAAAGACTTATTAAAGAGAGTTGAGATGATATGTAAGTTTGCTTGTGTTAAACCTACTATTACAAATGGAAATATTAAGAATATTAAAGGAACTAATATTGCTTATGTAAAACCACATATTATCAAAATTAATAATATTGATTATTTAATGTTTGATGAATGTGATGACATATTTGTTAATGGTTATGATGAAAAAATAAAGTTTAAAGACTTTGAAACCTATATTAAAAGCCATTTTTAAGACAAAGGTTTGACATTTTTTAAAAAAGTGATAGAATAATCGACTAAGAAGACTTATGTCTATTTAAGGGGGTTAAATAGTATGAGATTCAAGTTTAAAAGCAAACATTATTCTAAATTAGATTTTAAAAGGTGTCAGCAGTATTAGTCACTATAATACTTTTGACACCTTTTTTGTTAGGAAAAGGAGTTGATGATTTATGAATGATGAAAAGAAAATTGCAGGTATTTATAAAAGAGTTTCAACATTAGACCAAAAACGAGAAGGTTTTAGTCTGGGAGAACAAGAAGAAAAATTAAAAGAATTTTGTAAATTTAAAGGTTATGAAATTTATAAAATATATGCTGATGAAGGTATAAGTGCTAAAAATGATAAAAGACCAGCATATCAAGAAATGATGAGAGATGTTAAAGATAAAAAGATTAATGTGATTGTTGCTTTTAAACTAGATAGATTAACAAGAAGTGTTTAGGATATTGAAAAACTTATGAAGTTTGTTAACGATAATGATTGTGATATTGATTGTATGGCAGATGAATCTAATACTACTACTTCAAATGGTAGAATGGTTATGAGAATAATGACTAGTGTTTCACAAAACGAAATTGAGAAATGTAGTGAAAGAACTAAATTTGGTATGGTAGGTGCTATAAAAGCAGGTCATATTCCCAACAAGTGTCCTTTAGGTTTTAAAAGAAATAATAAAAAGTTAGTTCCTGATCCACTAACAAAAGATATAGTAATAAGAGTATTTGATTTATATTTAGAGGGTAAAAGTTATCAAACTATTGCTAATATTTATAATGAAGAAAAAGTATTAGGTAAAACTAATTGGAGAGATTCAACAATTAATCATATAATTACAAATGAACTTTATAAAGGCGATTATCTGCATGGTAAAAGGACAAAGAAACCTACTTATTATGAAAATGTTGTTGAATCATTAGTTAGTAAACAAAAATGGGAAGATTGCCAATATCAAAAGCAAAGAAATGCAAGGCACTATGAAAGAACAGCAACTTATCTTTTTACTAATAAACTTAAATGCTCTAAATGTGGTAAATTTCTAGGCGGTTGTGCTACTACTAAAAAGAATGGAACTAAATACTATTACTATAAATGTGAACATTGTAAAACTTATTTTAGTGAAGCAGATATTGAAGAAAGATTAAAAGGTTTCTTAATTGAATTAAATAAACAAGATGAATTAATTAATAATTACTATACACCATTTATTAAATCTAAATTAGATAATAAACAAATTGATTATGAAAAAGATATTAAAGAACTAGATAAACAATTAGTTAGAATTAAAATGGCATATATAAAAGGTATTTTAAAAATTGAAGATTTTGAAAATGAGATTAACCAAATAGAGTTTAATAAAAATGAATTAAATAAAAAATGGCAAGAGCAAAAGCAATATGCGAATTTAAGTTTTACAGTTGATGACTTACTTATCTTACAAGATATACAACAAATTGATGACTTTGTTAAACCTGAACTATTCTTTATAAATATAAATAAATGGTTAGAAACACCAAGAGATAAAAAACAAAAATTATTTGCTAAATATATCGACTTTATCGAATTAGAAAAGAATGATAAAGAAATAGATATTACAAATGGTCATTTTAGAGAATCATTTTTAATGGATATGATAAATAATCATGCTATGTATGGAACACCTTATAATTTTAATCTATTTGAAAATGATTATGGTTATCCACTACGAATGAATTGGGAAGCAAAAACTAGAGAAAATGCTAAAAAGTATTTTGATAAACTATGTGCTACTCTAGGAAGTGATTATAAACTTAATTATTATGAAGTAGATACTGATGATGAATTAAAAGATATAACATTTTCAAGCACTTGCGAGATAGAAAAAATAATAAGACTTATAGCTTTAGAAAGAGATAAATTTGATAAAAGTAAAAACTTAAAAATTAGGTATTATAACAATAGACTTAACTAATGTAATTGCACCTAATGGTAAACAAGTTTACAAAGGTTATTTTGAAAAAGTTAGAAAGGTTTTAAAAGATAATGAGTTATGCAATATTTAGAAGTGAATCAATAAATACGATAAAAGATTTAGGACAAATTGGCGCTCATAATAAAAGAGATAAAAAACTTCCCATTTGACAGAGTCAAAAGAGTGTGTGCAAAGAGAATATTCCCTTTGAAACCATAAAACATAATTAAGCAAGAACTAATCGTCCAAGCAATAATTATGTTTTTTTGAATTGCAATAAATTGCAATTATTTATTTTCAAAACTTTGTAATGAAAATAAATTATAAAAATCTATCGCCACTTACAAAATTACTTTGTAATTTCATAACGTGCCACGATTTTTGTTACAAGCTGTGATGGTTTTTATTTTGTTCAATACCGAAGTGGTCGCTATATTGAGATAAAGCATTATCCCAATTATGAGCAATATCATCTGCTTGTGTTAATTCTTCAAATGATTTGTCTTTTCTACCAACAGCAAAATTATACATACCCATAACACCATTATTTAGTAAAAATTCAATTTGTTGATTATCAAATTGTAATCCAGTAGGATTATGAACTGGAGAATAGTTTGGATTTTGCATAAATGAATCATTTTCAGCAAAGTAAACACCATATACTAACTCTGGGCTAAGTTGAGAAATATCTCCATGGTCACCAGAACTTGATAAATGTTTCCATATTGGTAGTGGTATTTGTTGTAATTGACCATTTGTTGTTCTAGGTGTTAAATAATACTTTGGTATTTTTATTACAAAAACTGCATTACCTTTTGTTCCTGCATATTCTTTCATTTTTTGACCTAACTCGCCAGCACTAATTTGCATAGGCCACATTGTAGATAGCATATCATTACCACGATAATTTATTAAACCGTTATTAAATATCTCATTAACTAATGAAGGATCACTTATTGTAGTGCCATGAAAGAAGTATGAAAATTCTTCGTTACTCATTATGATCGCTCTCCATATAAATTATTTTGTTAATCGAATTATTTAATATTTCATCAATTTTATTTATTTTAAACAAGTCTTTTATTTCATTTATTGTTATTTCATCATCTTTAATTGATAATTCATAATCAATCCCATTTATTGATATATCTATATAATTATATCTATTAAAATCAAAAGAATCTTTCTTGTAATGACTTTCGTTATATAAATAATTACTATTATTTTGAATGTTATTAGTAATATTGTTTAATTTTCGTATATCATTTTCAGTTAAAACAAATGGAATAGAAACATTTACATTTGATAAAATATTACCACCAAAATCTTCGTTATTACAAAATGATTTAATCGAATTAGAATAACACATATTTTCATCTATTTCGAATGAATATTTTTCTTCAAATATACTTCCTACACCAAAATCACCATTATAGTGTCTATTTGAAATTTCAATTTTTTGCATAATTATTTTCCCTCTTCTAATTTTTGTATTTTCTTATCTATTTGTGAAGTTAATTCTTCTACAGTTGTAGGTTCCTTATTTTCACTTTCAAAATCTTCAATTTTCTTATCAATATAATCAGTTAATTTATCAACTGTATCAATTTCGTTATCCTCAAGTTCTTTAATTTTTTTATCAATATCTTTTGTTAGTTCTTCAACATTATTGTCCATAACTGCATTCTCCCTTCTACCTAATTATAACACATTTATTTTCTTTATTTTATAGTTTTATGTAAAATTATACATTTTTTGGTTTTAAAATGTAAATGATGTGGTATACTTGTATTAGTTAGTAAGTTATTACTACCTATTAATGTTTGTAAGAAAAGTTATTCAACTTCTTCTTCACAGGCACCAAATTAAATTCAAATTCCTTTTATAGGAATTTTTAATTTTAATAAAGAGGTTTTATCATGAACAATTATGAAATAATAATTAACAAATTGCAAACATCAAAATTTAGAAATAGTTTTCATTTAAAAGAAAAGGAACTAAATTACATTAAAGAAAAAGGAATGGATACAATAAAAAGTCATGCTATAGATTTCATAAATCAAAAATTAGCCCCAGCAAATCCATTAAATGATGGCAAGCAAACTCCCATGAAAAATCATCCAGTATTTATAGCGATGCATGCTTGTGCCTGTTGTTGTAGATCTTGTCTATATAAATGGCACAACATTCCTAAAAATAAAGAATTAAATAACAAAGAAAAAGAATATATATTAAATTTACTAATGACATGGATAAAAAAAGAGTTAATAAACAATACAAATTAACTTTTTTGGTTAATAAAGTACAAATTTTGTTTTCAAACAAGCAAAAACATGATATCATTATATATAGTGTCATTGCATTTTATTACATGGGGTGGAGTTATGAATAAACCATATGCATATTATGAACATAAAAAATTAAATAATTTCAAAGAATTATTAACTTTGAATTTAGGAAATAAAAAAGATGAAGTAGCTTTTATTTTTAATAATGCCAAAAAAGAAGAAATAAAAAAAACATACATTGATTTTTACAATGATGTAACTTTAATGAGCAATTATTTAAGTAACAATTACAAAAACAAACATATTGCATTAATCGGAGAAAATTCTTATAATTATCTAGTATTATTTTTTAGTATTATTATTAGTAAAAATGTAGCAGTATTAATAGATAAAGATTTATCAAAAGAAAAAATCCAAGAATTACTAAAGAAAAGTGATAGTAAAGTTCTATTTTATTCTAAAGACTATTGTGATTTAGATGGATTAGAAAAAAAATATAAGTCATACTTTATTGAAGATATAGAAAACATTATAAAAACTAGTAAGGATTTAAGTTTTAAAGATAATAAAGCTAAAAACGAATGCCGAGTTATATTTTTTACATCCGGTACAACAGGAGCTAATAAAGGTGTCATGTTAAGTGAAAAAAACATTTTGAGTGATATTTATGGCGCGAGTTCACTATTTAAACCAGATGGATTAGTATTTTCGTGTTTACCATTTCATCATGCTTTTGGCCTTATTACAAGCATCTTAAAACCATTTTATTATGGTGTACCAGTATTTTTAAATCACAGTTTAAAATATTTAACAAATGAATTAAAATCATCAGCACCAAATACCATGTTTGTAGTACCAGTATTTATAGAAAACTTTTACAAACAAATATGGAAAAATGCTCGTTTAACAAAGAAAGATTACATGTTAAAAACAATGATAAAACTAAGTAATAGCTTACTAAAAGTTGGAATAGATTTAAGAAGTTACCTATTTAAATCAATAACCAAAAACTTTGGAGGCAACTTAAAATATATCATCTGTGGAGGAGCATTCCTTGATAAAAAATATGTTAAATGGTTTAGAAGTATAGGTATTGAAATATTAAATGGCTACGGAATTACAGAATGTTCTCCAGTTCTAGCAGTAAATAGAAATGAGTATTATAAAGATGGTTCAGTTGGTCAAGTGGTCCGTGGGGCTACCATAAAAATAGAAAACAATGAAATTTTAGTTAAAGGTGACATAGTAATGCTTGGTTACTACAAAGATGAACAAGCCACTAAAGAAGTTATGAAAAAAGGCTATTTTAACACTGGTGACTTTGGTTATTTAGATGAAGAAGGTTTCCTTTATATAACTGGTAGAAAAAAGAATTTAATAATATTAAGTAATGGTGAAAACATATCTCCTGAAGTAATTGAAGAAAAACTTTCTAAAGACAAAGGTGTCTGTGAAGTAATAGTTTATGAAAAAGATAATAAACTTATAGCAAGTATATATCCAACGGAAGAATATTTTGGTAACACAAGTTACTTTAATGGATTAATATACAAATACAATAGTAAAGTACCTAAAAATCACCAAATATCATCAGTTACATTAAGAACAGAAGAATTTCCCAAAAATAATAATCGAAAAATATTAAGAAGTAAAGTTATGGAGGAAGAAAAATGAAAGAAGAAGTAATAAAAATAATAGCTAGTGTTGCAGAAGTACCAGAAGAAAGTATTAATTTAAATACAAATTTAATCGCTGATTTAGACTTAGAATCATTAGACTTAGTAACATTAGTATCAGAAATCGAAAACAAATATGAATTAGAAATTCCTGATAAAGAAATTAAAAAAATTCAAACAGTTGAAGATATTGTAAATTTCCTAAGTAGCCATGTATAAGTTATTCACAAAAGAAAACACTACATCCAAAGATTTGTTAAAAGATGTTTTAAAAAATGAACTAAATATTACTAATTATGAGCTTACATTCAATAAATATAACAAACCATATTTAAAGAATCGTAACATATATTTTAATATTAGTCACGATAAAAACACAACCGTCCTTGTTACCAGTGATAAAGAAATCGGTGTAGATATCGAATATTACACATATAAAGAAAGTGTAATGAAAAAGTATTATAATGAATTTGAACAACAAAAAATAATAAATTCAAATAATAAAGAATATGAATTTACTAGGATTTGGGTTATGAAAGAAGCTTTTGTGAAAATGAAAGGGCAAGGTATATCATATGGCTTACAAAATGTGGATACAACAAGATTAAAAAAACAAATTAAGTTAATAAGTAATGAAAAGTATATAATAGCAATATGTCAAAGTGAGGAGTAGAAATGAACATTTTATATTGTGGAGATACCAACATAGCTGATGGATTAATAATATCCATATTATCATTAATAAAACATGAAAAAGATGTATTAAACATTTATGTATTTAGTATGGATTATGATGCTTCAAAAGGTGTTAGCAAAAAAGCAATACAAAAATTAGATGATTTAGTAAAAAGTGTTAACAAAGAAAGCTTTGTAAAATTAATTGATGTTAAAGAATATTTCTTAAGTGAAATACCATCAAGTAATATAGATACGATGTTTACTCCATACTGCATGTTACGTCTTTATGCTGATTTAGTACCTGATATGCCAAGTAAAATAATGTATTTAGATAATGATGTTGTGGCATATAATTCTTTTAAAAGTTTTTATGATTTAGATAATTCTAAATACGAAATAGTTGGTGCTAGAGATTTCTATGGTCAATATTTTTATAGTAAAAATAAAATAAGGAAAGATTATTTAAATTCAGGAGTATTAATATTAAATTTAGATTTAATAAGAAAAAGCGGTAGCTTTAAAAAAGCTCGCAACATGTGTCAAACAAGAAAATTGTTACTACCTGACCAAGCTGCAATTAACAAATATTGCAAACCAAAACTAATTGTTAAAAGAAAGTATAATGAACAACATACTTTAAAAAAAGATACAGTATTTCGTCATTTTACTACAACTTTTAAGTTCTTTCCGTACTTTAGAACTCAAAAAGTTAAACCATGGAACATAGATAGATTACATGAAATCTTAAAGTGCCATGAATTTGATGACATCCTAGAACGTTATCAAAAATTGAAGGAGGATATTAAGTGAAAAAAACAATACCTATATTTTATGCTATTGATGATGGATATGCCAAGTTTGTAGCAGTTTCAATTAAATCACTAATAATGAACGCAAATAAAGATTATAATTATGATATAAATGTTATATATGAAAATTTAAGCAGTGAAAATGCCAAAAAATTAATGGATTTAGAAACAGAAAATTGTAAAATAATTTTAACTGAAATGAATAAAAATCTAAGTATGATAACAGATAAATTAGGAAATAGACTTCGTGAGTATACATTTACATTAACAATTTATTTTCGTTTATTTATACCAGTTATGTTTCCAAAGTATGATAAGTGTATTTACATTGATTCAGATACAGTAATTACTGGGGATATCTCTGAACTTTTCAATGAAGATTTAGAAGATAATTACTTAGGATGTGTTATAGATAAATCTACAATTGATAATGAAATATTAGCAAGTTATTTTGAAGAGGTCGTGGGTATCCCTCGCGATAAATACATAAATTCAGGTATGCTTTTAATGAATTCAAAAAAACTACGTGAATTAAAAATAGATGAAAAATTTTTAGATTTATACACAAAATATGGTTTTGATGTTGTAGCACCAGACCAAGATTACATAAATGCCATGTGTTATGGACATATTAAATATTTAAAAGATGAATATGATGCTATGCCAAATCCCAATAATAAAGAATTAGAAAATCCTATCATAGTTCATTACAATTTATTTTTAAAACCTTGGCAATATGATGAAGTACAATACAAAGATTATTTCTGGAAATATGCTAAATTTACACCATATTATGAAGAAATATTAGCAATAAAAGACAGTTATACCGATGAAGATAGAAAAAAAGACTCTGAATGGATGAACCTTATGGTAAAAAGAGCATCTATGTTAGTAAATGAAACAACCACTTTAAAAAATATTTTTGAAAGTGGAAAGGAAAACCGCCTATGATAATCGGAGGTAGTAAAAAAGAAGTTATAAAAAACATTGAAACAAACATAAATAATAATGAATTTAACAAAAAAGTTGAAGTCGGAGACCCCAATCTAACTGAAGAAGAAAAATCAAAATATATAAATAAATTTTATCAAAATCAAAAAAGTCCAATATATTTTATCAAAAATAAAATAGCTAATAAAACTGTTAGAAAAATAGCTAAAGAAATATATCCTAATATAAATATAATTGGGTTAGAAAAATTAAATTATGTTGATTTAACAAATGGAGCAATAATAACAAGTAATCATTTTAATCCTTTAGATAGCTACAACATTAGAAAGATAGTTGAAGAAAAACTACATAAAAAACTTTATATTGTAGTACAAGATACTAACTTAGCAATGCCTGGAGCTCTAGGTTTTTTATTTAACAATATTGAGGTAATTCCTTTATCAAAAAGTCCAAATTATATAATAAAAAAGTTTATGCCTGAGTTAAAAAAAATATTATCAAAAGGAAATTTTGTTTTAATTTATCCAGAAGAAGAAATGTGGTTTAATTATAAACTTCCAAGACCTTGTAAACGTGGAGCATATCAATTTGCACATGAACTTGATGTCCCAGTTATTTCTTGTTTTGTTAAAATGACAGACACAAATATTACAGACAATAACGAATTTAATATTGTAAAATATGATGTATTTATAAACAAAGTAATTTATCCAGAAAAAAATGAAAGCATTAAAAGTGACTCACGTAAAATGGCTGAAGTTGATTATGAAACAAGGAAAAAAGCATACGAAGATGCTTATAATAAAGAACTAAAATATGAATTTGATATCAAAGATATTGCAGGTTGGAAAGATATTTAATTATCTTTCTTTTTATATGTCACAAATTCTACATTTGATATTTTGCTTCTTTCTCTCATTTTATTACTAACAGCTTCAGCTAAAGATTTACTTTTTTCTTTTCTAGACAATTCATTATCAACTACAAAAGGACCATCAACATAAATAATTACTTTAGGTTTTTTAAATAATTTACTTTTTTGATAAGTTGTTGTTGCACAGTATACTTCTTTTTCTTCTTCAACTGGAAAAGTAAAAGCACTAGTTTTAAATGGTCTGATTTTTGTATAATATGGCCATACATGTGCTTCAGGATACACAATAATTGGGTGATTATTTCCATAATATTTTATAGATTCTCTAAATTTAATCATATTATGAATACCATCAGGTATAACTAAAGCCCCAAGAGTAGGAAGAAGCTTACCCAAAAGAGGTATCCCAAGATTAGCTTTATTAACCACATAATATGGTCTTTTATATCTAGTTATAAAAGGAGGAATAAAAGCATCTCCAACTTCTTGTGTATGATTTATATATAAATAATAGCTTTTTTTATTTTTTAAAACTTTTCTATTTTTAATACTAACATGTAAAAATAGTTTAATATAAATAAAACTAATAACAAAAAATATCCAATAAATTATATAAGACCAAATTACATAAAAGATATTTTTATGAACCCATTTATAATTATCTTTTAAAATGTATTCTTGATTTTTAGATTTAACTACATCACTATCAAAATCTTCATAATAATAAATTTTCTTCATAACTATCACACATTAATTATAGCACAGAAAATAGACAAATGCACTTTAAAAATATGGACTAGTTCATATAATATAGTGAGGTGAATACAATGAATTATTTAACATATCCATTAAAAGTTATGAATATTACCCAAGGATACAACGATAATTATACTCATAAAAGACATTCAGAAGGTAATTTAAAAGATTATCCAATTGATGATGCCTGTGGAAGTGGTAACAATAGTTATTTTTATTGTCCATGTGATGAAATGGTAGTAAAAAAGGTTTATGGAGTTGGTCTTAGAGCATCAAACACTATATGGCTAGAAAGTACAACCCCAGTTATAACACCAACATTTACAGATTACATTACTATAATGATAGTTCATCCTAAAGATAAGGATTTAAAAAATGTTTATGTTGGAAGAAAATATCAAAGAAATGAAGCATTATTTCCAAAAGGAGCAGATGGTTTTGCAACGGGACCACATTTTCACATCACTTTAGGGCGAGGAAAAATGTCTGGTTCAGGCTGGGCTAAAAACAATCTAGGTTTATGGATATTAAAAACAACTGGTTATAATATTAAACCAGAACATGGAATGTTTATAGATAAAAACTTTACCAGTATAAAAAACTCTAGAAATATTGAATTCTTATCCCTAAATGATGAAGAAAAAGAAGAAGATAACATTTATTACACAACTGCCAACTTAAACATTAGATATGGTCCTGGAGCTAACTATAGATTTGTTAATTTATTACATAAAGATACTAAGATTAAAGTTGAAAGTATAAGTAATGGCTGGGCTAAAATAAATGATAAAGAATATGTTGCAAGTGCTTATCTTACTAAAACTAAACCAAAACTTGTTTATCAATCTAAATCAACAACCGCCGCCTTACTAAATGTAAGAAATAAACCCAATGGTAATGTTATTCTATATAAAATACCTAAAAATACTACAGTTAGTGTAATGAAAAATGAAAACAATTGGACACAAATTTATAATAATCGTTGGGTATACAGTAAATATTTAAACTAACAATTGCTTATTTTTAAAATTTATTATACAATATAATTAGGTGATATAAATGGGACAAGTATATGATAAAGCATTGGAATTTAAACGTAAACATCCAGGAGGAGTAGTATGGAATTTAAAAGACCATTGTAATGTAGTGGAAAAACATCTTAATCCCGGAGAATATGTAACATTTGCTTTTGCAGGTCAAAAAAATGACAAATTTTATGATTTATTTCAAACATGTGTTGTAGTTTTAACAAACAAAAGAATACTTATTGGTCAAAAACGTGTTGTCTGGGGTTATTTCTTAAGTTCAATTACACCAGATTTATATAATGACTTATTAGTTTACCAAGGTCTTATCTGGGGTCAAATTAAAATTGATACTGTAAAAGAAGAAGTAATAATATCAAATCTTCCTAAAAGTGGTCTAGATGACATAGAAACAAACATAACAGAAATGATGATGGAAGAAAAACAAAAATATGGTCATGAAGAAAACTAATGTAAAAAAATTACGGAACCTAATTATATTTTTGCTTGCTATATTTTTAATATTTATAATACTTCTAAATACATCTCACAACTATAATTTAGAATATACTATAAAAGATGTCAAAGTAAATGAAAATTATCATAAAAAAGCAAAATATTATAGTTTTGTATTTACATATGAAAATAATGAATATGAAGTAATATCTTTTGATAAATATACTAACAAAAGAAAATTAGTAACAGACATATCCATTTCTAAAGAAAATGATAATACATGTCTTTCATTTACATCAAAGTATGTTAATTTATATGATGTTTGTAAATCATCAGATACATTTTATTATAAAAATAACAATAATGACTTTAAAACTAATAAAACATATAAAAATATATTAATTGATAATTTAAACAATCAAACCTTTTTGTTATGGAACTATCATGAATTTGTTTACTTAAGTCCTAAAAAAGAAACAACAATCAGTTTATTTAATAAAGATGTATACAATTTAAACTTAATTTATCAAACAGACAATACTTTATTAATACCAAACTACAATGAAGATTATAAATTTACTAAGATATATCAAATAAATTATAAAAATGCCAAAACTAGTGAAATAAACTTACGTTTTGAATTATATTTTGATAGTTATTTTCTAGGGGATTACAAAAACAGAGTTTACTTATATGATAATAAAAATGAATTAGAATACTATTTTGATTTAAAGAAAAAAGAAATTTATAAAACTGATTATAAAATACTTATTAATAAAAAATGGGAAAGTGTTACTAATCAAAAACTAAAAAACAACAAATTATCATTTGAAGAAACTAAAATATATAATTATACTTTAAAAGATAATAAATTATATGGCGGTTTTAACAAAGATTATTTAGTAACAAATAAAGAAGTAAGTAAAATTATTAAAACTGATAATTTAGATATCTATTACATTTCTAATGATACATTATATTATTTTAACCCATTATATGGTGAAAAAACATTACTTAAATATAGTGAGTGGGAATTTAATAACAACAATATGATATTTATCTTTTAACTAAAATAAATATTTTACATATCCTATACTAGGAGTGATAATGTGTTTAATAATTATTTAGTAAAAAATGGAGAAAATATTAAAACAATAGCAAGTAAATTTAATGTTTCTCCCCAAGAACTTATGCATATAAATAATTTATATTCTGATAGTGATTTAAGGGCAGGTACGGAAATAATAATACCTAAAAATGAAGAAAGGTATTTTAATACTTATGTAATTGAAAACGGAGATTCTTTATATAGGATAGCAGAAAAATATAATATAAATCCCACACTACTTGCTAGTCTTAATGGCTTAGAAATGGAAGATTACATCTATCCTGGCCAAGAGCTACTAATTCCTAAAAACAATTATAGTTATTACATCACTGCAGAAGGAGATACACTAGATACAGTTAGTAAAGTATTTAAAATATCAAAACTTGACTTACTTAATCAAAATGAAACAATATATTTACTAAAAGACCAAGTATTAGTAACAAAAAGATAGAAACAACTTTACAAAAGGTTGTTTTTTTTGATAAAATTATATTAGAAAAGGGTTGGTTAAAATGATTTTAAAAAAGCCATATGCATTTTTAATTAAAAATTTTAGAAAAATTCATTTTATTCTAGCTATTTTAAGTGTGTTTATCATAATTAAAACTAACACTATAGTAACATTTTTTAAAGATTACATAGCTAATAACTATACTGTTGCAGTTACTGATACATTAGTAAAAGATACAATTAGTAATTGGTTATATGTAAGTATTATTTTAACAATTATAGCTTTAATACTTATATATATTCTTTTAAAAACAAAGAAAAAACCTCGTAAATTTTATTTATTTTCAATAATTTATTACATGATTTTATTAACTTTTATTATCATTGCATCAATCCTTATTTCTTCTTTAACGAGAGGCCTGTGGGATACAGCAAGTGCAAGAATATATCGTGATTTTGCTAATATGATTTTTTATCCAAGTTTTATTTTTCCAATTATTACATTTATTCGAAGTCTTGGATTTAATATTAAACAATTTAATTTTAAAAGTGATTTAAAAAAACTAGAAATAACAGATAAAGATAGTGAAGAAATAGAACTTAGTTTAAATTTTGATAATTATAAAGCTAAAAGAACTATTCGTAGATTTATCCGTGAATTTAAATATTATTATGAAGAAAATAAGAAAATATTTTATCTAATTGGTATTATTTTAATAATTATATCAGGATTTTTAATTTATAAAAATACCGAAAAAACAAAATATACTTATAGTGAAAATAAAACATTTACAAGTAATTCTCTTATCTACAAAATCACTGATAGCATGATTACTAATCTTGATTTAAAAGGTAATACAATAAGTAATGACAATTATTATGTTGTTATAAAATTTGAAGTAAAAAATAGTACTAACAAAGACTTAAGAATAAACTATGATAATTTTAAACTTTATTATGGCAAAAATTATATATATCCCTCTCTAAATTTAGGTAATAATTTTCTTGATTTTGGAGACCCATACATGAATGACTACATAAAAGTAAATGAAAATAAAACATATATCATGGCATATGAAATAGATAAAAAATACAAAAATAGTAATTTTAAAATAGTTCTATATCTAGGGACATCTACTAAAAGTAATGATTTTCTAGCTAAAACAGCTACAATTAAGTTAAATCCAGTTACATATGATAAAGTAGAAAGAATAAGAAATGCTAGTATAAATGATTTAGTATCTTTATCAGGTACATCATTAAAAAATTCAAGTATAAACATAAAATCAGTACTTATTACTAATAGATATGAATATCAATATGATTGTGGTTATAAAACAGATAGATATAAATGTACCGACTTTGTAGTAGCAGACTCATCATATCAAAATAAAGTTTCTCTAATAGTAATGGATTATGACTTAACTTTAGATAATACAACATCATCTTATCAAAACATCAATGATTTAAATGCTTTTGCATCTAATTTTATGAAAATAGAATATACTTTACTAGGTAAATCCAAAGTAGCTAATGTTAAATATAAAAATCCATCAAGAACTATAAACAAACTAATTTTAGAGACAGATGGAGAAATAAATGATGCTGATGCAATTAATCTATTAATAACTATTAGAAATAGAGAATATGCTATAAGATTAAAATAAAAAATGTGTTAAAAAAATCGATAAAAAAAGCTACATCTATTGACTTTAACAAAAAAACTGGTAAAATACAATTTACATGACATAAAGTTTTGTAATATTCATGGAGGTTAGAGTAGATGGAAGAAAATAATAAAGGTTTATTAAATGTTAGAGATTTTGCATGTTTCATAAAATGTAAATATTTTGAAAAATATGAAAAAGCAATTTCGCCGATAAAGCTTCAAAAAGCCCTTTATTTTTGTTTTGCTTATTGGGGTGGTTTTGTTATGAAAAGTCGTGGAACAGAAGAAGAAATAAATGAAAATCCATATTTATTTGATGCAACTTTTAAAGCTTGGGTATATGGACCTGTTATACCTTCAATTTATCATGAGGAACAAACGGGAACTTTAACAGAAACTATAACAGAAGAAGAATTATTTAAAGATAATGACTTTCTAAAAGAAACTATAATCTCATTATTAGATGATTTATTCGAAATTAGTGATTTTAAACTTGTAAATTTAGCTCATTCAGATATGTGTTGGATAAATAATTTTGATATGAATACAAATAAACATGATAAAGTTATAAACAATGATGATATAATAAATGAATATGCAATTAAGTGTTAAAAAAACAAATACTTTCTCAAAACAAACACCACCAGTTCCTAATGTGGTGGGAAATATGTTTGGAAGTAAGTCAAAAGTGATTTTTAAAAACGGATTAAGGTCTGTTGATATTTCTAAACATAACTTTATCAATTTTGCAAGTAATAAAGAACCAAATTATATAAAATTCATTCAAAAAGAAATAAATAAATTAAAACAAGGAACCATAGATATTTTAAAAGAATATAAAGAAAAATGGGTAGGTATGACACCGAATGTAAAAAACAGATTAAATGATGTATTCTATGAAACATATTATTATAATATTGGGTTACCATACTTAAAAAGACTATCTAAAAAAGGAAAACCTAAATTTCAACTTTATTATAAATATGACAAATCAACTGATACTGCTGAAATTATTTTTGTGGATTTATATCATTTATTAATACCTGCTGCTAACAAACAAATCGGTGAAACAAAAGCATCCCCAGAAAAGACATATCAATATTATAATCAACTAGAAGATAAAGTTGATATAAAAGATTTTTTATAACAAAAAAGCTCCAAACCGGAGCTTTAATTTTTAATTGGAGGAACCGACCAGATTCGAACTGGTGATCAGGGTGTTGCAGACCCACGCCTTAGCCACTTGGCTACGGTTCCACGTAAGATAATTTTAATATAAATTTGCTATTTTGTAAAGTAAATAATGCAAATTATACTAAATTTTATACAATTTTATAGTATTTTATTCATTATTATCAAAAAAAGTTTTAATATCTACATTATATTTTTGACATATTATAAACAAAGTATCTAAAGAAACACCAACATTTAGATTAGGGCTTTCAAGTTGAGAAATAAAACCACGGCTCATATCTAATTTTTCTGCAAACTCTTCTTGTGTCTCACGGGCATTAAGTCTAACCTTCTTAATATTTTTGCCAATCGTCTTATAAAATTCGTCAATGTTTTCCATAAGAATTCACCTATAAATATTGTAAAACAAAAAATATAACATTAATGCTAGTTTTAAACTAGCAAATTAATTAAAAATATGTTATTATATACTTATAGATAGAAAAGTAGGTGTTCTTATGAAGAAAAAATTAACAATAGTTGCAACAATATTTATAGCATGCACAATTACCATAAATACAATATCAAATAAAAAAGAAAACAATATTCAAGAAGAAATGCCAATTGTTAGAAAACAAGAAAAAATATTATCATATTACAAAGAAAATGATAATGGTGAATATGAGTTAGCAACAGATACAGCGTGGCCAACTGATGGTTACACATTCAATACAGAATTATCAAAATGTGAAAATGGAAGTGAACTATCATGGAATAGTGAAAATAACACAGTTATAATGATGGGTAATACATCAGATAAATGCTATATTTATTTTGATATAACTAAGCCAATACCTAAAATAACAGGAGTTTCAAATATAGATGGCGATAAAGGCAATTCAGAAGGCTTTACTTTTGATGTTACCTACGAAAGTGAAATTACTGTCGAAAAAATTTATGTAATATATGAAAATGGAGAGATTGACCAAGGAAGATTTACAACGAATAATGGTAAGTTGTCTGCTATATTTGGTGGGTGGTACCTATGTGATAACACAAACTATCAAGTCTATATAGTTGATGCTAATGGAACAAAATCTGATAACTTTGGTTTTCAATATATTTACACATGTTTTCCTGCTGGAACAAAAATATTAACAAAATTCGGCTATAAAAATATTGAAGATATAAAGATAAATGATATAGTTTATTCTTTTAATGAAAAAATAAATAAAGTAGAATTAAAAACTGTTGTAAAAACGCTTATTCATGAAGATACAGAAATTTATGAAATATATATAAATGATGAAATTATTAAAGTTACTCCTCATCATAGATTTTATGTAAAAAGAAATAATAAATTTGAATGACTTGAAGTAAAAGATTTAACATTAACGGACAAATTATTTAATGATAATAAAGAACTTATTAACATAAATAAAATAGAACAAAAAAAAGAAACAAATGTTGTATATAATTTTGAAGTTCAAAATAATCATACATATTTTGTTTCTAATAAGAATATTTAGTGCATAATGCAAAAAGTCCATGTTAATAATCTCTTATTTAATCTTTTTTTCAAACACTAAATCAAGCTCTTGAATATGTCCAGTTGCTCTTTGTTTTGATGGGATAAAACCTGCAAATCCCCAACCTTCTTTAGCTCTATCATCGATGATACTTCGATAATTTTCTATACTATAAACAACACCAGCAAACCCACCCCAACCAGTACTTTTACATTTAAATTTTACATAATCATATTCATACATAATAATTCTCCAATTTTTTCATTTTATTGTATCAAATTTATAACGAAAAGTCATTATAATTACAAATATTTCACCCAAAACTTTTTAAATACTGCAGTAACATTTGACTACTTGGTAGAAAATAATGCTGTTTTATAATATAAAATATCAAAAGTAGTCACCATTAAGGCATGGGTCTGCAACACCCAAAACACCACTTCAAATGAAAAAACAAAAATAATGCCAATAATTGTCTATTTTTTACGCCAAATTTATCAATGTTTATTGCTATTTGTCGAATATTTGGTTATAATAAAAAAGAATAAGGGAAGTGTGATATGAACTCCGAAGTAAAAAAGAAGTCTAATTTTCGGGAAACATTAAAATTTATTTCAACTATTATCAGTTGGACGGTTTTTACTTTGTTAATTCTAATCATGGTTGCTTTAGTTTATTACTTTGTAGCAGTAAGAATTTATGCTGCCAAAGGTAGTGGACATGAACCAAAATTCTCTTTATATACCATAATTACTCCAAGTATGACCCCAAATATAAATGTATATGATGTAGTTGTTGATGTAAAAGTTGATAAACCGGAAGATATAAAGATAAATGATGTAATTACATTTAATTCCAGTATACCCGGTGTTCACGGAGGAACAATTACTCACCGTGTCATAGCTATAAATAAGGATGCCAGTGGCAACTATCATTACACTACTAAGGGTGACTATAATCTAGTTGATGATGGAGTAGATGTAGAATTTGCTAATATTGTTGGTAAAGTTGCATTAAGAATTCCTCAACTTGGAAGAGTACAATTCTTCCTTGCAACAAAAGCTGGTTGGTTAATCTGTGTTTTAGTTCCAGCAGTTTATGTAATAATTAAAGACATATTTAAAATAATAAAATTAAAAACCAACAAAAGCGATGGCAAGTTTAGTAAATTCTTAAATCGCCCACTAATATCGTTTAAGAAAAGAAAATTGTTGCCATATACACCACAAGAAGAAATTGAACTAAAAGAAGTGATAAAACCAGAAGTAAATAATTCATTTATTAAATATTATGATAATGATGAAGATGATGATTTTAATCTTCCTTCTCTAAAATAACGCTTTAAAAGCGTTTTTTTGTTATAAAAAATATTCTTACAAATATAATTTTGTAAGGTGAGTAATTTGAAAAAAATAATAAAAAACTACAAAAGTACTATAATTCTTTTGGTAAGTGTCATAATTGGAACAATCTGTGGATTAATTTTTAAAGAAAAAACAAGTATTGTAAAACCACTCGGAGATTTATTTTTAAATCTTTTACTTGTAATAATAGTACCTTTAATATTTTTTACTATTACATCATCAATATCTAAAATGAGTAATAAAAAAAGATTAAGTAAAATAATAATTAATACTTTTATAATATTCTTAATAACATCAGTTATTGCTTGTCTTTTTGCACTGTTAACAACCTCATTTATAGATTTAGTAAATAAAGAAGATACTGTTTTAATCCAAGAAACATTTAAAAATAATGAAAATGTAACACCAAAATTAAATATTTTAGAAAGAACAGTTAATGTTTTATCAACTAATTCATTTATTAACCTTTTATCAACAGATAATTTAATAGCTTTAATAATTATGTCTATTTTATTAGGTTTAGCTATTAATAAAGCAGGAACTAAGGGAAGAAAAGTAGCAGATTTCTTTTGTAGTTTTAGTGAGGTAATGTATAAATTAATTGAAATTATAATGTATTATGCTCCGATTGGGCTGGGTTGTTATTTTGCAAGTTTAGTTGGTTCCATCGGAAGTACAATTGCTCTAGGTTTCTTAAAAACATTTATAGTTTTTACAATTACATCTATTTTATTTATGTTTATATTTTATACGCTATATGCCTTTATTGCAGGAAGAAAAAAGGGCATTAAATTATTTTGGAAAAATATTTTACCAGTAGCATTAACAGCAGTTGGTACATGTTCATCAGCAGCAAGTGTTCCTATAAATATAAGTTGCACTAAAAAAATTGGTGTTCCAAATGATATTGCAGAAACGACAGTTTCCCTAGGTACAAGTTTTCATAAAGATGGTTCATGCATGGGTAGTGTATTTAAAATAATGTTTTTAGTAAATTTATTTGGAACATCTCTTTTAACTATTGGGGATTTTACTAAAGTATTAGGTATAGCTCTTTTAGCCACTCTTCTTGTAACAGCAGTTCCAATCGGCGGTGGAACAATCAGTGAAATGTTAATACTTTCTATGCTAAACTATAATGTTGCTGCCCTTCCTATTTTAACAATTATAGCAACAATTATTGATGCCCCAGCAACTTTATTAAATGTCATCGGAGACACTGCGTCATCTATGTTAGTAACCAAAACAGTTGAAAAAAATAATTGGTTAGAATAATCACAGAACTAATATCTGTGTTTTTTAAATTAATAAAATACAGCCAAATACGAATTTTATGACAAATAAAATTTACAAAATTTAGCAAAAATACTTTTTTTGCTACTTTGGTTGTGATATAATAGAAACATAAGTTACCATAGAGTAATAAAGTGAGGTGGACTATTTATGCCAGCAGTGGTTGAATTAACAAAAGACAGAATTGTAAAAGTAGCAGTAAAAATGGTCAATGAAAATGGCTGGGACAGTGTTAATGCCAGAAGTTTAGCAACACGCCTCGGAGTATCAACTAAACCATTATATCGAATTTATAACAACATGGATGAAATCAAAGAAGATATTTACAAAGAAATTGCTCATCAATACGATGAATTTTTAACTAGTAGAATAGATAGTAAAAAAGCTTTATTAACATTATGTATTGCTTATGTCGAATTTGCACAAGAATACAAAAACTTATTTATTAGCTTATTTTTAAGTAATAATTTAAAATGGAAATCTATCGAAAATGTTTTAGATGAAAAATGGAACCAAAGTACTATTATAAATCTTGTTAATAAGCATGGTTATAGTTTTGAAGATGCCAAGAATTTATTTATGAACATGTGGTTATATGCAAATGGACTTGCAACTTTAATTGCCACAAATGAAATAAAGATTGAAGAACAAGAAATACTAGTAAAATTAGTAAAATTTTATAAAATACTAGTTAAAGGTGAATAATGAATAGAATTGAAATAAAACCAAGTAACTTAAGCATAGATAGAATTGAAGAAAAATGCTTAAATTGTGGTATGTGTAAAAAAACTTGTAAAAGTATTAATAACATTGGTGCTGACTGTATAAATTGTGGACAATGTATTTTAACATGCCCAAGTGGAGCCTTAATACCCAAATTTGAATATAAAAAAGTTCTTAATTATATTAATGATACAGATATGTGTGTAGTAGCTTTTACTGCTCCAGCTGTAAGAGTAGCAATCGGTGATGAATTTGGTTTTCCAAGTGGGACATTTTTAGAAGGCAAAATGGTAAGTGCATTAAAGAAAATAGGTTTTGATTATTGTTTTGATACAACATTCGGTGCAGATTTAACAATCATGGAAGAAGCAAATGAACTTGTAGAAAGATTAAAACATAAAAAAGCACCTCTTTTTACCAGTTGTTGTCCATCCTGGGTTTTATATATGGAAAAATTCCATCCTGAACAATTAGAAAACTTAAGTTCTTGCAAAAGCCCAATATCTATGCAATCAACAATGATAAAAACTTATTTTAGTGATATGTATGATATTCCAAAAGACAAAATAATAACTGTTGCCATAGCTCCTTGTGTTGCTAAGAAAACTGAAAAAATGTATCATCCTGAAACTGATTTTGTAATTACAACCCGTGAACTTGCTATGTTAATCCGTGAAACGAATATAGATTTTAATAGTTTAAAAGATGAAGAATATGACTCTTTAATGGGGGCATCATCTACGAGTGGTCTTATATTCGGGGCTTCCGGTGGAGTAACCGAAGCAGTTTTAAGAACAGCATACTATATGATAAATGGAAAAGTTGCTCCTGTAAAATTTTATCATTTAGATGAAATACGTAATGAAAGTGATTTTAAAACAACAACTGTAGACCTTGGAAAATACTATTTAAAAGTTGCAGTTATAAACAAGTTATCAACAGTAAGTTCTAAATATGATGAATTAAAAAAATATGATTTTGTAGAAGTAATGGCTTGTCCAGGAGGATGTATCGGCGGAGCGGGTCAACCACTCGGAGCAATTAAAAATATGAAAGAAGTCCGTGAAAATCGAATTCAAAGTTTATATAAAAAAGATAATGAAGAAAAAATTAAAGAAGCATATAGAAATCCTAAGATTCAGGATGCTTACATATCTTATATAAGTAAGAATAATATACCACTTCATACAAAATATATTTCAAAAAAGACTATACAAAATGAAACAAACAAAGTATAATAAATATCGGAGGGAAAAAATGAAGAAGTTTATAGTTTTATTTATAGGTGTAATCACATTATTATTTGCAACAAATGTTAAAGCAAGTAAAATAGAATTACCAGAAAAAACAGACCATGAAAAGGTCAAAGTATATTTATTCCGTGGAGCAGGATGTTCACATTGCTATGATTTTTTAACATACTTTGCTGATAAATATGAAACATATGATGATTATTTTGAAATCGTAACATATGAATCTTGGAATAATAGTACAAATCAAAATCTTATGTTTGCTGTTAAAAAAATAGTTGGCGAAGAAGAAAACGGTGCTGTTCCATTTATCGTAGTTGGTGATGATTATCATTTACTAGGGTTCGGAGATGATTCAGGAGAAGAAATTATTAATGCTGCCTTAGAAGCATACCAAGATAAAAAATATACAGATATAGTTGCAAAAGCAATAAAAAGCAATAAATTAAAACCAACAGCTGAAACAATCAGTGAAGCTGCAACATCTGAAGGGATAAAGCCAGAAAATCAATCAACTACTGCTAAAACTGAAGAAAATTATTCTAAAGATAACAATAAAATATCAGATGGAGCTGTAATAGCTATAGTATTTAGTGTAATAATTCTAGGTTTTGCAGGTCTAGTATTCATTTCAAGAAAGTAGGTTTAAATGAAGAAGTTCTTATTAACAATTTTAGTGGCATTAAGTATTGTTTTAATACCAAATGTTAGTGCCAAAATAAATGTTCCAGAAAAAACAGACCATGAAAAAGTTAAAGTTTATCTATTCTGGAGTAGTACATGTAAAAACTGTCACAATTTAATTAGTTATTTCGGGGATAAATATGATGCATATGAAGATTATTTTGAAATTGTAACATATCAAGTAAATACTGATAAAGCTAATTCAGAATTATCAAACGCCATAGCTGAAGACGTTAAAGAAGACCCAGGATATATTCCACTAGTTATTATCGGTAATACTTATCATGTCCTTGGATGGCAAGATTCACTAGGTGAAACAATAATTAATGAAGCCTTAAAAGCATATCAAGATGAAAATTATACAGATATAGTTGCTAAAAAAATAGAAGATAAACAACTTACAGTAACAGAAAAAACTTTTAAAGATGCATGTAGTGTAGCTGGAATTACATGTAAAGGAAATAAAGAAAGTAAAACTGATGGTATTGTAATTGGTATAGTATTTGGAGTATTAATTTTAGGATTTGCTGGATTAATAGTTCTATCAAGAAAAAAATAAAGAGATTTGTTTTTCAAATCTCTTTTTAAGTTATTATAAATATTTATTAGTTATAAATTCTCTACCATCATTTATATTAATGTAGTATTCTTCAATAACTTCTTCACTATTATTTTTTTCTATTGAAACAGTAAATTTCAAAGTATAACCCACAACACCTTTACCAGTTGTATTAAGTACTGTAGCAGTTTCACTATTAACATGTATATTTTTAACACCTAAATTAATTTTACTAAGTTCTTTTTTTATTTTTTCGTTTTCAGATTTAATCAATTCATTAACTGGTGCTAAAACATTTTCATCATTATATAAATTTAAATCTAAAGCACAACCTTCTTTTGTAACATTAACTGCTAAAATATTTGTAGTATCATACTCAGCATTACCATACTTACATGTAATAGGTTTTACTACTGTATCATTACCAATTGTTAAAGTAGCTTTCATTGGACTTGTTTTATTACCAGATGCATCACTGGCAACAATTAATATTTCATAAGAACCTTCTTTAGTATAATTTCTATAATCTATTTTTTCGCCATTTTGGTCAAGGCTCAAATCATAAAAATCAATAATACAATCTTTATTACTATTATCTTGGCAAGATTTTACAAAATCATTAGCTTTATAAGATTCACCAACATTTATTTTAACATCTTTAATAATAAGTTCAGGAACTTCAGTATCTACAATTTGTATTTTAGAATTATATTTTTTACCATATATTTTAATAACTACATCATAAGTACCAATTTCACTAAAATCAACATTTTTATATGTTATTTTAATATCTTTTTCTTTAACATTTTCTAGTTGTTCAAAAAATAAATTCTTATCAACATTTTCATTATTAACTTCAATAGCTATAACATCCCTTATTTTTACAATAGCATCATCATGACTATTTCTAAAAAATACACTAATTAATACGGCGATTATAATTACAGCTACAACAGCAATTATAGATATTAGAAGAACTTTATTATTATTTGATTTAGTTTTACTTCTTCCTTTTTTAACTTTTTGATTAAAGAATTTTGCCATTATGCATCACCCATCCTTATTTAATTCTATCATATTTTTAAAAATCTTCCAATAAAAATGACAAAAGTAGCAAAAATTTCTTGTAAAATGTGTCAAAATGTGGTATTATCGTAATTGCAAGTTTATATTTTTAATATAATTTGTTAAGTGGAGGGGATAACTTGCGGACTTGCCCTATAACCACTTACGCGAAAAAATTTTTATAGGAGGTGTTTTCGTGGCTAAAGAAGTCGTAAAGAAAATTAAATTACAAATCGAAGCTGGAAAAGCTACACCTGCACCACCAGTTGGTACAGTTCTAGGACCTGCTGGAATTAACTTAGGAGAATTCTGTACTAAGTTTAATGAAGCAACTAGAGACAAAATGGGTGATGTAGTTCCATGTGAAATTTCCATCTATGATGACCGTTCTTTTGATTTTGTTCTTAAGACTGCTCCAGCAGCATTCTTACTTAAGAAAGTTGCTAAAATAAAGAGTGGAAGTAAAAAAGGAGCTAATGAAATCGTAGCTACTATTACTGAAAAAGAACTAAGAGAAATCGCTGAAGAAAAAATGCCAGATTTAAATGCTTATGATGTTGATGCAGCTATGAACATTATTGCTGGTACTGCTCGTAACATGGGTATTGCAGTTAAAGGTTTCAATGATGCTGAACTTGAAGAACAAGCAGCTGAAGCAAAAGAAGAAGAAAAAGAACAAGCTAAACGTGAAGCAGAACTAGAAAGACTTGAAGAAGAAGCTAAAGAAATGTCTGATGCAAGCGTTGAAGTTCCAACTCATGATGATTTAGAAAAATCTGAAGAAGAAACAGAAGAAAAATAATTAAAATAATAAAAATTGTCCGCTTAATGAACCACAGTTAGGAGGTAAACTATGAAAAAATATGGAAAAAAATATGTGGAAGCATCTAAAAACGTTGATAAAAACAAAGCATATGCTTTAGAAGATGCAATCAAATTAGTTAAAGAAACAAGTGTTACTAAATTTGATAGTACAGTTGATGTTGCAATTAAATTAAACATTGACCCTAAAAAATCTGACCAACAATTAAAAGGAGCTTTATCACTTCCAAACGGAACTGGTAAATCTAAAAAAGTTTTAGTTATAGCTAAAGGAGCATTCGCTGAAGAAGCTAAAAAAGCTGGAGCTGATTTTGTTGGGGAAAAAGATATGCTTGATAAAATCAAAAATGAAAACTGGTTTGACTTTGATGTTGTAGTTGCTACACCAGATATGATGCCAGAAGTTGGAAAAATTGGTAATATTCTTGGACCACGTAACTTAATGCCTAACCCTAAGACTGGAACAGTAACAACTAAAGTTGGTGCTATTGTTGAAGATCTTAAAAAAGGTATGGTTACATACAAGAATGATAAATTTGGTAATATCCATACTGTAATTGGTAAAGTTTCATTTGATGAAAAAAAATTAGCTGAAAACTTAAGCTATGTTGTTACAACTATTTCTAAAGCTAAACCACAAACAGTAAAAGGAACATTTATTGAAAATATTGCTATTTCAACAACTATGGGTCCTGGAATCAAGTTAGATAAAAATAGTTTTGACATTTAATTAAAAATGTAATATAATACGTATTAGAAAAAGCGAGAACCAAAGACAGTAGGCAAAAAAATAAGTCCTACCGAGGGGATACTTAAAACTACAAGATAATTTTAAGCTTCCCTTGGGAAGCTTTTCTAATATAATAAGGAGGAGAATATGGCAAGCACAAAAATTCTTGAACAAAAGAAACTTGTTGTTGACGAAATAGTTAACAAACTAAAGTCAAGTGAAAGTGTAATAATATTCCAATACCAAGGATTAACAGTTGAAGAACTTTCTGAATTAAGAAAAGAACTTAAAAATGTTGATTCAGAAGTAAAGGTTTATAAAAACACACTACTTAAAAGAGCTGCTGATGAATTAAATCTTAATTTAGATGAATTCTTAGAAGGACCAAATGCAATTTTATTGGGTAAAGAATTACTTGAACCAATTAAAATTGTATCAGAATTTGCTAAGAAACATGATAAATTAGATATCCGTGTAGGTGTTATCAGTGGAAATGTTGCAGATTTAGCTGTAATAAAAGAATATGCTACCATTCCATCAAGAGAAGGATTACTTACAATGCTTGCTGGTGGTATGATGCAATATGTTAAAGATTTAGCAATAGGATTAAATCTTTATGCCGAACAATTAGAAGGGAAGGAATAAAATATGGCAAAATTAAACAAAGAAGATTTTATAAGTGCATTAAAAGAAATGACAATTCTTGAAGTTAAAGAATTAGTTGACGCAATGAAGGAAGAATTTGGTGTTGATCCAATGGCTGTTGCTGTTGCTGCTGCTCCAGCTGCTGCTGTAGATGAAGGACCAAAAACTAGAACAGTTGTATTAAAATCAGCTGGTGGAAACAAAATTGCAGTTATTAAAATCATTAAAGAAATTACTGGTTTAGGATTAGTTGAAGCTAAAGCTGTAGCTGACAACGGTGGAAATATTAAAGAAAATATTCCTGCTGAAGAAGCTGAAGCTATTAAAACTCAATTAACTGAAGCTGGTGCTGAAGTAGAATTAGTTTAATTCTAAAATAAAAGACCACATTCGTGTGGTTTTTTTGTTGAAATAAATACTTATTTTTAGCATAATAAGTTTATGGAAGATTATTTAATATTCTTGAATGTCTACCTAAATTTTTTTAACGGACATTTGCCTAATAGCAGATGCTTTTTTAATTTTTAATCCAAAATACTTGAAGTTTTTTTTATTATTTGATAAAATGAATACATGAAGAGAAATCTTCATATAATAAAAAAAGGAACATTCAGTATCTGAATGTCTACCTAAATTTTTTTAGCTGACATTTGCCTAACGGCAGATGTCTAATTTTATTAATAAAAGCATTATTGCTATTAAAAATAGAATAACACACAATCGGTTAAGAAATTTAATAACATAAATTCTCTTCTTCATATGTATTCCTCCTTCCATAAGCCAAAAGCCCCTGAAAAGAGGTAGACACCCAGAACACAAAATGTTCCATAGGAAGTACTATAACAGATAATTAAATGAAAAACAAGAGTATAAGAATAAATTGTAGAAAAAATTTAGCCACATAAATCTATGTGACTATTTTTTTAATAATTTCTTCATAAGTAAAACCATAATTTTTTAGTTCTAAAACAATATTATTTAAGCTATCAAATAACTCTTTAGTTCTATCATTTTATATCCTCCATTGTACTATATGTACTAGTACAATTAAAATAGACCATACAAAATAAAAAAAATCAATAGCAAATTAATAAATTGACATTACTAAGTATTTTTAATATAATACACTTATAGGTGATAACAATGCTTAAAAATATAAACAACAAACTAAAAAATAATGGTGGCTGGGGGCTTGTAGAAATGTTAATCCTAAGTGGAATTCTTTTACTAGCCTTACTTTTTGCAGCTTACTTAATATATAAATTATATAGTAATTTTTAAAGCAAAATTTATTGTGACTTAATTTTAGGGGGATAAATATGTCAAAACTATCAAATTGTTTATTAATGCTTGAATATTTAGAAAATGGTAGAAAATACAATATAAAGGAACTAGCAGAAAAACTTGAAGTATCCGAAAGAATGGTTAGAAGTTACAAGGAAGAACTTGAAAAAGCAGGAATATTTATAGATAGCATCATGGGACCTTATGGAGGTTATGTTTTAAATCAAAGTATTAAAATTCCTTTACGCAAATTTTCTAAAGAAGATTATGAATTTTTAAAAAACTTAAAAGTAAATGAAGACGATAAAGAAAAATTACAAATAATAGCTGATAAAGTTCATGGAATTTATTTTGAATCTCAAAACGAAAATATTGAATTAAAAGATGATATTAAAAATTATTATAATATATTAAATAAGGCTATAAAAGAAAAAAGAAAAGTAAAAATAAATTATTATTCATTTACCGATGGAAATTTAAATAGAATTATAAGGCCATATGATTTATTTTTATATAATTCTGGATGGGGATGTGCAGCCTTTTGCGAACTTCGTCAAGATTTAAGACATTTTGAACTTAAAAGAATAAATAAAATGGAACTTTTAGATGAAACTTTTTAAGTAGACCAAATACTTCCTCTTTAAGTGATATAAATTACTTAAGGAGGATTTTTTATGGAAAAGAATATGAACGAAAATTTTAAAAAATTGAATAATAGGGTTGTTGATAGTTTAAATGATACTGACTTAGAAAAATTAAATTATTTACTAAGTAAAATTAAAGACCCAACATTAGTATCGGGTGTAGGTGGTTCAAGTATTGTTGCTTCATTTGCATCAAAAATATTACTTATGAAGAATATGATTATAACAAAATGTGTAGAGCCAAGGGATTTAAAATATTTTAAAGAGTTTATGAATGGCTATAAAAATATTTTGGCATGTAGTTACTCTGGAGCAAACTTTGGCGTTGAATTAGCATTTGATAACAATCTAAGACATTACTTGTTATCTAGTAAGGAAAATAATGAAAACGGTATAATTAGTTTAAATTATATTTGTAAGGATCCTGAAAAAAGTTTTATATCTTTAGCAGCAACATTAATACCATGTGCAATATTATTAAATTATTATTTGGATAATGATTATCAAAGAATAATTGATAGTACGAAAGAATATGATTATAATTTTGATGTAAATTGTGATGCTTTTGAAATCTTTACAGGTTTTGAAACATTATCAGCAAGCAAATATTTAGAATCTACGATGGTTGAAGCTGGTATCGGCATTCCTGTAATTCATGATAAGTATTCATATTGTCATGGTAGAAGTACATTATCAAAAGCTTACAATAATATAGCAATATATTTTAATTTAGGTACAGACTTAGATAAACTATTATTAAGTGAATTAACTAAATACTATAAAGAAGTAATTGTATTAGATAGCAAGCCAACGCTTTTATCGGAGTATAACTTATTAGTAAAGTGCATGTATCTAACAAAATACATTGCCTCCCAAAAAGAAAAAGATTTATCAGGTGTAGATTATAATCCAATTGTAAAAAAGCTTTATAGGTTCAAAAGCAGTGTGTGATAAAAAGCACAACAAATTAACCCAAAATTCATTATTTTTCTTGACAAACATATCATATTAATGTTATAGTATATTTGCATTTTGAAAAGACGGGTTCTGCTTAGGTAGAACCTAGTTTAAAACAATGTTCGATACACCAGGATGTGTGTTAATGGAAAGGAGCGAAAATAAATGCCTACAATCAATCAATTAGTAAAGAAAAATCGAAGCAAAAAAACAAGAAAGAGTAAAAGCCCAGTATTAAATGTTGGATTTAACACTCTAGAAAAGAAACAAACTGATGCAAAGAGTCCACAAAAAAGAGGAGTTTGTACTAAAGTTGGTACAAGAACACCTAAAAAACCGAACTCAGCATTAAGAAAATATGCTCGTGTTAGACTTTCTAATGGTAAAGAAATCGATGCTTATATTCCAGGAGAAGGACATAACTTACAAGAACACAGTGTTGTTTTAGTAAGAGGTGGCCGTGTTAAGGATTTAATCGGTGTTCGTTATCATATCGTAAGAGGTACACTTGATACTCACGGAGTTCAAGATCGTAAACAAGGACGTAGTAAATACGGTACTAAAAAAGACAAAAAATAATAGAATAGGAGGAAAATTAAATGCGTAAAAGACGTGCAGTTAAAAGAGATGTATTACCAGATCCTATATATAATTCTAAAGTAGTTACTAAATTAGTAAATCAAATTATGTTAGATGGTAAAAAAGGTACAGCTCAAAAGATATTATATGAAGCATTTGATATAGTTGCTGAAAAAACTGGAAAACCAGCTTTAGAAGTTTATAATGCTGCATTAGAAAATATCAAACCAGCTCTAGAAGTTAAATCTCGTAGAGTTGGGGGCTCAAATTATCAAGTTCCAATGGAAGTAAATGATGAAAGAGCTCAAACACTAGCTTTAAGATGGTTAGTTAATTATGCAAAATTAAGAAATGGAAAGGGAATGGCCATTAATCTTGCAAACGAAATCATAGATGCCTCAAACGGTACTGGTGGAGCTTGCAAAAAACGTGAAGATACTCATAGAATGGCAGAAGCAAATAAAGCATTTGCTCATTATAGATGGTAAGCACTATGGCTAGAGACGTTTCAATTGACAAATTAAGAAATATCGGTATCATGGCTCACATCGATGCTGGTAAAACAACTACAACAGAAAGAATTTTATTCTTAACTGGTATTACACACAAAATTGGAGAAACTCACGAAGGTGAATCTCAAATGGACTGGATGGAACAAGAAAAGGAAAGAGGTATTACAATTACTTCTGCCGCTACTACTTGTCACTGGAAAGGATATAGATTAAACATTATCGATACCCCAGGTCACGTAGACTTTACTATCGAAGTTCAAAGAAGTTTAAGAGTTCTAGATGGTGCTATAGCTCTAATCGATGCTCAAGCAGGTGTAGAACCTCAAACTGAAACTGTTTGGAGACAAGCAAATGAATACAAAGTACCAAGAATGATTTGTGCTAACAAAATGGAAAAGATGGGTGCTGATTTCTACTATTCATTAGATACAATTAAAAGTAGATTAGGTGCTAACGCTGCTCCAATTATGTTACCAATCGGTGCTGAACAATTTTATGAAGGTTACATCGATTTAGTTACTAAAAAAGCATACAAATATGATGGAACTGAAAAACAAGAAGTATCTGAAATGGAAATTCCAGCAGATATGGTAGAAAAAACTGAAGAATATAGAACTAAATTAATTGAAGCAGTAGCTGATTTTGATGAAGATTTAATGATGAAATACCTAGATGGTGGAGAAATAACTGTTGATGAATTAAAAGCAGCTATTAGAAAAGCAACATTATCTGTAGGATTCTTCCCAGTATTATGTGCTGATGCTCTAGGAGATAAAGGAACACGTGCTTTACTTGATGCTGTTATAGATTACCTACCAGCACCAACTGATATTGAAGCTATTGAATGTACTGATGCAAAAGGAAACGATGTATTAAGACATCCAAGTGATTCTGAACCATTCACAGCACTAGCATTTAAGATTATGACTGACCCATATGTTGGTAGACTTTCATTCTTCCGTGTTTATTCAGGTGTTTTAAAAGCAGGTTCATATGTTTTAAACTCTACTAAAGGAGAAAAAGAAAGAATTGGTCGTATCTTACAAATGCATGCAAACCAAAGAAAAGAAATTACTGAAGTATATGCAGGAGAAATTGCTGCAGCAGTTGGTTTAAAAAATACTACAACTGCAGATACATTATGTGATGAAAAGAACCCATGTATCATGAAGGGTATGGAATTCCCAGCTCCAGTTATTGATATAGCTATTGAACCAAAGAGTAAAAATGACCAAGACAAAATGGCTATTGCTATTCAAAAACTAGTTGAAGAAGACCCAACTCTAAGAGTTAAAACAGATACAGAAACTGGTCAAACAGTTCTATCTGGAATGGGTGAATTACACTTAGACATTATTGTTGACCGTATGCGTCGTGAATTTAATGTTGAATGTAATAAAGGTAAGCCACAAGTTGCTTATCGTGAAACACTTACTCAAGCTGCTGAATGTGAAGGTAAATATATTAAACAATCAGGTGGACGTGGACAATACGGACACGTTTGGGTTAAGTTCGAACCAAATCCTGAAAAAGGATATGAATTCGTTGATGCTATCGTTGGTGGTGTAGTTCCTCGTGAATATATACCTGTAACAGATAAAGGATTACAAGAAGCTATGGCTGGTGGTATCCTTGCTGGTTATCCAATGGTTGATGTTAAGGCTACATTATTTGATGGATCATACCATGATGTAGACTCATCTGAAATGGCATTCAAAATCGCTGCTTCTATGGCTTTAAAAGAAGCTAAGAATAAGTGTAAACCTGTACTTCTAGAACCAATTATGAAAGTTGAAGTAGTTGTTCCAGAAGAATATATGGGTAACGTAATGGGAGATTTAACATCTCGTCGTGGTAAACCATTAGGAAATGAATCACGTGGAAATGCATTATCAATCAATGCTATGGTTCCACTTGCTGAAATGTTTGGATATGCAACAAGTTTACGTTCAAATTCTCAAGGTAGAGGTAACTTCACCATGACTTTAGACCATTATGAAGAAGTTCCAAAGAACATTGCTGAAGAAATAATTAAGAAAAACAGCATAAATTAAGGAATAATACTTGAAAAATTTTCAAGCATTAGATAAAATATAATAGTAATATAAGAAAAGGAGGAAATTATTATATGGCAAGAGAAAAATTCGATCGTTCAAAAGAACACGTTAATATTGGTACCATTGGACACGTTGACCATGGTAAAACAACATTAACTGCTGCGATCACAAAATACTTTGGAAAATTTGTTGATTATGCTGATATCGACAAAGCTCCAGAAGAAAGAGAAAGAGGTATAACTATCAACACTGCGCATGTTGAATACGAAACTGAAAAACGTCACTATGCACACGTTGACTGCCCAGGCCATGCTGACTATGTTAAAAACATGATTACTGGTGCTGCACAAATGGATGGTGCTATCCTGGTTGTATCTGCTGCAGATGGTCCTATGCCACAAACTAGAGAACACATTTTGTTATCTCGTCAAGTTGGTGTGCCTAAGATCGTGGTTTACATGAATAAATGTGACCAAGTTGATGATCCAGAACTACTTGATTTAGTAGAAATGGAAATCAGAGAATTATTAGGAGAATATGGATATGATTCTGAATGTCCTATTATCCGTGGTAGTGCTTTAAAAGCCCTAGAAGGTGATGAAGCTGCTGCTCAAAGTATCCGTGACTTAATGGCTGCTGTTGATTCTTATATCGATGCTCCAGTTCGTGATACTGACAAACCATTCTTAATGAGTATTGAAGACGTTTTCACAATTTCAGGACGTGGAACAGTTGTTACTGGACGTGTTGAACGTGGACAATTAAAACTTAACGACGAAGTTGAAATCGTTGGTCTAAGACCTACAACTAAAACAGTAGTTACTGGTATTGAAATGTTTAGAAAATCTCTAGACTTTGCTCAAGCTGGTGACAATGCTGGATGCTTACTTCGTGGAGTTGCTCGTGATGGCGTTGAACGTGGACAAGTTTTAGCTAAACCAGGAAGCGTTACACCTCATACAAAATTCAAAGCAAGCGTATACGTTCTATCTAAAGAAGAAGGAGGACGTCATACACCATTCTTCTCAAATTACCGTCCACAATTCTATTTCAGAACTACAGACGTAACAGGTGTTATTGAATTACCTGAAGGAGTAGAAATGGTAATGCCTGGAGATAATGTTGACATGACTGTTGAACTTATCGCTCCAGTTGCTCTAGAAAACGGAACTAAATTCTCTATCCGTGAAGGTGGAAGAACTGTTGGTGCCGGAGTTGTATCTGAAATTTTAAAATAATTTAAGAATATAACAATTAAAAAATCTTAGGACTTCGTGTCTTAAGATTTTTATTTTGCCTTAGGATAAGGCTTTCTTTCATTTGTTAAACTGAGTAAATAGTCTGTTGAAACATTATAATATTTTGCAAGCATAACCAGTTTATCAATAGGAAGTAACCTTATTCCCATTTCATATCTACTATATTGAACTTGAGATGTTCCAAGTAATTTTGCAATATCTTTTTGAGATAAATCCCTATCTTTTCTAATATCTCTCAGTCTATTAAGATTTATATACATTTTAATCACCATTTTTATTTTGACATATAACCAAATGGTTATCTTGACTTTAATACCAAATAGTTATATAATTATAAAAATAATACCATTTGGTTATAACACGGAGGTTAAAATGTATAAGAAGTTATTAATTATATCTACAACAATAATTATAATATTTTTAATTATTTTTGTTAATAATTCTATGTTTATTAACAAAAATATTGAAAATACAGACATTAATATAGCAAAAGAATATAAAAATGAATTATCAATGATGTTAGAAACAGCATCAGGTAGTGGAGAATATGAAAAAACAACTGCAAGTGAATGGCCAACAGAAGGATATATATTTAATTCTACTTTATCAAAATGTGAAAATGGTGGAGAATTGTCCTGGGATGGTGAAAACAATAGAGTTATTATGAGTGGTATTAAATCAGATAAGTGTTATGTGTATTTTGATATGATTAAATTAATTACATTTTATATTGATGATATAGAATATAAGGCTGTAGAAAATATGACTTGGAAAGAATGGGTTGAAAGTAATTATTGCACCATTGAGATTAGTACTAGTAGTGTTTGTACAGGAAATAATAACTTAGGATTAGGAAATCAAAAATACATATTTAATTCAACGGGGACTTATGATTTAGCATTAACTGGTGATAAAATTATAGAAAATAATAAATATTTAATTAGAATTTATAATGAGCCATGTAAAGTTGCATAGCAAACAAGAAAAAACATCTTAGTAAAATAAACTAAGATGTTTTCTATTTATTAAATTCTTTTGCAAGTAGTCCACTTTTTAATAATTTTTCATATTGTTTTTCATCAATTACTAAATCAAATTCTCCAATATATTCATAAACATCTGGATTAAATCCCATTTTAAATCTATTTAAACCATAATAATGATTTTCTTTTGATAAATCTGCAGTAATTCCATTTAAATCCAAATATTTATATTCTTGTTGATAATATTTAATCAAAGCATAATATAAGAAGTAATTTGGACTAAATCTAGACATTGCTTTATTAAATCCACTTATTTGAATTATAACTCTATTTTGGTGTTTAATAACTAAAGCCCCAGCAACATAAGTTTCCAACCCTGTATTTAAGTTTTTAGAAGCTTCAGCGATATCATTTTTATAAGATAGTAATGCCTTATCAGAATTCATTTTAGCATTAATAGCATTAGCATTATTATTTGTTATTAATTTGTTATTAAAAGAAGCATTTCTTCTAAGTTCTTCATTATAAGCTTCCTGAGCATTTATTAAAAAAGCTTTATAATCAACTTTTACTAACATTAAATCAACATCTAAAGTTTTACTAAAAACATTATAAAAATCATTATAATAATACTCATCTCTATTAATTTTATTTTTAATAAATTTATAGAAAATATTTAACTTATCTGGATTAGCTTTTTCTAATATTAAACCTTTTCTAATTCCTTTTTTAACCTTATTTCTAGTATTTTTAGATAAATTATTATAATCATAACCATCTAATTTAATGATAGCATTAACTCGAGGAAGTAAAGCTTCAAAATTCATATTATTTTTTAGCTTTTTATAACCATTTTTAGTAAGCATATCTATAATTTTATAATTTTCATTATATTCAAAATTCATAGTATCTTTATTTAACTTAGCAATAGCTATTTCAGGATTAATTTTTATAAAAGCAAAGTTTCTATTTTTGTAATATTCTTTTATTTTATTAGTAAAATCTTCTAATAAATAGTCAATAGAATAATCAATTAAAAAACCACGTGGAGAATATCCAAAATAAACGTTACCTATTTTTTTATAAAGAATTAAGGCAGCTCCAACAATATCATCAGCTCCATAAGCAATAAATTCATATTCAAAACCTTCTTCAGCTTTGATTAAAGCATAGTTAATTGACTCATGAAAGTTACCAATAAAATGTGTATTTGCAAATTCCTTAAACTCAGCAAGTGACATTTCTCTTATAAACATAAAAATTCCTCCTTTATATAAAGTAAGACAACATTATACCACAAAATGCTGGTAAAATCTATAAAAATGTTGCTTTAAATGATAATATTGTGTATAATATTCTTAGGTGATAAAAAATGGCAAGTAGTTTTAAAAATAGTATTGAAAATATGTACAAAAGAATGATTACATATTCTATTCTAACATCAATTCTTACAGTAGTAGCTGGTGTTGTACTTTTATTAGTACCAGAACTTACTAACAAAGTGGTAGGAATAATCGCAGGAATTATTTTCTTACTTGAAGGAATTAATTCAATTTACAAATATTTTCATCGTGAAGGAGCAAAACTTTATAATTTAAGCTTAGTGTTCGGTGTTCTATATGCTGTACTAGGGGTAGTAATTATTATTTATCCATTTACAGTAGTAGAATTTGTAACAGTATGTCTTGGACTTTATATGATAATTAATGGTGCAAGTAAAGTAAATTATGCATTATGGTTAAAAAGAGGAAATGAAGATTCTTGGTTAATAACTTTAGCAACTGGTATTTTAGTAGCTATCGTAGGTATTCTTGTAATATTTAATCCATTTGCAAGTCTTACATTAACTAAACTAGCTGGGGCATTCCTAATTATTACAGGAATTCTTGATTTTATGGATACTATTTTATTCAAAAATAGAAGTAAAGAAATAATGGAAATATTTTGGTAAAGAAAAGTAAACTTTAAAGTAAAACTAATATGTTTTACTTTTTAATTTGGTAAAATTTTGGTATACTAATATTATGGAAGAAGGGGATAAAATGTTAATAAAAGACATTCATGCTAGAGAAATACTAGATAGCAGAGGAAATCCAACTATTGAAGTTGACATGACATTAGATAATGGAATAACTGCAACCGCATCAGTTCCAAGTGGAGCATCAACTGGTTCTAGAGAAGCTTTAGAACTTCGAGATAAAGACCCAAAAAGATATGAAGGAAAAGGTGTTTTAAAAGCTGTTGATAATGTTAATAATATAATAAGACCTGCATTAATAGGTAAAAAAGCAGACCAATTAAGTATTGATAATTTACTTATTTCCTTAGATGGAACCGAAAATAAAAGTAAACTTGGAGCAAATGCTATCCTTGGAGTTTCACTTGCTTGTTTAAAATGTTTAGCAAAATCAAATAACAAAGAATTATATGAATATGTTTCAAATAGAAGTGTTACAATGCCCATTCCAATGATTAATATCATAAATGGTGGAGCACATGCTGTAAATAATATAGATATTCAAGAATTTATGATAATGCCAGTAATGAAAAGCATTAAAGAAAGAGTTAGAGCAGCATCTGAAGTGTTCCACGCTTTGAAAAAGTTGTTAAGTGTTAATAATTTTGCAGTTGGTGTTGGGGATGAAGGTGGATTTGCGCCGAATTTAAACAGTAATTCTATGGCTTTAGATTTCATAGTTGAAGCAATAAAGAAAGCTGGTTATACTCCTGGAGAAGACATTTTTATTGCTTTAGATGTGGCAGCTAGTGAACTTTATAATAGAGAAACAAATACTTATAAGTTAGATGGAAAAAATTTTACTAGTGAAGAACTTATGAATTATTATGTAAAATTAATAAATACATATCCAATATTAAGTATTGAAGACCCATTTTTTGAAGATGATTTTGAAACCCTTGCAAAATTAACATCTTTAGTAGGAAATCGTATTATGATTGTCGGGGATGACTATTTTGTAACAAATGAAAAATATTTAGAAAAAGGAATAGATTTGCATGCTGGTAATGCTATTTTACTTAAGGCTAATCAAATTGGCACAGTTAGTGAAATGATTAAAACAATAATGCTTGCTAAGAAGAATAATTATAAAACAATTATATCTCACAGAAGCGGTGAAACAGAAGATACATTTATAGCTGATTTAGCGGTAGGACTTGCAATTCCATTTATCAAAACTGGTTCAATGTGTCGTGGAGAACGTATTGCTAAATACAATCGTTTAATGAGAATTGAAGAAAAATTAAAAAGAGACTAGTTATTTAGTCTTTTTTATTTTATAATATAATTGGTGATAATATGAAAAAAATAGTAGATGGCAATAATGCTTGTAGTAAAGTTGCATATTACTTTAGTGAAGTATGCAGTATATATCCAATAACACCATCAAGTCCGATGGCATCAAATATTGATTTATTAACAAGCAGTAACTTGCTTAATATATTTAATGATAAACCAAGAGTATTAGAAATGGAGTCAGAAGCTGGAGCAGCTGGAGCTTTACATGGTGCTCTTTTATCAGGGTCTTTAGCATCAACATTTACAGCTAGTCAAGGGCTTTTATTAATGATACCTAACATGTATAAAATAGCGGGAGAAATGTTACCAGCAGTAATCCACGTTGCAGCACGAAGTCTAGCAACTCATGCTTTATCAATATTTGGAGACCATCAAGATATTTATGCAACCCGTGCTACAGGGTTTTGTATGCTTGCATCATCTAGTGTTTTTGATGCTCAAAATCTAGCAGCAGTGGCGCATCTATCAGCCATAAAGGGAAGTCTTCCATTTGTGCATTTTTTTGATGGTTTTAGAACTAGCCATGAACTAAATACAATTGAAGAGTTACCTGAAGATAAACTTTTATCATTAGTTGACCATGATGCAATTAATAAATATAAAGACAGATGTTTAAATGTTGGTAAAAAATATCAATATGGAATGGCTCAAAATGAAGATATTTATTTTCAATGTATGGAAGCTAGAAATAAATATTATGATGCCATGCCTGATATTGTAAATGATTACATGGAAAAGATTAATGAGATAATGAAAACTGATTATAAACCATTTAATTATTATGGAGCTAAAGATGCTAAAAACATAATTGTTGCAATGGGAAGCGTAACAGATACTATTAAAGAAGTTGTAAGAAAGTTAGGTAATGTTGGTTTAATTGAAGTTCATTTATATCGTCCATTTAGTAAAGAATATTTCTTGAATGTTTTACCTAAATCTGTTAAGAATATTGCAGTTTTAGACAGAACAAAAGAAGCTGGTTCCAGTGGTGAACCATTATATTTAGATGTATGTAGTATTTTAAAAGACAAAGATGTCAACATATATGGAGGAAGATATGGTTTATCTAGTAAAAATACCACTCCGAATGAAATATATAGTGTTTACAAAATGCTAGAAGAAAATCTTAAAGATAACTTTACAATAGGTATAAATGATGATGTAACTAATTTAAGTTTAAAAGAAGAACATATAGAAATAGAAAATAACAACAAAGAAATAAAAGTAGTTGGTTTTGGTAGTGATGGCATGGTCAGTGCTAGTAAGGATTTACTAAAAATTCTACATGCTAAAAAAGATTTATATGTTCAAGGATACTTTGAATATGACTCAAAAAAAAGCGGGGGAGTAACAATATCTCATTTAAGATATGGAAGTGATAAAATAAATGAACCATACTATGTAACACATCCAGAGATAACTGTAGTTACCAAAGATATTTACTTTAGAATGTTTGATATTATAAGTAATTTAAAAGAAAATGGCACATTACTTATCAACACTATCAAAAATGAAGAAGAATTATTAAAATTGTTACCAACAAAAGTTAAAAACACAATTTTTAAGAAAAATATTAAAGTATATTATATTGATGCTGAAAACATAGCTAGTAAAAATAATCTAAAAGGTAAGATTAGTAAAATAATGGAAGTATTAATTTTAAACTTACTAAATGTTGAAGATGCCACTTCAATGCTTGAAGAAACAATAAAAAAATCATTTGCTACAAAAGGAAAAGATATAGTTAATAACAATATTTTAGCAATACATGAAGCTATATCAAATTTAAAAGAACTTAAAGTTACACATGAATATGATGAAACAATAAGTATTGTGGATGATAGCATAATAAATATGATTAATGAACGAAGAGGTAATGAAATTCCTGTTAGTAAGTTAATGGATTTTGCCTGCGGTCGTTTTCCTGGGGCAACAACTAACAATGAAAAGCGAAATATTTCAAATATTGTTCCAAGATGGATTAAAGAAAACTGTATCGAATGTGGAATGTGTGTCTTAGCTTGTCCACATGCTGTAATTAGAGCCATTGCCAATGAAAGTGATGCTGATGGAATTCCATTTATAGGAAAAGATGGATTAAAATATTCTATAAAAATAAGTGAGAAAGATTGTACAGGTTGTGGCGTGTGTGCAAGTGTATGTCCTGGAAAAATGGGCAAGAAAGCTTTAGAGATGGTGGAAAAAACTGAAAAAGTTGGTATTGACTTTGATGCTATAAAAAGTGTTAATCCTCTGCCTAAAACAACAATTAAAGGTGTAGCTTTAGAGCGTCCACTATTTGCATATTCTGGTGCTTGTGCAGGATGTGGAGAAACTCCATATATTAAAATGTTAACACAAATTCTTGGAGAAAAATTAGTAATTGCTAATGCTACAGGTTGTTCAAGTATTTATGGAGGCTCAACTCCATCAACACCTTATAGCATCCCTTGGGCAAACTCACTATTCGAAGATAATGCCGAATTTGCTTTAGGTATTCATATTTCTTACAAACAAAAAAGAGATAGAATAAAGCATATAATAAAAGAAACTATAAATTCTGTTGATGAAGATATAAAAGAATTATTCACAAGATGGTTAGAAAATGAAAATGACTTTGAAATAACTAAAGATGTTAAAGAAAAATTACAAGATAAATTAATACCAAAAGAATTAAATGATTTAATTGATTATATTCCTGCTAGAACTATCTGGGCAATCGGTGGAGATGGATGGGCATACGATATTGGATACGGTGGTCTTGACCATGTACTTCATTCTAATGAAAATATTAAAATATTAGTATTAGATACAGAAGTTTATTCAAATACTGGAGGTCAATCAAGTAAATCAACCAAACTCGGGGCAGTTGCTGAATTTGCTAACTTTGGTAAAAGAACTGTGAAAAAAGATTTATTTAAGATAGCATCGTGCATACCAAATTGTTATGTAGCATCCATTTCACTCGGAGCTAACATGATGCAAGCAATCAAAGCTTTCAACGAAGCTGAAGCTCATGAAGGGCCAGCAATCATAATTGCTTATTCACCATGCATTGAACATGGAATTAAAACTGGTATGACCACATCAAGTGAAGAACAAAAACTAGCAGTAGAATGTGGATACACAATTCTAATGAGATATGATGGAAAATATCATATTGACTCAAAAGAACCAGACTTTAGCAAATATGAAACATTCTTAGATAATGAAGTAAGATTTAATGCCTTAAAAATAAAAGATAAAGAGTTAGCATCTAAATTACTTGAAAGTCAAAAAGAAAATGCTAAAAACAGGTATGAATATTACAAGAAAATAAGTGAATAAAATCACTTATTTTTAAATACAAAAAAAAGTGGAGATTTCCGAAGAAATCTCCTAAAAGAATAAAAAGGGGTTGACTAGTGTGATACTAGCACCAATTCGCCTTCTTTAAGTGAATTGGTGATTACTATCTTAATCGAAAAAGTGTAATTTGTCAAGCTATTTTTGCAAATTTTTGATATAATTATTAAGGAGGTATTTATGAAGTTAGAACAACTACCTAAAATTGGTCCCAAAACCATAAATATTTTAAATAAAATTAACATAAATACAGTTGAAGATTTACTAACATATTATCCATATCGTTACAATGTTATTAAATTTATAAACATAGATGAAGCAAATGAAAATATGATTTGTTATATCAAAGCCAAAGTTTTAAGTGTTCCTAAAGTTGCATATATAAAGAAGAATTTTAATCGCCTAGATTTTATTGCATCAAACAGCAACCAAGATTTCAAAGTCACTATTTTTAATCGTGCTTATTTAAAACAAAGTCTAACTTTAGATAAAGAAATAGTTTTAATTGGTAAATTTTCCAAACTAAAAAACAGTTTTGTTGCTAATGATATTAAATATAATATGAATGAAGAACGTATTGAACCAATATATCATTTAACAGAAGGTTTAAAAAACTCTAGTTTAGAAACAATGATATCTAATGCTTTAAAAGAAAATATATCTTTAAACGATTATATACCATCTTATTTATCAGAAAAATATCATTTCTTAAATAAAGATGAAGCGATTAGAAAAATTCATCAACCAGAGAGTCCTAGTGATATAAAAAATAGTATGTTAAAACTCATATATGAAGAATTATTTATTTATACGTTTAAAATAAACTATTTAAAAAGTATTAATAAAGTAACTAATGGTTTACCAAAGAAATTTGATGAAACCCAAATACAAGATTTTTTATCAAGCTTAAATTTTGAATTAACTAAAGACCAATTAACAACTATTGAAGATATCCTAAAAGATATGAAAGAAAATAAAAGAATGAATAGATTAGTTCTTGGGGATGTGGGTTCAGGAAAAACAATTGTAGCATTTGTTGCTATTTTAGCAAATTACTTTTCTGGTTATCAATCAACATTTATGGCTCCAACAGAAATTCTTGCTAAACAGCATTTCACATCTATCAAAGAATATTTTAAAGAATATGATATCAATATAGCTTTATTAACAGGAAATTTAACCAAAAAACAAAAAGAAAATATATATAACCAAATTAGTAATGGAAAAATCGATATTGTAATTGGTACCCATGCATTATTAAATGATAATTTAAATTTTCAAAATTTAGGTTTAGTTATCACTGATGAACAACATCGTTTCGGAGTTAATCAAAGAAATTTACTTCAAAACAAAGGTCTAAATGGTGGGGCTGATGTCCTTTATTTATCAGCAACTCCAATTCCTAGAACATATGCTTTAACTATCTACGGTGACTTAGATTTATCTCAAATAAAGACAAAACCAAATATCAGAAAAGAGATAATTACTAAAATAGCCAGTGAACAAAACATTAAAGAAGTTTTATTTAAAATGTATGAAGAATTGAAGTTAAACCATCAAATATTTGTTGTATCTCCTTTAATTGAACAAAATGATGAACTAAACATAAATAGTGTTATTGAACTAAAAGAAAAACTAAACAAAGCATTTAGTAACAAAGTTAGAATTGAAATTCTTCATGGTAAATTAAAACAAAAAGAAAAAGATGAACTTATGAAAGAGTTTCAAGAAAATAAGATAAACATATTAATATCAACAACAGTTATTGAAGTAGGAATAGATATTCCTAATGCATCAATGATGGTAATTTATAATGCTGAAAGATTTGGTCTTGCAACACTTCACCAACTTCGAGGTCGTGTAGGTAGAAGCAATATTCAAAGTTATTGTTATTTAGTAACAAATAATAGTAATAATGAAAGATTAAAAGTAATGGAAAAATCATCAGATGGCTTTTATATTGCAGAACAAGACTTTAAGCAACGTGGTCAAGGAGACCTTTTCGGTGTAAAACAAAGTGGAGATATGTCATTTAAAATTGCTGATTTAAAAAGAGACTTTAGCATATTATCTCAAGCCAATATTGATGCAGAAAATTTCCTAGTAAGTAAAAAATATCAAGAATATGAATATTACAATAATATTATAAAAGAAATAGACTTTTTAGATTAAAGAGGATAGTAATGATAAGCATCACAAAATTAAAAGACATTAGTTATATCTTTAAAAAGTTTATATAATTTTGCAGATTATTTTAATTATTCTATTGATTACGTTTTAGAATTAACAAATATAAGAAAAAATCCAAATTTAATTAAAGGATTAGATTTAATTAGACTTGGAGAAAATATCAAAAGGATAAGATTACAAAACACAAGCTTGTATAACTAGATATGAAAAAGGTTTAATATGTATTTCAACTTATAATCTATAAAAATTATCAAAAGAATTTAAAATATCTTTATCAGAATTATATGGAAAAGTAAAAAGTCGTTAAAATGTTAACGATTTTTTTAAAATTAAAAAGCGGACCTCTCTAAGAGGTCCTTCAGGGGGTTTTGGTTGATCTCTTCACATTGAGATTCGTAAGAGAGATCAGGTTATTAGCATGACTTGTATCATGCTAGTATAATCTTAATATTTTTTTTGAAGTTTGTCAATAACTTTTTATAATAATTTTAAAATTTTACAAAATAACTCTTTTATCTTGCATCGTATAGCAAACATATGTTATTATATAAATGCGGGGTAAAATCAAAAATAAAGGAAGAAATTATGATATTAAATGTAAGTGGAAGAACAGATATAATTGCATTTTATGAAAAGTGGTTTATGAATAGATTAAATGCTGGTTTCGTTGATGTAAGAAATCCCTTTAATCCTAAACTTGTAAGTAGAATTAACTTTAGTGATGTTGATTTAATTTTATTTTGTACTAAAAACCCAATTCCAATATTAAATGATTTAGACAAAATAAAAATTCCTTTTATATTTCATGTTACCATAACACCTTATAAAAATGATATTGAACCAAATGTTATATTAAAAACAGAAATAATAAATGCTGTTAAAAAAATATCTACAATTATAGGAAAAGATAATATTTACATAAGATACGACCCCATTTTTCTAAGTGATAAATACAATATTGATTATCATATTAAAGCTTTTAACAAGTTATGCACATTATTAAAGGGATATGTAAATACTATAATTGTTTCTTTTCTTGATGAATACAAAAATGTTTTAAAAAATAAAAATATTTTAAAATTTCGTCAGTTTACTGAAAATGAATATAAATTAATCGGTGAAAATTTTAGTAATATAGCAAGGACTAATAACATGGTAGTACAAACTTGTTTTGAAGATAGAAACCTAACAGAATATGGGTTTAAAAAAGGAGAATGTTTATCACATGAACTTGCATATAAACTTACTGGTAAGACTTATAAATCATGGAAAGCTAGAAAAGAAAGAAAATGTGAATGTGTAGAAATGGTAGATATCGGATGTTACAATTCATGTAAACATTTTTGCAAATATTGCTATGCAAATTATGATGAAAAAATGGTTAATGAAAACTTTAAAAATCATGATGTAAATTCATCTCTTTTATGTGGAAATTTAAAAAAAGATGATATAATAAAAGTAAGAAATAAGTAAATGCACTTAAAAGTTGATAGAAAATAACAAACAAATAAAATATAATTAAATAACGAAAGGAAAATAAATATGAAATTTGGTGAAAATTTAAAAAACATTAGAAAACAAAAAAATATTTCTCAAGAAGAATTAGCAGAAAAACTTGGAGTATCAAGACAAAGTATATCAAAATGGGAAACGGGAGAAAACTTTCCTAGCATGAACAACATTATGTGTTTATGCGATATATTTAAGTGTAAAATAAATGATTTAGTCCATGAAGATTTTACAGATATAGATTCTTTAGATAGTGAAATAAAAGAAAGTGTCGTAAAGTTTAAAAAAGAAAAACAAATAAAAGTAAAGTTAATAAGTAAAATAATTTATGTATTAGCAAATATAATTAATAAAATATTTATTGGTGTATCTGTTTTAATAAGCATAATAATTCTTGCTTTACCATTTGTATCTAAATCTTTAAGAATTGAAGATACTGACATTTACATGTTAAATATTAGAGTGGGTGATATTACAACAAATGGTGAACTTGCTAATGAGTATTTAAATAGTCACAGTACTACAGAAATTATATTTTATGTAGAAATTATTTTACTTGGTGTTTTAATAAGTATAATTTGTATTGCCAAAGTATTTGAATGTTTATATAAATTATTCTTTAACATTCATAATGGAGATACACCATTTACTTTAGAAAATATAAATTGTATTAAAAAAATATCATATTTTATAATATTTTATGTTGTATTTAGTTTTATTTATGGTCTTATGTGTGGCATTATAATGAAAATAGATTTTAAGGCTGAACTAGAATTATCAGATATTGTTTATGCTTTAATAATTTATAGTATTTCATTTATATTTGAATATGGATATGAACTTCAACTAGATAGTAAAAGTAAAATGTACGAAAATTAATTTGACAATACCCTCATTTAGTGTTAAAATATAGCTCTAATCGGGGGTTTTAAAATGGATGTAAATACATTTTTCTTACTTTTCGGAGGTATTAAAGCATATGCAATGTTTTTAGCAGATTGCTTTATGGGTCAAAAAAAAGTATCAGATTTTATCTTACAAGAAAACTTTTTTTACATGGCTAAATTTAGTTTAGCAATATGTTGTTTGTTAGTTGTAAAAGATGAATTAATTGAAGGCTCAAAAAACAATTTTATTTGTAAAACAATTGATGAAGGTATTCTAAATTGTGTTGATAAAGTTGCCACAAAAACAAAAGATGGTTTTGAAATAGATGGTTTTACATTTAAAAATCCTGAAGAAATAGTGGGACTAATTAGAAATAAACTAGCACATGGAGAATTTATAATAGATTTAGAAAATAAGAAAGTTTCATTTAAACTTGAAAATTCTATGATGTCTCTAGGAATGACTAATGTTATAAATATGATTTCTAAGTCTATGGACATTTATCATTTAAATTCATCAAATACTGAATATAAAAATGATATTGTAGTAATTAATAAAAATGATAAAACTAGAACTAAATCATTAAAAACCAAAAGTGAAATAAAAGGTTTTTTAAGAACATTTAGTAGAATGCGTTTTAGTTTTAAAAAACATGATGATGGACTTTTAAACGATGAAATGGCTAAAACAGTAGACATGGTTATAAGTGATTATGAAGCTGATTTTCCTTTAGATTTACTTGTAAAAGCTAAAAAGAAATTTGCTCAAAAAGGATACTCTTTTGATTGGGAAAAAACTTCATTAAAAGATGATTTAATTGAAGATATAACTAATTATGTTTATTATAACTATCCTAAAGATTTACCTTATGAATATCAAATAAGATTTATGAAAAAAGATTTAGAAAGTAGATTAAATCCCAAAAAGCATTTAGTAAAATCTTTTCAAAAAAATATGATGTTACTAGAGATTGCTTATAAAAAACAAACTGTTAATTATGGAGAAATTCTTGAAGAATATCAAAAAAATTGTAGTTATGATACAATTGGTCTAGAAGAATTAGCTACCACAACTTTTGCTCTTTTTGAAGCTATGTTTTCTTATGGAAATGATAAATTTTTAGAAAATAGTAATGAATACACGTTTTTACCAAGTGATGGCTTAGATTACAGCACTCTTGATTTAAGTCCAATAAATGTACTATATATAAATAAGGATAATGGATTTAAAAATAGTCTTCAAATAGAATTTACAAGTAAGAAGAAAAGAATTACAGAAATTGATGCTAAAATTTCTAAAAATGAACAAAGTTTAGCGCAAGTAACTAAAAGTGGTAATTTAAAAGCTAAAGCTATATTAGAAAGTAACTTACAAAAATCATATCAAGAAAGAGATAGACTTTATGAAGAATTAAAAACCTTACTTATAAGGTTAAATGAAATAAATCTTTATGAGAAATTTAATGAAAGTCACTTAAAAAATAAAGCAATAATTAATGGTATAAGAAATAGTATTTCTCATGGTAATTATAAAATAGAAACTGTTGATAATCGTATTTGTAAAATAGTTTTTGAAGACATTTATGAGGGAGTTCTAACATTTAAATGTGAAGTTCAAATCACAGATTTTATTAACATGATTTATAGAAATGAAGAACCAATTAAAGAATTCTTAAAAAAAGATGAAATTCTAAGAAGAATATTAATATAAAGTGGATAAAACCACTTTTTTTGTTAAAAATAAAAGTGTGATAATTATGGTATTAAAAGATTTAATTATAGTATTTTTAATTTTACTAACAATTATTTTATATTTATTTAAAAAGAAAAATTATTTATTATTTATTCCATTCTTACTATGTTTTATTCATATAAAAGTAAGTAATGAAAACATATTATTTAAAACAGTTTATCTAACAGCATTTCTATCTATAATTATATCTTTAACAAATAAAATGTTGATAAAAAAGACTTTATCAACAATCATTATAATTATTTTAGTAAGTTATCCAATAACCACTCTTAAAATAAATAATTATGCGTCCTTAAATTATATTGTAGCTTTTAACAAATTACATGAAACTTTAAAAGAAAATTATGTTTTAAATGAACATAAAGAAATTAACTATGATAACTTATATCAAAAATATAAAAAAGAATTTAAAAATATAAATAATGAAATAAAATACTATCAAGTATTAGAAAACTATTTAAATGAATTTTATGATGCTCACATTGGTATAAAAAGTTTAACTAATAATTCTAATCTAGAAGAAGCAAAAGAAAAATTTTATAATAGATATTATGGTTTTAGTTTAAGTTTATTAGATAATATGACTTATGTAGCAACAAGTGTTTCCCCGGAAAGTACGGCATATAAAGCTGGTATCAGAGATGGATTTATCATAACTAAATGGAATGGTAATAATATTTCTGATGAGATAAAAAATCTAAAGTATCTAAGTGTTTCCCTACCCAATATATCTAATAAAAATGTCTTAAATTATTATATCCCCATTTATTTATCTGGAAGAGGCAATGAAGAAAATGAAATAACTTTTATTAATAATGAAGGAAAAGAACAAGTTATCAAATTAAAATCAATTGGTAATGGTTATAAATACATAAAAGAAAATGTTAAAAAGTTTACCAAAAGTAATGATGAAGAAAATTTTACTTATAAACTGTTGGGAGTTACATCTTACCTAAAAATAACAAATGAAAAAGATAGTATAAAATATGTTAAAAACAAAATGAATAATATTGTTGATAATATAAATAAGGATAATGCTAAAAATTTAATATTAGATTTAAGAAACAATGAAGGGGGCAGTGATATTGTAGGAAGTGTTATTGCAAGTTTTTTTAGTACACAAGATTACCTTTATATTAAGGAAAGTATTTTAAAAGATAATAAATTAAAAAAGATAAATGAAATATATGCAAATGGTTATAAAAAGATAAATATTCCAACCATTATATTAGTTAATGGTAACACTAAGAGTGCTGGAGAAATACTTGCATATAACTTACAAAATGAAGAAAACATACTTGTGGCAGGATTAACCAGTACAAATGGCAGCATATCAACAGTTAAAAAGAAAATAATTATGCCCCATAATCTAATAATTTCCATTCCAACCATTGCTATTGGAAAAAAAGATGACATTATAATTGATAGTAACAATGAAAGAAATGGAGGATTAAAATTAAATATAAAAATACCTATAAATAGTAAAACAATAAATGATATTTTCAATGAAAATTATGACTACGAAGTAGAATATTTGTTAAATTATCAAAAAAATATTTAAATTTTTCAAAAATAGTGTATAATTAATACTAAGGAGGGCAACATGGGTAATAGTATTAGTTATGTTTTACTAGCGTTATTAATTTTTGTCATTAGTTTACTTATTTATTTTTTAATCAAATGGGCAGTTCGTGAAGGCATCAAAGAAGCATACCATGACATAACAGGAAAAACAACTTATGAAGATAAGAAAAATATAAAAATGGCAAAAGAAATTAAAGAAGGTATTAAAGAAGTTGCTAAGAAAAGAACTAGCAAGAAAAAGTAATACCTTTTTCTTTACACAAATTTGACAAAAATTACAATTTGTGATAAAATATAACTAACTAAGGGGGATAAAAAATGGTTGTGACTAGTAAAAATTTACTTTCTCTTTTAAATAGCTCTAAAATAAGTTATAAAGAAAAAGAAAGTATAATAAAAAAATATGATAAATTATTAAGAAAAAATTTACAAAATACCAGTGAAGATGTTTTAGTAAACCTTCTTTTTAGTACCCAAGTACCTAAAAGTGCTAAAAAAGTAATATCTCAAGTAATAGATAGTAAATCTAGAGATTTTGTTTGTTTAAACAACTTTGAAAATGTGTTTAAAAAATATACTAATTTTAAAGAAAGTGACCTTTATAAAGCTCATTATCCTCATATTTTAAAAAGACACATTATAATAGATTTATATAATGATATTTTAAGTGTCTTAGAAAACCCAAAAAAAGATAAAAAATTAAAACAATTAATAATTTATTATGGTGTTGATAAATCTTTACTAGCAGAATTTCTATCCACATCTAGTAATGAAGATTTAATCAAGTTTTGTCTAGAAACTAAATTTACTAACATAGATAATATTGCTTATGTTTTATATAGTGAAAAACTAAGTTTAGAACAAAAAGAAGACATCATTAAAAGATTTGTAAGTGAATTTAATATTCTAGAAATATTAAAAAGCCCATCAACTGAAGAAGTAAAAAATAAAATAATTGAATTAAAAAGTAATGAGTTAGAATTAAAACTTAAAAATATTAATGAAAAAGAGTTAATTGATTTAATAACAACCAGTGAAAACTATCCCAAAGTAGTTTATGACATGTTAATAAGAAAAAAAACAGACATGTTACTTTCTGTTATTCAAAAAATGTCTTTCGAAGACTTTAAAAAAACATTAATTAAAATTAAAGATGCAAAAATTTCAACCATAATTATTAAAAATTTCCCATTAAAAACTAAATTAGTTTTATCATTAACCAGTGATATAAATGTTTTATCATGGATATATAACGATTCAATTCCTTATGAAATAAAAGAATTTATCTTGGATAAAAAAGAAAAAGATTTAAAATCCGCTATTAAATCTAGAAGTTTAAGTAGTTTAAAAATCTGTTATTTAAGAAATTCCAAAAACATTCCTTTAAAAGTTCAAAAACTAATAATTGAATTAAAGGATGAAGAATTAAAACTTGATTTAAATAAGAAACCATCATCAATTATAATATCAGAAATTTTATATGGTAACTATTGTGATTTATATAAATCATTTATTATAAAAAATGGTAATTATGATGTAGAATTATTACTTGAAAAAAGTAATGAAGAATTAACTATTTTAGTTTTTGAAACCTTAAAAGACAGAATTAAAACTTATTTAAATAAATTAACTATGTTAGAACTAACAACTCTAGATTATTTTAAAACACCATATTCTAAAGAACTAGCAGTGACACAAAATAAAGATTTAATTTTATCTAAGATAAATAATACTAGCCAAGAAGAATTATATACATACTTAAAATCTTTAGAAACACATCGTGAAATAAAGAAATTAATCTTAAAAAGTATGAATATAAATGAAGATGATTTAGATAATTGTGTAGAATTAATTAAATATAATGACATTGATTTAGTAATTAAAAATTATAATAAAATAAAAAGTTTTATAAATAAATCAGGTATTCCTTTTGATGCTTTTATTCAATATGGTTGTGGCAGTGAAAACTATAAAAGCTGGTTTAATAAAGTACTTGAAATAATTGAATTTAACAAAGAAGAAGACTTTTATTCCGCAGTTAAATATTTAATGAGTGAATTATATCATGAAGACCAAAGTAAAGAAAATATAGTTTATAGTATTATAAATTATCTATCAATAATAGATGCTTTTAAAGATTGTTATTATTTAATAATGAATTTAGTAAATAATAATGTCTTACTAACTAAAGATGATTGTGATAACTTAAAAAGATTATTTGCATCAAGTTATAGTAAGAAAAATGAAGTAAGAGTTTTAGATGATATAAAATCCATAAGATTTAAAATACTAGAACAATATAAAGATGTAATATTAAATTCAAGTTCTATTAAAGAATTAAAAAATATATTTATGGAAGTAATCTGTGGAAATGCTAGTAAATCATTAGAATATATCGGTGGTTCAAAAACATTAATTACTTTAAAAGAGATAGATAAAGAAAATGAGAAGATTTGTTTATTTATTGATGAATTGTTAAAGTTTTCTAAAGTAATTGAAGCAATAGAAAATACCAATAATATTGAAGGTTTGCGAAATATTTTAAAATACTTTATTATTGATAAACCAGATAACTTACTTATACTTGAAGCATCATTTATTAATTTTAAGAAAGATTTACAAAAATTATTTGAAATAGATGCTAAAATTAATTTAACTTCATTAGATAGTGATGTTACCAAAAGTTTATTTAATGAAGAATTATCTTCTAAATATGGTACAATAGTATATGATTTTTCTAAGGTTAATTACTGTTTATATGCACACATTTTAAGTAGAAGTGAAAAAGTTGAAGATTTAATAAATGGTAATTCTCATAGTAAAGCAAACTTCTTATCAGTAAGTCCGATAAGTTTTCTTGGAGAAAAGTTCTATTTTGATAGAACATCAACAACATTTGCTATTGATAAAATTCCAACTGGTAGCTTTATTCATAGTTCTCTAGTAAATATGAGTACAAATTTTAGGATAACTAATAACTCTGGAGAAGTAAAAGAATTACATCGAACTGAAAGAGGAATATTAGAAACAAGTGCAGTAACTGCAGCAAATTCTGAAGTGTTGTTATATCGTGATGGCATAAAAATGAGTGGAATTATTTTACCTGGAGGAAGAATTCCAACCTTTGAAGAAATAACATTAGCTAAAGAATATAACTTACCATTTATTATAACTCAAGAAGTAATGACTTCAATACCTAATGTTAAAAAGGTATTTAGTTTAAATGATATTGACTTTGAGTTTACAAAAATACCAAAAGAATTAGAAGAAATATTAACATCCTTAACAATGGTTAATATTAATAAAACTTCAAGTATTTATACGGGAAGAGAAATCGCTTTAATTACTGATGCTCATTCATTATATGAACCAACTTTAGCAGTATTAGAAGACATTAGAAAAAATGGTATCAAAGAGATATATTCACTTGGGGATAATGTTGGAGTAGGGCCAAATCCTCATGAAGTATTAAGGTTATTTGAAGATTATAATGTAACATCTATCGCTGGTAATAGTGAGTATTATAATACGTTAGGAATAATGCCATTTATCTATTTTGATAAAGAAAAAAGTGAAAACCAAGAATGGACTTATAATAAGTTAAGTGCTAGTGACCTTGAAACTTTAAAAATGTATAAACCATCAATTGACTTAGAAGTTGGTACCCAAAAAGTTGCATTATGCCACTTTGCTAATGATATTCGTTGGGATTATATGGGGGAAAACTCTACCTGGGCATATCAAAGAAACTTCAAAAGAGGTAAAACATCACAACAATTCTTATATACTAATAGTGATGATGCAAAATTAAAGATAGAAAAATCAATTGCAGGAAAAGATAAAAATGATTTAAGAATTAAAGGTTTCCTTGATGCTTCAGAAAATCCTTTATTCGAAGGCAAAAAAGCAACTGATTATAATGCCATTATTCAAGGACATGTTCACTTTCATTTAAGTGATAGACTATTTAATACTAAAATTGAAACACTTAGAGCAATTGGCATGGGATATGGTAAAGACGATTTAGGAAATGCTTGTTATTATGTTTTAAAAGAAAAATGTGATGGAACATTTGAAATTGAAAAAAGATTAGTTGAGTTTAATAGAAATGTTTTACTAGCAAATATCATATCAAGTGATATGCCTCACAAAGAAAAAGTATTAAGATTTGTAAAATGGTAAAAATATAATAATAATATTTTAATAAAAAGCTAAACTTATAATAAAGGAGTTGATAAAATATTGACAAATTTTATAAAAAGTGTAGAATATTATATTAACTTGTGTTATTATTTAATTAAGGATAGCAATGATTTGGAGGTGAAAAATATGATTGGAACTATGCCAAGTTTATATAATCAAGTGGTAGAAAAAGGTGCAGTTAAAAAAGAAAAAATGACTTTAATAAAATGTATTTCGTGTTATAGAAACCTAAGAAAGTTAGCAAAAAAAGCTGACTTAGACAAGTATTTAGAAACAAATAAAGAAGTATTAGATGGTCAAACTGTCATCAAAAATACCAGAATTCAACCAGAAATCATATTTTATTACTTCATTAATAAATCTAAAGAAATAGAAGATTCCCAAAAAGTTATGAAAATGATAAAAGAAAATTATCCATCTTTAGATGATGAAAAAATTCTAATGTCATTTCTATATGTTATTAAAACTAAAGGAATTAGGGCATTTGTATAGATGAAATTTTTACTTGATGAAAATATTCCTAAAGAGTTAGGAAATTTTCTAAAAAATAAAGGTTTTAAAATTGAATTAATAAATAGTAACAAACACAAGGGAAAAAGTGATAAAGAAGTCTTTGAATATGCTGTAAAAAATGGTTATACAATTATAACATTTGATGCTGACTTTTGTTCTTTTAAAAAATTATTTCATTGTGGAATAATAAAGTTAAATGGTAAATTAAATAATCCAGAAGAACCTTTAATGAAAGCTATTAATTATTATAAAGATATGAAAGATTTATTTATTCAAGTAGATTCATCCTCTAAAATGGTTGAGGAAAGTAAAAAATATAGTAAAAAGAATGTTTTTAAACAATTTAGAAAGATGCCAATTAAATTAAAAATATTTATTTAGAAATAAAAATGTAGTATAATAATTCTAGGAAAGAGGTGCAATAATGGAAGATAAAGAAAAGATAGAAACTTGCAATTGTGGTTGTGAATGTGAAGAATGCAATTGTGATGAATCTTGCGAATGTGGATGTGGTTGTGAAGATTGCGAATGTAGCGAAAGCTGTGATTGCGAAGAATGCAGTTGCGAAAACTGTGAATGTTAAATAAATAAAGAGTTCCAATTCAGGAACTTTTTTGTTATAAAAACTATAAATAATTGCTTTTATCTTATATTTACTGTATAATAAATCCAATTAGAAACGAGGTTGTATATGGAGTTAATTTTAGTGGAAGCATTAAAAACAATTTTTAGACCACAAGTCCTAATTTTATGATAATACTTTGCATATTAATGGATGTTTATCATAAAAAGTTTATTGGGATGGCTGGAGAATTTTGGGTAAAAAGAGAATTGAAAAAATTATCAGATGAGTATTTAGTTATTAATGACATAACGATAAAAACAAAAGATGGAATCACTCATCAAATAGATCATGTTGTTATTTCTAAATTTGGTATTTTTGTTATTGAAACAAAACAATATAATGGTTATATAAAAGGCAATGATTATGACAAAAGATGGTTGATAAAAAATGGAAAGAAAAAAATCTATGTTAATAATCCACTTCATCAAAATTATGGTCATGTTAAATCATTAGAAGAAATATTAAACTTACCAGAAGAAAAGTTTATATCTTTAGTATGCATCCCAAGCAGAGCAACATTATCTGTTAAATCAAATAATGTAACTAGAATATATGATTTGTTGGATAAAATAGCTTCATATAAGGAAGAAGTTATTGGAAATCCAAATGAATTATATGAAATTATAAATAATTTAAATATAACAGATAAAGCCGAAAGAAAAGTTCATGTTAAAAATGCTAGAGAAATAAAAAGCAATAAAGATGAAGAATTAAAAAACAAATGTCCAAAATGTGGAGGAGAACTTATCAAAAGAAATGGAAAATATGGAGAATTTATGGGATGCTCTAATTTTCCAAAATATAGATTAAGCAAACTAGTATGGCATAAATAAAAAATTATAAAAATGGAGAGGTGGGTTATTATGTTGAAATTAATTATCGGAATATTATTCATTTTAGTAGAAATTTATATAATGATTTCTGTCATTAAGTATATTATCAATTCTTATAAAAATGGAACAATTGAAATGAAATTTATGATTATTATATTAGTAATTGTTGTATTTTTACCAATCGTAATTTATTTGATTGATAGATTCAATTTAGTAACTATTTGGGGATTTAATAAAAATGTTGACATAAACAATTGGTTTTCTTTTATAAAAGACTATTCAGTTACTATTATTTCATCATTAATAAATACCCTTGTGGTAATTTACATTGCGATAATAGAATTAAAGAAAAGCTATGAGGATAATCAAAATTTAAATAAAGAAAATGTTCGACTACAAAATTTGCCTTGTTTAAAAATTAGTGGCAAAAGTGATTGCATAAATGACATAATTAATAGCATACATATAAAGGAAAATGGTACAACTGGCAAAAACATAGAGTTTAACTTAATTATACAAAATATTGGATTAAATGCAGCAAAAAATTTGCATATTTGTAATAACTATAAAAATCAAAATATTAAATCTTATGAAAAAATAAAACCCAAAGACTTTGTTGAATCAGGTACAACAATAAGCCAGGATTTCTTTATAGATAATGTGAAATATAATCATGTAGAAATGGATTCTGAAATAATATATCAAGACTTATTAAATAATTGGTACAGCTTAAAAATTAAAGTAGTTATAAATGCTACAAATATAATTGATAAAGGGAATGAAGTTTTAGCAATAAATATATACGAAGGAGAAGAAGAAATGTTGGAAAGTGTTCCAGAAGAATTGTTCATTACTAAAATAATAACCCCAGAAAAACAGTAATATTTTAGATTTTACCTTCTAAATATAGTATATTAAAATAATCAAAATTTTAAAAACAATTCATTTACTAATCAGTATTATACGTGTTATAATTAATGTGTATAGCAAAATTATAACAGGAGGTATTTTATGGTTGAAAAAGTTGACATTAAAGAAAATAAAATATATGATTTGGATCCAATCATATTAAATTTACTTTTAAAAGATAATACCTCTAAAAAAAATATAATTTGGGCCACAAATAATTATGAAAAAAGAGGGATAAGTTATTCTTTTGATTCGCAAATATATGATTATTTAATAACTGGATTAAATGGCGAAGTTATTAGACCTAGAGTTAGAAAATCAAAAGATGAGCAAAATGATAGAATAAGAAATAAAGCAGAAGTATTTACACCATCATGGATTTGTAATTGTCAAAACAATTTAGTTGATGAGGCATGGTTTGGATATAAAGATGTTTTTAATAAAGAAAATGAAGATAATACTTGGACAACAAACAAGAACAAAATAAAATTTATTAATGATAAAAATTGGGAAAAATATGTCAATGAGTTAAGGTTAGAAATTTCATGCGGGGAAGCACCTTATTTGGTAAGTAGATATGATACTGTATCAGGAAAGACAATAGAAGTCGGTGAAAGAATCGGATTATTAGATAGAAAACTAAGAATTATTAATGAGAGTGTAGAAGAAGAAGAAGAATGGTATTCTTGGGTAATAAGAGCATATAAAAGTATTTATGGATTCGAATGGCAAGGAGATAGTTTGTTACTTGCAAGAGAAAACTTTTTATATACATTTATAGATAATTATATTTTTAAATTTAATAAAAAACCAACTATAGAACAACAAAAAGAAATTGCTTATATTATATCTTGGAATTTATGGCAAATGGATGGTATAAAATTTGTTATTCCAAATAGTTGTAAAAATGAAAAAGTAGTTGTAGCACAGTTGAATTTGTTTGGCGAAGAAGAAAAAGAAAAAATAGAATGTTATGGTTGTAAGAAGAATAATTTAAAAAGACATAATGGAATATATAGTAAAATAATGAATTGGAACACTAAAAGAACGAAATTATTTTACAAATTAGTTGAGGAGGGAAGTAAGAATGAAAAATGAAGATGTATTTAGTTCAACTTATGGGTATAAATTAATATATGTATTTAGAATTAATGATAATAAACATAATGGAATAGTTAAAATAGGTGATGCTACAATTCATTATGAAGAAGCCGTGCAAGATTTAAAAGATAATTGCGATCTTTTAAATAAATCGGCTAAAAATAGAATAGACAAATACACAAAAACAGCTGGAATATCCTATGAATTATTATATACTACACTAGCTATAACCAATAACGGTCAAGCTTTTAGAGATTACAAAGTTCATGAATTATTAAAAAGATCTGGGATTGAAAAAAAGTTTTTAAATAACAATAATAGAAATGAATGGTTTGAAATTGATTTAGAAACAGCGAAAAAAGCTATAGATGCTGTTAAGCAAGGAAAAGCTTCTTTAAATTCATCGGATATAACCTTTTATAATAACCCAATTATATTAAGGCCAGAACAAGAAGAAGCAATAAATAAAACAATTAAGAATTTTGAAACAAGTGATAGAATGCTTTGGAATGCTAAGATGAGATTTGGTAAAACTATTTGTGCCCTTGAAATTGTGAAAAGAAAACAATATAACAAGACAATTATCTTGACTCATAGACCAGTAGTTGATGATGGCTGGTTTGATGATTTTAATAAGATTTTTTCTACTGATTCATCTTATAAATATGGATCAAAAAATAAGGGAGAAAGAATTGAAAAGTTAATAGAAAATAATGATAAATTTGTTTATTTTGCATCAATTCAAGATTTAAGAGGTTCAACTGAAGTTGGAGGAACATTTGAAAAAAATGAACTAGTTTTTAATACACAATGGGATTTTGTTGTTATAGATGAAGCACATGAAGGAACAAAAACGAATAGAGGAGAAAGAACAATTGAAGGTGTAATAAAAATAAATGATAATCACCTTACTAAATTACTAGAATTATCAGGAACACCATTTAATCTTCTTCCAGATTATGAAGAAAAGGAAATCTATACATGGGATTATATAATGGAACAATCCGCAAAATTGGATTGGGAATTATATCATGATGGAGACTATAATCCTTATGAAGATTTACCACAAATGAATATTTTAACTTACGATTTAAACAAGCAATTTGGAAATTATATTGATGTTGGCGATAAATCATTTAATTTTAGAGAATTTTTTAGAACATGGACTGGTATAATTGAAGTGGACAGAAAAGAAATTCCAGCAAGTGTAGAGGTTGGAGAATTTGTTCACAAAGCAGATGTTAAAAAGTTTTTAGATTTACTAGTATTAGACAATGATACAACAAATTATCCATATTCAAAAGATAAATATAGAAATTATTTTAGACATTCCTTATGGATGATACCTGGTGTAAAAGAAGCAAAAGCGTTAAAAAAGCTTCTTAGAGAACATCCTGTCTTTGGCTCTGGAATATTTAAAATTGTAAATGTTGCTGGTGAAGGTGATGAGGAAGACACTTTAAAATCAAAACAAGCAGTTGATTCTGCTATAACGAATCATCCAGAAAACACTTATACTATTACACTTTCTTGTGGAAGATTGACAACTGGAGTAAGCATTCCAGCTTGGACTGCAGTATTCATGTTAAATGGTGGTAATTCAACATCAGCATCAAGTTATCTTCAAACAATATTTAGAGTTCAAACCCCTGCAAATATTGGTGGAAAAATGAAAGATAAATGCTATGTATTTGATTTTGCTCCAGACAGAACTTTAAAAATGGTTGCGGAGGCCGGGCAATTATCTTGCAAACCGGGTTCTGTTGAGTCTAGAACAAAAATGGGGGATTTATTAAATTTTTGCCCGGTTATTTCAGTAGATGGCTCTTGTATGATACCTTATAATGTTGACACAATGCTTAGAACATTAAAAAAGGCTTATGCTGATAGAGTTGTTCAAAATGGATTTGATGATACAAGAATTTATAATGATAAATTACTAAAATTAGATGGATTAGAACTTGGAGAATTTGAAAATTTGAAAAAGATAATAGGGGTAAGCAAACAATCTAAAAAGGTAAGTGAACTTGATATTAATAGACAAGGATTTACTGATGAAGAATGGGAAAAATTAGAACAGATAAAAAATAAGCCAAAAGAACAATTAACTCAAGAAGATTTAGAACTTCAACAAAAGAAAAAAGAACAAAAAGATCAAAGGGCAAAAGCCATATCAATTTTAAGAGGAATATCAATTAGAATACCATTAATGGTTTATGGTGCAGAATTAACAAATGATCAAGATGTTACTGTAGATAATTTCACTGAAATTGTCGATGATAAATCATGGGAAGAATTTATGCCAAAAGGTGTTACAAAAGAAATGTTTAAACAATTTTCAAAGTATTATGATTCAGAAATTTTTGTTGAAGCTGGAAATAGAATTAGAAATATTACCAAATATGCCGATACATTAAATCCTACAGAAAGAACAAAAAAAATTGCGGATTTATTTGCCACATTCAAAAATCCCGATAAAGAAACTGTATTAACACCATGGAGAACAGTAAATATGCACATGGGTGATACAATAGGTGGATATAATTTTTATGATGATAAATATATTGTTACAATTGAAGAGCCTAGACTAATATTAAATGGTAAAGTAACAACAAATGTACTGAATAACAAATCTTCAAAGGTATTAGAGATAAATTCAAAGTCTGGATTGTACCCACTATATGTTTCTTATAGTATATTTAAACAAAGATGCTTGGATACCGATTCTAAAAAATTAGATGAAGAACTTGAAAAAGCATTGTGGGAAGAAACATTAAAAGAAAATATTTATATAGTAACCAAAACAAAAATGGGTAAATCTATTACTAAACGAACTTTAACCGGTTTTAATAATATTGAACTTAATGTAAATTGTTGTGAGTCGATTTTTGAAGAATTAAATACTTCCGTAGAAAATTTAGCAAATAAAATAACCAATCCAAAATATTGGGGGAGAAAGGAGTTATCTAAAATGAAATTTAATGCAATTGTTGGAAATCCGCCATATCAAAATGCTACAGGTGGTGGACAAGCTCAAGGGACCCCGCTTTATAATAAATTTGTTGATTTAGCTATTAAGTGTAATCCTTCATTTATCTCTATGATTATGCCTTCTAGATGGTTTGCTGGTGGTTTTGGGGTTTTAGATGATTTTAGAAAAAAAATCACCGAAGGTAATCATATAATAAATATGCATGATTTTCCAAATGCTCTAAATTGTTTTAATAATGTTCAAATTAAGGGGGGGGTTTGTTATTTTTTGTATTCAAATGAATATTCTGGAAAATGTAAATTCAATACGCATACAGAGAATGGTATAGAATCATCAAGTGATAGATATTTGCTTGAGGAGGATTGTGAAACAATTATAAGAAATAACGACTCTATCTCAATTTTAAATAAGGTTAAAGCAAAAAAGGAAGAATCATTTAGTAATTTAATTGGAAAATTATGGCCATTCATAACTGTTTCGAATTTTTCTAGTTTTAGCAAACAGAAAAAAAGTCCTGATGATATTTTTGCTTATGTTTTGAAGGACAAAGGGTGGATTTCAAAAAAAGAGATTACAAAAAATATGGATATTGTAAATTCATGGAAATTATATATACCTAGATCAATAGGTTCTGGAAATGCTAAAGTTGATGTAGTTAAACCTATTATTGCAAAACCTAATTCATGTTGTTCTGGAACGTATATTGTGTGTGGGCCATTCAAAAATGAATTACAATGTAAAAGTGTTTTATCGTATATAAATACAAAATTTTTCCATTTCTTGCTTTCTCTAAAAAAGGTATCACAGGATACAACGGCAAAGTGTTATGAGTTTATTCCTATTCAAAATTTTAATAACGTCATATATAACGATTCTATGCTGTATAAAAAATATAATTTAACAGAAAAAGAAATTGAATTAATAGAGAATACCGTAAGAACAGACATTGGGACTAACATTAATTAATACAATAGTTTAGTTATTTTAAACAAATTATTAAACTATTAAATTTATAAAAAGAAATATAAATTACCTCTAATTTATATTTCTTTTTTCTTTCTAACATTTATTGATATAACTTGATTGGCTCGTATTAATAATATCTGCTCATTGCTTTTGAGTCTTTTGTATTGTTTTCTTTTCATCTTTAAATTTAATGTTATTATGATTAAATTTATATTGACTTTTTGTATTATATTAGGTAAACCTAAAAAATATTGTCTAAACTATAATTATATTTATTTGTGTATTTAATCAATACTTTAAAAGGTATTGTATCTTTGACTTTTTCCCGTCCTGCAACCGTATAATAATATAACGACAAACAAATCAATTAAGTCTTCTTGTTTAAAATCTAAATATTTCTTTTTCTCTAAATAATTTACCCTTATATTTAAATTATTAATATTGTTTTTAAATGTTATAAAGAGAATTGAAATATAACTATAAAAACTATGTTTGCTTAGCAATGAGGTTTCAATATATTTGATGTGCATAAAATATATTGATGGAATAATTAGAAAGGTGTGATATAATATATGCTAACGGTGGTGAGTAATATGAAAAATAATAGTGCACTAATTAGTACAGCAATGCTATCTGCTATTTTTGAGGAAAGTAGGAAAGATAGTATTTCACTATTAATTCCTTTTGTTACAAAAATAATAAGTGAGGAAAACACGGCAGATGAAAGTATAATAGTTGAAAAAATGGAAAGAATATATTCGTTCAACAATTTTCCGCATGCTATAGTAAAAGTAATTATCAAAAGGATGAAGAAAAAAGAAATAATAAAACAGGAAAATGGCAAGTATATATTCTTAAAAGATATGACAAATAACATAAAAGAATTTGATACTAGACACGAAAACTCTAAAAAACAAATTGATGAAATTATTAAAAATCTAATGGAATATATTAAAAAAAATTCAAGTATTAGACTAAGTTACATGGAATGCAGAAATAGCTTTGCAAAATTTTTAGATGAAAATGGATATTTACTATACGAAGATATTGAATCATCGAACAGAATAAACAAAAATATAGACAGCATAACATATCATATAGGAAGATTTATTTGTGAACATAAAGAAAAAAAAGATGTTTTATATGATTATTTAATCAATGTAATTGAAGGAGCACTTTTAGCAAACGCTTTATATGTTAATATAGATAATGATAATCACGCAGATTTGAAAAAATTGAATTGTTTTTTTGATACGCCATTTATGTTGAGAATATTGGAATTTAAGTTACCTGAAGAAAATAATTCTGCACTTGAATTGTTTAATTTATTAAAAAAGTTAAACGTGAAAATAAAATGCTTTAAACATAATTATGAAGAAATAGAAAATATTTTAGAAGAATTTATAAGAAATTACGGAAAAATTTCAGAGAAAACCCTAGAAAACTTGATATTAAAAAACTATAGTAAAACGTCAGTTCAAAATCTTTTAAATAGTCTTGACACTTTGTTTTCTAATCTTGGAATAGAAGTTGTGGATGTTCCAGAGTATAATAAAAGTATATATGCACATATAATTGATGAACAAAAGCTAGCAGAAAATCTTCTTCGTGTTTATAAAGACAAAAAAAATAGTATCAAGAAAATAGAAAATGATGTAAAATCAATTTCGGCAATTATGAGATTAAGAGAAGGAAAAGAATTTAGAAAATTGGAAGATTGTAACGCAATTTTTGTCACAACAAACAAATATATTAGGAATGAAACGAACAAATTATTGAATATGAACTCCACGTTCAAAATAAGTCCTGTAATTAGTGATATAGATCTAACAGCAATAGTTTGGTTAAAATCCCTAGTAAATAACAAAAATCTACCGGAAATGAAACTTACAGAAAATGCCATGGCTGCGATTAAGCCTACAGCTAAATTAAGAAAAAAATTTAGTCAAGAATTATTAACTTTAAAATCTAGTAAGGCTAATGTAACCCCAGAAACACTGTATAATTTGTTATGCAGTAGTTACTTTAGTGAAAATCTCATGTTAGAAACAAATGGAGATACAAAAAAAATAAATTTAAATGTTATACTAAACACTTATGAAACCACTTTGAAACAAAATCATTTACTAAATGAAAAAGAACAAATGTTAAATAAAGAAAAAGAAAATTTAGCATTTAAGCTATTAGAAAAAGAACAAAATGATAAAAAATACAAAAATAATATATATAAAAAATATAAACAAAAAGAGAATAAAATAATTAATTTTATAAAAATATTTGAAAAAATAATAAAAATAACTGTCTGTTTAGCTTTGTTCTTTATAAGTTATAAATATACGAACGATGGAACACCAAACATATTTTTAAGCGGCCTTATTTATATGGTGAGTATATATGCATTGTTAAGCACTTTTATTCCAATAAGTATTTTCCAAGGATTTAATTATTTATTTAATGGGATAAATGATATTATTTTTGTGAAAGTAAACAAGTATTATACTCATGTTGCCGAAAAAGAAATAGAAAGAATATTAGATACAAAATAATATAAAACTAATTCATGTCAAGAAATATTTAAAAAGTGGTTTGAATTCAAGAAAATATGACTTGTACTTATATTTTTTTTCGGTTATGATTATACTCAGAAGAAAAAAACATTACAAAAAAACTAATATTATCACAAAATGTTGCACATCTTTACATGATGCTATAGGTAAAATTATAAAATATATGTAAGAAGTGCAAAAAGTAATTTTTATAATTATAACTATAATTAAAAAATTAATTAATAAGATATTCTAAAGACAAATAAAAAGTTTGATTTATAAACATAGTAACTTGGAATTTATTTATCTTTGAACAGATATAGATTTTTTTATAAAAGAGCTAATATTGATTTTGATAAAAAATATTTTAAACTTTAGAAAAAAATAAAGCTACTCACGGCATATTCAATTTTATTAAAAAACGATAGATATAATTTGTAAAGATGCTCTCGTTTTAGGAAAATAGATATTTACACTAGGATTTATATTTAAAATATTAATAAATTATGTTATTAATTGTTTAAAAATAAAATGGGATAAGGAAAAAACAAAAATATATTATCGAACAATTACATTTTGAAAATTAAATAATTAGTGACATTCATAGTTTGACATAAGTACTTATTTGTGATATATTACTTATACAAGAAAAAAATGTTAAATCATTTTTGTATGGGGTCTATCTTCGGATAGAACCCTATTTTTATATGATTTTGTATAATAGTTTTTGTAAAAAATATATACTATAAAATAAAAACAACACTTATTAAAAAATTTGAGTGTTGTTTTTAGTAACTGAATTGTTTACATTTATACATAGCAAGTAATTCATTAACATTTTTAATATTGTAAATTTTATTTATAAAACAAAATCTAATTATTAAATCATAGTAGTTATTATAAGAAAGAGTATAAGAACAAGTAGATAAAAGATTTAATAATTCTTCAATTGATAACTCAAGGGATAAACCAAGTAAAATAATATTTTTTTTCTTAGGGTTATAATTCTTAATATTTTTAATTTTATTGAATAATCTTCTGTCAATATGTACTTTATTATAAACATCTGAATCTTTTAAGTTTCTATCATCTATATACTTAAAAAGCATTTCTTTAAAGGTGTAATCTTCTTTATTATCATTTATATAAGTATCAATATCTTCTATGTCATCACATATATTTTTAAAAGAAAATAATTCTTCCATCCAATTATTTTTTTCATAGTTGTTTTCAATATATATTTTTAATTTATCTTTTAAATTCATATTTGTCTCCTTAAAAGCGACCAATTATCTTTTCACTTCTGATATCATTATACCATGAAATGGAGGAAAAAACATGACAGATTTAATTTTTATTTTGGACCGTAGTGGTTCAATGAAAAAACAAGCAAAAACAACAATTAAAGAATATAATTCTTATATTGAAAATATGGAAGTAGAAAATATTAAAGTAACAACTGTTTTATTTGATGATGAGTATGAAATGATTACTAGAAGAAAAGATGTGGATGAGGTAAAAAAACTTACTAAAGAAATATATTATCCAAGAGGATGCACTGCTTTATATGATGCTATAGGAAAAACTATAAAATATATGGATGAAGAGGAAACACAAAAAGTGATATTTATAATAATAACGGATGGATTGGAAAATTGTTCGATAAGATATTCAAAAGATAAAATAAAAAGTATGATTTATAGACACAGTAATTGGGAATTCATTTATCTTGGAGCAGATATAGATTCTTTTAATGAAGGCACTAATATTGGAATTGATGAAAAAAATATTTCAAACTTTGGAAAAGGAAACAAAGGGACTCACAACTTATTCAAATCCATAAAAAAAGCGGTAGATATGATTTGTGAAGATGCTTTCGTTTCCAAAGACTGGAAAGATGACTCAGAAGAGTACAATGAAAATAATTCATAATAATCTGTAAAAATAATAGACTTATCAATATATATCTGATACAATGAGTGTGGAGGTAATAAAATGAAGTATATTATAGGACTAGACTTAGGAATAAACAATGTCGGTTGGTCTGTAGTTAATGCAGAAACAAACGAAATTAAATCCTATGGTGTGAAAAAGTTCAGTATAAGTAATGGCGCAAGTGACCGCCGTAATTTTAGAAATTCAAGAAGAAGATTAAAAAGAAAGGACACAAGAAAAGAAGATATTTTAAAAATATTAAATAGCATAAACTTTCCGAATAATCTTACAATTGACACAAAATTGATTGAAACGAGGTGTAAAGGATTAAATGAAAAAATCTCAAAACAAGACATCACAAATATTTTAACATATATGGCAGCGCATCGTGGATATATTCCATATGGTGATGAAGAAGTAAGTTTTGTAGATTTAAAAGGAAAATATCCTTGTGAATACTATAGAGATAAGTTTTTAAATAGTATTAATAACAAATATCGAGCTCAAAGGGAAACTGTAACAAGCAAAGATAATGAAAAAGAAATTAGAAAAGTTTTAAAAACACAACAAGAATATTATCCAGAAATAACAGAAGATGTTATAGAAAGAATTATACAAACATTAAATAGAAAACGTAAATTTTGGGAAGGCCCCGGTGGACTAAATTCTTTAACTAACTTTGGTAGATTTAAAACAGAAGAAGATGTAACAAAGTATAAAGAACAAAAAGATATAAATCCAGAATATGAAAAATATATATTTGAGGATTTAATAGGAAGATGTGAGGTGGACCCGGACGAAAAATGTGCCTCAACTGACAATTTTTATGCTGAAAAGTTTAATTTATTAAATGATTTTATAAATGTATCATTTCTAAACATTGACGAAATTAACAATAAAGAAGATTTTTATTTAACGAATAACAAAACATATAAATTAAAAGAAAGTGGCTTAAATAGGGTGTTTAAATATTGCCTTGATAAAGAAAATGTAACTATTAAAGGCTTGTTAAAAGATTTATTTGCCACTACTGTAAACAACATGTCTGGATATCGTCAAAAAGATCATGATTCCAATAAACCGGACATGTCAACTATGAATACCTATAGATCAATCAAAAAAATATTTGCTAAAAATAATGCAAATATGGAAATTTTTAAATTAGAGAACATTGATAAATATAATGAAATTATTAACTACTTTATGCTAGTGCCTGGAAATGTGGAACTTATAAATATGATTAGTAGCATGGTTATGCCATTATATGAAAATGATAAAGATGCACTTAAAGAAACTTTTAAATCAAAGAGGAAAAAATTAAGATATCATGCTTTGTGTGAAAAAGTCTTAAAAAGGGCTTGTAATGACATGTTAAGTTTACAAAAAAACTACATGCAAGTTTACAAACTAAAAGACTATGGCAAAAAATCGAGAGAAATTTTCATCGAAAGATATGAAAAACAAAATAAAGGAAAATTAATTTTAAATTCCAGTTTTATAGATGACATTGTAGCATCACCTCAAGTTAAAAAGACCTTAAGACAAGCAGAAAAAGTTATTAATGAGATAGTAAAAGATATGAAATCTTTACCTTATGCAATTGCCATAGAGTCAGCCAAAGAAGAACTGAGTGGAAATGACAAAAGAAATATGTATATTTCAATGAACAAAAAGAATAAAGAACTTCATGATAAAGCAGAGAAAACATTAAAATCACTTGGTTATGACATAAATCAAATAACAAAAAAGAAAATAACGAAAATAATGTTATATGAAGAATTCAACGGCTTATGTCCATATTGTAATAAGTCCATTAATATCAACTATTTAATAAATGGTTCTGATGAAATAGAGCACATTCTTCCAAGAAGTGATTCATTTAATGATAGTTTAGATAATAGAACAATAAGTTGTGCAGACTGTAATAGTAAAAAGGAAAATAGAACGCCACTCCAATATCTTAATGGAAGTGATAAAGAGAGTTTTATAAATAGAATTAAAAGTAATAAGAATATAAGTGAACTAAAAAAAGAAAATTTTCTATTTTATGGTGATCTCAGTAAATATAAAACTAGATTCTTTAATAGAAATTTACGTGATACAGCTTACGCAACTAAAGAATTAGTTAGACAAATTAATATTTTTAATAATTACCTCGAATTTAAGAATAATGGCAAAAAAATATTAACAATGTCTACGCCAGGGCAACTAACGCATGATATCAGAGAAAGATATAACTTAGAAAAGGACAGAGATGCAGGCGAAAGGCCATTCCACCATGCCGTAGATGCTTCTATATTGGCTTTGTTACCAACGACATCAATTGGTAAAAAAATTATGAAATTTCAAAACGATGCTAACTTTTTTATTCAAGATAACAGTAAAAAAATAATGCAAGATATTGGAATAGAATTAAAATACTATAATACAAAAGATGATAAGATTGAATATGATGATTACATCAAAGACTTAAAAGAAATAAGTGACACAAATCCAAAATTTATGTATTCACCTGAAGTAAATAAAGACCCCAATAAAAAATTATTTAATGCCAATTTATATAAAGTGATAAAAAAAGAAGATAAATACTACAAAATTGAACAAATTAATGATATATATGATTATAAAGTAGATTTAAATCTATTAGAAAAATTATTCGATGATTCTAAAAATGAAACACTGTTATGTCAATCTCAACACAAAGAATTTTATAACAAGCTTAAAAAGATATATGAAATATATAAAGACAGTGACATAAGTCCATTTGAAGCTTATCAAAGAGAAATTAATAATCTATCAAAAGAAGATGAGTTTGATTATATAACACATGGCATTAGAATGAGCGAAAATGGCCCTGTTGTAAAAAAACTAAGATACTATACACCAATTAATGAACCATATTTGGTTAACAAAAAAACAATTAACAAAAAAGATACTACTTATCTAGCTTATGATAGTCTAGCACAAGCTGGAATAGAAGTATATTACAACATTGATAAAAACTGCTTTGTTTTTGTGCCAATTCCATGTACATGTTACAATTTTAAGACTGGTAAAGTAAATAAAAAAAATAATGAATATATAAAGTATTACCAAAAAAATATAGGGACGTATAACGTTCAATATAAAACAACATTGTATAATGGTAATACCATAGAAATAAATAAAAAAGATGGTTCGATAATTAAAGGAGAAGTTAGCTACTATCATAAAACATTAGATAAAATTGTGTTGAAATCAGAGCAAGCTTTTACAAAAAGTGACCTAGGTTTTTCAATAATTGATTATAGCCCAATAGGAAAATGTCAAAAAAGATTGACATTCATGATTAAATAGGGTATATTATAAGTGCAATGACCAAAGTTGGTGGGCATTGCCAAAAATCATTCAGTTTTCTTATTATAACTCTTAATGAGGAAACCGGGGCTACCCTTGAGGTAGTCTCTTTTTATTTAGTGAATATGGCGTTTCGCAGTATATTAATAAGCGAAGCAACAAAAATAAATTTAGATTTAAATAATATTGTCATACAATATAGTGGTGATAGTTATCGTATAAACATTGATGAAATAAGTACATTAATTTTAGATGATGCTAGATGTCTTGTCTCATTAAAACTTTTAAGTGAATTATGTGAAAAAGGAGTTAACGTAGTTTTAACAGATAGTTCTCACAGACCAGTTGGAACTTTAACAACACTTTACAATAACGTAAGAGCACCAAAGAAGAATAAAGAACAAATATTATGGGGAAATAGCGTAAAAGGTTATTTATGGACTGAAATTGTAAAAAGTAAAATTCAAAATCAAAGAGATGTTTTATTACACTTAGATAAAGTAGAAAAATTACAAATACTTGATGATTACTTTAATACCATAGAGTTCGGTGATGCGACTAACAGAGAAGGTTTAGCTAGTCGTACTTACTTTAAAGAACTTTTTGGAATTAGCTTTAAAAGATTCAATGAAGACATTATAAATTTTTGCTTAAACTATGGATACCAAATAATAAGAAGCAAAATATCGCAAGAAATTGTGGCTTTAGGATATCAACCATCATTTGGAATATGTCACAAAAATGAATATAATACTTTCAATTTGGCAGATGATTTTATTGAAGTGTTTAGGCCAATGATAGATTATTATGTCTTCAAAATATTAAGTACAGCTGAAGAAGAATATCTAACACCATCTTTAAAAGGTAAATTAGTAAACATAGTTAATGAGAGAGTAGAATACAAAAATAATACTTACAAAATCCACAATGTTATAACATTTTACTTACAAGATTTAACTAATTTTTTAGAAACTGGAGATTTAAGTAAAATTAATTTTCCTAAAATATTATGGAATACGTAAACTATTATAAACAGATGAGATTATTACTTATATACGATTTACCAATGCTTGAAGATGAAGATAAAAGAACTTATCAAAGGTTTCATAACAAATTAATATCTATTGGATTTTATATGTTGCAATATTCCGTATATGCCAAAGTAATTCAAAATGATCAAGCATACAGGCAATTAACATCAAAAATAAATAAAATATTGCCACAAAAAGGAAATATTGCTCTATTGAAAGTAACGGAAAAACAATATGAAGAAATGATATATTTAAAAGGTGAACAAAATAAATTTGATGCTTTAGTAGGCGGAAAGGAACTTATAGTTTTTGGAGGTGATATATGACAAACCTTAAACTTGCAGGAAAAGTAGAAGAAAACATAACAATAGAAAAAAATAATAAAGTGTTAATAACCAACTATGATAAATATATCGAATTCTACAAATACTTTTATGAAATGTCTAATATTTTTATAGAGAACAAAGAAATTTTAAAAAAAGATTGTGTATTTATAGATATTACAACTATTGCTGGGATTATTAAGGAACTTGAATTTAAGAAAAATACATTATTATATGATTTTATATTAATAAAATATAATGAAATAGCTATTAATAAAAAAGATGAATTTTACAGTGCTTTTCTTAAACAAATAGAATATTTAAAAAGTAATATGAATTTAGAATTTGAATTAATTCCAGAAGAGATTATAGATAAAGTGATAATACAAAATATAAACACAAAAATAAACTATGCAAGGCTAATAAAGGATTTTGAAAATATTTTACATTTTGTAGTTAGCTATAATATTAATAAAACTTATATCATTATATATAATTCTTCATTTTTTCAAATGAGTAGAAATTTAGATAATTGCTATACATTTGATGTTAATTCATACTTAAATGTAAAAGATTATAATATATTGATTTCTGATGAAATTAGAAATATTAATTATGAACTGTTGATTGAATATTTAAAAGAGATATGGCCGGTTGATTATTTTGAACAAGAAATTGAAAATTTGTTAGAAGAGTACTTTAGTTATGGAATTCACAAAAAAATTTTTAAAAACAAAAAAGAAAAAATGTATTTGTTATCAAGTATTATAAATAAAGAATATAAATTTCACCAAGAAATAACATGTGATAAAGTTGTATTTGACAGTATTATTAAATCTTTTATAGACAATCTATAATATATGTGATATTATGTCTATAGGTTTTAAGATACTGAAGATTTTTGATAATGTCCAACTCAAATTATTGTTTGGCCTATTAATCAAATGTTTTAAGATACTGAAGATTTTTGATAATGTCCAACATCAAAATATGCGTTATAGCCAGAATTAGAGTTTTAAGATACTGAAGATTTTTGATAATGTCCAACAAAATGATATAATCTAACTAGGTGGTAGCTGTTTTAAGATACTGAAGATTTTTGATAATGTCCAACGTAATGGTTGATATTGCAAATGGAGAATACGTTTTAAGATACTGAAGATTTTTGATAATGTCCAACACAACTGTATAATATCCGTTGCTTGAAATAGTTTTAAGATACTGAAGATTTTTGATAATGTCCAACAGGTCTTTCAATATCATATAAATTATAAAAGTTTTAAGATACTGAAGATTTTTGATAATGTCCAACTTACTTTTCTTAATACAACACAACACATTTGTTTTAAGATACTGAAGATTTTTGATAATGTCCAACTAAACAAAGCTTTAAACATCTAAATTCCCCGTTTTAAGATACTGAAGATTTTTGATAATGTCCAACATGTAATATTATAGCAATAATACCTAATAGGTTTTAAGATACTGAAGATTTTTGATAATGTCCAACGTATTTGGTATTTATATTTTATTTGACTTAGTTTTAAGATACTGAAGATTTTTGATAATGTCCAACCTCAATAGTACTATCTACATAAGGCAGCGGGTTTTAAGATACTGAAGATTTTTGATAATGTCCAACTACTATTCCTGATGTTAGCGATAAAGTATTGTTTTAAGATACTGAAGATTTTTGATAATGTCCAACGAATATTATTCCGTCAATTGCATAAGATACGTTTTAAGATACTGAAGATTTTTGATAATGTCCAACTCATTTCAGAAGTAATTAAATAAAATATCTGTTTTAAGATACTGAAGATTTTTGATAATGTCCAACGTACTATCTACATAAGGCAAAGGTAAATTTGTTTTAAGATACTGAAGATTTTTGATAATGTCCAACTTTCAAGTATTTGTGAGACATATTGCGTCAGTTTTAAGATACTGAAGATTTTTGATAATGTCCAACTTACACAAAAAACCTTTATGTCGTAGTACAGTTTTAAGATACTGAAGATTTTTGATAATGTCCAACACTTACTACATTCTTAAATAATTCTAATTGGTTTTAAGATACTGAAGATTTTTGATAATGTCCAACAACAGTTGTGTCCGTGGTGTTATTTAATCTGTTTTAAGATACTGAAGATTTTTGATAATGTCCAACTCTCTTATGCTTGTAAACATATCAGGACTAGTTTTAAGATACTGAAGATTTTTGATAATGTCCAACAATAATGAACTAAATACAACAAACTTCTAAGTTTTAAGATACTGAAGATTTTTGATAATGTCCAACTAGTTAAATACAAAACCATTTATACGATAGTTTTAAGATACTGAAGATTTTTGATAATGTCCAACACAAGTGGAAGCTAATAGAAGTGTAAATAAAAAGTCAAGAATAATTAAATAGTATTTTAAGTATATTTAATAACAATGAAAGAATTAGTAGTTGGGGGGCTTATATTTCTTTTTTAAAAGAATATATGATGAAGATATGCTGTTGCAATTCATCATCTAATCGAAAAATGGAAGGAATTTATCTTTGAATAATGAAGTCGGTGGAGAAATATTATTCGGAAAACAAACTAAATTCAAATATATTGATTTAAGTAGAAAAAATGATAAAATATATTAGGTTGAAGGAAGTAGAATAATATGGACAATAAACTAAAAAACGATAATTCTTTGGAAACACAATTTTGGAGTGATAATGTGGAAGTTGATACCAATAGTCCAATGATAAAATTAATTGATAAAGTATGGAATTTAAAAGAAGATTATATTCCTACAGAAGAAGAAATAAAACAATTTAATAAAGAAATGGAAAATTATCATAAAAATAAAAATAACACAAAAAATGAAGAATTTTTAATTATGCTATCTTGTAGATAGCATAGAGGAGATATATGACCAGTATTATATCTCTTCGTTAATGATACAATAAGAATATATAAAAAGATGAATAATGTTTGGAAACAAATGACATCTAATGAACAACAAAAATATTTGATTTTAATTTTATGGAATTTTTAAGGTATTAAAAATTTTGAGTTTAACGGTGTACCTGGAAATGTTGGTAAAATCATTATAGAATTCAGTAGCTTAAAAAAGCAAATATTGCCGTCCGAAAGTGTCATTAATGGCACCGCTTCGAATTTAGCAACATCTGCTTTTTATGACAATAATATACCGCAATTTAAACAAAATGTCAAATCAGATATATCTAATGATATTATATGTAAATATTATGATACTACATTAAGAGGAGAGATATTAACATTCTGTTAGTAAAAAACTCTAATAATTTATTTAAAATCATTGAAAAAAATACATATATATCTTATAATCAAATTGCGAGTGATGAATTTGTAAATATTAACAATTTCAGAAAAACTAATAGTGAAAATGTACAAACTGGGGCTATCGAAACGAACAGCAACAGCAGTAATGAATATGCTAAAAACGGAAGAACAGCTACAAGAAATGATGGACTATATAATAGAGAACGAGGACATAATAACAGACCATCAAACTCTACAACATTTAGCGAAAATACTTTACGGGGACAAAAACTAGGTAATAGTTCGTTTTTATTTTTATTAAGAGAGTCATGTCTGTTTATTTAGAAATAATTTCGAATAAGGTTGAATGTCAGAATATTATCCAAAATAGTAATTATAAAACGACTTCCTATTTTGGAAGTCATTTTATAATTATTGTTTTCTATAATCAAAATATTCCCAGATTATATAAAATAAAAATCTAAAAAAATTTCTCAAAATGCCTCCTTCTATATCGAGGCCCCTGACAAGATTATTATATAAAAATAGTATTTAATTGTAAAGTTATCTAGACAACTTTTTTAAATTGTATTATCATAAATATGAAAGGATTGATATAATGAAAAGTAAAGTATATTTTACAAAAGAAATAACAAGTGAAAGTTTAGTTAAAATTTATGAAAGTTTAAATCATGAATTAAAAGGAAAAGTTGCAGTTAAAATTTCAACCGGAGAACCAGGTGGACATAACTTTTTAAATCCAAATTTAATTAAAGCTTTAGTAAATAAATTAAATGGTACAATCGTAGAATGTTGTACTGCTTATGCTGGAAAAAGAATGAATCCAAGTGATCACTGGCAAGTTATCAAAGACCATGGGTTTTATGACATAGCTCCGTGCGATATTATGGATGAGGATGGAGAAATAACAATAGCTATAAATGATGGAAAACACTTAAAGGGCATAAACTATGTTGGTAGTCATATTAAAAATTATGATTCAATGCTAATGTTATCTCATTTTAAAGGCCACATAATGGGAGGTTTCGGCGGAGCTCTAAAGAATATGTCAATCGGAGTTGCTTCCAAAAATGGTAAAGCATGGATTCATTCCGCAGGAAAAACAACAGTGCCTGAAGAATGCTGTAAATTAGAAACTAAACAAGATGATTTTCTAGAAAGTATGGCTGAAGCAGATAAATCTGTCATTGACTACTTCAATCCTGAAAATATTGTTTATATAAACGCTGCCAATAATATTTCAATAGATTGTGATTGTGATAATAATCCAAAAGATCCAGAAATTGCAGATATAGGAATATTTGCATCCCTAGACCCAGTTGCTTTAGATAAATGTTGTTATGATACTATTATGAATTTAACTGAAGAAGGAGCAAATTCATTAAAGATGCGAATGCTTGATAAAAATGCAATTCATACCCTAGAAGAAGCAGAAAGACTAGGTTTAGGTACAACTCTATATGAACTAGTAAGTATTGATTGAGGTTATTATGAAATTAGAAGAAATAGTAAAAATATTAACTAAACAAAATAAAACTATCTCAACAATGGAATCTTGTACCGGCGGAGCTCTTGCTAATGCCATTACAAATATCCCGGGAGCTAGTGAAATTCTAAAATTTAGTGCAGTAACTTACTCAAATGAATTTAAAATAAAAATGGGTGTACCAAAAGAAATAATTGACACATATTCAGTTTACAGCATAGAAACTGCTATTGAAATGAGTAAAAAAATATCTGAATTTACCAATTCTAATTATGGAATAGGTATAACAGGTAAACTAAATAGAGTGGATCCTCATAACTTATCTGGTGATGATAACAGAGTTTACTTTAACATATATAATAAGGATAATAACACAAATTACAATGGTTCATTAAAAGTAACAAAAGAAACTAGAAAAGAAAATAAAGAAGAAGTAATAAATTTAATTGTTGATAAATTATATGAAATAATAAAAAAAGAAGACTAAACTAAGTCTCCTTGATAAATATTTCTTTTAACCATTTCTTTATCAATATCATTTAAAACCACAAACTTCTTTATAAGCCAATCCGGAGCAATCAATTCATCTATAGTTGGGTCTCCAGTTATTCTCATAACAACAACATCTTTGTTTAAAAGCCTTAATTGGTCACAAACAATATCAATATATTCCTCTTTAGTTAGAATATGAAACTTATCTTTTTCATAAATACTAGCTAAAGGGGTATTTTTTGCTACATAAAGCATATGAATTTTAATCCCATCAATACCACAATCATTAACAAATTTTATTGTATTTAACATATCTTCTTTAGCCTCATATGGTAGACCATTTATAATGTGCGCAACAACAAATATATTTCTTTCGTGTAATCTTTTTACAGCATCTCTAAAAACTTCACTATTATGTCCACGATTTATAAAATTTAAAGTATTATTATTACTACTTTGTAAACCAAGTTCTACAATTAAAAAAGTCTTTTTATTTAATTCATCTAAATAATCTAACCATTCATCAGTTAAACAATCTGGTCTAGTAGCAATGTCAATTCCCACAACTTTAGGAAATACTAACAACTTATCAACATAATTTTTAACTAAATTTTTATCATTATAAGTATTAGTGCCAGATTGAAAATAAGGAATATACAAACTATCTGGCCATTTTTGCTCCATAATTTTTCTCCCATTTTCAAATTGTTCTAAAATATCAAGGGTATTATTACTTATTGTAGCACTAGATTTATTAGAACAATAAATACATCCACCATTAATTTGATTAGGACAAGTACTATTAATATCTAAAGGAACTTTAAATACTTTTTGACCAAACTTCATTTTAAAAAAGTAATTTAGTGTATAATATCTTTTATTATCTAATGTATTTTTAAACATAATACCACCTGCTAATATTTTATCATGTAAAATTATAAAATAAAAGTTGTTATTTTTAATATTTATGGTATACTAATAATAGTTGCTGAAATAGCTCAGTTGGTAGAGCAATGCCCTCGTAACGCATAGGTCGTAAGTTCAAGCCTTACTTTCAGCACCATTTAAAAATAATCCCCGTAAAATCGGGGTTTTATTATATCTTTTTTTAATTTACCTCTTATTAACAACTTAAATATTAAAAAATTTTTCAATAAAAACAAGTTTTATATATACAAAAGATTATACTATATGTTATAATAAATTTATCACACAAAGGAGGAAATAAAAATGCGTGTATATGGTATGAACGTTTTAAAAGAATTAGATACTAAAAAGATTAAAAAAGTATTTACATCAAGAAAAGAAGTATGCAAGTATTGCAGTGAAAACAAAATTAAATACGAATTTGTTGATAATCATTTTCTTAATAAAATGTGCGAATATAATCACCAAGGGGTGGTAATTGATGCTTTTGATTATGATTACTATAATATTAATGATATAGATGGAGATTTTGTTTTAATATTAGATCATCTTGAAGACCCACATAACTTTGGCGCCATCATAAGAACTTGTGCCGCAGTAGGAATAAAATCGATAATAATTCCCAAAGATAGAAGTGTTGGAGTAACAGATGTTGTTGTAAAAACTAGTGTAGGAACCATAAATTATGTAAAAATAATAATGGTTAATAACTTAGTAGCAACTATGAAGAAGTTAAAAAAAGATGGTTTCTTTATATATGCAGCCTCAATGGAAGGCCAAGATTTTAGAAAAATAGATTATAGCACAAAAAGAGCTTTAGTAATTGGTAATGAAGGTTCTGGCGTAAGCAGATTAGTTAAAGAAGAAAGTGATGTTTTAGTAAGTATTCCAATGAATAAAAATGTTGAAAGCTTAAACGCATCAGTAGCTGCCAGCATTCTTATTTATCATATGGGGGATAATGACTAATATAAGTGATTCTGAACTAATCATGCTATGTCGAGAAAACAATGAAGATGCTCAAAAATTACTTGATGAAAAATATAATATTGTTATAAAAAAATTTATTAAAGATAACTATGAAGCAATTAGAGTTTTAAACATTCCTTTTGATGATTTATATAATGAATGTTTTGAAACATACAAAAGAGCAGTTGAAAATTATCGTAATTATAATAAAGCAAGTTTTTACACATTTACATCAACATTAATTAAAAGAAAAATAAAAAAAGTAATATTAACAGAAATAAGAGAACAAAAGAAAAACTCAGTAGTATTACTTAGTGATTTAGAAAATCAAAAACGAAATAATGAATTTATTTTAGCAGATAGTAAAGACCCATTAGAAATAGTTTGTGAACAAGAACAATCTCATGATATATATGAAATAATATTAAGTAAGTTATCTATTGCAGAAATAAATATAATAACTCTTTTAATAGATGGTTTAGATTGTAAAAAAATATCAATATTATTAAAAAAAGATTATTCATATATTTATAGAAAAATACAAACAATAAGAAAAAAACTAATTCCTGAGTTGAATTTAACCTAAAATTGCTTGATTTTTACATATTTCTATGCTATATTATTAATGAACACGAAAGTGTTTTTTTAAATGGAGGTTTTTTTAATGGCAAAAGAAGCTAAAGAAACAAAAAAAATAACAAAAGTTACAAAAGATGCTAAGAAAAAAAATAGCAAAGCAAAAAAAGTAAGTAAAGGTCCTAAAGAAAGTTATGTTAAAAAAGTAAAAAAAGAACTTAAATTAGTTAAATGGCCAACAGCAAAAGAAGTATTAAAATACACAATATCAACAGTAGTATTTTGTTTAATATTATGTTGCTTATTTATGTTGCTAAACTTATTATTATCAGTAGTTAAAGGATGGTTGGCATAATGGAAAAACTTTGGTATGTAGTAAATACTTATTCAGGACATGAAAATAAAGTAAAAGAAAAATTAGAAGCAAGAACAGAGTCAATGGGAATGCAAGATTACATTTTCCGTGTTATAGTTCCAGAAACAACAGAAGTTGAAGTAAAAGATGGAGTTAAAAAGGAAAAAGTGAAGAAAATGTTTCCAGGTTATGTTTTAGTTGAAATGATTATGACTGATGAAGCATGGTATATCGTAAGAAATACACCAGGAGTTACAGGATTTATCGGTTCTAGTGGAAAAGGAGCAAAACCAACTCCATTACTACCTCAAGAAATTGATAGAATTCTAGCTAACATGGGAATGAGTAGAGTAGACGTTAAATCTGAATTACAAGTTGGAGACACAGTTAATATTGTTGATGGACCATTCAGTGGTATGACTGGTAAAGTTGATAACATTGACCTTGAAAATAATAGATTAAATATTATAATTGACTTATTTGGTCAAGAAACAAATGTTGATGTAGAAGTATATCAAGTTAATAAAATATAATTAAAAAAGTTGAAGGTTCTTAATCTTCAGCTTTTTTTTATATTTTCAAATATTTCTAAATTATTTTTAATTCTTTCATTATTTGGGTTTATCTCTAATGCTTTTTTAGCATTTATAATGGCATTATCATAATCACTTAAATGAAAATATGCAATAGATAATAAATCATTTAATGTTTCATCATAACTAAAAACTTCATTCATATATGTTTTAGGATTATTTTTAATATCTAATGCTAACAGCCCGTATTTACAAACGTTTTTATAATCTTCTAAAGTATAATAAAGTAAAGCAAGCTCGGTATATGGGTCTCTTAAATATGGGGCTTCATCAATAGCTTTTAACAACCACATTAAAGCTTCATCATAACGCCCTAAATTCTTATAACATCTGGAAATAAATCGCATTGATGCACATCTTTCATCTTTCCATGTTGCAGTTTCCAATCTTAAATGTTTTATTAAAGTATCAATAGCATCATTCCATCTTCCATAATACATATATTCTCTTCCTAGATAATGCATATTTCTATCATTCAAAGGATTTTCGCGGACCGATAATTCAAGTAAAGGCAAGTAATTAGCTCGTGACTTTTCTCTATCTGGATAATGATTAACAATAATATTATCTGTAAAAATTTGTTTTTCTTCATGGTCAAATTGCAGTACTTCATGAACAGGATTTACCCATTTACATCCAGTTCTTTTATGTATTTTATCAGCATAAAAACTTACCTTAGGAACATCTCCTTCAATATACCAATTATAAACATATCTTATTCTATCTGTATCACTTTTCCATATTTTTAATATTTCTTTTTTCCAACCATCAATCATAACTTCATCTAAATCTAAAGAAATACAAATATCATAATCATCAGGTATCATTTTTAATGCTTCATTTCTAGCAACATCAAAACGCCATGGTTTTATTATCTTTTTCTTAACAACAATACCATGATTTTTTAATTTTTTTCTTGTTTCATCAGTTGATCCAGTATCTAAAACAAATACGCCATCAGCATCTTTTATTGACTCATACCATCTATCTACAAACTTTTCTTCATTTTTACATATTGCATATACACATATTTTTTTTATAATTATACCTTCTTTCCTTAAATTATATAAATTAATTTCCTAAATATTCTATAATTATTGTAAATCAGGAGTTTTTAAATAAATACTTTGTTTTGATAAATTTACAAGATTGTATTCTTGATTTATATCCACAACAGCAAAATAAGATATGTTATAAATAACGTTGCCTATAAAATGTAAAATTTTATAAATTTTGTATTGAAAAATTGAATAAAAAAAAGTATAATATTTTAGTAAAATAAAAAGGACGGAGGAACTATGAAAGATAATTTAGAGTTATATTACGAACTTAGTCATAAATTAGCTATGAATCAATTAATAGAAAGATTCTGTTTTGAGCTTGAAGCAAATAAAATCTTTTTCAACGAAGACGATATAAGTTTAGAGTCTTTGATAAGAGATTGTAGTAATAACGAAGTATTTAGTGATATAGAATATATGGAAGCATATCAAAAAAGTAAAATGATGTTAAGTAAAAGAAATTAGTTCTTTTTTTCTTTTAAAATATAATTTATAATAATATTATGAAAAAGAAAAATTTTATAATAGTAATATGTTTTTTATTAGCAAGTATTTATTTTGGGTATGATTATGTAAATAAGAATACCTCTGCTTTACCTAACTTTAGTGAAGTACCAGAATTTAATGAATATAGATATATTGAAATTAATGGAAATGTTCCAGAATTTAGTGATGCTGATACTAGCTCGTCTTTTGAAACCTATAGTGAGCTTGATAACTTAGGTCGAGCAAAGGTGGCATTTGCAAATATTGGTAAAGATTTAATGCCAACTGAAAAAAGAGGTTCAATTGGTATGATTAAACCTAGTGGATGGCACACTATAAAATATGACATTGTAGATGGTAAATACTTATATAATAGATGTCATTTAATTGGATATCAATTGACTGGGGAAAATGCTAATCCCAAAAACTTAATTACTTGTACAAGACAAATGAATACAAAAGGGATGCTTCCTTTTGAAAATAAAGTAGCAGATTATATAAATGATACAAATAATCATGTTTTATATAGAGTTACACCGGTATATAAGGATGACAACTTGCTTGCAAGTGGTGTTAAGATTGAAGCTAAATCTGTTGAAGATAATGGTGAAGGTATAAAATTTAATGTTTTTGTTTATAATATTCAAACAGGTATAAATATAGATTATAAAACAGGAAGCAGTAGTTTAAAATAAGGAGATGGATAATATGAAAGTAGCTGTAATTACTGGGGGAGCAAGTGGTATAGGTCTTGCAACAGGCAAGAGACTTAAGAGTATGGGTTGTGAAGTTGTGTTAGTAGACTGGAGTGATAATGTAGAAAGTATTGCTTTAGAAAATGGACTTATGGGTATTAAGTGTGATGTGTCAAATGAAGAAGATGTTAAACATTGTATTCTAGAAGTAATAAAGAAATATAATCATATAGATTATTTAGTTGCTAATGCTGGTATTGGTGGAAGTGCTAGTTTACCTCATGAAGTTAGTTTGGAAGAATGGAATAAAGTTATTGGAGTTAATCAAACAGGTATATTTTTAATAAATAAATATGTTATAAGTGAAATGCTTAAGACTGGTGGAGGAAGCATTGTTAATACTTCATCAATGTATGGGTTAGTTGGAACAAATATGAGTTTTGCTTATTCTGCTAGTAAGGGGGCAATAAATCAAATAACTAGATCTTTGGCTTTATCTTATGCTCGTGATAATATCAGAGTTAATGCAATTGCTCCGGGTTATGTTGATACACCGATACTTGCAATGGTTCCAGATGATTCTAAAGCTGCTATGGCTAATCAACTTCCAATTGGAAGACTTGGTAAAGATACAGAAATTGCTGATTTAATTTGTTTTTTACTAAGTGATGAAGCATCATTTATTACTGGTGCTATAGTTCCAATTGATGGAGGATATACTGCAGCATGAGAAAACTCGAATTAAATAAAGTTTATAAACATTTTAAAGGGGACTTATATATTGTACTTGATGTTGCAATTAATAGTGAAACTGATAAGAAAATGGTGGTGTATAGAGCACTATATGATGATTGCAAATTATATGTTAGGGATTATGATATGTTTTTAAGTGAAGTTAATCATGTTAAATATCCGGATGTAAATAATAAGTATAGATTTGAATTACAAAATATTAAGAGCGTAAAAAATTCTTAGTATTTTTTTGTTTTTATAGAAATTTTTTTAATTAAATAGTATAATTAGGTTAGATATTATTTAGTGAGGTGTTTTATGAAAAAAAGAATAAATGCTCAAAAAATGATTAAAATGGCTTATAAAGAAACAAAAAGAAGTTCTTTGGCTATTTATTTAATTCTTAGGTTTTTAGTTGTAATATGTATGATTTTACAAATAATTAGAGGGGATTTAAATAATGCTTTATTATGTTTATTATCTTTAGTTTTGTTATTTGCACCATTATTTATTCAAAATAAATATGAAATTACTTTGCCTGATAGTTTAGAAATAAGTATTTATTTATTTATATTTTCTGCTGAAATACTTGGTGAGATTAATAATTTTTATGGTATTATTCCTCATTGGGATACTTGCTTACATACTATAAATGGATTTTTAGCTACAGCAGTTGGTTTTTCTTTAGTAGATTTATTAAATAAAAATAGCAAAGATATTAATTTATCACCCTTTTATTTATGTTTAGTTGCTTTTTGTTTTTCTATGACTATTGGTATTTTATGGGAATTTTTTGAATATGGAGGGGATAAATTAATGAAATTTGATATGCAAAAAGATACCCTTATTACTAATGTTTCGTCAGTTTATTTAAATCCTGATAATGAAAATAAACCTGTTGTTGTTGATAATATTGGAAAGACCGAAATTTTTGATAAAGATGGAAAGCTATTATATGTTATTGATGGTGGGTATTTGGATATTGGTTTAAATGATACTATGAAAGATTTATTTGTTAATTTTATTGGGGCTTTAGTTTTTAGTTTTTTTGCATATATTGGTCTTAAAAATAATAAGCGTAGTTCTGTTGTTAAAAATTTTGTTCCTATAAAAGAAAAACGTAAAATGGCAGAATCTGTTAAGAGTTGTTTAATGAAATAAAGAAAGGAGATATTATGGCTTATATAGAATTTAATAATGTTTTTAAAGTTTATAAAATGGGTGAGGTTGAAATTAAGGCACTTTCAAATACTTCTTTTAAAATAAATAAAGGGGAATTAGTTTGTATATTAGGACCTTCCGGTGCAGGTAAAACTACTTGTTTAAATATTTTAGGTGGTATGGATAAATTAACTAGTGGTGAAGTAATGGTTGATGGTAAGTGTATTAATAAACTAAATGACAAAGAATTAATTAAATATCGTAGAAATGATATTGGTTTTGTTTTTCAGTTTTATAATTTAATTCAAAATTTAACTGTTATTGAAAATGTAGAACTTGCTACTCAATTATGTAAAAATTCTTTGAATCCTGATGATATTTTGGATAAAGTAGGTCTTAGCAATAGAAAGAATAATTTTCCAGCACAACTTAGTGGTGGAGAACAACAAAGAGTTGCAATAGCTAGAGCTATTTGTAAAAATCCAAAATTGTTATTATGTGATGAACCTACTGGTGCACTTGATTATATAACCGGAAAACAAATTCTTAAATTGCTTCAAGATACATGTAGATTAGAACATATGACAGTAATAATTATAACTCATAATTCTGCTATTTGTCCAATGGCTGATAAAGTTATCAAATTTAAAAATGGTGCAGTTAGTGATGTTATTATTAATGATAAACCTATGGATATAAAGGATATAGAGTGGTAATATGAAAACTATGTTATTTAAACATATTTTTATGAAAATTAGACAAAATTATAAAAGATTTTTATCGCTTTTGTTTATGGCACTTCTTGGTATTGGTTTTTATGCTGGAATTGAGGCTTGTAGTCCAGATATGCTTAAAACTTTAGATAAATTTTATGATGATAATAATGTTTATGATATTTTGATTTTTTCTAATTTGGGTCTTGATGATAATGATATAGATCGTTTATCCAACATTGATGGTGTTGATAAAGTCATTGGTTCTTATGAAAAAGATACTTATTTAAAACTTAATAATGAACAATATGTTATTAAAGTAATAGGTTTAAATGATAATATTAATAAAGTTTATATCGAAGATGGAAGACTACCTAATAATAATGATGAAATTGTTGTTGAAAAAAAGATGATTGTTGATAATAACTTAAGTATTGGAGATTCTATTGATATTTTAGGTAGTAATAAGAAAATAGTAGGAACAATTATAAGTCCTTTGTATTTTTCTACTGAAAGACCTAGTACTAATTTAGGAAGTGGGAAAGTTGATTATTATGCTTATACTTTAAGTGATTTATTAAAAAGTGATTATTATAGTGTTGTATATTTAACAGTTAAAGATACTATGCATATGCTTACTAATAGTAAAGAATATCAAAATACTATTAATAATTTTGTAGAAAAAATTAATGTTGTAAAAAAAGATAGAGAAGAAGAAAGATATGATGAATTATATGGTAAGTTAATTTCTGATAGTAAATTATATGGCATTAATATAAATGAAGATGATTTTGTTAAACCACATTGGTATATTTATGATAGATTTGATAACAATTCTTATAAAGAATTAATCAATGCTAGTGATAATATTAAAAATTTGGGAAATGTATTTCCTTTAATATTTTTTGGTATTGCTATATTAGTTAGTCTTATTTCAATGATGAGAATGATTGAAGAAGATAGGACTGAAAATGGGACATTGAAATCTTTAGGTTATAGTAATTTTTATATTATTTTAAAATATGTTATATTTTCCTTATTGGCTACAATTATAGGTGGAGTTTTAGGTGTTTTTATTGGTTCTTATTTGATTCCTTATGTTATATGGAATATTTATAAAAAGATATTTTATATACCAATATTTTTATATTCTATTAATAGTGTTTATAATATGCTTGGTTTTTGGATTTGTATATTATGTATTAGTGGTACTGCCATTATCATTTGTATTTTTAACTTAAAAGACGTTCCAGCAAATTTAATGAGACCAAAAGTACCTAAATCAGGTAAGAAAATTTTATTAGAAAAAATAACTTTTATTTGGAAAAGACTTAAATTTTCTGATAAAGTTACATTTAGAAATATTTTTAGGTATAAATCAAGAGTGCTAACTACTATATTTGGTATTGCAGGTTGTACAGCTTTAATTTTAGCTGGTTTTGGATTAAAGGATTCTATTAAAAATATAAGTGATTATCAATTTAATAATATATTTAAATATGATAAAATGGTGGTTATAAATGAAAATAATGATTATAGTGAGTTAGTAAATAATATTAGAAGTGAAGAAAATGTTTTAAATGTTGTTTTAGTTAATTATCAAAGTGTTAGTGTTTTAAAAGGTGATGATAAACAAGATGTATCTTTGATTGTACCAGAAGAATTTAATAAACTAAATGATGTTATTTCTTTAATAAATTATAAAGATAATAATATAATTTATAATACATTAGAAGATAATACTTGTGCTGTTAGTGAAAAAACTGCTAGAATTTTAAATATAAATATTGGAGATTATATTGATGTACTTGATAATGATAATAATATTTACAAAATAAAAGTTTCTTATATAGTTAAAAATTATATTAATCAATATATATATACATCTAAAAACACTTATAATAATTTATTTGGTAATTATAAAGTTAATTCGTTATTAATTGATTTAAATAAATATAATGTAAATGAAAGTAATGATTTTGATAGTAAATATATTTCTAGTAAAGATGTTATTTCTATTGTTAATAATCTTGATATTAAAGATACATTAAATGATATGTTGTCTTCGATTGATTCTATTGTGGCTATTTTAATTATTGCTGCAGCGATGCTTGCTTTTGTTGTTTTATATAATTTATCTAATATTAATATTAGTGAGAGAAAAAGGGAGATTGCTACTTTAAAAGTATTAGGTTTTTATGTAAATGAAGTAGATAAATATATAAATAGAGAAACTATTTTATTAACTTTATTAGGTATTAGTTTTGGTTTATGTTTTGGGTCATATTTATGTCATTATATTATATCTACATGTGAGCCTGATTATTTATTATTTGATAGGCAAGTATTCTTATTAAGTTATGTTTTTTCTGCTTTAATTACTATTATATTTTCTATTATTGTATTAATTTTTACTCATTTTAATTTAAAGAAAATTAATATGGTTGAATCTTTAAAGAATGTAGAATAAAAATGGCGGTTATATGAAAAATATATTAATTTATTTATTGTGTTTATATTTTGGTGTAATTTATTAAAAAGGAGTGTAGTATGGATCAAGAAAAATTTGGAAAATTAATTAAAGAAATAAGAAAGAAAAATAATTTAACTCAAAAACAATTTGCTGATAAATATAATGTTACCTACCAAGCTGTAAGTAAATGGGAAAATGGTTTAAATATGCCTGATACTTCTTTAATCAGACAAATTAGTAAAGATTTTAATATTAGTTTAGATGAATTATTTGATGGAAAGTATAAAAAAAATAATTATAAAAAAAGATTTATATATGTTTTTATGTCTATTTTTATGTTTATTATTATTGTTGTATTATTTTTATTTATTTTTAAATTTTTAAATAATGATAATGATTTTCAATTCAAAACATTATCTAGTGAATGTAAAAATTTTAATATTTCTGGTAATATATCTTATAATGAAAATAAATCTGCTATTTTTATTAATAAAATTGAGTATTGCGGAGGAAGAGACGTTAGAAAATATAAGTCCATTGAATGTACTTTATATGAATCAAATAATGATGTTGAGAGAAAAATTGGTAGTTGGAAATCTCAATATGAAAATATTACTTTAGAAGAGTTTTTAAAAGATATTGTATTTTCTGTTGATAATTATGAAAATACTTGTAAAGAATATAAAGAAAATAGCTTGTATCTTTCTATTAATGCTAATGATTTTAATGATACAGTTATTAGTTATAAAGTGCCTTTAAAATTAGATAATTGTAATAGTAGTAGTAAACTCAACTAAATGTTGAGTTTTTTCAACTTATACGTTATTGGTTTTTAATTTATTTTGTTATAGTATTTTACTTGGAGGAGATATTATGAAAAAAAGTATAGTTATAGTTATAACGATTGCTAGTTTTTTACTAGGAGGTTTAGGTAGTTATTTTATATTTAGTAAATCTAATGAAGAAGATATTAAAGCTTTAAAAGCTTTACCTAAGCAAGAGAAGTCTGAAGGGCTTAGAGGGGTATATGATATAGATAAAAATATTAATGAAAAAACCATTGATAATTATCTAGGTAGAAGTGATACTGTTTATCGTGATGTAAGAATGCTTATGGATAGTGCAACTTGGGAAAATAAGGGAGGAGAAAGAGAATTAACTGGTTTTGTTGAAGGATTTGAGGTTGTTCCTTATGCTTATTTAACTGAGTTTCCTCAAGAATATGTAGATCAAAAGAAAAATGAAAATGTATTTGGTTTATATAAAGGAAAAACTTTATTTTCTTTAGATAAAGATGGTAATTATGTTGCTAATTATAAAGAATCTATGGATATCTTAGAATATTTATTTCCTAAGGATAAGTTTATATTTATTATGTGTGGTGCCGGAGGATATGCTAATTTTACTAAACAAATGCTTGTTAGTTTAGGTTGGGATAAGGAAAAAATTTATAATGTCGGGGGATATTGGAATTACGAAGGTAATCATAGTGTAAGTACAGTAAATAAAAATGGTTCTAAGATTAAATATGATTTTTGGAAAGTAAATTATCATAATATTGATTTTGATAATTTAACAAAGATTAAATAATGAAGAAAAAAGTTTTATTAATTATATTAATTATATTAATTGTATTATCTTTTTTAGTCACTATTATTTTAAAACAAAATAATAAACCATTTTATCTTGAAGATAGTTATTATGGTATAAATAATGTAACTGAAATTAATGTAGATGAACTTAATGAATTAATTAATAATAAAAAATCTTTTGCTGTATTTGTTTATCAACCAATGTGTATTACTTCTTGTGATTTTGAAAAAGTTTTAGATGAATTTTTAGAAGAAGAAAAAATAAGTATTTATAAAATAGCTTTTTCTGATATAAGAGATACTGAAATTGGTAAATCAGTTAAATTTTATCCTTCATTTATTATTTATAATAATGGTAATATGATTGATTTTTTGGAATCTAATAAAGATGAAGATGTTAATTATTATACTTCTAAAGAGGGCTTTAAAAAATGGTTTACTAAGTATGTAAAATTAAAGAATGATATTAATGAAGAATAAATTAATTAATATAGTAAATTTTAAATAGATGATTTTAGTGTTAAACTAGTTTCATCTTTTTTTATTTTGTATTTTGTGGTGAGTTAATTATATGAAAATTATAATCAAGTTACTGAAACTGAAAATAATGCATTATTAATAAAAACAAAAATAATATCAACTTCTGGTAAAACAGAATACAATAAAAATGTTGTTTCTGTTGGTTATTTAGATAATAATGATTATTATCAATATCAAGTATTATGATTTTATAAATTTTATTGTTAAAGGTATTTATTATTCTTAATAACTATAATTTGTGGTATGGTATAAGCAATATTAGTTCTTGTTATATTTTTAATTCTTTTGTTTCTATATTTAACATATAATCAAATTCCTTTACATAACAAAAAAAACTAACTATTTCTAGTTAGCATTTATTATTCTCGGAAGTAAATTTTCCGAGTTTCCTATCAATCTGGAGCAGGTGATGAGAATCGAACTCACGTCAGGAGCTTGGAAGGCTCTTATTCTACCATTAAACTACACCTGCAGTAATCAGCTGACATGATTAATTATAGCAAATTTATTTTTAAAATTCAAGCTTTCCAAGCAAAAAAATATAAAAAAATATAAAAAGTTGCTTATTTTAGCTAAAAAACACCATTTTATAGGTGTTTTCTTGTTAATATAGCTAATTTTGTTAATTCAATTCCTCTTTGATATTTACTTTGTTTAGTTGTTTTTAAATCATATTTTCTTTTTATTAATTCATTTATATCTTCTAAAACTTTAGGATTAGTTGTCTTTTTTGTTTCTATTTCTACCATTAATTCTTGAATTGCTTCATTGTAAGTTATAATATCAAATGATAAAGTAATTATATTTTCTCCATTTTTTAAAGTAAAATCATGTCTACTATTAAATAATCTTAGAAATGGAAAAGGGCAAATCTTACTTAAATCAAATTTTTCATTGTTAAAAGCATTTAATAGGGCATCAAAAGTTTTACTTTCTAAATCTTTTTCAATTTCAATTCTTTGCATGTATAAACCATCATTATCAACTGGATATTTTAAAGTACCTTTTATTTTCTTCTCATTAATAATTCTAATTCTTAGTGAGCTATCAGTTCTTTGCAATAATCTATCTGGAGTATCAAAATAAATATCTTCATTAGTAACATGATTTAAATCTTCCATAGTAAAACCATTATTAACTAAGTAAAGTACAAAACTAATTATATCAAAATTATCATCAACTAAATATTTTAATTCCATTTCTTTTGGTTCATTCATCGCTGTTCCTTCTTTCTAATTAAGTATATCATAAAAAATAAAATTATGTAATTTAATTTTTTAAATCAACATCATCAAATAATTGTCTTATATCAATTTCTAAGGCATTTGCAAATTTACCAATTGTTTCTAAAGTAGGTGTCTTATCAATTGTTAAACATTCCAAATCACGAACATACCCATGAGTAAGTTCAGTTTTATCTGCAAGTTCTTGGAGTGTGTAGTTTCTAATATGACGATATTTTCTAATGTTTACTCTAACTTGAATAGATAAATTTTGTTTTGTATATCTACGCATGAAAGTTTCACACTCCTTTGTAGATATTATTATTATTATTATTATTATTATTATTATTACACAAAATTAATGAAAAATATGCCACATGTGTGAAGTTTTTATGATGTAATGGATATAGAAAGGAGTAAACCATGAAAAAATGTAAATATTGTCAAATTGAATTTATTTGTTATGATAAAGATAACAATAATCTTGGTACAGCAATAGATAACACAAATAATTTGTTGGAAAATCAAACATGGAATTTTAAAGCAATGGGATTATTTACAGATTCAAAAACTGACCATTGTTATTTTCATGAAATTACAGGTTGGTAACAATAAAAATACTGCATTTTTGCAGTATTTTTAATGACATTTTTTCCAATTTTCAACTTCTTCAGCATCATCTAAATGTATTTTAGTGTGCCCAATTATTTGATAATCTTCATGTCCTTTACCTAATATTAACAAGATATCCTCAGGTTGTAACATATCAATTCCTTTTTTTATAGCAGTTTTTCTATCAAGTTCAACTTCATAATTAGTAGTTTTAACACCTTTTAAAATATCTTCCATTATCTTTTCTGGGTCTTCAGTACGAGGATTATCACTAGTTAAAATAGTATAATCACTTAAAGTAGTAGCAATATTTCCCATTATTGGTCTTTTAATTGGGTCTCTGTCACCACCACAACCAACAATCGTTATAACTTTTCCTTTTTTTAGTTCATTATAAGCAGTTATAACTTTTTCAACAGCATCTGGTGTATGTGCATAATCAATTACAGCATAACCACCATTTACTTTATGTGTTTCACATCTTCCTTTCGGAGCCTTAACATCTTTAGTTTTCTCTATAATATTGTCAATTTCATAACCACATTCATGTAAAATAGCTAGTGAAGTCATGTAATTATAGACATTAAATTTACTAGTTAAGTTTGTTACAACTTCATATTTTTTATTATCATATGTAAATGTTATTTTAGTTTCTGCAGGATTTATATCTGCATTTATAATGTTATAATCATTATTTTCATTGTTGTATCCAAGAGTTATACCTTTACCAAATTTATTTACAAAAGCTTCACTTGCTTTATCATCATGATTTACAATTAATTTACCATTACTATTCATATAATCAAATATTTTTAGTTTAGCATTTAAATAATTTTCCATTGTTTTGTGATAATCTAAATGGTCTTCAGTAAGATTAGTAAATGCTGCAATATCAATATGTAATCCGTAAATTCTTTCATAAGATAGGGCATGAGAACTAACTTCCATAACAACTGTTTTACAACCGATTTCTATAGCATGCAATAATAATGAATAAATTGTTAATATATCTGGTGTTGTATTTTCAGTTTCTATCTCATCATTTGGAGCCTTAAACCCGATTGTTCCTAAGTAAGCAGCTTTTTCATTAAATGAATTTAATAATTGATAAGTTAAATATGCAGTAGTTGTTTTTCCATTTGTGCCAGTTAAACCAATTATTTTAAGTTGATTTATTTTATCAGCATATTCTTTTTTTAATTCAACTTTTAAATATTCTAGAGTACTAGGTACAACTTCTACAGGAACACTACATTTTACTTCATGTTCTGCAATTATTTTTGATGCACCATTTTTTATGGCATCATCAATATAATCATGACCATCTACAGTATGTCCTTTAATAGCAACAAATATTTGGCCATCTGTTATTTTTCTTGAATCAACTTGAAATTTCAAAATAATCATCTCCTTGTTATAAGTTTATTATATCATGTTTTATAAATTTACAAAAGTAGTTATAAAAATAAATTTTTCAGACATAATAATACTTTAATATTATTATGTCTGAAAGTTTCACACACAGTTGCAATGTGGCTTTTTATATTTTACTTGATTTATTTATTTTTATTTAGTGTAATGTATTTATGAAGAGCAATCTTCATAAAATAAAAAAGGAACATTCGATAACTCGAATGCCTACCTAAAAGTTTAGTTTGGCATTTATCCTTGCGGATAGATGTCTATTTTTATTGCTACAATTACAACTGGAGACTTATATTACAAAGCCAATGGGCAAGCAAATTAATTTATTTACTAATAACCACCAAATAAGGAGCATCCTCATTTGGTGTATTTTTATATATTGTATAATTTAAATTATAATTGTTTAAATAATCTAAAACAACTTTAGCTTCTAATTTTCCTTCTGGATGAGGATAAAACACAACTAGAATAAGACTATCATTTTTTAACATATCCAAACTACTTTTAATAGCATTTAAAGTTGTTTCATGATTTGTAGTAATAAATTTATCCCCACAAGGAAGATAACCTAAATTAAATAAAATAAGTTTTATATTATTTTTATATTTATTTAAAACAATATCTATTTTATCATGACTAATGTTGAAAAGTTCATAGTTATCCACATTATTTTCTTCTAACAACTTAGTAGTATTTTTAATAGCAATATCTTGTATATCAAACCCAAATACTTTTTTAGAAATATTAGCTAAAAACAAAGTATCATTTCCATTACCAACAGTCATATCAACAACATAATCATTACTAGTAACATTTTCAACACATATTTTTTTTACCATATTTAAAATACTTCTATTAAAACCTTGATAAGTATTTCTTTTTAAAAATTCATTATTAATTTTCTTATTATAATTACATCTAATTTCTATATTATTTTTAACATTTTCTAAAATATCACATAGAGTAGAAATATTTATATTATCTCCATAAATATTAACTATTTTAACACCCTTAGGTAAATTAATAATTTTATCTTTAAAATCAATATTGTTATAATCTAAATTTATTTCCATAAATAATCACACTCTAGAAAAATTATAACACTATTTCGTATCTATATTCATTAATTTTTCTATTTCTTTATTTAATTCATTAATTCTTTTTTCATTTTTTCTAATTAATTCTATATTATCTTTTGTTTCATCTTGTAACATCTTACACCATTTATCATAATTTATTTCATCACTATCATTCTTATACATATAAATAAAAGCTAAAATATTTATAACTATAAGAATAACAATAATAACTATTTTTAATAACATCTATATCACTTCCTAAATCCTTTTTTAAAAAATAAATTCATTTGCTTTTTTAATAATAACTTTTTTTGTAATTTAATAATCTTTCTATGTTTTTCTAAATTAGTATCATAATATATATCAAATCCATGATATTTAGTATGATCTTTATCATTATAATCATTTATAACAAGAATAAAAACTATTGAAAAAATAACAATTAATATGAAAAAAATAAGTAACAAATATTTCAAAATTACATCCTCCTTTTTTAGGGCACCCTTCGATTATAGCAAAATATTATTTTTAAAACAATAAAAAAAATTACATAAAATATGTAGTTTACAAAATATTTTAAAAGTCTCTTATTTTTAGGAAAATTAATGTGTAAAGTAATAAATTTAAGCTTTCTAACTACTCATATATTACCTTAAAATCACGATTTTTTCAAGGCTTGTAATAATTACAAAGTTATAGTATTAAGTATATGAAGGTGATTTTATGTACTTTTTAGAAGATTTAAAAGAAGAAGAAAAACAACTTTTAGAACTAAACAAAAATATAACTAAAGATATTATTCCATCAATAAAAGAATTTACTAACAAAAACTTATTACCTCTTTATAATATTTCAAAAGAATATTTAATAACTTTAGTTAATAAAACACAACTATTTTATAATACCATTTTTAAAAATAATATTCTTAATGTAGATAATTATTTTTACAACATAACTATCAAAGAAGGAATAACATCTTTCTTTAAAAACTACAATACTTCTTATGAAACTGACAATCATTTAATAAATTTAGATTATAATCCATATTTAAAAATAACCAATCTTTATGGAATAGAGTACATATCAAAAGTTTTAGAATACCTAAATTATGAAAACATATTCTGTAGTAAATTTAATTATCAAGATATATTAACCAATTATAAAAATACTCCGATAAATCTATTTGAAATAGTATTTAAATTATCACTATGTGTAGATATTTTAAATAAAGATATTTATTTCTTAAACATAACAAAAGATGATATTCCTTCATTATATAAGATATCAAAAAAAGATTTATATAATTCATATAATAATTTAGAAATAAAACTTAATCTTTCTAAAAATATAAATAATTACCTTGACAAATGTATTAATCATATTATAAATGATATTTTACTTGCAATAAAAAACAATACTTTAGAAATATTACTTCACTTAAAATATACTGTTATACACTTCCAAAAGTATCTAATGAACCATTTATAAAATTTAAAAACAACTTATCAACAGAATTTTTCTTAAAAACAAACCAATCTTTTTATGATTTTATAGAGTTATTAGAACTATCAAATTTTACTAATAAAGAATTATTATCTATTTTTAATAACTTAACAATTATTGACTTAATGGCTATGAAAAATTATTTATGTTTAAGTAGTTCCAATATAAAAGATGAACTAAACATATATATTTATACCAAAGATAAAAATATTCAGGATTTTATAAACAACAATTATCAAAGTATAATTATAAAAGAAAAATAAAAGAAACTTTATTACTAGAATTTCAATTGCACTTTTTTGTTTCAATTTGTTTATTTGCATCAACATATTTATAATTTAATGCATTTTCTTTAGAAATAGCATTTTTTTTAGTTTCTCTTTCATAGGATAACCTAGCTTCATTTGCAACTTTTCCACCTCGTTTAGCTACTTTCATATTTTCAGAAAGTCCTTGAGGCTTTTCTTCTTTAGCAATATCACGGGTAGCAAGTTCACCTAAGTTTGTTAATGCTATTTCAATATCTGTCATATTATCTCTTAGTGACTCTTTTCTTAGTCCCTTAAATTCTTTATATTCGCTAGCTTTCATACCAGACCAACATTTATAAATTTCATTAGTAAGAAGTGCAAACTCGACTGGTTTATTTATGCCACTATCTTTCCAAACATCAGTTAGTTTAAATCTATCCACAATTCCACTAAGTCTTGCTTTTATCCATTCATCACTAAAACCCTTTTTGCGATAATAATTTACTGCACGATTAATGGCAACTTCTGGGTCAAATACTTCATTTATTCTATCATCACCAAGACTAGCCAGCCACATTTTAAATGGTTCTGCCTTCGGGCTAGGTACAGACTCAATAAGTCTTAATATTCCTTTTGTATTTAGAATATCTGTTGATCTTAATTTCCCATCTTTTGCCTTAAATTTGAAAGTGTCACAATTTGTGACGGTTTCATTTCCCTCATTTATCATTCTGGATTTTAATGTTCTCCAATAATGAGCTGGATCAGTACTCTCAGTTAATGCCCCAATAACATCAACCACACTAAAGAAGTAGTCTTCTTTTTCTGCATCCCATATACTTCTTATTTCATTTCCTTCAAATAAATTTGATAAAGTTTCTAATTTGTTTTCTTTCATTTTTACCTCCGTTAATTATATTATTTTTTATCTTTGATTTTAGTTATTGAAAGAGTATACCCAAATGGCTTTAATATTTTTATTAATGTATTTATCTGAGGATGCTTAACTCTATTTTCTATAACTGCTACCATTTCTCTTACTGTGTTAGCTTCTTCAGCCATTTGTTTTTGAGTTAAACCTAATTCTTTTCTTAATTTAATAAAATCACAGATTAAATCATATTCTAAGTTCATTACTTCTAAATCGTCTTCCATCATCTTCATAAAATAATCACCACAATTTAAGTATAATACATTTTAAAAGTGTAGTCAATAAGTTACACGTAAAAAAAGGAAACTCTATATTAGAATTCCTTTATCAACTTTTTCTCAAGTAAAGTAATAATTTTATATAGCAAGAAAGAAATAATTAAAAGGATTAATATACCAGCCATAACAAGACTTAGGTTAAATACTTGTGTTCCATAAATAATTAGATAACCAATACCCGCACGACTTACTAAAAATTCTCCCATAATTACGCCGATTAAGCTCATGGATATGCACAATTTCATACTAGAAATTATTGTATTATAAGAACTAGGTATAACTAGTTTAAAAAGTATTTGCCTTTTATTTGCTCCAAATGACTTGATCAGTTTTAATTTTTCCTTATCAACATTTACAAATCCATTATAAATAGTAATTATACTAATTATTAAGTTAATAAGTAAAGCCATTATAATAACACTTTTTATATTAGCACCAGCTATAATTATAATAAGTGGCCCCAAGGCAACTTTAGGTAGTGAATTAATCATAGTTAAAAATGGGTCCATAATACTTGATAGCATTGGAAATTCATAAAGAATAATAGCAACAATAAAACCTAGAACAATACCTAAAATAAAGGCAATTATAACTTCTTCTAAAGTAACAAAAATATGATTAAATAAATTATTTTGTATACATAAATTAATAATTGTATTAATAATCTTACTAGGTTTTGAAAAGACAAAACTATTTATTATATTTTTATTTGCTAAATATTCCCAAATTCCAAAAAATGCTACAACAATTAATATTTGTGATATAACCACAATTAATTTTCTTCTTTTAATACTTTTTAAAAATTTCTTTTGTTCATTAGACATTTTTATCTAAATCCTTCCAAAGTAAGTCGTAGTAGTAACCAAATTCTTTTGCTTTTCGATTATTTGTTGGTGTGGATTTATTAGTTAAATTAATTTCATAAACACTTTTTATTTTCGCAGGTCTTTTAGATAAAACAATAACTCTATCTGCAACACTAATTGCTTCTGCTAAATCATGAGTTATCATAATAACAGATTTTTTTTCAAGTTTTATAATATTTAAAACATCATCACTTACAGATAGTCTAGAAACATAATCTAAAGCTGAAAATGGTTCATCAAGCATCAAAATATCTGGTTTTAATGCAAGAGTTCTTATTAATGCCACTCTTTGTCTCATGCCTCCGGATAACTCATGAGGATATTTTTCTAAAAAATCTCCAAGACCATATTTAATAAGTAAACTTTTAACGAATTCTATATTTTCTTTAGTCTTTATTTTTTTTATATCTAAACCTAAACAAGCATTATCTAAAATATTTAACCAAGGAAATAGGGCATCATCTTGAAGCATATAACCGATATTACAACCATCTTTAATTTTTATTTCCCCGCTAGTTTTAGTATCAAGTCCTGCCAAGATATTTAAAAGTGTAGATTTTCCACAACCACTTGAACCAACAATACAAAGTACTTCTTCATTTTCTAAAGCAAAAGAAATATTATCTATTGCTTTTATTTCTCCTTTTATAGTTTGATAATTTTTACTCAAATTCTTAATTTCAAGTATTTTATTCATAGAAATTATTAACTAAATCTTCATATGGAACATACTCATCAAGTAGATTAAAATCTATTAAAAAGTCCTCCAAGTTAGTAAATAATCCTTCACTTATATATGGATTAGCTAACCAACAATCATATTTTTTATATCTTTTTATCATTTCTGCTAAGTCTTTAACACTTGTATCTGGAAATTGATTTATTATATCTTTAGCAACAACTTCTGCATCATTATCAAGGGTATATTTAATACCTTTATTTATAGCATCAGTAAATTTCTTAACAATATCTTTATGATTTTTTACATAGCTTTTGCGAGCATAAAATGCTGTATATGGAACTTCACCAGAAAGCATACCAACAGATGCCACAACATGACCATAACCTTGTTTAACTAAAGCTGCTGCATTAGGTTCAAATAGGTTAACAAAGTCACCAACACCACCAATAAATGAACCAGATAAAGCAGAAAACTCAACTGCAGTATTAACATTTATTTTATTTGTATCAATATTATTTTTCTTTAAAGCATTTAAGAAATTTAATGCTGGCATTCCTGTACTTCTACCAACTAATATTTCTTTATTATATAAATCTTCTAATTTAAAATCTTTAATTTCTTTTCTAGAAACTATAAATTGACCATCTCTTTTAGTAAGTCCTGCAAAAAGTTGTAAATAATCTCCTTCATCTTGTTTATAAACATATATTGCAGATTCCGCTCCTGCAAAACCTATTTCTACATCACCAGATAACACGGCAGCACTAACTTTATCAGCCCCTGGAGTTAAAATAAGTTCTAAATCAATACCAGCTTCTTTAAAATATCCTTTTTCTATAGCAACATAAAGTGGACTATAAAATGAACTATGCGTAACTTCTGCGAGTCTAACTTTAGTTAAAGATGAATCTTTATTCTTTCTAAGCCCAAAAGCTAGTAACATAACTCCAAATAACACAACCACGAAAGATAATCCAATAATAATTTTCTTTTTCAAAAATAATTCCTCCCTCTAGGGTAGTATATGAATTAAGATTTTTTTGGTTAAATAATTTGGCTTTTATTATAAAATGTGTTATTATTTAGTTGTGATAAGTATGAAAATAGAATTAATTGAAGCCAATGCCCAAAATGTGAGTGTTGCAAATGAATTATTAACTTTGTTAATAAAAACTGAAAAAAGTTATATTGAAAACATAAAAGATGATTTTGTCATAACAAAACATTATGAAGAAATATACAAAAATGATGATAATTATCTTTATTTTGCTAGTGTAGATGGCAAAATAGTAGGTTATCTATTCGGATACATTATAAATGATTATATAAATAAGTCTCCAGTAGCAAAACTTGATGCTTTATATGTTTTAAAAGAGTATCGTAATATGAACATAGCAACAAAGTTAATTGAAGATTTTAAATTATGGTGTCAAAAAAATAATATTGCCTATATTAATGTTACAGTATGGAGTGAAAATATTGTTGCTAAAAAACTTTATATGAAACATGGTTTTGTTCCTAAAAAAGAAGAACTATTCACTGGATATAAACCAAAACATTATCAAAAACTAGTGAGAGATAAAATACCAGAAAAAATAAAATTAAATAATGAAGAACCAATAACTAGAGTATTAAGTGATTTAGAATATAAATTAGAATTAGAAAAGAAATTATATGAAGAATACACAGAGGTTTTAAATGCCAGTGGCGCAGATAGAATTGAAGAACTTGCTGACATGCTCGAAGTTATGATTTCTTTAGCAAAATTAGAAAATAAAAGTTTAGAAGATATTTTAAAAATAAGGCAAGAAAAGAAAAATAAACGCGGTGGCTTTGAAGAAAAGATTTATTTAGAAAAAGTAGCAGATTAAAAGAAGAACGGTTCAGTTCTTCTTTTGTTATCTAAAATAAATAAATATAAATATTGCTAATACCAAACAATAAATTGAAAATTTCCATAGTTTACCTTGTTTAACCCAATTACTTAACCATTTATATGAAAAATAAGTAACAACACCAGCAGCTACCATACCAAGTAAATAAGGAACAAGTAGGGTATTAAGCTCTTGAGTATTTGCTAAATCACCTATACCCAGTAACATTGTGGCAACACTTACAGGAAAATATAATATAAATGTATATTTTAAAGCTGTATCTCTTTTTAAATGACAAAGTAAGCAAGCAACTAAAACTGTACCACTTCTACTAATACCAGGAATAATTGTTACCATTTGAAATAATCCAATTATAATAGCATCTTTAATAGTTATATCATAATCATCTTTTTCACCCTTTATATTTCTAACAATAAAAAGTGCTAAAGCTGTAATTAAAAAGGCAAATGCTAACCCTTTTAGTGAATACAAACTTTCTAATTTATCTTTAAATAGAAAACCAGTTATACCAACAGGAATAGTACTAATAACAACTAACCAACAGTATTTAAATTTATTTTTAGTTTCTTCTCTTTTTTCCTTATTAAAAATATAAATAAAGAAAGAAGAAACTAAATCTTTTATATCTTTCCAAAATATAATAAATATTGCTATAAATGAACCAAAATTAGATATTATTTCAAAATTCAAACTATTAAACATTGTTGTATTAAATAAATTTTTAAACAAAAATATATGTCCAGATGATGATATCGGTAATGGTTCAGTTATTCCTTGAATTATCCCTAAAATTATATATGTTAATATGTTATTCATTTTTATCTCCTTTATAAATAGTATTATTTAGTATCATTTTTAATTACTTCATAATCTTTACCAAAAGTATCAACAGTAACTTTTTCAATTGTAATATTTGTCTTTAATTTACCAGTTAAAGTATTCTCAATTTCACTATTATCTTCAATATTTTTTATAACATCCATACCTTGTATAACTTTACCAAAAGCAGCATATTTATTATCTAAAGAATAAGTAACGCTTTCACTATCTGCAAGAACAATAAAGAATTGTGAACCAGCACTGTCTGCATCAGTTGTTCTTGCCATTGAGATTATACCAGTTGTATGGTGTAAAGTATTTTTAGTATAACCATTTTCTCTAAATTCACCATTTATTGTATAGCCTGGACCACCAGTTCCATCACCATTTGGGTCTCCACCTTGTAAAACAAATCCTGGAACTAAACGATGAAATGAATTCCCATCATAAAACCCATCTTCAATTAAATTAACAAAATTTGCTACAGTATTCGGAGCATATTTTGGATATAATTCAATTTTTATTGTACCATAATCTTTAATATTCATTGTAACTATTGGGTTATCATATTCTTTTTTACCACACCCAGAGAATAATAATATACTTACTATAATTAATAATATTTTTTTCATTTTCTTCACCATTTTAATTTTAACATTTTATAAATAATAAAACAAGTCTCACATATAATAAAGTATGAATATATTAAAATTGTTATTTGGAAGTTTACTAGTTAGTATTGGCTTATTTTTAGTCGTAATTTATTTAAATTTGTTTTATATTGGGTATAGTTTTTTAGATTTTGTTTATTTTATTATTAGAAGTGGTATTATATTATTTTTTCTTAGTGGTATATTTTTAATTTATAAAGGAATGGGAATAAGAAAATGAACTATTATTATGATGTATTATTAAATTTTTTAGATACTAATGTATTTTTTTATGAATGGGATAGCTTTGATAATTTAGAATATTACAAAAGAGTACCATTAATTCAAGTAAATAGTAAGACTTTAAAAGACTTTATTAATAATGATGTTATAGTGGATAAAGAATTTTTAGATATTATTAAAGATAAAGTTAAGAAAAAGGGTGGAAGTTCTAGTTTAATAGCAATATTTGCAGATAGAAATGGTAGCATTGCTTTAGAATTTAACGAATTTGGAAAATCTATTGCTAGAAGTTTCTTAAGTATTGAAGATGATTTAAATATCTGTGAAATTCTTTACACAATTGATATAAAGAAAATAAATTATAAGATAGATAGTGAAATAAAATATAATAACAATCTTAGAGTTGAAGATAGAATTAAACTAATTATCAAAACAGAATTAAATAGTTTATATAAAAGAAAAGATTTTATGAAATTAAAATACTTATTTATGGAATGGTTTAATGAAATACCTGAAGATAACACAAATGTATATGATATTATGATTAAAGAACTAGACCATGAAGTAAGTGGTAAAGAAAAAAGAATATATGATTTAATAAAACTTAGTTATAATAAAGTATAAAAGATAAAAAATAGATAATAATAAGGATAGAAAGGATTAAAATATATGAAAAAAATTAGTAAATTATTAGTTGTAGGTGTTTTATTATTATCTTTAGTTGGTTGTGGATGTATGAAAAAAACTGCCCGAGGAGCTGTTCAAGATTATTTAAATCAATATCGAAACTTAAGTGCCAATGTTATCAGTGATATGGATACAGTTATTGATAATGAAAATTTAACAGATAATCAAAAAGAAAAGTATAGAAGTATATTAAAAAAACAATATCAAGATTTAAAATATGATATTGTATCTGAAAAATATGATGGTGATACAGCAGTTGTTGAAGCCAAAATAAAAGTTTATGATTTATATAAGGTTCAAAAAGAAGCTAATGATTATTTAACTACTCATAATGATGAATTTATGGTAAATGGTGTTTATAGTAGTGATTTATTTATGGATTATAAATTAGATAAGATGAATAAAACTAATGATACTATTGAATATAATATAGTATTTAATGTAACTAAAGATGAAAAAGGTAATTATAAAGTTGTAGATTTAAGTAATTCTGATTTAGAAAAAATACATGGTGTTTATAATTACGACAATGATTAAAATGAAAAAAATTACTAGTTGTTAGTAATTTTTTCTGTTTTAAATATAGTATTATTTTTATCAACTAAACCACTATAAACTTCTAGATTTAGTTTATTTTTTAGAATATCTATTAATTCATTTTGTAAAGATGTTATTTTATCAATATTTTCTGTAAAACCATCAATAGGTATAAAAAGATTAGTAGATTTTTCTGTTACTTTAGAATTTTCTCCTTGTCTCCATGTCCATCTTCTAGTTTTAACTTCATCACCAGATGCGTAAATTATTTCTCCATCTTCTAAATGTTCAACTTCCAAAGAACCAAAAGGAATAAATATATCATTACTTGTTGATGTTCTAATTTCAATTTCTTCATTTATAAAATTATCAATATCATGAACTCCGATAGGTAATTCATATTTTAATGATAAAGCATTTCCTAAATCTACAATTGGATTTATACTAGGAATATCTTTTCCTTTTGAAATTCTTGTCATTAAAGCTTCAATTGAACACATAAATTTATTGGGATTAATTCCTAATTTTGTAAAAGCATCACGATAAGGAATAATCCAACTTTCTTCTTTAATTCTAACATCCCTAAATTTTTCTTTAGATTTTTCTAAATTTTCTTTAAATAGTTCATTTATAAAGTCATAGTTTTTAGTATTATCAAAGTTTTTAACAACTACAACTCCAAAAACTGCATTTGGAACTTTATCAAAAAAATTATCTTGTACTTTAAATACCATAAAAATTCCTCCTTAGAACAAACTTATTTTAACTCTTTTTATTGATTATTTAAAGCCTTTTTTGACAATTTTTTCTCTTGAGCAATTGGTAACTCATATCCATAATGATGAGCAATAGTTATAGCATCTTTTATTTTTTCAATTAATGGTTTATTACTTTCTTCAATTCTTTGAAAATCTTTTTGAATTTGCATCTTTATATCTTCATTTAAAATAGTATTAAAAAGCGGAATAAGTTCAATCGCTGATGTATCTTCTGGATAAAAATCTAATGTAACTAATCTTTTTAAACATTGATATATATTAAAGAAGAAATAATTACCATTAAATATTTTCATTTCATGTTCTTTAATAAATGAATTAACTTTTTCTACAATCTCATCTAGTTTAATCTCATCCATTTTATCTAAAATAAAATTATCTAATATAATCTTATAAATGTGCCTTGGTTTTATTAAATGATTATTATAAGCATAATTAGTTAATTCTAATAGTTTAGGTTCTAATAAAATACTTGCATACTTATGAATTTTATAAGAACTTACATTATAATGAATTAATGTATTTATTAAATCTGTTTGAATTAAAGAATCTCTATTAGTAAAAGTAGGTCCTAGTTTATAGGAAATAATTGTATAATACATTGTTAATTCTATATCTTCATGAGGAATATTTTGAAAAAAATTATCTAATATTAAAAGCCAATTTCTATCTGGATAATAATTTGTTACAGCATTAAAAATAACTAATAATATTTCATTTTTATTATCCCCTTGATAATTTTTATTAACATAGTTTTTAAGTTTTAATATATTTGTTGGAAAACTATTAAATGAGTTTGTATTATGCATGATATCTACTCCTTGTTTGTGGTTTTGTTAAATTAAGTGATATTAAAAAACTAAGTATTTCTTGAATAATTTTCTTTCTAGTAAAATTATTTTCATCAATTTGCAAAATAGTTTCTTTTACATGAACTTTTAGTAATTTATTATTACTATCTATTATACTTAATAGTATGTTTAAAGTTTCAAATGCTTGCATGGAGTAGGTTAGATTATTTGTATTTTCTTCCATCATAAATGAATGAATTTTTTGATATATATCTTTTAATGAATCATCTTTAGTAATAAATACATGATATGTTTTTTCTTGAATTTTAAATAAAGATTTTAATAAAGCGTTATAATTTTCTTCACTCATTTCTGGAGTTTCTAAATTTCTTTCAAAAATTATTTCTAAAAACTCATGATAACTAAAAGTTCTACTTTTACTTATAAAGTTTGTAATACATGAATAAAGTGGTTCTGATAAAAATATTTTAACATAAGTTACATAATTTAGTGGGCTTTTCTTAAGTAATACTAAAATACTTATTAGTTCTCCACAAAATTCAGGGTCACGCTCTAAAAATGTTAAACCAAGTTTGCTTGCAACAATACTAAAAGCCATTTGTTCATCAACAGAGTAGACATAGTTAATGTTTTCTTTAAATAAGTTTTCTATTTTTGCCCAGTATTCTGGTGTAATACTATTTATAGCTTTTTTAAATTCTTTTATTAAAATCGGGTCGAGTGTTTCAATAAATTCACTATTTAAAATCTCTTGTTCTAATTTTCTTAAATATAAATTAAAATAAACTATCATAAAAACCACCCGATACTTCTTGATAAATTTATTTTATCATGAAATATTTTCATTGTAAATTAAAACAAGTATTAATTAAAAAAATCGTTTACATTATTAATAAGCCCCTTTACAATAGAAAAAATATTTGCTATAATCTATTCATAATAAAGGGCGTGATTAAATGAAAATGTTATCAAGTGAAGTTAAAACATTATTAGATAAGTTATATAACTTACGTGGTGAAGATAGTGTTATACTAGCAAAAATGAATAAAGAAAGAGAAGAAGCAATTGAAACTGGTGAAAGAACAAAGAATGAAAAAGAAGTTCTTTTAAACAAAATAGATAAGTTAACAAAAGAAGAAGAAACATTACAAGAAGAAGGAAATAAACTTACTTCTATTTTAAGTAACATTAATAGAGATGATTTTGCTAATGTTTTAGATAGATTACAAATAGATTTTGACCCAGCTTCAATAAATGAAAAAATAACAAACATGTTACCTGAAACAATTGAAAAAGTTGTTATTGAAAATAAAAAAGCTAGTGAAGAGTTAGAAAGTGTTGAAACAGAAATGAACAATGCTATAACTAAAGTAGAAGAACTAGGTATTAGAAAAGATGAAGCTTTAAGTAACCAAGCAAAGTTAAATGAATATTTTGCTTTAGCACTTGAAGGAAATATCAATATAACCAGAGATGCTATAACTAGTTTACTTGAAAAGTTTGATTTTAATGAAGATGAACAAAGGGAAGCAGCTAAAATATTAATGTTCCCAGAAGATGCCTTATATGAATATGATGCATCATTTAAAAGTGGTTCACAAACTAGTGGCAAAACAATTACTGAAGTTTTAATGGAAGCTAAAAAAGAATCAAAGCCTGAAGTAAAAGAAAAAATAGTTGAAAAAGAAGAAGTTAAAGATGAAAATCTAGAACAAGCTTTAGAAGAACCATCATCATTAGAAAATATTTTTGAAAGCGTTATAAATGAAAATAATGTTCCAGAAATAGAAGATGTTAAAGAAGAAGTTATAGAACCTATTGTTGAACCAACTGAAGAAGTAAAACCTTTATTTAGTGAAAACAATGAAGATAGTGTAGAATTTGAAGAAGTAAAAGAAGATAAAGATACATTAAAAGAACTTTTAACTAGTCTTGAAATCAACTTAAGTAATGAAAATATTGAAAAGTTAAGAAGTGATTATAATGAAGAATTAATTACTAAAAATATTGAAATATTAAAAAATCATAACATTGATTTAAGTGTCCTAAATGAAAATGTTGAAATATTAAATGATACAGAATTAAATGAAAAATTAGAAAAATTAATATCAGTTGGAAAAGAATCACGAGATATAAGTTTAATGCCAAGTGTATTAGTTAAATATGATTTAAAAGGATTAAATAACACAATTAGTGTTTTACAAATCAGTGGCTTAGATCCAAAGAAAGTTCCATTAATGGCTTATTAGAAAGGAGCAAAATATGAAGTCTTTTGAAGAGATAAAAAGTGTATATGAAGAAGAAAAAAGTGGGTTTGATGTTGAAAAAGAACATCCTGAAAAGTTTATAGTTTCTCTAGAACTTGCTAATTTAGAAAATAGAAATCTTCTAAAGGAATATAACATTAATTTAAAACCAAGTGATTGGATAGTTTTAAGTATTGAACCAGAAATACTAGAAAAAACTATTTTAAGAGCTCGTGATTTAGGATTTCTTGAAGCATATCAACAAACACCATCATTCTTAAAACAAGATGTTGATGCAGTTATTAAAAGAATAGCTGAACTAGACCATCTAGGAGTACCTTACAAGAGTGAAAAAGGAAAATATCAATCATTTTTATTTAGTAAAAGAGGATTTGATTATGTTCTATCACAAGTAAATGGGGAAAAAAAAGAAGATTTAGTAATTGAAAATCTTGAACTTAAAGAATTAGCTGATAGAGTTATGGAAACTTTTGCTATGGAAGATAAGAAAGATGAAATATATAATAAAGTAGCTTTAGCTGAAAAAGAAGGCTTAGGGCTTAAAGATACATTGATGGCAGTATTTAAAGGATATAGTGATAACTTAGAATATTTAAGTGATAATATTGATGAAATACTAGCTAGTTACAATGAATTAGCGAAAGGAAGAGTAGCATGAGTTTTTTAAAAGAATATGGGTTTCTAGATGTAGATATTGAAGAATTTTTAGAAAATACACCCAAAAAGGTAATTGATGTATTAGAGAGTCATGAAAACTTAGTAAGGGTTAATCTATCTTATCTAAAAGATTTAGGAATAACTACTTATAAAGAAATATTTATTAATTATCCAGATATGTTTTTAATGGATGCAAGTAATTTTGAAGAAAGTTTTTCAAAATATGATAAAGAAGAATTAGTAGAAAAATTAAATGCTAATTATAAAATGGTAAAATACTTATAAAAAAATAACCGAATGGTTATTTTTTTTCTAATCTATACAAATTTATTTCAGGTTTATTAAATAATCTAAAGTTAACATTATTGGTACCAATACCGCCGGAATTATAAAGTTTTATATTTCCAATATTATAGTAACTTTCAGTATATTTTTTATAACCATCTTTCTTTATAATACCTCCAAAAAAAGGTATTCTTACTTGGCCTTTTAGGGAACCCCCAGCTAAAACAACAAAAGTATCATCACTATTAAGTAAATCAACATCATCTGGATTATGGGTTAAAACTATATTTAATGTTGTATCTAATTCATCACTTAAATATAAAGCTTTAGATATATCGCTATTATCTTTTAAACCAGTAATTTTTATCGGTTTAACATCTTTATAAAATAAATATTTAGATTCATTATCTATTATAATAAAATTAGAATTAGTCATTACTTTATTAAAAACATCAATATTTTTTAAATCATTATCACCATAAATAGCATATTTATATAAAGTACAATCAATATCTTTTAAAATATTTGTTAAATTATTTGTATCTGTATCACTTAAATTGTTGTTAGAATTTATTAAGTCACCAGTAAAAACAACAATATCAGGTTTTCTTTCATTAATAGATTTAACAATATTTTTTATATTATCTAAATCATTTTTATTTTTTATTAAAAAATCAGATATTTGCATGATTTTAAAACCATCAAAACTATTTTCTAAAGAAGCAACCTCAATGCTTTCTTCTACAACTTTAAAACCTTTAGAATTGATAAAAAATCCATCTAATAAAACAATTCCAATTAATAAAATAAATATAATTAAAAACTTTTTCAATTTTACCAACCACCTTGTATAAATAAATAATATCATATTTATGATATATTCGCAATTTACAATTGTAAATTTTATCTATTTATGTTAAAATATTAATAGGTAGGTGGCAAAATGGATAGATTAAAAAAAGCACTATTAATTACATTTACATTTTTAGTTTTAGTACCCACATCAAAGGCTGCAACTTGTGGTTATGAGGAAAAAGCAAAACTCAATAATGAAGTAGCTAATGTCAAAGCCAACTATGAAATAAAAGAAAGGGTTCTAGATCGTGGTGAATATTCTCCTCCAGATGGCTTGGAGAACGAAGAATATGTTGCTAAAACAGATTATATTGAAGTACATATATTAAATATTACTAAAAATATGTATGTCGTAGTAACAAATGATTTAAATGGAGAATCAGTAACATATGGATATGATGATGCTAATAATGGTAATATATCATTTACAAGAACAGAACTTGATAGTTTGATAACTTATACAATTAAAGTGTATGCATCAAACGAAACAGGTTGTGAAGGAAGTGCATTAAAAACATTATATGTTTCACTTCCAAGATATAATGATTATTCAACATATGATATATGTAAAGAATTACCAGACTATTACTTATGTCAAAGATATGTTACATATGAGTCAGTTGGATATGATACATTCTTTACAAGAATTCGTGAACAACTAGATAAAAAAGAAGAAGATAAAAAGGATAATAAGGAAGATAGTAAATGGTATGAAGTTGTTGGGAATTTTATTTCTAAACATAAAGTTCCATTTATTATTGGGGGAATAACATTGGTTGTAGTTGCCGGTGGTGCAACAATAGTAATAATAAAAAAACGTAGGAGAAGTATAATATGAAAAAGAAAAATTTAAGAAATTTATTAATGTTAATTTTATTAGTATTAACATTTGGTATATCAAGTGTTAATGCTGAATCTTTTGTAGTAGGGGATAAATACACAAAAGATTGGAAACGTGGATTTACAAATTATCAAGATGCAAACGGAAATAACAAAATAATAATTAATGGATTAACAATTCCTAATCCAATTAATAGAGGTTTAACAGTAATTCCTTATGAAATTACTAAAATAGGAACTAATAATCAAATATTAGGATACTGTATTGACCCACATTTACAATCAGATACAACATATAAAATAGATTATATTTTAGGTGCATCAAAAGATAAAAATAATAATGCTATTGGTTTAGGTGTTTTAGAAATCATGAAACATGGATATAGTGAGTTTGATGGAACACCAAAAATAAGTACAGGTTTATCTGACCAAAATTTTTATGTAGCAACAAGTATTGCTATCAGAGCATTTTCAATGGGTATTGGTGGACAAGGTAAAGGTACTGCTAGTAATAATGAGTTAATTGCTATAGCATCAGCTCATGTAAATATTGGTAGAGAATGGTTAGCTTCATCAAGTTATTCAAATAGTTTTAGTGATTTAGTTAAATATAATCCTTCATGGTTTAATAATCAATACAAATTTGTTTATGATGTAAGCAATACTACTGCTAAAGAAGTAATGGATGTTGCTAAGAGATTATTTGATATAGGTGTTTCTAAAGCTAATGAAGTATCAAGTGGTGCAAGTACAACACCAACAATTACAACTAAAACAAATCAAGGGGAAACAAGTGTCAGAATTGAACTTTCTTATGAGAACTTTGATGCTTCTAAAGGAGTTATTAAAAACTTTAAATTAAATTGTGCTAGTTGTAGTAATTTAAAAGTAAATGGTGAAACTGTAAATGCTAATAAAAATTATTTATCTGGTTCAAATGGAAAAATAACAATTACATTTGACGTTGCAAAACAAGGTGAAAATTGTAAAACAACTGATTATAAAGTTACATATGATTACAATGACCCAAATCTAGAATATGTTGGTGCTCATTTAATCCCAGTAGGTCAAACAAATGCCCAAAATTTCTATGTAATGCAAAGAAATAAGGATGGTCTAACTGGAGAAATATCTGGTAAAATAAAATGCAATAATGCTTGTGATACTGAATTAGAAGCTCCGATTTGTAGCACAAATGAAGACGATGCTGTAGCGACAATTAAAGCTCCTGAAAAAGTAAAAACATGTATAATTGACAATCAAGATGACGCTGGTAATACATATCAATTTACAGCATCAGCCGGAGGAGTGTCAAATAGTTATTGTAATGTATTCTGTAAAGAAGATTATGCAAAAATTAAATTAAATCCAATCGTTCAAGCTGTAAACTGTGGTGGATATTTCAAATTAACAAGTCATATTGAAGGAAAGAAAACATGTTATACAGGTGGTAATACAGCTGATAAGAGTATAAATAAATCACAATTTATAAAAGATATCGTAGCTGCTCAAAGAAAAATGATTGAAGGTAGAGACTGGATATTAAAGGCAGAAGCGGCGTGGGGAACAATTCATGACCATACTGTCTCTTGTAGTTGTAATGGCTCTTATGTTTATAATCATTCCCATGGTTCATATGCTGGAATTGAAGCTGGAACTCCAACGGCAGAAGGATATGTACCAATTAAAGATGTTACACATAACTACAACATCGGCGGTGGCGGCGCATGTAATGTTGATTGGGATGAATGTCCAAATACTAACGGAGAAGGAACTCATAGTTGTTGTGGAAGTGCAAATCCTAAGAATGGAGATAGTAAAGATACTGTTTCAACAAAAATCCAAAACGAATATTACGATCATGGAAAACAGTTAATAGATGAAGGTTTCAAAGCTTATGAAAAAGCAATGCGTGAATATAATGCATGTACAACTGGATGGATTAATACTTTCTTATTTGAACAAAAATTAAGATATTACTATGATGAAAACCATGGTAAAGATAATGAAAACTATACACCATATTATGATTTAATTTCCAAAGATGAATATAAAGATTTACAATATCTTGAAAAAGATGGAAAAGAAGAAGTAAAAACAACAATTACAATTTGTACTGGTAACACGGATGAACAATATGGATGTTTACAAAAAGATAAGCATGAATTCAGTTTCAGTAGTGAAGAAAGTTTGAGTGTTAGTAATGATGTATTTAAAGGAATGAATTATACTATTTGTGATACCGTTAATGGTTGTAACAATGTATCTAAGTTAACTTCTCAAGCAACATTTGTTAAGAAAGAAGTTGAAAAGAAACAAGATTATGTTACACCAACTGCATTCTATCAAATAGCTGCCAATGGTAAAGTAACTGTTAATAGTGGATATACTGGAAATAAAGTTCAACTTGAAGCATTACTTAATAGCTTACCAGTTTCAACAAGTACTGTTGGTGGTGGTGTAGTAAGATTAATGATAGAAGACCTTGGGGAATTCTATGATGAAAAAAATGGTGTTGGACGTTTAATTGACTACAATGGTGATAGAGAAGAAAATAGTGTTGCTGCTGTAGTTAAAGTAAATAGTTTTGATGGAAATTATAAATGTTACTATGAATCTCCATGCCGACCAAAAGATTGTCCAAATTGTACATTTGAATGTGTTGGAGATGGATGTGAATGGACACCTTGTACAGGACCATCTTGTGACAACAAATGTCCAGCATGTATCATCAATCTTGATGAACTTAACATTATTCATAGAACTATTTCAACAACAAACTTCCATTCAGCTAATAGATCATATGGATATAACTGGATTACAACAAGTAATTTAGCAAACTTACAATTGTTAACTAAAAAGGCTGAAAAAACAATTTCTGAAATTGAAGAAGTTAACGAAATGGTTTATGATAAAACTGGTAATGATTCTGAACTAGCATTTAGTATAAAGATGACACCTGAAGTAATAAATACAATAAAAGAATATAATAAAAACCACACAAATGATGGTGGATATATCAATGATTCATTAACATGTTATGATGCAACAATTGATGGACAAACTTATAAAAATATTTACTGTTACAGTGATTTAATCGATGAATTAGTAGATAAATATGGGGATGCCATAACAGCAACAAATCGTGTTGAAAATAATGAAACAAAGAGAAAGAATGAAACAGAATCTAGTGGATATTGGACATTATGGAGCGGATATGTATATAATGAATCTGTTCTAGGTGGACCATCTTGGAAATAGGGGTGACTAAATGAAGAATGCTTTCTGGGCATATTGGTTAATACTTCTTGGTACAGTGATAGTTGTTATAATGATGCTGGTGCAAAATTTAACAACTTCTAGTACACAAGATTATTTCCTAGTAAAAGAAATAACAGAAGCATCAATGATTGATGCCGTAGATTACTCATATTATCGTAAATATGGGGAAATAAAAATTAATAAAGAAAAGTTTTTTGAAAGTTTCTTTCGTAGATTTGCTGAAACAGCATCACTAAATACAACATATACAGTTAGTTTTTATGGAGTATACGAAGCTCCACCAAAAGCTAGTGTAGAAATTAAAAGTAAATCAAATACATTTACAGTTTTAGGAGATGCAACAACTATGGATATGGTTGAAAGAATAGATTCAGTTCTAGAAGGAAATGTAATCGATGAATAGTTAAAGGAGGAATAAAAATGGGTGGAATTAAAAATACTTTTACAAAGTTTTTTACTAATAAAACAACTGTAACCATTTTAGGAGTAGTACTAGGGTTAGGAGTTTTAGTAGGGTTCTATATATATAGAGTTAATAAAGAAGTAAATCCAACCAGAGTACCAGTTGCCAAAAGAGAAATACTTGCAACAGAAGAAATAACTAAGGATGACATAGAATATGTTAAAGTTAGAAAAAAATTCTTTAAAAAAGCTGATGTTTATCAAACAACAAATAATTTAATTGGTAAATATGTTGCAACTGGTACAAGTATTCCTAAAGGTGGTATGTTTTATACATCCCAAGTAGTTGAAAAGAAAGAATTACCAAATGCGATATTTGACGAAATACCTGAAGGGTATACAATTTATCAATTAAAGGTAAATGAAACAACTACCTATGCTAATTCAATTTATCCAGGAGATAGAATAGATTTATGGTTAAAAACCACTCAAGATGGTATGTTAGTTTTCGGAGAATTTATTTCTAACATTGAAGTTTTAGCAGTTAGAGATAAATCTGGACAAAACGTATTTGATGTTACGAGTGGAAGACAACCAGCATGGTTATTATTTGCAGTAAAAACTGATATGTATCGTTATTTAAAACTTGCTGAAAATATACCAGGCATGAATATTATCCCTGTACCTAAGAATAATTTAGTTAATCCAGATATTGGTTCAACTGAATATTCTTCACAAGAATTAATTGATTTAATAGATAGTCAAGTACAAAGGATGGGTGCATAAACATGAATGTAATGGAAAAAATAAAAAAATTGCTTTTAAATCGTAACACTGTTACGATTTTAGGCGTACTTGCAGGAGTTATAGCCCTTTGGTTTGCTTATAGTATTACTTTAGATAAAGCTGTAAAACCAACCAGAGTACCTGTTGCAGTAAAAGATATACCAGCTGGTTCGATTATTACAAAAGATGATATAGAATATGTAGATATAAATAGAGATGTTTTAAAAAAAGCAAGTATCATAACAAGTTCTAGTCAATTAATTAACTATTATGTAAATAATAATACATCTGTTACAAAAGGTTCAATGTTTTATACATCTCAAGTAGTAAAAAAAGATGAACTAATAGATAGAGATTTAGAAATAATACCTGAAAATTATAAAATATATTGGTTAAGTGTTGATAATACAACAACATATGCAAATTCAATTTATCCGGGAGATAAAATTGATTTATGGTTATTAACAAAAGTTGAAAATAATTATGTGTATGAACCATTTATTACTAATATTGAAGTATTAAGTGTTAAAGATTCAAAAGGACAAAATGTTTTTGATGTAAATTCTGGAAGAACACCAGCAGTACTAGCTTTTGCAGTACCAAATGATATATTTGTATATTTAAGTAAAGTTGGTTTCTTATCTGGAATGAGTTTATATCCAGTACCAATAAATAAAAATAATGCTGATAAGGATGCAACAACTGAAATAAGTAATAAAGAATTACAAACTTTAATAGATAGTAAATCTATTATAACAAATCCTGATAATACAGAAAATAATGAATAAAAAGAGGTGATAATTGTGAATGATGCTATATTTTCACAAATAGATTTTGGACCTTTAAAAGAGTTTTTAGAAGAAGATAATATTACCGATGTATCATATTCAAATGGTGGTCAAGTTTGGCTAAAAACTCTTGATAAAGGTGTTTATAGGGTAGAGCGACCAGAAATAAATAATGCTTTAATGGAAAAGCTTGCTTTTCAATGTTCAAATGTCATGGGTAAAACATTTAATATGGCCCATCCATTTTTGGATGCTGAATCTGCAGAATTACGTTTAAACTTTGTTCATGAATCAATTGCAACAAATGGTATTTGTTGTGTAATAAGAAAGACGCCTGCCAAAATCCGTCTGAACAAAGAAAAGCTTATTAATGAAAAATATGTAACAGAAGATTTACATGACTTTTTAATGACTTGTGTTGAAGGACATTGTAACATCATTGTAAGTGGAGAAACTGGTTCAGGTAAAACAGAACTTGTTAAGTATTTAGCATCTCATACTAAAGAAAATGAAAAGATAATAACTATCGAAGATACTTTGGAACTTCACTTAGATAAGATATTTCCTCACAGAGATATTGTAGCTATGAAAACTAATAATATTGCATCATATTCTGATGTACTAGTAACTTGTATGAGACAAAATCCAAGATGGATTTTACTATCCGAAGTTCGTAGTGCAGAAGCGGTTACAGCAGTTCGTAACTCAATATCATCTGGTCACAACATTATATCAACAATTCACTCTGATAGAGCCTTAAACATACCAATGCGTATGTACAGTTTGCTTGAAAATAGCCAAGACATTGACCAATTCTTAAAATCAATTCATCGTTATGTTCAAATTGGTGTTCATGTTAAAGGTTATATGAGTAAAGAACTAGGAAGATTTCAACGTGAAATAATTGAAGTTGTAGAATTTTATGTTGATGAAAATAATGAAGCAAAAGCTAATATTATTTTTAAGAAAAGCTTAGATGGAAAATTTAGTTTTAATAATCCAAGTAAATATTTAATAGATTACTTAGGTGTTCAAGGGGTAACATTAAAAGAAGATTATTTTGTTAAGAAAAATGATAATCAAAATGAAACAATTGAAAGTTTATAAAAGAAAGGAGCAATTAATATGTTTTCAGTTAATCTAACAGGTTATTTACCAGAGTTATTTATTATTTTAGCAATTGCTGTGATAGTTTTAATAGCTCGTAGAAATCCTGGTGAAAATATATATAAATATGTAACAAATAAAGCTGCAGATGTATATGATAAATATGCTCCATATTCTTTTAAAATGGTTAGGGAAAAAGCTATAGAATTAGGACAAGAATATTCTCCAAGACAATATTTAACACAAGTAATTATACTCGGTGGTATTGCAGCTATAGTTGGTTACTTTTACTTTTATAGTATTATTACTGCCATTATTTATGCAGTAATTGCTATAGCAACAGTTCCATATCTTGCATATCTAAGACTTCAAAGAGTATATAGTGAATACATATTTGAACAAATTCAAACATATACAACCAATGTTATAATGGAATTTAATACAACCCAAAGTTTTGTTAAAGCCCTAGAAGGAGTTAGAGACTCTGGAATACTTGAAGAACCAGTCCTAAGTGATGTTAAAAAAATGATAGATATGTCATATCAAAATGGTACAATTGATGAATCTATACAATATTTTAATAATAAATATCCATTTTATATGGTTAAAAATATGCATCAATTATTCTTACAAATTACAAAAGAAGGTGCAAGAGACTCAGGTCAAGCTTTAGAAAATATGTCACTAGATATCGATGCTTTAGTTGAAGGAGTATATCGTGACCAAATGGATAGAAATAATTTCCATGGTAGATTCTTAAGATTTGGTTTAATCCTTTATTTATTAGTAATAGTTCTAAGATTTATGCTTGGTGAAGAAAATTACATTCAATTATTAGATATTTGGTATGTTCAAATAATCTTACATGCAATAGTTATTATAAATGCTTTCTTTATGTTAAGTGGAGAAAAGTACTATAATGAAGATGTGGGGGGAGAATAATGCAAATAGAAGTTATAATAGTGGCAGTTATAGTATTTGGTATTATGACTATAACTGGTCAAATAAGCATGAACCAACTAATCAGTGATAATCAACTTTTATTCTTAAAGATAAAAGAAAAGGACTGGGACTTTTTAGTTCGAGCAAAGTATGGTACTAATGTTAACCCTGATATCTTATTTAATAAAAGAATAAAGAATGCTTTAATAACAATGGCAATAGCATTCGCTATAATGATTAAAGATTTAAATGCTGTTAAAGTTTTATTAATATTTGTCCTTGGTATATTTGTTTTTAAATCATCTTATAATGATATCAAAAAATATTATCAAAGACATATGGCACAGATAGATTCTATGTTACCACATTATTTAAAGAACTTAGAAATTCTAATTCAACATTATACTGTACCAGTAGCAATAGGTAAATCAATGGCAGAAGCTCCCGAAATATTTAAGGATGGTTTACAAGAAATGATAGATTCTATTAATGCTGGGGACGATTCTATTGAACCATATATGGCATTTGCTAGAAAATACCCAGTAAGGGATTCAATGCGTATGATGAGACTTTTATACAGATTAAGTCTAGGTCGTCAAGAAAGAAAACAAGAACAAATCCTAACATTTTCTAGGTCAATATCTTCTTTACAACAAAAAGCTCGTGAAACAAGATATAAAAATCGTCTAGAAAAGATGGAAGGAAAAACCATGAGTATGTTAATAACAACTGGAGTAGGATTAATGGTCTTACTAATTCTAGCAGTTATCCAACTTATGCCAACATAACAAAAAAATAGACATTTAATTTACAAAAAATCGTAATAATAATTGATATTTTAACGAAATTAATATATAATAAAAATATATTAAAAAGGAGGATAAAAAATGAAAGAGGCAACTGGAGAATTAAATATGACTGTAGTTACTGTAGTTGCAATTGCTGCGGTGGGTGCGTTTTTCTATTTCTTTATTTGGCCTGGTATTCAAGCTGGACTATCAAGAAATACATGTCAAAATCTTTGCCCGGGAGGAGAACTAGATTCAACTCAAGGCCGTGGTGGAGTAGATGTTAATAATAAAACATGTTTCTGTGCTGATGGTACAACAATTGAATTTGGCGACGAAACAAACTAACATACAAGAGGTGAAATAATGAAAGAGGCTACAGGAGAATTAAACTTAACGGTCATAGTTGCAATATCGATCGGTATCTTGTCAGCCTTTTTTTTCGGCGTTTTATGGCCCATGATACATGGCAACTTTGAAAAAAATTCGCAATGTAACAAAGCAATCTGTGACTGTACAAAAGAAGCCCGAGAAAGCATAAGTTCTGATGAGTATGCTAATAAATGTGTCTGTGCAATGACAAAAGAAAAACTAAAATCAGGTAGTGATGACGATATATTTTATTGTCCATTTAAAGGTTAGGGTGAATATATGAAAGAATCAATGAGTGTAACAACAATATTTCAAATTGTAATATTGTTTATCCTTTTATTTACAGCTATTATGGCTTTAACAATTAATAATTCCAATGCGTTTGGGATAAAGGACCAAATTGTAAATATCATCGAAGCAAGTGGTGGTAATTATATAGATTCAGGTTCTTTAAATGAAGAAATAGTTACTCTAATAGAAAGTACTTCATATAGAACAACTGGAAAATGCGATGAAGACTTTGTTGGTTTTGATAGAAGTGGAGCTCAAGTATCAACAGGTCAAGATGCATCAGTATGTATAAGAGAAGTAAATGCCACAAGTGGGTTAGATAATTACTTACAAGACATACTAGGAGATACTGTCGCAGTTGGTGACTTTAAAACCGGAAAATATTATCAAATAGTAGTATTTTTTCAATTAGATATACCAATTGTAAAACAAGTATATAATTTTGAATCAAAAGCTGAAACAAAAATAATTTATCAATAAGGAGGATTAAATGAAGGCAGTAAGTGAATCAACATGGACATTTCAAATGATTATCTTTTTTATGCTTATATTTGCTTGCTTTCTAACTTTAGTACTAAATTATAATAAAGCTTATGCTATAAAAAATAGAACATTAAGTATCATTGAAAAATATGAAGGAGTAACTTATGAATCTCTTGATATAATAAATGGATACATGTATGAAAAAGGTTATAAAACAACAGGTAAATGCCAAGATGGATGGTTCGGAGCCATAGATTTAGAAGGTAATGTTGAAGAATCAAAAAGTAGTGAACAATATTATTATTGTTTTAAAGAAAATACTAACAATAAAAATCAAATTTATTATGATATAGAAGTATTTTACAAATTTAATTTACCTGTAATAGGTAATATAGCAATGTATAGAATTGCTGGAACAACCAAAGCTTTTGTGGGTTCTTCTGAAAGAATAGGAAGATAAGGAGTGTAAAAATGAATGTAATAGTATCAAATAAATATCAATCATTATTAGCAAGTTTAAATATTGATGTAATAAAAAGTATAAATGGAGAATTTTCTGTTGATGATTTAATTGCTCAATTCTCAACATTTTACTATAATAAAATGATTTTAGATATAACAGCTATAAAAGGTTATGAAGATATAAATATCATGCAAAATTTATCAGTTAATTTTGATATGTCTAAAGTAATTTTATTATTAGATGATTCTGAAGTAGTAAACTCACCGGTTTATATATCACAATTAATATCAATGGGTATATATAACTTTACGAATGATGTAAACACAATTAAGTATTTAATAGATAATCCAAATCAATATAAAGATGTTGCTAATTACCATAATATCAGTGGATTTAAGAAACCAGTCTTAAATGAAAAAGCTATTGATAACACCAGAGGTAAAATAGGACAAAAGATAATTGGTTTTAAAAATGTTACAGAACATGCCGGAGCAACAACATTGATTTATTTACTTAAACTACATTTAGAAAAAAGTTATAAAGTAAAAGCTGTTGAAATAGATAAAAATGATTTTATATATTTTAATGATGAATCATTAGAAAGTATATCTAGTTTAGGTTTTAATGATTTTTTAAGTCAAAATAGTGATTATGATGTAATACTTGTAGATTTAAATGAAGGAAATGTTTTAGAATATTGTCATGATATAGTATATTTAATTGAACCAGGACTTATTAAATTAAATAAGTTAATTCGTCAAGATAATGCTATATTTGAAAAACTAAGTGATAAAAAGATAGTTTTAAATAGAAGTGTTCTAAGTGAAAAAGATGTTATGGATTTTGAAAAAGAAAGTGGAAGTAAAGTATTTTTCAATATGCCATGTTTAGATGATAAATTAGATGACCAAAAAATAATAAATATTTTCTTAACAAACCTAGGATTTAGTAGAGTAGAAGAAAATTCATCAAATGGAATATTTAGTATTTTTAAATAAGGAGGTTTAGGTTATGGAATTTTGTTATAAAACTGCCACAGTGTGGCAAATGGTTGGGAAATTAATATTTATTTTAAAAATATTAGTACCAATAATAATAATAGTTTTAGGTACAATAGATTTTGGTAAAGCTGTTATATCAAATGATGATAAAGCAGTATCAAAAGCTAGTAAATCATTATTAACAAGAATAATAATTGGGGTATGTATTTTCTTTGTTCCTATTATTATAAATATTATATTTAACATGATAAGTGGTTTTAATGAAGAGATGAAAAAAGATTATACTAACTGTGTAACATGTTTAACAAATCCTTATAATGGATGTGATACATCATATAAAGGAGAAATATTCAAGAAATAATTGACTTTAGCCTTATTTTAAGGTAAAATAGTGATATACAAAGGGAGGAGTGTTGTTTATGACTTTTTGTTCAGATTCAGCAAGTATTTGGTATACATTAGGAATGTTTTTACTAGTATTTAAAATTGTTATTCCAGTTTTATTAATAGTATTTGGAATGATTGACTTAGGAAAAGCAGTTATATCAAGTGATGATAAAGCTGTATCAAAGGCTGCGAAATCATTACTAAACCGCGTTATCGCTGGTATTTGTATCTTCTTCGTACCAACTATTGTAAGTATTTTATTTAAAATGGTAGGTTCATTCGGAGAAGTTAAAGACCAATTTGATATATGTGCAAATTGTATTTCAAATCCTACGAATTCAAATAAATGTCCACAATAATAGGTAAGGACTTATAAAAGCTATGCAAATAGCTTTTTTTAATGCATTAAAAAAAGGATTATTTCTAATCCTTAAGCATTTCTATCTTCGTAATTTCCAGTTTTAGTAAAACCTTCTAAACTACTTTCTTTACTCCATTTATATTCTAAAGTTCTATGCATCCATTTAGAAGTTGTATTAGCATCTAATTTAGCATAACCTTTATATTTATTACTATTGCTTTCTAAATCTCTTTGACATCCACTTTCTTTAGTATATTTAATACTAAATTTAACTGGAGTAAAGTACATATTACCAAACTTAGTACTTGTATAAGCTTTAACACCATTTGCATTATAATAATTAATTGTTACTGGAACCATCCAATCTCTTTGACCACTATCTTGTTTTGCATCACCCAAACTATAAGTAAAATTATTTCTACTTAAAGAGTGATATCTAAGTTCACTAGCATTATTAATATCAATATATTGTGAACCAGCATTACTTCCCATTAAATTATTATTTCTATTATTTATAAATGCTTTATAATCACTAGTTGAATCACCAAAATATGAAGAATTAATAACTGAAACTGTTTTAACGTCACTAGGTAGATTTAAATAAAAATCATAAGTAAATGAATTTAAATTATTTACACTTGTTTTAAATCCACTAGTATAATAATCTTTTTCATATTGTTTACAATAATTATATGTTGTAGCATCTTCTTTTTTATTTTCTGCTTTAGCATCACTTGAATATCCTTCTGACCAATTAGACCATTTAACATATTCATAATATCTTACTTTCTTAGTTGTATTATTATTGTTGTTATCACAAGTAGTACAACAATTACAACATCCATTTATACATTTAATTTTTACAGTAACTGTTGTTGTAGTTGTAGTAGTGGTTGTTTTCTTACCAGAATTATTACTACTAGAATTATTATTCTTATTAGAATTACTATTATTATTTGAGTTACTATTTGAATTATTATTTTTATTATTATCTACAGTATTACTTGTGTTATTATTACATGAGTTATTAACACAAATTTTTTCTTTTTCAATATTAGCTAAAATATAATCTGATTTTTTACCACATTCTAGATTAACTTTTAAAGCATAATTATCTTCAAGAGTTCTAGTTGCTTGAATATAACTATTATCTAAGCTACAAACCTTACCATTATCAGTAAAATCAATTAATAATTTCTTATCAAGCATTTCACCAAGAGTAAGTTTTTCTGTACTACCAACTTTTTCAGGTAATTTAGATTTAGTATAATATTCAAATGCCACATTTTTCATAGTTGTAATATTTGTTGTAAAGTCATTAGTTGTATTAGTAGTTGTATTATTATTGTTATTAGCAACCGTATTATTAGTATTATTTTTCTTATGATTAGTTATTTTTGAAAATATAAAACAAGCTAGAAAAATAACTAAAGCTAATATTAACAACTTAATAATGAGTGAACCCCAGTTGATATTTAAACGTTTTTTTCCTTCTTCGTACATAAAAGTACCCCCTCCACTAAGTGCCATTATCTTACCACAAAATGTAGCTTTTGTCAAATTTTTTCCCTTAAGTAACTATATGTTAAATCAATAATAAAATTCCTCTCTAAAAGCTCTTGACACAAATATTTGTTTGTGATATATTATTTGTGCATTAAATTTGCAATTTGTGTTACAATACAAAAGAGAGGTGCAAAGTATGAATAACGATAAAATAATAATTAAAGGTGCCAGAGAAAATAACTTAAAAAATGTTAATATTGAAATACCTAAAAATAAATTAGTAGTTATGACCGGAGTATCAGGTTCAGGAAAAAGTAGCTTAGCATTTGATACAATTTATGCGGAAGGACAAAGAAGATATGTGGAAAGTTTATCTGCTTATGCTCGTCAATTTATCGGAGTTAATGATAAACCAGATGTAGATTCTATCGAAGGATTATCACCATCAATATCAATTGACCAAAAGTCTACAAACAAAAATCCTCGTTCAACAGTTGGTACAATAACAGAAATCTACGACTATCTACGTCTTTTATTTGCGAGAATTGGTATTCCTTATTGTCCAACACACCATAAACCTATAAAAAGTCAAAGTATTGAAGAAATGACTAATAAAGTTATGGAATATGCAAGAAAAACAGTTACAATATTAGCTCCAGTAGTTCACGGAGAAAAGGGAACCCATAAAGAATTATTTGATGAACTTCGTAAAGAAGGATTTACTCGTGTTCGTGTAAATGGTAAAAACATGAGTTTAAATGAAGAAATTACTTTAGAAAAAAATATTAAAGATAATATAGATATAATAATAGATAAAATAACAGTTGATGATGAAGAATACGGAAGAATTTTTGAAGCTATCGAAACAAGTACAAAAAAAGCTGATGGAAAAGTAGTTGTTTTAGTAGATGATGAAGAAATATTCATGAGTGAAAAATATGCTTGTGAAATATGTAATTATTCCATACCAGAACTAGAACCAAGGCTATTTTCATTTAATGCCCCATATGGAGCATGTGAAGAATGTAAAGGGCTAGGAACAAAACTTCATATAAGTAAAGATTTATTAATTCCAGACCCTAACAAATCAATTGTAGAAGGAGCAATCTCTGCTTTAAGTATGGATTCTACTACCTATTTTACCCAAATAGAAACAGTATGTAAGTACTACGATATAAATATGTACGAACCAATAAAAAACATTCCAGAAGAAAAATTAAATTACATTTTATATGGTACAAATGAATTATTAGAATTTAACTATGTTTCTAAAAATGGCAATACTAGAAATACCAAAGGAACATATGAAGGTGTTATTCCATCATTAGAAAGAAGATATGTTGAAACTAAAAGTGGATGGATTAGAGAATGGTTACAAGGTTATATGATTGAAACTGAATGTCCCGTTTGTAAAGGAAAAAGATTACAAAAATCAGTATTATCAATTTACATCAATAATAAAAATATCTTTGATATGTGTGATATGTCTATCAGTGACTTACTTGATTTTGTTAAAAAATTAAAACTTAATAATGAAGAAAAAGAAATAAGTAATCTTATCTTAAAAGAAATTATATCAAGATTAGAGTTCTTAAATAATGTTGGTTTATCTTACTTAACTTTAACCAGAAGTGCTGGAACATTATCTGGAGGAGAAGCTCAAAGAATAAGACTTGCCACTCAAATTGGTTCTAAATTATCCGGAGTTCTTTATGTCCTTGATGAACCTAGTATTGGATTACATCAAAAAGATAATGAACGTTTAATTAATTCTTTAAAAGAAATGCGTGATTTAGGTAATTCACTAATTGTAGTAGAACATGATACCGATACTATGCTTGCATCAGATTATTTAATTGATGTTGGACCTGGAGCAGGTGAATATGGTGGACAAATAATGGCTGCAGGAACACCAGAAGAGGTTATGAAAAATCCAAATAGTTTAACAGGAAAATACCTAAGTGGAGAACTAAAAATAGAAATACCAGAAAAAAGAAGAAAAGGTAATGGCAAAAAAATAACTATCAAAGGTGCCAAAGAAAATAACTTGAAAAATGTAAATGTTGATATACCTCTTAATAAATTAGTTGTTGTAACTGGGGTATCAGGTTCAGGTAAATCATCACTTATTAACGAAGTTTTATATAAAAGACTGGCATCAGAAATTTACAAAAGTAAAGTTGTACCTGGAGAATGTAAAGAAATTAAAGGTTTAGAAAATATTGATAAAGTTATTCAAATAACTCAAGATGCCATAGGTAGAACTCCAAGGAGTAATCCTGCAACATATGTCGGAGTATTTGATGATATCAGAGACCTTTTTGCTCAAACTAAAGAAGCTAAAATGCGTGGATATGACAAAGGTCGTTTTTCATTTAATGTTAAAGGTGGAAGATGTGAAAATTGCTGGGGAGATGGAGTTAAAAAAATTGAAATGCACTTCTTAGCAGATGTATATGTTCCATGTGATGTTTGTAAAGGAAAAAGATATAATAGAGAAACATTAGAAATAAAATATAAAGGTAAAAATATCAGTGAAGTTTTAGACATGCGTGTCAGTGAAGCCATAGAATTCTTTGAAAATGTTCCAAAAATTTATAATAAATTAAAAGTAATGATGGATGTTGGACTTTCATATATTAAGTTAGGTCAATCAGCACCAACATTATCTGGAGGGGAAGCTGGTCGTGTAAAACTTGCTAAAGAACTTCAAAAGAAAGCAACGGGAAAATCAATATTTATTCTAGATGAGCCAACAACAGGGCTTCATTCAGATGATATTAAAAAACTTTTAGTAATATTAAATAGAATTGTTGATAATGGGGATACAGTTATTGTTATTGAACATAACTTAGATGTTATTAAAGTAGCAGATTATATCATAGATTTAGGTCCAGACGGTGGTAAATATGGTGGAGAAATAGTTGCAACAGGAACACCAGAAGAAGTTGCTAAAACAAAAGGCTCTTATACTGGAGAGTTTTTAGCAAAAATATTAAAATAGCTTGACAAAGGCGCAAGAATATTGTATATTAATATTGTATTAAATGAAAGCAATTTCATATAATATAAAAGAAACAATTTGTTTCATTAAAAAGTTGGAATACCCTTGCCACAGTAGGGAGTTAAAAAAGTCGGAAT
>ULTD01043626.1_pt1 | contig 107902 bp, 87 predicted proteins | sample 1957321 | NCBI WGS metagenome assembly ULTD01 (sample SAMEA4835726, study PRJEB28245) | human gut metagenome | biome: gut microbiome; material: fecal sample | place: Denmark | collected 2008
TCTCGTTGCTCGCTAACTTTTAGCGGACAGCAATAATAAAAAACGAAAGACTTTTATCCCCTAAAATTATTAAATGAGGAATAATATTTTTTGTATGATAGCACAAACTCAATTGAAAAAGCCAAGTAATTGGCAAGACTTTGAAAAACTCTGCAAACTATTGTGGGGCGAAATATGGTCTTGTGAAGATTCTATTAAACGACATGGCCGCCAAGGTCAAAATCAGCATGGTGTTGATGTATTTTCGTATGTTGATAAATATGGCGGATATTGTGGTATTCAGTGTAAAGGTAAGGATGACTATACGAATGCTCAATTAACGGAAGGAGAGATTGATACAGAAATAGAAAAATCACTAGGTTTCGAGCCTAAATTAAAGTTGCTGGTTTTTGCTACTACAGCGAATAAAGATGCAAAAATTGAAGGGTACATTAGAAAGAAAGACGTTGAGAATAGGGAGAAAGGACTATTTGCAGTTGATATTGCTTCATGGGAAGATATTGTTGACCAATTGGAGCGATATAAAACGACCTATAATTGGTATGTGAACAACTGTCAGTTTAAGGATACCACAGATGTTTTTGTATCTTTTGATGGGGAGGAAGAAATAAAAATCCATCCAGAATATGTTAGGACTATTAAACGTTATGAGTATAAAGAATTAGCGTCGGTTAAACAACCTTTACAGTCCAGATTTTCAATATCGCCGATTTGTAATGTACCAACAATGCCATGGAATAGACCAACTAAAATTGATAAAAGATGGTGTCAATTAAATATAAAAATCGAGAACATTGGAAAGACTGTTATTAAAACACCAAAGCTTGTTGTATCATTCCGGCCAGAAGATATTGTTGAAATTGATGACAATTTTTATTATTATAACGCTTTTGGGATAAATGAAGCGGCGAGAGCGCAGATTAATGCTGGACGGGATGCAAGGAGAGAGGTGTTCCAAACATATAGGAATCAGTTAGAGTATATACCTAAAAATTCCGTTTTTGTACAGATGGACTATCGAGATTTCCAGATAAGTATAATTCCTGCAGATGGGATAAAGCAGATACCTTTAATCTGGCAGTTCCTTTGTGAGGACTATCAGAAAGAAGGATGCTTGATTATCAATGTGGCTCCGAAAGTAGAGGAACACATAGAAACAATAGAGGTTCATGATAAATCGAAAATGAAACCAGATGAGGTTACTATAGGAGCGAAAATTATTGAAAAATAAATATGCACGAGTGGAAGTTATTTTATGGATTGTCGTTTAATGTTTTCAAACTGAGCTAAGCAGTGCTAATCCCTTCAATTTCTGCGTCCGACTCATCAAAATTTCGTTTTTATATCTGATTCCGGTCGTTTCGACCGGAATTTTTGTCAGTTTTTCATGGCGAGGATACAATTCCCCCGTAAGCCTCTGGTGACGCCCGTCATTGAATCCTGGAACTTCAGGTTTACCTTCGCGGAAAACATTTTTCTTATGATGACACGCGAAGAGGTTGCGGAGGTTATAACCTACTGCAAGAAGAACAGCACCTCCTACAAAGCAAGGCTGGCGGAACTTGGCATCCCGTCATGGAAGTTCTACGACAGCAAGTCCCGGTATGCCCTCGAGCAGGAATCTTCAGAAGCCAGGGGTGAGTTCCTGCAATTGTATGACGGCGGTTCGTCTGTGCCTATGCCATCTTTTGCAGCAACGTCAGGCAGGAAGGCCAAAGACAGGAAGGAGGCCTCGGCATCCCAGATGCTCAGCATCGAACTGCACACTCCCAACGACACGATGATGCGCATCCAGGGAGAGATGGGTCAGGACTTTATCCAAAGTATAATCAGGGCGTCCAGCGGTCATGTTTAGCATGAACGACAGTATGCGGTATCTGCTGTGCAATCAGCCTACCGACATGAGAAAGATCTATCATTCGCTTAGCGGCATAGTGACCAACATCCTGGACTGCGATCCTTGCAACGAGGATGTGTACATCTTCATAAACAAGAACCGGAACCGCATCAAGCTTCTTCACTGGAAGCCGGGAGGGATAATCATCTACTCCAAGTTGCTTGAAGCAGGCACTCTTGGCCGAGGCCTCGACATCGGTGAAGACAACCTGTTCGGCATCATCGAATGGCGAGATCTGGTCCTTCTGGTTGAAGTGTCATTGGGAAAGTGGACAGTCGCAGGCAACGTCTTGAGAGCCTGAAAAAGTTGCGGAAATGACATCACAAAATCAGCTGTAGAATTGCCTATATGGCACTTTTTTCGTAACTTCAAGTGGTAAAAAAATAACGGTAGAAGAGTAAGTGATATCAGCGCTTGCCGAAGTTGAAATACTTCGTAAAGCTGTCGTCGGCAAGGATGCCGAAATATCTCATAAAGATGTACTGCTCTCTCTGAAGGACGCTGAAATCAAGAAACTCAGCGACACTCTCCTGTGGCTTCGCCGTAAAGTCTTCGGCAAGATGTCGGAAAAGAATCTGCCTCTTTATCCGGACCAGCTTCTCCTCTTCGAGCAGGAACACCTGACTGATGAGGAGCGCGCTCGGCTCGACGAAGAGGTTGAAGCGGCGGAGCAGCAGAGCAGCAGATGACCAAAACCATAACCGTAAAGGTGATACTTGCCCGCAGAAACTTGGACACTACAGGTCTTCCTACGGAGGTTGTCGGCATCTATATGGAGGGTACGACCGATGAAAATGGCAAGCTCAAGGATGAGCATGTCGAGATTGGCACTGACGAGTCGTCCCGTCTGGAGCACATTGCGGCCAGGACATACATCGAGAAGACCGTCATCCATAAGGTCATGCTCAAGTCCGACAGTGACAAGACTCCTGAGGACAGGAAAATCATCAGCGTCAGGCTTCCTCTTGCTCCGGTAAGCAGATGCATGGCCGGCGCATCGGTGCTGACCGACATCATAATCGGCAAGTTCATGTATCATCTTCCGTTCTATCGCCAGATACAGCAATACTAGGAATCGGGCATCACGATAAGTGACTCCACGATGGGAGGCTGGTATGAAGCCGCTGTCGAGAAACTGAAACTCCTGTACGACATCTTGCGACAGCACATCCTGCAGAGTGAGTACATCCAGATAGACGAGAGCGTCCTCCCTGTCATTGACAGCGAGAAACATAAAGCCCGCAAGGGCTATGAGTGGTGCGTTCGCGATGCGATATGCGGTGCGGTCATGTTCTACTATGACCGCGGAAGCCGTGGCGGCAAAGTCGCCCGCGAGATACTTGGCGCCTATAAAGGCGCTGTCCAATGTGACGGTTATGACGCCTACGACCAGTTCGAAAAGAATGACAATATAACCGTCTACGGCTGCTGGGCACACGCACGCCGCAAGTTCGTTGACGCTCTCAATAAGAGCAATCGGCTGGCGACAGAAGCATTGTGCTTTATTCGCAAAATCTACAAAGTGGAATCTGATGCATACAAGGCTGGCTTAAATGCGGATGAATGCAAGGAACAGCGCCTGAAGATATCGTATCCGACAATACGGCTCTTTGAGACGTGGAAGAAAGAAACATATCTGAAGGTCCTTCCCAACAGCAAGATGGGTGACGCGATTGAATACACGTACTCCCTGCTGCCAGTCTGTCACGCTATGTGAACGACGGGCGCATCAACATTGTCAACAACCTAATTGAGAATGCCATCAGGCCGTTAGCTTTAGGCAGAAAGAACTATCTGTTCTGTGGCAATGACGCATCTGCGTATCGTGCAGCAATCGTATATTCGCTCATAAGCACCTGCAAGGCTGTATACGTCGACCCTCGGACCTGGATGGAGGATGTGCTGAGAAAGATCTCATACTACCAGCGCGACCAGCGGGATCTGGTAGAACTACTGCCCTTCAATTGGAATAATAAAAATGAATAGGGCCTTCTCATGACCGACTCGGCCTAATTCGCACCCAATAGTCCACGACTAGCACCGACTCGTATCGAGTCGTAGATAAAAGTCCGATTTGTGCAATACGGGCGTCACCGGAGGCTTACGGTGTTCTTATCTGTATCATTATTCATCCGCTTTGCTGCCGAAAGATGGTTTACAAAGTCGTTCAGTTCAATGTCAAGCGCACTGCCGAATGCCTCAAAGAGTGCTTTCTTTGTTATTCGGTCTCTATTGCTGTTTATGAAGAATGTTGGATTCATCTCGGAAATGGCATCGATGATTCTGATAAGGTCTATTTGTCCATTCCTGAGGCCAAGTATGCAGTGTCAGAAATTCTTGCATCTGACTTATTATTCGATGTAGAAGATTGGCGGACCGTAACATCTTTGCCGATAATTACGGTAGCATTGGTAGCGTCATTGAATTGCTGCCTGGGTGCGCTATGAATTGATTGATATGAGTCATATTATGCGTTATTCAGTTGTTGGTATCGGGAGTGGTTTCCCGCTTATGTTGTTTACGGTTTCATAGTTTTCTAGCCGTCAGATAGTTGTGCCTCCATTTGTTTTAGAATCGTCGGCTGCATCTCTAAGTTTTGCGAGACAACCTCTGTATATTCCGTTGTTTTCGTCATTGACACGGCTGAGTATTGTTTCCAAGGCGTGCATTGAATCAGTTCCAAGACGAATAGCCGTGTCAACAAAAGATTGGACTATAGATGCACAACTTAAATAAATGTCCAGCTTATCTTGTGAACGGTCTCCGTCTTGGAGGGGCATTGACCGGCGCGTTTGTTTTGAATGTCCGTCAACTGCAAGAAGTTCAACCAGAATAGCTTGTGATGTTTTCATCCATTCTGTTGCTTGAATGATGTTCTTTATCGGGTTGGATATGCATTGAGGCATATAGTCTTTATGGCCTATTTTCTGGAAATCAATGAGGTATATGAAATATGCGTCGCCCATCAGACGTGCTTTTTCTATTTCGTTCTTTGACCAATAAAAATGAGGCTTGCCTACATATGTCTTTACTTCAATGAATCTGTCGAAAGTTTTGGAATCATCGTTGTTAAAAGAGACGATATCAAAGCCTGCGGAGACATCAAGGATGGAAATCCGCTCAATTTTGCATTGTAAGTCCGTATTGGTTATTCTGCTTCTTTCATATGCGAGAGCGAACACCTCGCCTTCTTTTCCCTGTTCTTTCTGTCGCTCAAGATTGTCAAGAAGTTCTTCTTCAGATATTTTCTTATCCTTTATTTTCAGAATAGCCTGGTCAAGAAGCCGGTTTATCAGATAACCGCCATCTGGGCAATACTCAATGATTCCGAGATCAATGAGCAGATTTCTATAACAGGCGTGTTTCCGCGGGTTGATTGCGGTAGGGGAGAGGATATATTTGTTCTTCGCAATGCTGTAGGATATTCCGTCAAGGCTTATGAAATTATGCTTTACTACAAAATCAACATATTCCGGTGTGAACCATTCCAAAAATTCCTCAGAACTCAAGGCATTGGAGGCGAGAGTGTCGCTGCTTATAATTGTCGTGTCATTGAATTTTATCAAAGACATTATTTCGAACAGCCCCAGAATCGGCTTTACTTCAGAAATCTTTATGTTTGGTTGTCCTTGGACGCACTTGAGCATGTCATCTATGGTGTCTGTTCCATTAGATAACCAGTGGGCGATATATGTGATGCTCTCTACCGTCCCGATTTTAGATTTCTTTTCTAGCTGTTCGCTTAACATAATCATTTATTATAGCTTTAATGTCATCGTCGCCCTCGTCTGTAACATTGGCAAAGAGAGGGATGGGCATCTGCTCAATGATTTCCAGCATCCTTTGTTCTTTTAACGCTAATCTGGTATGGATAGTTTCGTCAATTGAATCTGCGGATAGGATATAATAGTAATTTGTTGTTGTCCCAGCTGGCAGGCCGTATCGATGTATTCTATCTTTCGACTGAAGATAGTGTGCACAGTTGAAGGAACGCTCCAGATAGATAGCGTTATGACAGGCTTTATGCAGAGATATAGACTCTGCTACAGCGAATGGGTTTGCAATTATCACCTTAAAAGAACTGTCAGGATTTTGAAATTCCTTGACGATTCCTTCCCGTGTCTGGCTGTAGGCTTCATCCTCCATTGAGGCATCCGCTACAGGTGTGGCTCCGTACAGAGTACGGCATTGTATTCCGTTCGCATCCAAGTACTGGGACAATGCTTCTATATTCTTTATGAAGATAGTCCAGATGACAACTTTCTCTCCGGAATCAATAATCTTGCGAATAAGTTTTATACATTCTTCGAACTTTGCCGGAACAATGCCATCGTAAAATGTCATTATCTCTCTCATGATGGAATTGTCATCAATTATGGACAAGTCTTCTGATGATTCTTCTGAAAATGAGGAGAGCGGCATATACAAAAGTGCCGGATTCGTCGCTGCTTGCTGTAAACGAATCATTTTCGCTTTTACCAGAAGACTGTGTATTCCAGAGTTCGAGGGATGATTGACCTCTTCAACGAAGTTTTGTTCAATGAAATCATAGATGCGGCGTTGAGAGTCCTCCATTGGCACTCTAATTGGAGGATGCTCTATCACTGGAGGTAAACCAAGATCGCTTTTCCGTATTCTGATAAAGTATGGATTGACATTTTCCATCATCTTTATGATTCTGCTATCTTGCCCTGACGATGATTTTGACATTTCTCGTAATTGTCCAATGGTGTATTTTATGACATCGTTTTGCGGCCAGATAAAATGGAAAAGGTTATATAAATCCTCATATCCATTAGGAGCAGGTGTTCCTGTCAATACAACACGCGAAGTACAGTTCTTTGCCAATTCCATAATAGATGTAGCTGTAATTCCTCCAGAAGTGTTCTTTATTTTATGGGCTTCATCAAGGACTACCATAGTTTTATGGTGACGTAGAAAATGAATAAGTTCTTCCTTGACACTGACAACGGAAGCGTAGGAAATCAAAGTCAGTTCTTTGGGCAACTCAAAGAAATATTGTTTCTTCTGTTCTTTACTTAGATTTGATGTCAGTCTTTGACTTTCCGCTTTTCTGCCAAAACATTCTTCATATTCATTCTCCCAAGGACCGAATGAACTTAATGGGCCTATAATGACAATATGGTCAACGTGCTTAAATCGGTCTTTACCCTGATTCTTGAGGTAGGTGTAGGCTCCATAAACTATGCTTGTCTTTCCTGCACCAGGAACGGAAAAATTGCATCCGTTTTGCGAAAATGCAAGGTGATATGCAGACAGCAACTGAAGAGGGTAGAGATGTCTGGCAGGCATCGTTTTGTCCAGGATGTCGGTAAAATATCTGAAATCTGAAGCATCGCAGTTGTTTTCTTTAATACTTGCCGCCGTTTCGGAGAATTTTTTGAAGTTCTCTTCTCTTTCAGTAAATTCCGCAAGTTCCTGTGATGCCTCAGAGTCGTATTCGAGTTCTGCATTGATATAACTGGCAGCCAGTTTCAAAATGTCAGCAACATAGTCTATTCCCTGCGCACATTCAATTTCGAGTTGATCTTCATTTGGAGAGAAGGAGAGCTTTGATTTCAGCAGCAATTTTGCTCTTTTGTTGGCACGCAATTCGTCAACCGCACCGATGATGCGGTAACGATTGCTGTCTATGGCTGACAAAATGAGTTTAGGCATCTTTTTTACTGAACTTTAGTTGAAACGTTGTCGCAGATCATTTTTACCTGATCTATGTATTTAAGAATATCGGATTTGTCGGCTGCTGCCCCCAAACTTTCAAGGTCAATCTGTTGCAGTGCGTTTAAGGCACGTTTGAATAATACTCCAGGCTTCTCTTTTTCTTTTTTGTTATTGAGTGTCGTCTGGGCATCATTGAATGCTTCCATGAGATTATCCTTCACATTCGTTCTCCATTCATTGTCTCGCGCCTCAAGTAGTCTGGAGGATTCATTTGTTGTTGTGGCTTCACTCAGGACGACTTCTATCGGTGTCTCAGTGATATCATTGGTAGCATCTTGCCAAGATTTGACGAACTGATTCCAGATGTCTTCATTTACAAGAAAGTTCGCATTGGAGGTTGAGGCGATGGATCGGAATTCAAACCCGTCTGGGCTTTTAGCATTCAGCCGGATATAGTCGAATGATATGCATTTAAGATCGTTCTCTACTTCTGTCAGGCTCGTAGTCGGAATCCAATTTATGCTGCCGTTCTTGATTTTGCGAATAGCTGTATTGAGTTTTTGCAGGTCGTCTTCGAACCCTTTTGGCAGTCTTGTATATAATCCATCCAAACCAAAGTATTCGAGATATTCATCTATAAGCTGCTTTATCTCCAGAAGTTTTGTAACCTCTGTCGCTCCATCAAGGTTCATAAATTCAGATATGTCAGAGGTGGAAAAACCTTGATCGGCTAAATCTTGGGCGTGGAGGTACTTCTCGATGGCATTATATCCGACTTTTTCGTCGGCTCCCATCTGAAATGTGGTTTCAAGACGCAGAATCTCTTTTTTATCCGCATCTTCAGGAAGAACTATTGCACGGAATTTTTCACACCGAGCTCTTTCTGATGTGCTGAAAGATGAGTCGGATAGAATCTGTCTCATCAGAGATACTCGTCTGTTGCCATCGACAAGAACACCGTCGCAAGTGATGATTCCTGTTTCAAGCTGGCCATTGGCAACTATGTTACGTTTGGTCTTCTTATTGGCAATGTCATTGGAATCATACAGGAACTGAGCAATCTGTTTTGAGTCTTCATCTTTTTCCGGATTGAGACTGCTGTGTTCTCGTTCATAAGATTTAACGAGGCTGGCAATACGCCCGTTCTCGACATTGTAAATGATGAGATCCATTGGTATCTCGTATTCAATGAATGTTTTGACATCTCCACAATATCTTATTCGTTTGCCTTTTCCGTCTGTGCTGAAATAGTTGCCTCCTGTTATTTCAGCAATCTTGGCTTTCCGTTCTGCAGCTGTCATAATTATTGGATGTTAAAGTATTCTGTTATGATTGTTTCGATTCTGTCAATGTTCGCAAGATTTAAGAAATGGCTGCAATCTGTATGGATTTTCTGGTAATCGGAGCCTCTTGCGACCCAGCCTGCGCCATCAAGTATGTTGATCAGCATATAATTTCTGTTCCCGGCTATGGCTGATCTTATTTTCTGAATCTTCTCGGAATATCTCGTTTGGTTGTTACTAGTTGTGACAGTGTAGTTTATTGTCACAATTATGGATTTCTCTCCATTTGAGATAGTGAATAGACTTTCAGACTTGAGAATTGCATTGTGAACTACTTTCCCGAAAGAAAGTCCGTATTTGTCAGTGTGGGCTTTGATGCTGCCCGTGACCTTTTCTTGATAGGCATTGGCGCATTCTCCATTATAGGCTGTCGTATATGATGTCTTTATCATTTTTAGTAGCATATCTTTTGAACAGACATGGATAAGCCATTCTCGGTCAAGACGGAAGTCGTTCAGAATTGAACGGGGAATATGATCCTTAAAGACATCTTTGTTAAAAAAGAGATCGCAGAATTCGTCCATAAGGTTCTTGCTGTCGCATAATTCTGTCCGGACTTTGCTGTCAGCCCATTCCGTCGAGATAGTGTATCCTTTGCGAACTCGCAAAAGGGTTATGACACGCTTGAATTTTTCACCGGATATGCCTAAAATTGTCGTGAGTAATTTAATGGATTCGAGTTCATTCTTTATGAATGATTGAAGATCTTCTTTTGTCCGTATTGACAGCAGAGAGTCATATTTTGGCATCTCTTTTTCATAGAGGCTTTCGTATTTTGACTCAATCTGCTCGTCCACCAAGAACATCAGGGAGGATCTCATAGCATTATCGTGTGAGAGTTTTAGCATATATTATTTCTTTTGTGGATTGATTCTGTCTAAAAGCCGTTCCGCGATGGCTTTTATGACCGGAACGCATACTGAATTGCCTATAAGGTCGTAGCCAAGTCTGATGTTCCGTTGTGAATTGTCAAATGACTTCAAACTATATGAATCCGGATAACCAAATAATCTTAGGCCTTCTCGAAGTGTCAGGTGTCGGATTCCGTCATTGTCGATAACTCCGATATTGCCCATATCCATTGCTACAATGGTTTTTGCCGGTTTGCTTTTGTCCAAGAAACTGCTTATCTCAAATGAGAGTTTTCCGGAGACGATATTATAGCCTTTTTCTTTTGTTGTATCAGGAACTCTTGACGTATAACGATTCCCATTTGAGTCTTGATGTACAAGCTGTTTCTTAGGATGCTCATAGACAAGGTATTTTTTGTTAGTCAAACCATTGAGCATTTGTTGAAGATTTGGTCTGTCAAAGAATGTTCTGATTTGTTCGGTTGTCAAGGGCATACCATCCATCCAAGTGATGCCGATTTCTTCGGCCCATTTGCGTTTCCTTCTTGCAAGCAGAAGTGCATTGAGGAGGTCTTTTTCCTCATCGGATATTTTTCCTTTAAAATCGAATTCCCAACTGTGTATGTTGGATTTTCCTCCACGCTTATCCTTCAGAGCTCTCCCGCTCAGTTCTTCTACGGTGAAATGACTAAGCAACTTTTGAGAAAAATTACTTTTTAAGACTGGTAAACCTGTTTCAAGGAAATCCCCAACAGGACGTTCCTGTTTATTCTTAAATTTGAGATTTACTTTCCCGAATTTCTTTTTGCAGCCTACGATATAAACACGTTTTCTGTATTGAGGTACGCCAAAATCCGCCGCATTGAGCACGATGAACTCCGCATTAAACCCAAGTTCTGTTTTGAGCACGTGCATAATCGTGTTTAAGGTTCGTCCCGTTTTATCGGATCTATTTGCTCTATCGTGTGTTACAAGTCCCTCTACATTTTCAAGGATGAAACCATCAACTGTTTTCAGATGTTCGGATAATACTCTTTGTACATCGAAAAACAATGTTCCTCTCGTGTCGGCGAAGCCTTTTTGTAAACCTGCACTACTGAATGCTTGACATGGGAAACCTCCAAGCAAAACTTTAAAATCAGGAACATCCTGCTTTTCTATGGTTGTTATGTCTGTTGCTTTTATATTTTCACCGGGGAAGTTCTCATTCAGAGCTTTTATCGCCGATGACTTTATTTCGGAGGTGAATACGCATTTGCCTTTTAGCCCTCGTTTTGCAAGGGCCTGCTCAAATCCGATTCGGATGCCTCCTAGTCCAGAAAATAGGTCGATTATTTGGGCTTCTATTTCATATCAATGACTCTCGTTAGATAACAACGAAATAGAAGCCTCAAATTTAATATCATACGCACGTATATTACATTTTTTATTAAATTTGCAAAACAAGCAAAAGCAAGCATCCAATGGAAAACAATATTGTCACATTTATCGACCGTTTATTGTGGCTTTCTTTTCCTGTATTTCACATACGCGACATTTTCCAGCCGACCTTCTTCGCACCATTTCTTGATGGTGCGTTCGATGGATTTGGGATTGAGTCCCATCGTGATTGCCAGTTCGCAGTAGGTCTTGCGATCGAACTCGTCCGGGAGGGCTTCAAGGTATTTCAATTGTAGGGACTGGCGTTGCGCGGCTGTGGAGACAGCCGTAGGTGGTATCGGGGATGCGAGCGTCCGGAATACCCGTTCATCGTGGAGGATGATCACGTCGGCTATGGCTCGGGCTGCCGTGTAGTCGGTGTCGGAGCAGATTAGCTCGGGAGAGAAACAGCTGTCTTCCATTATCCGCAGGGTGGAGAGAATCATCGCTATGCTCAATGTTATGGCACCTAGGCTGCGGTCTGTGGCGATGAACTCGTCTCCACAGGAGGCTGCGTAATCGGATTGCCCCTGGGCGAAGATGGAGTTGAAGTCTTCTTGCTGGACGGAGGTAAGGCGAAAGATGATGTCGGAACCATATTCGGAGAGGATGAGGTGGAAGTCGTGGTAATCTTTGCCAAGGGATGCGAAGTGGTTATCAAGGGGATCGTTGGAGTTCCTTGGCATGGTGGTCGGAAAGACGTGAAATCTTGTACCGCATAAGTTACAAATCAAGACAGAAAAGCGTAGAAAAGCATTAAAATGTCAATTTCCTTGGAGTTAGGAGGTTGACATTTAGTGCTTTTCTGCTTTACTTCGATGAATTTTGATATTTGATTATTTCCCGATGCACAACGCTTAATCATCTGAGAGTCAATATAAAGCATTTTCTTGGGCCTATTTTGGGCGCCGAAATTGCACAAATCGCGCACCATTTCCGGCGGTCGTCACCAGAACGGAGATGGACAATGCAAATATATGCATATTATGTGATGCCGTCAAGAAAGTTTAACGACGTGTTGGTGCTCACACTGAATTCTTCACAGAGACTGTCGAGTTGCATTCTCAAAAATGATTTTTTTACAATAATACCCTCATGAAATGACCTGAATGAGCAATTTTGTCGGATAAGAGGTGGCTTATATGGTAATTTTGTCGATTAATGGATACTCCGACGGAGTTCGGCTTCTGTTATGCTCAATATCTTTCCATCAGGGAGGGGAATAGGCTTGGATGGAAGTTTCCAATCTTTGATTAAGGCCTTCCTTGTCTCGTGAAACAAGCGAGATAACTCATAGCATAATTCTACGGTGTGAAGGAACTATGCTCGGAATTCATCAAAACTCAATTGCGAGAGATTAAGGTCGTTCTTGACTCTGTCACTATATAATTCTATATATCCCTGAACCTTTGCTGCAGGAGTTTGATTCTCTCCATCAAGGCATCGAAAGCCATAGCTTCGCCATAGATGTAGCCATTGACCATGTTGTCATTGTAATCACGCCTATATGCATCCAGCGTTTCGCCTTCAGGCACGAACTTGATGGCAGCAGGGTAGTCCAGATCATAGTTGACATAGCCAAGGTGATAAAACTTGCGGCGGTGCTCCACAATGGCCTGGTATAGGGCAGTGTCTTCCAGAGCGGCTTTGCCATAGTTTGTGTCCATCAGTTTTTCGAGATCGTAAAGATGGCGGCTCATCCGTCTGGAGCGAGGTTTCTCTTTTTGGAATTCCTCGTTCAGCAGGAAGGCCTTTTCAAGAAAAGTCCTGGAAGGCGTAACTGTGCGAATGTCCACAGATAAGGCCTCATCAAGTTCCGGAAACTGGTTGTGTATGAGCGTAGTTATCGGTTTCGCTTCAAACGGCTCTGACATCGACAGGCAACTGATCTCGATCTTCACTCGAGGCAGGATATCGCCGTCATACGCGGGGAAGACGCTGTCATAGTTGACAAGGATAACAGTGGGATCACTATCGGCATCAATTGGCTTAGGACCTTCTGCCGCAGGCTGTGTGGTCTGATTCTCGACAGTAAACCCAACAATACCCATCTCCGAAAGACGCTCATCCAGTTCTTTTGACAGCGTGCCATGGATATACTTGCGAGAAGCTTTGCGAAGATTCTTGAGCTGCGTGTTATTTTCAACGGCAGCACAAGATAGGTTCCTCACTTCAAGGAAGAATTGCCGGCCAAGAGACAGGTCTATGTCTTCACTGAAACGCTCAATGATTGGCCATCCCTTGCTGATGGATGTGCCGCCTTTGAAAAGCAGATAGTCACTGCAGGATGTTGTGAACAGCGCTTTGAGGACTGCTGTTACCCACCAATCCTTTTCAACTGCGCGGTCTTCAATATTCTTGCTTGCCGCAGTGGTCTGAACAGCCGCAATGCGTTCGGATATATCGAGTTTTTGCCAAAGAGTCATTTTTTGATGGTTTTAAGCATTTTGACGAATATTTTACGAATCCAAGAAGGCATTACGGCTATGTCCTGTTCTATTGTATCTGGCTCCGGATGTCGTAGGATGATGTCTTGTATGTGGATAAAATCGTCTTCCGAGAAGTTTTCTTCTCCGATTGATTTCAGTGCTTGAACAATCAGACTCGTGTAACGTCCTTGGACTGCGAAATTCTTTGGAACGGCACGGCGGAATGTGATGGTTCGGCTCCCAAGTTTGATTATTCTTGCGGATCCGGAAGTGAGGAACACTGCATTCATTGGCACTTGAGTGGACAGACCAAGGATATTCTGGGCTGTGGCCCCAGTAGGAATCACCTGCGCGTTGTCACGGCGTGCAATAGACTTTGCAATATCTTCAATAGGGGGATAGACCAGGCCAAAACGGGTTTCCTCAGTTTTGAGATATACGCCCCTTGAAAGATGATGTATGATACCATCCTTAGCCAAGTCCGATAGGATTTGGCCCACGTATTCATCATCAAACTCCGGAAAACTGTTATTGAAGAATAGAGTCCCGTTCTGAGCCATCTGAATCCGCGATTTGATGATGTTTATTATCTTGTTTTCCTTTGCCATAAGAGAACTTTTACTCGGTAATTTTTGCAAAAATACCGATAATTACTCAAATATACAAAATTCGGAGCATAGCCACCCACTTGTTCGTTAACTTTTTAACTCAACCATAAATAGAGCATGCCATGGCAGGTAAATGTAAAGAAATGAACAAAATCAAGCAAGTGTTGCGTCTCCACCTTGATGGAGAATCAAACCGGTCGATAGGCCGTAAACTGGACTTGTATAAGGGTACGGTCAACAAGTACATCACTCTGGCTGAGTCTTGTGGGGTAACCATACCAGTACTTCTGGCCGTGGAAGGAAGAAGGTCGCTGAATATAGACACTAACGCCCTGCAGGTAATTAGATCCTGCTCCACCAAGCGCGGAGAAGACCACGGTACAACCGTACCCATTGGGTTATGAATGCTTTCTGTATCATAAGTCGTCAATTTCTATTTCTTGATTCACCATCACTTTCCATTTCTTGTCCACTTCGGCGTCATCAACCGATGTGCCCAGTCTGAGCGGCACTGCTTTCATTCTCATACTTCCGGCTTTCATCAGGGCGTGCAGACCGTCGGCGATGGCTTCTTCTCCCAATACACAGTCCAGTAGGTAGCCTAGACGCTGGAATACTGGAGCGGAAGCGACCTTCAGGAAGTCGGCGTCCAACTTGGTGAAATCCAGCTTCAGAGACAATTCTTCCAATACCGTTGCTGCCCTCGTGAGGCCACCAATGTGTTCCTGATATGCTACCATGTCCACTGCCGTCAGTTCAGGGCAGGAGATGTTCAGCCAGCCGGCATGTACCTCCAGGCGTTCGATATAGGACATTGAGATTTCCCTGCGCTCGGCATAACGGATGGCATAGCCTTCGCGCTCCTTGTCTCGTAGAACAGGCGGCTCAACCATCACCTGGAAACCCATCGGTGCCTGGTGCGCTGCGCCGTGGCGCTCGGCGGCACTAAGCAGTGAGACGTAGTATTTCCGCTGGAGATACTGCATCATCCGGTCCAGATACACTTCCTGCGGCACTGCCTTCCATAAGCGGTACTCCTCGGGTACGACCACATAGAAACCGCGGCAAGGGGAGAATACCCGGCCTTTGGCCACGGCGCGGTGCAAGGACGTGGCGACGGTAGTGGCGGACATCGAGGGAAAAGCCTTCCGCACATCCTCTTTGGAGAATGTGTATCGGCCGCTCGGAGCCAGTCCTTCTATCCAGTCTGCAATGCTCATGGTTTTAAGTATTTGTTCTATTCACTTGCAAAGTTAGACAAATTTTGTATAATATCGCAAGTAAATGGGAAATATTTGGATGCTGTTCCTGAAGTAATTGGACAAGTATAAGGCATATCTAGCTTACATATATGCATATTATGTGATGTCGTTAAGTAAGTTGAGCGACGTATAGGTGCTCATGACGAATTCTTATCAAAGACTGTCGAATGGCATTTTCAAAAATGAAATTTTTTACAATAATAATCTCATGAAATGCCTTGAATGAGCAATTTTGTCGGATAAGAGGCGCTTTTTAGGGTAATTTTGTCGATTAAGAAGATCTTTCGGCCTCGAAAATGCGATAATCACGATTCGTGTTGGCATCTGTAAGTGTAGTCTCTATCTGTATGGCGTTGTGTATTTGCAATGCGGATAGTTTGAGCAACCGTAGAATTTGCCATATTTGCCTTGGCGTAGTGTTAATGTGCCGCCACATTGCGGACAATAGCCGTTGGCGATGGCAATATCTCGTTTGAGTTCATTATGACGAACGTTGGAGATGTGCTGCTTCTTGGCATCTTTATCTTCGGTGTTGTTTGCGAGGAGGATGTTATAGATGCTCTGTATCTGGCTTTCGGAGAGGACTCTGGTCTCGAATTGATTGATTGTTCGGGGAATCTGATCCCAGTATATTACTGGCGTGTGAGCATCAACACCGAGTCTTGCCTGTCTTGAGAATGCCACGACTGATATGAACGGGATGTTTCCATAGCCCTTCAAAAGAAATTTTAATGCACGGATATGTCCCTGGTTCTGATGAATTGGATTACGTAGCTGATATTTGTTGCCGTAGATGTTCTGTGTCCAGTATTCGCTGTTTTCGCCTCCGTAAATCCAGCCTTGATAGAATTTGGTTTCGATGACGAAGACACCGTAGATGGATATTACGATATGGTCTATTTGCGTACTGTAGCCGTTGCTTGTGAGCAGAAGGTCATTTATTATTTTGTATCTGTCCACTGGAAACTTTTTTAGAATGGATGCCACCCGCATTTCCCCAACTTTGCCTTTGGATGGCAGAAGGCGGAGGAGAAGTATAATTACTGGGATGCAGATTATTAACGCTAATATTTCCATAGTTTATAGGAATTTGTCATCACAATTGTATGATTTTGACAAAAATACAAAATTATAGGTGATTATTGCCGATTTAACTTTTGGATTATGATTTACGGTTACTTTAGAGTTAGCAGCGACAAGCAGACTGTTGGGAATCAGCGGTTCGAGATTAACAATTTCTGTAAGAAGAATGATGTTTCCATTGACGGCTGAATTGAGGCGACAATCAGTGGCACAAAGGCTTACATCAAGAGACAGTTGGGAGTGCTTCTTAGAAGAGTGAAGAAAGATGATTTGATTATCAATGCGGAACTTTCCCGTCTTGGGAGGAACCTGTTTATGATTATGGAGATTCTCAATATATGTATGACTAAATAATGTAAGGTATGGACTATCAAGGATAACTACAGGTTAGGGGCGGACATTCTGAGTAAGGTGTAGGCTTTTGCTTTTGGGTTGTCTGCGGAAATTGAGAGGAACTTGATCAGCCAGAGGACGAAAGAGGCACTTGCAAGAAGGAGGGCTGAAGGAGCCATACTTGGAAGGCTTCAAGGAAGCAAAAATAGCCAGCACAAACTTGATGGTTGTAAAGAACGAATCGATCGAATGTTAAAGAAAGGCTACTCAAAAACTAAGGTTGCAAGAATGCTAAAGGTCCATAGGTGTACCTTGTATAGATATTTGGCGCAGGATGATTCTGAATAGCGACCGATTGTCCATCAAATTTCTTAGGCGATATAGTATTCCTTAAATTCTGAAAGATTTCCACTGAACTTCATAATGAGAGCTTTTTCCTTTTGAGAGTAAGTGGCGCGCTATATCAGAAGAACAGACAACTCTTTGAAACTTTCGGCCACACTCTCTGGTGATGGGATCGCTTGATATGCGAGTTCAGGTAATTCCTTTGAATAAGTTTCTTGCAATTCGCTCCAAACTATGTCAAATGAGGATATGAGAGGGGAGTTTGAGACTTTCTTGTCGCCCCATCCCTCCGGATCCTTAAATCTTGCTTGATCACTTGAAAGCAATTCCTTAAAATCCGTCTTGAACTCTGTGCTCTCTAAGTATGCTCTACTCTCCGGGTCGTTCCAAAGGAAGTGAAGGTCATAGAAGTGACGGATCTTTGCCTTTAACTCGGATATGTAATCCGCTGACAAAGAATGACGGATAAGTGAAACAAGTTTTTCCGTTGCTGTCCGGCTCTTTGCGAGTACCTGAATTTCAAATCCCTGCATTCTATATGCCTCGATTATGTCGTTTCTGCCCACGTTCTCCAGATACTCGGTGAGAAAACTCTTGATGAATACCTTCTGATAGGGATAAGGATTTGCGAAAGACACTATTTCAAGAAGAATTTGCCCTGGATTTATGGCTCCTATAATTCCGTTTTCAATGGAAACCGGATATCTATAGAAAGCTTTTCTGTATTTGGAATATTTTCTGGTTGCCGGGTTCGGGACTTCTTCTAATCCGGCTGACATGACTTTGGATATCCGTGATATTATGTTTTTTGTCTGGTTATCAGTCCGCTGAGAATCGCTGGTTATGGCAATGTCAATGTCCTCTGAAAAACGGTTCCCGAGCAAGTATGCCTTTGACAATGAAGTGCCGCCTTTGAACACAGCGACTTCTGACTCCTTGCATTCTGAAAGCTGCTTAAGCGACCTGCAGATCCAGTAATCTTTTTCAATATATATTTGCTTGATGCCGAGACCTCCTTCTTGCTTTGGTGTAGAGGCCAATTGTATGGCAGCGGCGAATACGTCCTTATTTTCGTGCAGGTTCATAGATGTTCCAATTTGATTTGTTAGGTAATACGGATTCCGAAATAGGCAACTTGTAGGAAGATACACCGTTCAAAGATTTTCGGACAATCGCTGTCGGCCTGCCAATGTATTCAAGCATTGCTCCAAGCAGAGCACGCACATAACTGGTATAAGTGAGCGACAGTTTTTCAAGTTCTTCGGAACTTTGAGGTGAGAGCGACTGCATAAGGGAGATGATAGCCTTGCAGGCGGTTTCAGGTGAAACTGCAGGAATATCGCGTATCAATTTTATGGCATCAAGAATCCGGAGGAATTCGATATTGTCCTTTGTGATAGGATTATCTTGCCTCAGGAACGAGATTTTATATTCTCCGCGCTGCAATGGCCTCCGATATTTGCCGGAACCTATCATAATTGCAGATGAAATCTGGGATGTCAGCCCCATTGTCGCAAATGCTTGTGCCCCTGTAATGTATCCGATGATTTTCCCATCCTTTTCAAGGAAGTCCTTTACTATTTCTGAAATAGGCGGCTTTATTCTTCCCAAAAGCGTTTCTTTGGGCTTATAATACTTTCCTTTTGAAATTTTGCACAGCTCACCGGAAGTTGTCATTCGGCTCAGTGCTTTCGCTAAAGCAAGGTCATAGCTAGGGTCGAAGCCAAAGTCCGAGATCGTAAAAACAACTCCTGTAGGAAATGACTCTATTTTCTGTTTTATTTGTTCTCCTATTATCATAAATAGCATTTCTAATATTGCAAAGATACAAAAGTCAAGTTGTTTACGCAAAAAACTTGACAAATGCGTTTCTGTAGCAGCGAAGTGGTTGTCGTGTTGATGCTTTTCTCGATGTTTAGTTCTTTGCTTGAACCCGATTCTTATAAAAAGGGCGTCCTCCGTACGAAACGAAGAGCGCCTATGTGTTTACAAATGAAGTTATCATCTTTTCCTGCTTGGTACTGGGGAGAGCAGCGATGTGTAGGACTTCACCTCATCAAGCCGTTATTCTCGATATACTTGTAAAAGCTCTCCAAGATTTTTTCCTTTCTTGCATCAATATCCGTTTCTATGAAATCCATCATCTCTGCAGACATGGAGCGGAGTTCGTGGTTGATTGTGCCTTCTTTAGAGACACCGTAACTATTCTCATATCCGTCATAATACTTCTTCTTGTCTATGAACCGGTAGTCTGATGCTCTGATATTAATCCTTTTTTCCAGTATGGCTTTATTGCCAAGCGATTCAATCTTCTTAGGGTCGCTCAAACTCTTTTCCTTATCGCACCTGTTCTTAGCATAAATGTGCTCGATCTCGAATGCAGTTTCAAGCGAAGGAAGTTTCTGGGCATCATCAGATAGAGCCCACCATGTAAGTATTGACTTCGTGATAGGGCGTGTGTTTCTGAACTCGTAGTTGCCAAAAGAGGTGGAAAGTGAAGCCTTATCGAACTTGAACTTCTCAAACTCCACAGGGTTGCCATCGATAATATTGATCATCTCTGCATACATTGGAGTACGGAGCGAGTTTACACCAGGATTAGTAACTGCATAAGCCCATGTGAACGCAGTAATCTTGTTCAAGAAGGTGAATAAGTCAGCTTCATCGAGACTACCGTCTGCCTGGCGATTCTTCATATAATAAACAGAAAGGATATACCCCCACATGCTGTTTGGAGCATAGCAGAGAACGTAGAGAGCTCTCAGAACTCTCTGGGAGAAACGGTCTTCGTTCTGACTGAATACGTCGTTCCAGAAACTGGCAAGGTCTTCCAGGTTGGCGAATGTGGTGTCATTCTTAAGGAGACTGTAATTGTCTTTTTCGTAGAATTTTCTCAAAGCCTCAGTTGTTGATGAGTCAATTCTCATCTTAGCTCTCTCATAGTACATGTACTTCGTGAAAAGCTCATCCATAGGCGTTCCTGAGATAGGGTGAAATATTTTTTCGCAATGAGTATTGAGTTTACTCCAACGCAGCACAAAATCATCTTTTTTCCCTTTCGTGGTGTAAAACTTATAGAACTGAGCTTTGAAGATGTCGGCATCAGAGAGAGGAAGACCGCGATTGTTGAGAGTCGAAAAGATTGTAAGGGCTGTGTCCTGAGATTCCGCCTCAATCGGAAGAAGAATGCAGTTGTTCATCAAGCGGACAGGGAAATACATGAACGAGCTAGGCATCTTGTTGATGAGTTCCTTGATCTTTCCTTGAAAATACCGGTAGTTCACTGCATAGTTACTATGCATCGTGTCTGGCGCTTCTCCTTTAAGAAGTATGCTGAGGAATTCGTCTTTTACTTCATCGGTTGCAACCAGAGAATTAATCTTCAGCTGCTCCATAATAGGATTGCTGAATTCATCTGTCTTCCATATACATTTGGCAATCTCTTCGCGAGTTTTGACTGTTTGTGCATCTTGTGCTACGAGATAATGAGTGTAAAGAGCACGAAGTAACAGCATAAGAGTTGTCAGACGCTGTTGACCATCAATGATCTCGAGCTTATTATCGCTATTCTTAAAGGTTACGATCGGCCCCAGAAAATATTCATCACCAGGGTTGAACTTTTGGTAATCGTTTTCAGGAATGGCGAATGAAAAAGTATCTTCCCATAGAGTTTGACATTCAATTATTGACCATGCGTATGGTCTTTGATAATCAGGAATAAGGAAATCTGACTTGTTGTCGGAAAATAAGGCTTTAATTGACTTCTGGTCGATGTTTAGCTTGGACATGGTGTGTCTGTTCTATTTTTGATTGTATTGCAAGATTATTCTTTTCGAGCACTGTTATCATCTCGTTTGGAATCATTGCCAAAGCTTCATTATGGTTCGGTGCCCTTCATGTGAATCCCTTTTGAAATGTTGCAATCACTTCCCGATGCAGGAATTAGATGAGTATGTTATTCTTCTGCAAATCAGAGATTTACAAAAAATAAGTTATCATTTTTGTCCACCGATTGTCCACCAAATTTTCATCGTGGACAAAATTCGATAGAATCTTCAATAGATTGTATCGAAGACTCCATTTCTTATAATTGACCACGGAAAAGGGCGTCCTCCGCACGAAACGAAGAACGCCCAGGTGTTAACAAATGAAGTCAAGCTACTGACCCCACGCTGCAAATATACGATATTATCTGGGATGGGGAAATGTACAGACGTTATGAAGATGACAAGCAGGACATTCTTCTACCTTAAAATTGTATCAAATTCCAACTTATCCCAATTCCTACGTATGGCGCCGGCTTCACCTGATTGTTGCTGATTGTTGCGCCGTAGCCGGCTTGTAGACCTATAGAGAAGCGAGGCTGCTTTGAGCTGTGGGTTATGGTCATTGTGTTCGTGATGGTGGTGGTTTGTGGGTAGATCTGAATGCTGTCAAGTTTGGGACGGTAGCCGGATATCCAGGCTGTGTAGGTGGAGTCGGCGTAAGTCCGTTGTTCTATTGGCAGACTAATGCAGAGCGTGTCGTGGATCCAGAGAGTGTCCGTTGCGTGGACAAGAACTGTCATCGTGTCGATTGTTCTTGATGTGACGGATACTGGGTGGGGAATGCGGATTGTGTCGCGTATTCGGATTGTATCAGCTTGGTATTCGATTGATGTGTAGCCGTTGCTTGATGTGCAACTGTAGGTGCAGATGCGGATAGCGGCGGCTATCAGGAATATAGCCACCGCTGTTCTGAGAAGTTTTCTGGAAAGGTTGTCTTGTGTCATAGTCTTTCTTTGAATTTGGATGTGTAGGATTGGTCGTAGAGAATCTGTCCCCGTTGTGGACCGTATTTCTTGTGTGACAGGTGGATGAACGTGTCATACAGTATCAGCTGGTCGAAGGGGAGTCCGATGTGAAGAACGAGCCAAGCAAGCGTGAACGGGTTGTCTTCGTGGATATCTGCGGCTTCGCCCCAGGTATGTTGCGAGTTCGCTGCGCCTTTGACGGCCTTATTGAGAGCTTTTGAGCGGTAACCCGAGTTTATCCTTAACGGATGTCCACATGCATCTCTGAGTGGCTGAAGAATCTCGAATACGAGCGCACGGATGTTCTCTGCGACTGTGTCATCTGGGATAGTGTTGTCAATTTCGAGTTCAGCGGCTTTGTCGCTTATCTCGAACTCTTCCCATCGGAAGTTCTTGGTGATATTTCCTTTCATTGTTCTTTGGTTTTAGATGAGTCGTTGTCTGACAGGTCAATAACGCCGGATCCGTAGGGAGGTTCGCGGTCAATGCAACGGAGCTTTTTACATCGCAGAAGCGATAGGACCGCTATTTTTGTATTCTTTGTGTCAATCTCTTGATGGAGTGCCGTGTTGATGTCAAACTGTTTATGATATTTCTCTTGGAGATTTGTGTACTCGCTGCGGAGAGTCTTGTTCTCCTCGGTCTGCCGATCGATAATTTTTTTCCATTCCTCGTTGGCTTTGGCCATGTTTTCTAACATGGCTGCAGTTTTCTTTTCGCTGACAAGGAATATGGTAATCAGTCCTCCGCTACCGAGCAGTACTGTGATGAGTTGGATGATTGAATCTGCTGTCATGTTTCATGTCTTTTATGCTAAAAAGCCCCATCGTGCATCGCTGCAGGATGGGGCCGATTCATAGGCTAGATTTAGGTTAAGAGTGCTTTGTGACCCCTTATTAGAGTTTCGCAATTGCCATCATTTCGCCTGATTTCTCTCCGGTCTTGGTGTTCACGAGAAAGTACTTCATGAATACCTTAGGAGCAGCGGCGGAAGGCGTGCCATTTTTCTCCTCGTAATCGACCTTGAGGTTGATTTCTTCAGTGTTGCACGCACGTGCTCCGCCAATGGTAGCCGCCTTGCTATAGGCACGGGTAATACCGTTGCTCTGAGGTGCTGATGCTTGGATGACCAGTCGAAGGTCGGCTGCTGCGGCAGGAGCCTGTTCAAGCGCGAAAGTGAACTTTTCTGCTGTGAGGGTAATGACTGCTTCGGATGGAGCCTCTACGCCTACAAGTGTTGGAGGAGCCTGAAGGATCTCTCCACCGCAGTAAACAATCCAGTAGTTGAGCCTCATGAAGAGGTTGGCACCACTGATTTTGCTGCTTGAGCCTAAAACTGAATGACCAGCCTGCGTGCCCGCTAGTTTGTTCCATGCGAGAATTTGAGCATTGCTGAGGGCTTTCCAAGAAGTTGAGAGCTGCTTGAATATCCCCTTTACTGAAGACTGGAACTCGGTTCTGGTTGAACCACCGTATCCGCGGTTGCGGATGTACTTGCGACCGCGCACCTTGGCTGCAGTCACACCTTTTGCGGAGCCTGACATCTCCTCGAAGGCAATTGAAGGAATGTACTTCATAGTAGTTAAAGTTTAGGTTGAAGTAAGTTATTTTATTGTAGTCAAAGCTATCATATTACAAATATACAAACATTTTCAATATATTGTATAATATATGAATAAGCACGTTAATATAAAGTATAGCTTTAAGTAAATACGTCATACATATCGAACAATAGAACCAAATTGCAAGTTGTCAGGGTTGAGAATATTTCTTAAATTTGTACTGAACAATTTTTAGATTATAATATGCCACAGGAAATACAACTGTTTGCCGACAAACAGATACGAACATATTGGGATGATGATAAGGAACTGTATTTTTTCTGTATCATTGATGTCGTGGAGGCTCTAACCGACAGCAACGACCCAAAACAGTATATCAAGAGGATGCGTCAACGCGATCCTGGGCTCAATTCCGTGTGGGGTACAATTTGTACCCCACACCAATTCCTATCTTCAGATGGGAAACGGCATCAGGCAAATTGCGCGTCTTTGGGAGGCGTTCTTCGCATTATCCAATCTATCCCTTCACCCAAAGCAGAACCATTCAAACGTTGGCTTGCCCAGGTTGGAGCAGACCGTCTTCATCAGATGCAAGACCCAGAACTTGGCATTCAACAATCGCTCGCAGACTTCAAACGCCTAGGCTATTCTGACAACTGGATTAACCAGCGTCTCAAGAGCATAGAAATACGCAAGGACCTCACTGATCAATGGAAGGCCCATGGGGTAGATGAGGGTACGGGTTATGCAACCCTCACTGATATTATCTACCAGTCATGGGCAGGGCTCACCGCTAAAAAATATAAGCAGCTGAAAGGCCTCCGTAAAGAGAACCTTCGCGACAACATGACCAATGAAGAGCTCGTAATGAACATGTTGGCCGAACTTACCACAACGAATATTACCAAGGAGGAACATCCCATTACAATGAGCGAACATGCTCAAGCCGCATCACGAGGTGGATCGGTAGCTCGTGTGGCTCGTGAAGCCTTCGAACAGCAAACAGGCAAAAAGGTTGTCACCAACCTCAATATGAAGCGCTTTCTTGAGAAACAGCAACCTCAGCTTGACTTTTCCGGAGATAGCGAGGATAAAGACAAATAAGTCAATGATAAAAACTACGCAGCGGTCACTCGGTTGAGTGGCCGCTGCGCGTTTGAAGGATGATGAGTTTCCGGCTATTATTCACTTGCTTCTGAAGCGTCACTGACAAAGAAGAACTTCATAAAAGCTCGGTTTAGATACCTCTTTTTCTGATTCTCCTGACCGTTGCCGGTGAATGTAATTGTTCCGTTCTCGATATGTGCTACGATGCATTCGGAACCTTCAAGTTCTCTATGGTAGTCTATAGTAAATACGGGCACATCGATACAAAGGTCGGAAGGCAATCCTGTGATGTTATATTCGTTTTCTACACCAGGTGCATAGCCCCAACTGGACATCAGAACATATAGCATCCCCCACTTATCCTGAATACAGTCTGCATACTCCGCTATAGATGCCGAGTAGTTATAATCTTTAGCGGACATAGTAATTATACTGCTCGAAACTGGCGAAAGTTGTGATTCGTTGGCGTCACTCACGAAGCCACTTGCAAGAATAATCTTGACGGTACCTTGCCCGTCGTAAATTGGCAGTTTCTCAATAATTAGTTTGTTGTCTTGAATCTGTGCCTTGATAATGGTACCGCACCGCAGGTCGTCCTTATGGCAGACGATAAAGGCTGAGGTTGGCTTGCTGTTCCTAATGCTGAAGTTAGAAGGGAACTCAATTTCCAGTTGTTCTGAATTCTTGTAATCTTCATTATTGGTGTCGATGATGAACGAGCCTTGAAGTACTACAATCTTAGCAGAATCGTAGCACTTGAGGACGATCTGATTCATACCGAAATTGGTTGAGATAGATGTTATCATAGTTGTTAGAATTAAGTAAGAGAATTAATGGTAACTATGTCTGAAATAATTGAAGTGTCGAAAATGTTTGTCGCATTAGTGATTGAACGTCCCAAGTTGTGAAGTGAAATGGACTTGTTAAACTCAGAGAATGAAACTATCTGTGGCGCAACTATATAGCCCGTGGTGGAATTGCTACCTCGAGAAAGAACAGGCATCTCCATAGAATATTTTGCATAGTTCGGGTACTCTTTGAGGTAGAATGAGATTCCTTCGTATGAGTTAGACTGCGTGAACTTCAACTCAAGATGACCGAGCCCAAGTTCATTTCCAATGCCAAGCATAAGCGACTCCATTGAAGTCTTCTTGCCGCAGGTGACATCATCAGTAACCACAGTTATCTTGCCTACGCCAGGCACACGAGGTTTGAACTGATGACGCGGAGCAAAGAAGATGAAGAATGAGCCTTGGCCGCCGATGTTTGAAGCTTCCTCATTCAGGTTCATACTTATATGACCACACTGGATGCGTGCTTGCCCGAGCCTGGAACCGACTTGACCTTTAGTATAACTTCCAGACTGGAGACAAATTGGAACAATAGCATCCACGTCCTCCGGCATTTCATTAATCTTGATTGAGAACGGACCATATCCGCTATTCGAAGACGGGAAGGAAGATAATACAATCGAAGCATATACGAAGTCGTCCTTAATTACTAGACGATTGCTGGAAGCCGAGATGCCGTGACCAAATGTGGCTTCCTTGTATTCAGTGTCAGTGAATTGTCCGTGCCATCCAAGTACAGTGAACGCTGCTGCCACGATAATGGTGAGAGGTCCTTCTTCATCCCAGTACGGGAGTTTCTCAATGCAGAGGACTCCTTTGTCGATGCGACAGCGAAGTACGGTTCCACGGTTACGCTCAGATGAACTGATAAGAACTGCGGTTGATACTGCACTCTTCTTGAGCGCGAAGGCTTCCGGAAGATTGATCTCAAGGCGTTCCGCCACCTTGTATTCCTCGGATTTGGTGTCAATGAGGAACTTTCCATTGAGTACGCATAGACGCTCGCTCTGATAGTCCTGGAATTCGATTGGACTACAGCCGAAGTTGTTTTTGGTACAAGTAATCATAGTAGTTTAGGTTTAAATTGTTTGCTACGTTGTTGCCATATAGGTTCCGAATGTCATGAAATGGTCCATGAACAGACCGCCTCGCCCGGAAAGTTGGAGCTTACGGTCGTGGACTCCAGGGGAGACCTCGCAGCAGAATATGCCAAACTTGACGTCACTATCCTCGAATCCGCGGGCCCATTGGTATGTTCTTGCGTAACCAATCCTTTTCAAATCTACAGAAGAGTCAACATTCAGGGTTGCGCCGGCCGAATAGCCTGAAGTACGTCTTGTCGTAATCTCGTTGACTGATATCTTAGACCCGGTGGCAAGTTCATAGTCGCAAGATATTGCTTCAGAATATTTGTCGCCGGTAACTTGGTCGGACTTAATCTGAGCACGTGGAGAGAATGTCTGGCCATGAGCCGACTCGCCCTCAGTTGCAGGGAAGCAAACATAGGTCTTCTCTGAGACGTAGCCGGAAAGTTCGTCAATCCAGTAGAGCTCGAGGAAGTACTTCTGACCTGGTACCACATCAACTCCGAAACTCTTCGTGTAAACACCAAGAAGGTCCAGGTCACCCCAGTCTGAAGTCTCAAAGTCGCCAACTATTACTGTCTTATCCCATGCCTTTGAGATGCCTGGTCCCTGTCCGGGTGACATCTTGACCACAAGTCTTGCGTTCGGATTGTCGGCATCCCTGAGCCCTGATATCAAAATCCTCTCAGGAGTAATCCAGATGTCATCGAAAGCTATAGCGTCAGAACCGTGGATTTGTTCAGGTGCATCCATGGCGAGAGGTACGCCCACAAGCGAACGGTTTGCATTGAGGCATACGAAAAGGTTGTGTGCAGTAAGCGGAACACCTTCCGCTCCCACAAGAGCATGCTCACGATGAATTTCCGCGAGCTTCTGCCAAGCAATCAGCTGCTGTGCTGTCAGCTGCTTGAACTGTTTGGTGATGTACCCGAACGAAGCCCGTCTGACAGACTGCTTTGGCGATTTGATGTGGGAGTGTTGTGCTCTGCCATTAAGCACGGTACGACCGCCAGTTCTTCTGGCAGTCACATCTCCAGCGGTTCCGCGGAACTCGCTGAAGGCAATTGATGGAAGTGCTTTCATAGTAGAAATAGGTTAAAGATTTTGTTCAAATAATGTAGTACAAATATACGAAATATAGCGCTCATTGACTATATAACAATGGATTACAAACAACAATTAAAGTATTGCTATAAGTCTTGACAACTTATGGTAGCAAGTCCTATAACCGGATGTGGAGTCAATCAGCAAATAACGCAAGTGAAGCTGGCACTCTCCAGTCCTTTCACTTGGAACCGTGAAATCGATAATACCTGGCTCGTTTGTGGGAACCGACATGCAATTTCGTAGTTTGCTGGTCTTGCACCCGGCACTGGAATTTGTGAGCAATACCTTGCCAAGCACTCGATAACGGTTGCAGTCATCAGCGCCAGACAACCATAGACGGCAACTCAGAACAACGCTACCATTCCCGCTCCTTGCCTCAATCACTTTGAGCTCAAACTTGGGAAACTCTGCGAACGGTAGTGGCTCGGGGATATGCTCATTCCCTAAAGTCGCAAATCCGTGATATGCAGATACGAATAGATTGTGGCCGGTGATGTGGGATGACCCGTCGAAAGGCGGTCTGTGCGGTTCAACCACAGACGCAAACTCGTTCCATTTCTCCTTGATGTTGTCCGGAATGTTCCTCCACTGTTCCAGGGCCCTTCTGTGGACATCCAGAGCCTTCACCTGCGCCGATGTGCCGCTGAAAATATGGCGGTCCCGGGCACGCCAGTAACAGACACCGTTCCTATGATAGAACGTGACCTCTCCGGCTGAACCCCAGCAGTCTGATATACGAGTATTTGGATAATAAATAGGCATGAAGCAAACAGGTTGGTTGAAACCGGTAGCCCACACCGTGGGAGGAGGCTGGAGTCCCGCGGACATCTTCACCACATAGGTGGTTCATAGGGACTTCCGAGGTACAAAGATAGTGATATTTGATGTAACGAGTGTAGCTACCCATCAAAGTCTCTTATCGTTTTTCGAAAAAAGAGGACTGAAAGAAAAACCGGAAAAAAGAAAGAAAAAGAAAAAAGCGCTGCTTTCTTAGCCCACGGAGTGGCCGATGTCAAGGTTTTGCGAGGAAAAATACTCTTTTGGTCGTAGCGCAGCGGAGACCAAAAGGAAGATTTTTTCGAAGCAAACCCGAAGGGCCTGACCTTGATATCGGTCGCGTAGCGGGCTACCTTCGCAGTTCTTTTTTCTTTTAGAGAAACGATAAGATACAATTAGATTAGTTATCATCATAAAACCATATCAATAAGCTATATACAATACTGCCCAGCAAATCAATGCCACATCATTATCCTTATCCGTCGAAGGCGCGGAAGCGATGAGGGCCGATAGGCACTCATGGCTGGAGCGCCGTGCGGCTCTGAGTGCTGCAGCATCAGCGGAAGTGTAGCCATCCGGAGCACAGCGGAGGAAAAATGGCGTAACTGGAGCGGAAGGGCGGCATCGGTGTGCGATAGCGCACGGATGTCGCCCGCTGCAGCACTCAGTGCCGCTAATGACATCATCGGTTACTGAGCTGGGCGGCTCCGCCGACCTGCTGAGTGACCGATACCTCTCTCCTCGAAGGTGAGTTGCGACGAAGGAGCAATCTCAAGGCACGACAGTGCCGGCCTTGGAGGGTTTAACGATACCAACTCTCAAGCGAGGTTCTGGAGTTTTCCGAAGGAAATCTCCATTCGCAGGACCTTGTTACGTGCGAGTCCGGGCGAGAGCCCGGTAATATGACAAGGCGGAGCCTTACCTTGGAGAAGGAGTGGAATGCTCTTCTTGTGAAAACCTGATGCCGAAGGCCGAAGCGATAGCGGAGAAGGTTTTTGCAAGAAGAGCAGGCCACGGAAGCGACCCTGCAGCGGATGCTGCACGGAGGACGGCAATGCCGCAGGCGGACTTTCTGCTGTGAGCAATGGTACTCCCTTTCATTATCGCTAACACTCATAAGGGTACTGACGTTCGCACTCCGAAGCAGAAAGTCCAGGGGTGAGCAAGCGGCCTGGAGGCCGGTGGCCAGCGAAGCGAACCCCTTATATTGCCGGCCGACCCGACAGGGCGTCTTTCGAAGGACGGACCTTCGCGTTCTTATAGAGGAGCCGCTTAACATAATCTAGATTGTGTGCGAAGCGAAAACAGGCGGTGGGGAAGGGGACCCAACGACCTGTTACACAATCTCGATAGATTATGTTATGCTGCGGTATTCGAGGAACAAGGGTTGTTTTTGCACTTTTGGAGCGGTGTCGGTTATGGCCCCTGTGGGGCTGTGGGGGAGGAACTGGTCGAGTCTTCCGGCTTTCGGAGTAAGCGGAGAAAGACTGAAGTCTCGACACCGCTACTGTATAATCGAGCGGAGCGAGTTTGTAAGGCCGGAGGTTTATTTCAATTGACATTTTGTCATCTTTCTGATGACAGTCAATTGCGCATATTTTTTGCAGTGCGTTATCATTGATAAGAATGATCTTCAAAATTGCCTGCCATATTATTGGCTATCTGGAAGGTCGTAAATGAGGGAAACGGAATGAAAAGGATTTGTTTTGCGGCGCTTCTTCTGTTCAGCGCCGTTTGCTTGAAGGCGCAGTCATTGACTGATTGCGAGAATGTCGTAAAAGAAACTGTCAATGCTATCAACGGCTATTCTGTCGAGACACTTCATCGGTATCTGGCTTCGGATTTTGAGTGCTCCGGGCAGAAAGGTGATGTCGCAGATCAAGTGCTGAATGCAATTATCGTGATGCTTGCCCAGTCGAATGACCGCATTGAAAAATATGAGAAGATTTCGGATGAGAGAAACGGCGACATGCTGACGCTGGATTATACATTCATATATTCAAAACATGCAAAAAGCAGGACTACTTTTGTGTTCGACAAGGATAACAAGATTAAACGTCTCGATCTGTTTTCTGTCATGGTCAAGTCGGCTGACAAGGGGTTCAAGTTTGAGACGCCTCAGGCCAAGGTAATCACAGTTCCTATAACATTGTCAAAGGACAATATGATTGTCACCCAGGCCATAATCAATGGGGAAAGACGTAATTTCATCATTGACAGCGGCTGTCCTGTGCTTTATCTGAACAGCAAGTATTGCGGCGGGAATGATGAAGAAGAGGGAACGCGCATGAGTTCATCCGAGGATGTCAATGGAAAAATCAGCGGCGGCCAGGATGTCATTACTGTTGATTCCTTTGATTTCAACGGAATACGGGCAAACGAGATAAAGGTTATGGCATCGGACCTTTCTCATCTGGAGAAAGGGACTGATGTTTATGGACTGATCGGATATGATGTTTACAAGGACTATGATCTGATGTTCGACTACAAGAAAAGGACTCTGACGCTGATTGATCCGGATTATACGGAGACTTTCCTGAAGGAGCGCAAGTATGAATATGATGAAGTCCCTTTTGAGATGAGCAAGACTATGCGTCATATTCCGCTCATCAATGCCCTGATAGATACGGTCAGCCTCACATTGGGAATTGACTGCGGAGCAGGAAATAATCTTCTTGACTCCAAACGAAGAGATGAGTTCGAGAATATGCTGAGCAGAGTGAAGACTACAAAGCTGAGAGGCATCAGCAATGACGAGGGGTCGGAGGTCCATGTCGGGAAATTGAAGAGGATCAAGATTGGCGGAAGGACTTTCCGGAACACTCGAACTGTGTTCAATGATGTCAGCCACATCAACAGGAACAATAACGAAAGAATTGACGGTCTCATCGGATATGAGATTCTGTCACGGCAGAAGACGATTCTGTCTTATCGGAACAAGAAGCTGATTTTTGTAAAATAACATTGAATTTATATTGCTGAAGACGGTAGGATGCGGATAATATGCGGTCTTCCGTTTTAATTTGAATGTGATGGGCTGACGTGGAGGGTTGTTACGCAATCTCGAGATTATGTTATGCTGCGGATTAAATGCTCTGACGGTGATGTTGGCACAATGCGGCCCTGTCGGATTATCTCCCCTGTGGGGTTGGGTGCATTACAGGATGAGAGTCTGGGACCGCAAGGGAGCGGAGGCACGGAGCGGACTGGAGGTCACAGTCTCTCATACCTTCTTTTCATTTAACTGCTCGATGGTGGCGGCTCCGCCGACATCATCGAGCATCATAGATCAAGCAAGGTGAGTAGCCGGAGCACAGCGGAGGATACTGACCGCAGCTTACCATTATGTGTGATTATATGATCATTGTGTACCATAAACTGTTATTATTTCATTGAGAGTCACTATCTTTACATAAAGAAATTGACATTATGGACGAGAAAGGAATAATGTATGCTGCTTTCCATAGGTTTTATGGAGCATTGCAGAATCTGCAGAAGTTCTCTGTAGACAACAATCTTATAGACAATATCACCAGCCTTGACAACTTCTTTTCTGCATTCAGGTCTACAACATTTGTTCTTCAGTGTTCTGTTGCGCATACCGACTACAAGAGTATTTATGAAGGTATGTGTGAGGAACGCCTCAAACCTAATTTGATTTGTAAATGGATGATTGAGACTCGTAATGAAATCGAAAAGCAACATCCGTTTGAGCTCAATAAGCAAGTCTTCGTGACTATCTATTCACCTGTGTCGGCATTAATCCTCAAGAGCGAGGTTTTTACTGTAGTAAATGATATTGAGTACGGTACTCTTGTTGAGTCGCTCAAGGATTATCTAAAGGCAATTAATCCAACTGAGGTTCATTTCTCGTTAGAATTCAAGTTCAAGAAAGCTGATGATGACACTGATTTGAGTTCCGACATATCTTCCGCCATTATGACTATGAAGTCATTCCTATTTGACATGTATGAAAAGATTGGCGAGACAACAGATTTATGTGAAGATTTGAAGTCAAAGATTGAGTCTCTCGCAGCGGAAGTACTGCAAGAACAGCTTATTTTCATTGATGATTATGTCTTTTACGGAGATGGCGATAGATTTGAACGTGGCCAGCGATTTGTTCCATCTTTCCCTGAGCAACGGCCAGTGCGAGAGTTGGCAAAAACATTTGGTGCACGTTTTCCGACGGATGACCCCAAGGAATTCATGAAACTGATTGCATCTTCTCATCTAAAGATTTTCCTGATGCAAAAAGATAATCTGATGCCAACCGTCTTTATAGTGAATAAGCAGAACATGTGCCGAGTAGTCTCTTTTGACTCAACCATCAGGACTACAGCTTATCGCATGATCAACAATATTGCGAAGCAGGTTGTATCAGATGAAATCAAATACGTTGTACTCATCCACGAGGCGTACTCATACGATGATTTCAAGAATCACAACCTGCCATATGACAAACGTATAGGAAACAGCAAAGGTGTATCTATAGTCGTTGAGCAAGTGGGTGATGGTTTTACTCCTCGTGCCATGATATTCGATGTCTCGAGATTATCGGATAGGAAATATGTCGACGATATGCTAAAGTGTAAATACGATGTGAGGTTTCCTGCTCCTATGTCAATCTTGGCTCCAATTCACCGTGAAATAATGTTGAGACGTACAGGACGAGGCAAGTAGAGATTTCATATTTCGTCATATACCTCCTATTTATTGAAGTATAATTCAATTTATGGGAGGATATTCATTATTAAATGACGAAAGCTATCAACTTCAAAGTCTTCGAAATAGCTATACGCGGTTCACCGAATGCTTACGTTAGCAATCCTATTGTCGGATTGTCTGCCGCAGTCTTAAAAATATGGTTGACAGAGGACACATACGTGCCGAGCTGTCCTACATCACCTGGCTGGAATTTCACGGCCTTTTGTTGCAGAATTTGTCAATGAGATATCGCTGATGGCCCCCCCCCACGGGATGCGGAATAGGATTGACTTCAACTGTTCATATTCAGTTTTGCCCACAAGTTGTGGGCAAAATGTATCTAGTTGAGAATAAAGAGAGTAGAATCTTTTCGCGTAGCCAGATCAGTCGAAGACAGGCCTTTGACTCCTGGCAGCGCCGCGGTCAAATCTTGACTGATTGAGTTGATGACTCCTTCTCCCCAACTGCTTTCGGCCTTCTTCTTTTATGATGTCTTATCCAGTTGACCAATAGAATCGAAGTAACTCCTCTTATGCTTTTACGGTTGCACGTATTTGACAATTGCTGTAACGTTCAACAAGTTGATTTATACAGAGTCTATAATCGCTGTCGATCCATGTAAGTGGAGGTCGGATGAACTGAGCGGGCGGGTTAGCTCAAGTTGAACTGATGTGTACTTGTCAAAGCGATAGAGCAGGGAATACGCAATCAGTCTCACTGTGCGTTACAAATGAAAAATGTTGGAGATGTTACCGCAGCTAAGTGTAGGATATATGGCCGACACATCTTTAATTTGTACTTGATATCGGTCAAATATATTTTGAGGACAATAGGATTCTTTGTAAATTTGTCAAACTAAGTCAAATTATAGAGAAGTTATTTTTTATCGATATGTATCAGATAGGAGGAATATTGAAATCCGTTCGCGAGCAAAAAGGAGTTCAATTGATTGATGTACAAACCCAAACTGGAATCGATCTCTCTCAGTTGAGTAGGATAGAGAACGGGAAAAGGCTCCCAACCGCCGAGCAGTTGAACGAACTCTCGAGCCTTTATGGAATTGATTGTACTGCGATGCAAATTCAACGACAGAGCGATAAAATTATTACAATGCTTGAGCATCCCGAGTATGGTCTTGAAAGTTTAGCAATAGCAAGAGAGAAGATACTGCATGGCGATGACTATGTCTCAATGTTCTGCGACATGCACTTCTCAAAGCCAATTTGCTTGTCAAGCAGAAGGTATATTGGAAGCAAGGCTAAGCTTCTTGACTGGATATTTGAGATTATCGATGCAAATACAGAAAGCATAAATACATTCTGCGATATCTTTGCAGGAACGGGCGTTGTTGCAAACGTTGCTCTTTCCCGTTATCCGCACGTCATTATGAATGACTTATTGTACTCTAATAACGTCATATACAAAGCATTCTTCGCTCCTGGAGAATGGGATAAAGAGAAAGTTGCAGTATATCTAAGCAGGTATAATTCATTAAATCCTGACACCCTTCGAGGGAACTATTTCTCCAAGAATTTCGGCGGTAAATTTTTTGAGGCTTCAGAAGCTAAAAGGATTGGATACATTCGGCAAGATATTGAGAATCATAAAAATAATCTTACCGAGAAGGAGTATAACGTTCTTCTCGCAACACTTATCTATAATATTGATAAGATTGCCAATACAATTGGTCACTTTGAGGCTTATATTAGAAAGCCAATTGCGCATAGGCCTCTATGTCTCAAAATGATTGACGCGAAAGAACTGCAGAATGTCGAAATTTTCCGAGAGGATTCCAACAAACTTGCAAAACGTGTTCATTGCGATGTGGTATATATTGATCCGCCATATAACTCGAGGCAATATTCGCGCTTTTATCATTTGTATGAAACCCTCGTGAAATGGGACAAACCAAAATTGTCCGGCGTGGCAATGAAGCCGCCTCAAGAGAATATGAGCGATTACTGTTCTTCTCGAGCTGGACAAGCAATGAGAGATCTTGTAAATAGTATAGATGCAAGGTATATTGTTGTATCATACAACAATACATATAAATCTAAGAGTTCTTCATCTGAAAATAAAATCCAACTTGATGAACTCATCGACATCTTGAATGAGGTTGGTGAAACCAAGGTTTTCGAGCATGGACATCGAGCATTCAATGCAGGCAAGACCGAGTTTACAGACCATAAAGAATTCCTATTTGTGACCCGCAAACATGAGTAAACGATCACCATTATTCTACGTTGGAGACAAATATAAATTGATTGATGAGATAAAAGAGTTCTTTCCTAATCACATCCGTCGATTTGTGGAACCATTTGTGGGCGGGGGATCCGTATTCATGAATGTTGATGCGGATGAATACATCCTGAATGATATCAATGAAAGCGTTATCAGCATTCACAATATGCTTTGTCAGAACGCCGGTTGCAGAAATGATTTTCTCAATGGTTTGTATTGCATCATTGATCAGTATAATCTGTCGTGTTCTCTACGTCGAGATAATATCCCCTATGAGCTAAAGTCTGCCTTTCCAAAAACATATTTCGCTGAATTTAATCGCGAAGCATTCGGGAAATTAAGAGCTGAGTACAACAATGGGCAAGAGCGGGACGTTCGCATTCTGTATCTCCTTCTTATCTACGGCTTCAATCGCATGATTAGATTCAACGGGAAAGGTGATTTCAATGTTCCTGTAGGAAACGTTGACTTTAATCAGAACGTATTGGACGCGTTGAATGATTACTTTGATATGGTTGGAAACAGCAACATTCACTGGGCGACTCAGGACTTTAGAACATTCATTAGTGGCCTTGACCTTAACAATGAAGACTTAGTATACTTGGATCCTCCTTATTTAATTACATTTAGTGAGTATAATAAATTGTGGAATGATGAGACGGAAGCAGAGCTCCTTCATGTACTTGATGAATTTAATGCTTGCGGGATCAGGTTTGCCATATCAAATGTTACCCATTACAAAGGCCGGGTTAACGAAGCTTTTCTTAATTGGGCGCAGAATTATAATACACATCCGATCCATAGCAATTATATCAGCTATCACGATAATACCATTAAGCGTTTTAACGAAGTATTAGTAACCAACTTTTAGACAATATATTATGAGTCCAGTTAAACATGGAAATAGGCTTTACAAACAAATGTCGCTTGAAGTCGCCGTCAGAAATCCAGAGCGATATGATGAATTCCTAAAGACCTTTAGTCATTTTAGAGGAATAGTTCTTGATGATGAAGGAATTCTTGATGTGTTCTCCCAGCTTTACATTGATGGTGTTGTCTCCAACAGGAATCTGGATATTTTGAATTCCTCTGCAGAAGATGTTAAATCATTCATAAAGGAAAACATAACACACAACAATGAGTGGGGATATCCAACAGGATATCAGGCTGGTTTTACAAGATATCTGAAGACCTTGTCCGAGTTTGGCTTTATCTATGCTCAATATAATCAACCTTTGAAGCTTTCTGAAATGGCAGAAGCGGTACTCAGTGGTACATTGTCACTTTCAGAAGCTTTTGCCGTACAGAGTATGAGGTTTTGGAGGAAGTCGCCGTACAGGAGGGTACTAAACGATTTCAACTTTTTCAGATTTATTATTGATGTCATACGGAGGCGCAATGCAGAAGGTCATAGGCTGTCTTACCCTCAATTTATGCTAGCACTTTTCTCAGACAATGGCAACGTTGACGAATTCTTGCAGTTTATAAATGAGAATAGATGTGGGAATAGCATGGATGATACGTATGCCTTAGTTGTTCGCAGATATAACCTCATAGACGGCGAACATTCAAAGGTAAATAAGCAGCAGACAGCTTTTAATGACTATGGCAATACTGTATTCAGGGTACTCCAATTAACAGGTTTTATTACCGTGGAGTACGACGGGATGATTATGCTGTCGGTTAATAGCAATAGAATGCGTCTGTATGATGAGCTTTGTGCCATGGATTTCACTGTCCCGGAAGAAACGAAAGATAATCTGGTTGGCTATTTCAAACTTCTTGGATCCTTCCCTTCTGAGATCCAGAAGTGTATTGAAGACTGCCGCGAGATACAGAAAAGGTCTGTGGATAGCTATAATGAAAAACTTGAAACAATCGTTAGGGATTATAATCTAACAGAGGAGATTCTTGTAGAATACCTAAAGGAGATATCAATTGGAGCAATCGATAGGAGAGCTTTCTGGTTTATGCAAGTACCACTTAAATTTGAATTTCTGCTATCACTGTATTTGTATGTATGTTATGGGAACGATTATGAATACAAACCGAACTATATTTGTGATGATGCAGGTATTCCTTATTCGCACGCTCCGGGAAACATCGGAGACATCGAAGTGTTTAATAGTGGGTTTTATTGGCTTATTGAGGCCACTCTTATAAAGAATAAGAACCAACAGATCAATGCAGAGACAATTAATCTCTTTAGACATATTGACAATTCAAGGCCTTGCACTAAGTACATGTCACTTGTTGCGCCATATATCCATGACGACACCAGTCTCATGATCAAGGTTGCTACAGTGGTTACCATGCTTGAGAAACACAATCTGCTATTTGCTAAGCCCTATAGTACTGAGGATTATATTTTCCAGATGGGGCATAGGACAATTATTAATGATATGCAGGCAACAACCATGACCTTTATTGAGGATTTAGGCAATTTATTGCATGGCATGAGTGACAACTTTAAGTTGATTCAGTAGTTATACTCGAAATGCGTTCACTAAAGACAGAGACCTCGGAACAAACTCCGGGGTGTGTCATTTTTTTCTGATCCAATTATCCAATTTCCTGCCGAGGTGGTTGTCTAAGGAAAGGCTGCACCTAAAAACTAAAACAGGGGATGCCGTTAGGTATCCCCGATTTATTATTTTGGCATATTCTGTACTACTTTACCTTGAAGGAGTTTTCCATTGGCCTTTTTGTTCCGTTTAATCCCGTCTTGTCCCCATGTGCCCCATTGTTTAAAGAAAAATGGAATGTTTGACTGTTCTGCTTGATTCTTTATGCTCAATACCCATTCTTCTTTCATAGGTCGTGCCGACGTACCGCTTTCGCCACCAACAATCACCCAATCGATTCCTGTAAGATCGATCGTGCCCAGATCAGAAAGCAGTGGCTCGCAAGAAAGGAATTTAACTTTTGCATTAAGATTCCTCAGCTGGTCAATTCTGAATTTTGTGCGCTCAACTTCAACAGTAACTCCAAGCCATGCGTTCCTTGGGATAGGATGAGTGGAGAAATATTCAGCCATTCTTTCCGCTCGTTTTGTCAATATCTGGTATTTGTGCTTAGGAGTCCTTTTGATTATCTCAATCACCTTATCAACGAATTCAAAGGGTACTTCCGGATGGAATAAGTCGCCCATGGAACATACAAATATTGTAGAAGGTCTATACCATGTAAATGGTTCTTTAAGACTGTCTTCATGCATGGTAACCTTAAATCCGTTGACATATTTTGAGGAATGCATAGCACAAAGCCTTCTGGCCATATTTTCGGCATAACAGTGGGCACAGCCCTCAGATATCTTATCGCAACCTGTAACTGGGTTCCAGGTTCGCTCTGTCCATTCTATCTTTGTAGTTCTCACAGCGTTCTGATTCTATAGTAGTTGTTCCTATCTGGTTTTATCTTGTGAATAGTTACAGCCTTTTCATTGAAAGTACCTATGATTTCAACTTTGCCTTGCTCTTTGAGTTCCTCTATCGCCTCGACAAAAATTGACGGCTGACATCCACGATGAAGTGCGTATTTCAATCCGGATATGTTATCCTTAATGTTGCCGCTAAGAATCTTAACTTTCAATTCTTGCTTGACAGTCACCTTTTTCTGAGTTTTCGATTCGTCATAAAACAGCGTTCCTTCTTCGTAGTCGTTATCTATGTTGCAGTTGGAATCTCCCGATAGTGGATCCTCAGTCCAGCATACTTTCAAGAATTTTTCCATGCCAAGTGAGTGGCTCGTGCCGAAAATCAAGCCATAATAGTTTGATCCCTTCTTGATGGTGAAGCTGTGAAGGTAATAGTCTTTACTATTCGGAATTAGATTCTCAAAATACTCCTTAATCAGACGATGACATTCCTTTGGTTGCACATCGTCAAAATCCAACTTATTCGTATCGAAGTACTGCTTAATTGAAGGCAATTCTTTGAATCTTGTGATTGTAGATGATGAGATGAAAAAAATGAAATCAGTTTTCGGAGAATTAACCAGTTTGAAAAAAACATCTTCTGTTACCTGCTTTATACCATACTGATCGAGTAAGACAAATTTACCGTACTCCTTACTCTTGAAAATCTTATCAATCTTCTTATCCGCAAATAGATTTTGGAAATCCTCGTTGCGTGTGAAGATTCCTTCTTTGATTGGACAATCACTGCAACAATTAGCCTCCATACACTTATTCTGAAAACTATCAACGTTGTTTGTCAGGGATTCATATTTTGGCTTTAGAAATTCGTTGAAGATAAAGAACACTTTCTTTTTATTGCTGCTCAATTTCAACGCTTTGCAATGCTCGTATTGTGCACCTTTTGCTTCTTCTAATAGTATAAGAGGAGAACCATGGGCACCTTCTATGTCCATGCCACTACCGGCGAACATATCAAATACAAAAAGGTGTGTAGTGTATAAATCGTGGACAAAAACTGGATACCACTCTCGAAAGCATCTCCGAAAAATATCCAACTTGATTTTTGTCCCTTCGTCAAATGGACTACTATTGATGTCTTTTGTCATGTATTTTATTGTAGATAATGCTTGTTTATCTTCAATATACAAAGTTAACATTTTATTTAGTTTCATCCGTTCTAATTTTAATTTACATGCTGCTGCATAGATTATTAATAGTCATTTGTTCAGATAATGTCCTGTATTTTGACACAATGAACCAATGGACCCATGGACGCTGCGAGCACTTGGAATAGCACTCTGTGTCCATCCAGAGAGGTGTCATCTTATTGTTATTGCCCTATACCCACACCTCTCCATTCTCCACATAATCCTTGACCGCATCCAGCACCTTCTCCGCATTGGCAATTCCCAGAATCTTGAGTTCCATATCACGGAACTGGACGGAGTAGAAGGCATTGTCCTGCCAGGTGATAAGGACAGTGCTGTTGTAGATTGACGTGCAGACCTTGAATCCGACGCATTTATCGGAAAGAAATACGAATGGAGTGGCGCTCCAGCAAGCGAGCATCTGGGGATATGAAAGAAGCAGTGTGACGACCTGCTGTATCTGATTTGTCATAATTCTTTGGTTGTTTGCTGTCCTTTTGTCCCACGTCCCAAGCATTGGGACAGTGGGGACATTTGGGACAAAAATTGGGTTTTACGGCTTATTGTCCCTGACTTTGGGACAAGGGACAGACGTCGATTGGGACTAGTCCGAGTTCATCCATCATGATGGCGACATTGCCCTGATATTCAGGGGAAATGTACTGCGTAATCTGCAAAAAGTCCGGATTTTCTAGCGGTGTCCCATATTGGGACGATGGCGATGATGCGGTGGGACAGTCAGCTGGAGGAACGAGCGTACCGTCCCGGAGCTGAGCAATTAGTCTGTCTGCGATGTCGATGTGCGCTTCGCGTTCTTCCTGCTTGGCTGTTGATTCCAAATAGTCAGACACTGTGATGCGAAGCGAACTGAGTTCTCCCGCTTTCTGCTTCCAGAGATTATAGCCATCCACGTCGGGAAATGCGACGATAGTACGCTGGTGTAGGACGTTGAGTTTATCTCCGAGCTGCGATTTGCCACCTGTGGCAAGCCAGACATATTCAGGCATTAGAGCAGAGCAAATTACAGCAGTCTTTTCTGATTCGACCAGCGCGACGGTGCGTCCGGGGCAATTAGGCAGCAGATGTTCTCCGAAGAGGCACTGAGTGAGTTCCCAATTCTGAGGAAGTCCGCCTTTGCGCTTCATAATAGAGTGTATCCAGTTGACTTTGCCACCGATGTTCTCATCTTTGATTCGATGTCCTGTGGCGGCGTCGTATTTCATTACCTTGCCCGTGCGACAGCGACCGTGGATATCAATCTGGAAGAAGATGACGTCGCGAGCTTTGGTGACTCCAAGCCTGTATTCTGTTATCAGTCTTGTCGTGGTGCTTGAGCCGAGAATTGACACAAGAAAGCGTGTAAAGTCGCTTTGATAGTTCGGGTTGACTGACCGGGTAACGAGGTCTATGGGGATGTAGCATAATGGCTTTGGTGCTGGTTTACGTTTGGGAATTTTGATGGATGCTGACATGAAGTTCTGCCTCCAGTTATCGCTGGCTTCCGGATGGTCGGCGAAGTATTGTGCTGGCGTGTAGTGGTAGCCGCAGGCGGATTCGTGGTCGCAACGGCCGACGGCCGGATTGAGTGATTCTCCGTCTTCGTTGACATAGAGAGTGAAGCAGTGTTTGCGCTCGCATGCAGGGCAGGTGTGTCTACTCTTCAGACCTGTGTATTTTTCTAGTGACCAATTCATTCTTCTTCCTGTTTTGGATTGTTCTTTGCCTGAAAGACTATTCGGCCCGCCTTTGACTTGGAAATACCTAATTCTGAGGCAATTTCTCGCACTGACTTACCTTGACGGTACAGGTCGATAACGTTGATTGATTCTTGACTTACCTCTGAGTCTTCCGGTTCTCTGAGGTGTTCTTTCTCCTTTGAAAAGCCGCGTACAGAGAAGTGGACAAAGCCGCCTTCGGAAACAATTTCATGGACGATGACATTGTCTGATCCGTACTTGTATTCTCCGGCTCGGACTTTCACTTGCTTGACGTATTTAATGCCCTGATCCTTTGCAGATTGTCCGATGGCTATGACTGAATCGAAGAAGTTGTAGAGTTTCTTGGATCCGGCAAGGTCGTTCTGCGTGATTGGGTTTGAGAGGTTGCGTTTTGGTGTATGAGCAATAATCAGCAGGCTCCAGCCGTGCTTCTTCTTTAAGGTCATCAGTTTCATCATAAAGAGTCCGGCGACGTCTCCTTTTTCGCTACTGTTGCAGAGGTATGTCAGGTTGTCAATGACTATGACTCTGCAACCGGTGGCAAGGGCTGCTTCTTCGATGTTGTTGATGATGTCGTCTTCGTAATTCTGGGCGTTGATGGCTTCTGGGCGAATCTCTGCGCGTAGTAGTTTGTCAGGGAAGATGTGGCGCAGACCTGTCTCTTCATCGGTGTAGCGAAGCTGAAATTGCTTGTCTGACAACTCGCAATCGACGTATAAAACTGGTTGTGAATGAGCGACATAGTCTGCCATTTGCACAGCAAAGATTGACTTGCCGATGTTTGAGTCAGCAAATAGGCAGCAGACCTCTCCCTCGTACCAGAGGGAGTTGTACAGGTCTACTGGATTTGGGCGTCTGGCAGCATCGATGACTGTCTGGTTTGCAGACTTGATTGAGAGCATGCCGACGAAGGTCTCTCCGTCTTTCGGTTGGGCAGCGGAGACTTGGGCGCGGATTGCGTCTAGTGTGCTGCTATCTGACATACTTCGATTCCTCCAGGCGCTTTTCAATGTCAGACAAGCGGTACCTTACGTTGTTGCCAATTTTCTCGGGAACAAGGTAATCCCGACTCCATCGCCACAGCGTGGCTGAAGAAATTCCGAAGATTTCCATAACTTCGGTGCGTGAGAGCCATTTTTCTTCTTTCTTTGTCGGCTCTTGTGCGGGTTGTGTTTCTTTTACTGTACTAGCGATTGACTGTCCGAATTCTAGCAGTTCTCCGAGTTTGAGGGAGACTATAAGGTCTGGGTTCTCCTTTGCGACCTCGATAAGGTTGGTATCCATTTTATGTGTGAAAAATTAGGTAGTGGCACCTTACGTTGCATGATACGGTCTGCTGTAACGTGGTGCAGAGGGCGTGGGAACGCCGTATTTCATTCTGTCCTCCAATTGCAAAGTTACGGGGGATTAAGTGTACACGTATGAAAAATCCGTCCCACCTGATTGAGGTGTGACGGTGAAGGGGATTTATAATCAGGTGAATTGCTATGTGTCTGTTTCTAAGCGGTTCTATCGTTTTGTTCAACCTGCTTGGTGAAACCTAAAGTGAATTGAAGAATTCTTCCGCTTCAGTCCATGTGGCGGGCACAGTCCCTTTTATACTGCAGCGCTTGAATTGTGCAGGCTTGTATGATGAGGCGTCTTCTTTGATGCCCAGACGCTTAAAAATGTGTGTTAGCGTGTCCTTGTATGTCTTGATGAGAACCTTGTTGGTAAAGAGTACTGCGACAAGGGCTGCAATTTTGCTGACGAAGCCTTCTTCTTTCTTCTTGCTGAGCTCGTTGATGCGGGCGTTGATCTGAGCGATCTTGTATCCGTCGAATTCTTTGGTGAAGCAGCTGCGGAATGCTTTGGTTGAGTCGATGCCGTCTTTTGCTAGCTCGTGAGTGTTGTCAGACTCTGGATTACGGGTGATTATCATGACAGCTGAGCTTGTTCTGGAAGAGATTACTGAATGTATGTCCATGTTTTGATGGACGTACTGGAGTTCCGCCCAGGCGATTATGTCGTAGATGTTTTCTTTGATTGCGTCGATGATTTGGAAGCTGCGACAGGGTTTTTTGATTTTGCGAGCATATTTGGTCAGGAATTTCTGGACGTCAGCAAAGATGGGATCGGCTTCGACAATGTCAGTAGCAAAGGCAAGGTCCGCTGTGCTTATGATGTAGTCGTGCAGTGCTTCAATGTGATTTCGGGCCTGTTCTGCGCTGACATGTTCGTCAGATTCTTTTTGTTCTATGGAAAAGCGGTCAGAAATGGCTGTTAATGCATTATCAATATCTATGGCTAAGAGCTCTTTGTCTTCCTGGTCATAATCGTCTAAGCTTCCTTGTAATAGGTCGTGATATGTATTCAGCTCATTGAAGTAGAAAATAAGGTCCTTCTCCGCCTTCCATAGGCGCAGTAGCGAAAAGCATTCATCCATAATGTCCTGTGAAATTCATTACGAATTTACGAAAAAACTATATTACACATATCTGTAACAATCAAAAATCCTCCGGTATCTTTTTAACACCGGAGGCTAATTTTATGATTTACAATTAGTCTAGCAAATTGGTCATTTCTCGAATCATGTCGTCATCGATGTCACGGTAGCGTGCAAATGCCTTCGATCCTTCACAGTGTCCGGAAAGTTTTCCGACGAGGTTAGGGTCTTTGACTTTCTTGTAAAGGTTGCCGATGAAGGTGCGTCTGGCCATGTGAGAACTGGCGACTTCGCTTATCGGATGCTGCTCTGGCTGCTTGGTTACAGGGTTCATGATTGTGACCACTCTGTTTATGCCTGCATCTCTCAATGCCTCTTTGATAAGGTCGTTGAGTTTTGCGGTTGACACATAAGGGAAGAGGCCTCGTGATGACTTACCTTGATTGCGCTCAAGGATTTCAATGGCGGTAGGCGAGAGGTACACCTTTACAACGCGTGGCTGCTCTTCTTTGGTTTTGCTAGGGATGTACTGGATTGCGGTTCCGTTTTCGGTCTTTACGATGTTGTCAGCGGTGAATGACATCAGGTCGCTGATTCGGCAGCCGATGTAGCACTGAAATACGAAAATATCTCGCGCAAGTTCTACTTCTTTTTTCTTGGATTTTAGATTTGTCTTGAAAAGAATATCCCTTTCCTCGGTGGTGAGATAGTAAGGGGTGCCGTATTTCTGGGAGCCTACAGTGTATTTGCGGAACGGGTTGTTCTGGGTGTAGCCCATATCGATGCACCAGAGCCAGTAGGCGCGGACTGCGCTCATATAAGTGATGATGGCGTTGTCGGAGCGCTGTTTAGGTGCCTTCTCGTGGCTTGAGTTGTCCCAGACATATTTGTATTTTTTGTTAGGAACGAGAATGGTGCGGTACTTCTCTTTCTTTTGTACAAAGAAGCTGTGCTCGTCCTTGAAGAATTTGGCGAGAGATACGAGGGTGTCTCCTGTGGCTTCATCAAGGTTGATTGGCTTGCCGGTGTAAAGTTCGTAGCGGTGTACAATGTCAAAGATAATCTTGTAACTCTGGTGACGCTGATGGGAGATCTTTTTGAATTTGAGGAAGTCCTCGGTCTTGTCTCCGAAGTAGTGTTTGTCCGGTTCTGGTGCTTTGAATCTCTCGGGGAAGAGGAGTCTGTCCACGGTTTCTTGGGCCCAGCCTTCTGCGAAGTCATCGATGGCTTTCTTGTCGCCTTGTTCAATGAGTTGGGTGACAATTCTGTCCACGGCTAGCTTTGCTTCGCGAGCTTCTTGCACCTCAGTAGTGATGATTCTGTTCTTGATTACGATTTCTCCGTCCACGAAGAACTTCGGATTCAAGTAAACGTGCGAGTGTGCGCGCTGACCTACAGCACGCGTGTTGCGGTACCTCAGAAGGACTTCGGCCTTGCCTGTGTCCTTCTGAAGACGGGTTGAAAGGGATAAGTAAACTTTAGCCATAATATCAATTGTTAACGCTAACAAAGTTACAAAAAACGGTGGACAATATCAACTGAAATTGTCCACCTATTTGATTTGTAGTGAAATTTGCTGAAATATTGCTTTTGGCTTAATTTGGTGTTAAGTGTCTATGAATTAGTAACTTATAAGGATATTTGAAAAGTCTTGTTTTCAGGAATTTCCATATAATTTCACATCTTATTTCCCGATGCAAAAATTCCGAAATATGTTGCCGAGGGTTTCGTCGGTGCTGATTTCGCCGACGATTTCGCCGAGGTGGTAGAGGGCTTCGCGGAGGTCCTGGGCTATCAGGTCCGGAGGGAGGGTGACGATATGGAGGCCGGCGCGGACACGCTCAAGAGCGGATGCGGCGCGGACCAGGGCTTCGTAGTGGCGGACGTTGGTCACGAGGGTCTCGTCGGTGCTGCCGGTGATTTCGGAACCTATTTCGCCGAGTGTTTTTGTCAATGTTGATAACCCTTTTCCGGTCTTCGCGGAGATTGGAATGACTTTGCAGTTATCGTATTTATTTTCAATGAGTGAAACAATGTTGTTATTGTGGTTAACATTTTTGTTACCACCAATCTTCGCCGTATTCTCACCCAAATCATTGCCTGAGCCATAGCCAGTACCGTTATCATCCCTGTAGAAATCACCTGCAACATCGCATTTGTTCACCAGAATAACCACTTTCCTTTCCTGCCCGTCACCATGACCATGTTGGGAGGCCATGCCAGTTTCAGCCGGAGGTGTTCCGCCCGTTTCAGCCCGAGGTGTTCCGCCAGTTTCAGACCGAGAAGTTCCGTCAGTTCCAGCTAGAGGTGCTCCACCCGTTTCAGCCAGAGAAGCCCCGCCAATTTCAGCCAGAGATGCCCCGCCCGTTTCAGCCAAAGAAGCTCCGTCAGTTCCAGCTAGAGGTGCCCCGCCAGTTTCAGCCCCGTCGATCGCTAAGCTGTCATTTTTCACACCGTCCATTTCATTGACCTTGGACAGAATGAAATCAGCATCCTCAAGCACAGCCGCCTCGCCTCGCGACAAATCCGTCATCCCCAGCACGACAGCGGCCTCGCCAAGTTTCTTGAAAGTCCGGTCAATGCCGATTTTCTCTATCGTTTCGTCAGTTTCCCTGATTCCGGCAGTGTCAATGAATCTGAACAGGATGCCGTCGATATTCAGCGTTTCCTCGATAGTGTCACGAGTCGTGCCGGCAATATCCGAAACGATCGCGCGCTCCTCCCCGAGCAGGGCATTGAGAAGCGTACTTTTACCCGTATTCGTAGCCCCGACAATCGCCACAGGGACACCGTTCTTGATAGCGTTGCCACGGCTGAATGATGCGGTCAGACGCCTGATATGTGTCAATGAATCGTCCACCAATTGCCCCAGTTCCTTGCGGCTTGCGAACTCCACATCTTCTTCGCTGAAGTCCAGTTCGAGCTCCAGTAGGGAAGTCATTGTCAGAAGCTTTTCCCTCAGCACTTTCAACTCTGACGAAAAACCGCCCTTCAGCTGATTCATTGCAACTCTATGAGAAGCAGCACTTTGCGAAGCAATTACATCTGCGACAGCTTCTGCCTGGGCGAGGTCCATCTTGCCATTGACAAAAGCACGGCGCGTGAACTCACCTGGCGCCGCAATACGGGCCCCGGCATTGACCAGAAGCTCTAGAATTTTATTGACAATGAATCGCGAAGCATGGCAGGAAATCTCCACTGAATTCTCGCCCGTGTACGAATGCGGAGCACGAAAAACACTGACTATCACATTGTCCAAAACACTTCCGTCCGCCTCGAAAACCGTCCCGTAGCGCAGCCTGTAGCCTTCGGTCTCGGCAATAGGAACACCCTTAGTGTCAATGACTTTGTCGGCTATCGCCAATGACTCTTTTCCGCTGACTCTTATTATCGATATCGCACCTGTGCCCGGAATCGTAGCCGGCGCGCAAATGGTCCCGCCGGTAAACTGATAATTCGTCATAACTCTCTATCCCAGAATCTGTTCCGCGTGGTTCTTCGTATTGACCTTGTCAATGATTTCCTCAAGTATGCCATTCTCATTGAAAATGAATGTCTTACGCAGAATCCCCTCGTAAGTCTTTCCATAGAGCTTCTTCTCGCCCCATGCGCCGAAAGCCTTGATGATCAATGCGTCAGTATCGGCGAGCAGAGGAAATGGCAATGCATATTTGTCGCTGAAATTCTTCTGGGCCTTCACGCTGTCCTTACTTATGCCTATGACATTGTAGCCCAATGCCAAGAACCATTCATAATTGTCTCTCAGACTGCAAGCCTCAGCAGTGCAGCCCGGCGTGTTGGCCTTCGGGTAGAAGTACACCACCGTCTTTTTTCCAATAAGGTCAGCAGACTTGACAATGTTGCCATTCTGGTCAGCCGCTGAAAAATCAGGCATTCGATTACCAATCTCAAGCATAGCAAATTCTCCTTTTGTTTTAAACAAAGATACGCAAAACTCTTAAATATATGGCTTGCCTTCCCATCTCTTTTTGCAGATGTTCGGACAAATCACTAAATTGCCGGAAAATGTGCCACGAAATTTGAAAATTGAACCCGGAACTTTATGAAAAAGATTTTAACTGTCATTACGCTGCTTGCTGCCTGCGTTTCACACCTTGATGCACAGACATATATGGTCAATGCACTTGTCCCTACGGAGTCCAAGAAATGTTCCATATATAAAACCGGTGGCAGTGCCATGAGAATCTGCTGCTATGACATCACGGGCGGTTTCGTGATCGGTGCACCTTCCGGCGGGCTGATTTCTGACAATGTCCCTGGTAAGGCGGTGTTCGCTCTCAAAGGCGCATACAGCAAGCTGACATTTGTGATGGGCCCGTATTCGAACGGCAATCCCGACAAAGGCAATTCCATCGTGACAGTCTCTGCGGACGGGAAACGGCTGCAGGACGAGGTCGTTTTCGCATACGACGCCCCACGCTTCCTGACATTCGATGTCGCCGGGGTCAATGAAATAGTATTCACGATTCCACGGGGCGATACGCAAATCGCATTCGGAAACGTGAAACTCTGGAAGGCAGGAGCAGCAGTTTCAAACCCGAACACACTCCTTTCCCGAGTGCCGGGCGGAACAGTCGATCTTATGCAGACCAACCAGTTATATAGATATAGGGAATCCGGGTTCGTAAAGCCTGTACTCGGTGACAAGGCCAAAGGAGCCGGTCAGGAAAAAGGCATCAGCATAAACCGGAAGGAATACAATTCCGGTCTTAGCTTCTCCGTATCACAGGCACTTGCCGGAACAGAACAGGGATTTGCATATTTCTGGCTGGACAAACGTTATGACAAGGTTTCATTCGTCGTCGGACCGAGAGACAACCAGAGCTCCAATTCGAGTGCCTGGCTTGTCGTGAAAGCGGACAAGAAGACCGTTTATGAAGGAATGGTGACACAGAAAGACCTTGCTAAACAGATAGTTGTCGATGTGAAAGGCGCTGCTCGGCTCGGGCTTATATGCGAATACAGAAACAGCGACTTCCTGGGCGGCATCACATACGGAGTAGTGGATATCAAGGCCTATCCGGAGGGTGCGAGCGTTCCGGCAGCAGGCATTGTCAATCCTAACCGGGACAGAATCGCCAAGCTTCCTGACGTATGCCCTCTGATGTCCTCCATCAAGCCGTATTCCGTACGAGGAATTAGTTCAGCGGACAAGACATTGTTCACAGGTGAATCCAGACACTACACATTCTCGATGGGCGGAGAAAAGTATTGGGAAGGACTGCTGCTGACCACCGGAAACAAGCTCTTGGGCGACAGAGTGGCTTCTTATGCGGAATTCGACCTTGCTGGCGAATATGACTGGATCAGTTTCGATGCAGGCTGCCTTAGCATGAATCACGTGCTGGATGATGACAATCTCCGCGTATATGCTGATGACAAGCTGATTTTCGACCATACCATATATTGCACATGGCCGAACCAGCACTACGAACTGCCTGTAAACAAATGCCGCACGCTAAGGTTTGAGAAATTGGGCAACGGCAAGAACAAGCAGACCATCATCGGTGTCGGCGATATCATCCTCTATCGTGGCCGGCCTGTGCCGAATACGTTATTTGAACACGATGTGCCTGATTGTCCTCACGATGCCGATCTGATAGACGTCTGCGGGAAACCGTATTTCCACTATGTCGGAAGATATGTCAGCGACCTGACCAATTTTAACATGGCTGACTGCTTCCACGACGGCAGCACCATCACCAAATACTTCCAGATGAAGGACGGCAGACAGATCAACAAAGGATTCATGCTGGAGACCAATATCCCTCTCGGTCTGGAGAATGTGACCGTTATGGATGCGGTATTCATGGCATTGACAGGAGTAGGCTCGACGATAAGCAGCTCAAACGTCTCCGCAGCCACCGGCATCAGCGCAGGGGTGTCAGGAACACCTACAGCCAGCATCTTCCTCCTGCTTGAGGACAAGAACAGCAAGCAGGCATCCGCGGCGGCATTCAATCCTTACGGACAGTACGAGAGCTGCACATTTACGGTCGCCAACAGAGTGGAATATGTGGATGCGTTCGATGATGTGTTCCAGAACAAAAGTCCTGAGGCTTTGCTCAATCCTGTGAAACTCAATGTGTTTGCTGACCAGGTTCTCGTAGGGGAGTACTGGCTGGACAACAAGATGCAGCCGCTCACCGTCACAGTTCCGATTTTCAAATGCCACCAGCTGATGTTCTGGCTGGAGTGCGGCGACAAGCGTTCAGGTCAATATGTGTTCTATGACCTCAAACTCAGCAAGACTCCATGCGATATTCCGATTCCTAAAGAATATACTTCATCACAGGCTGCCAAAAAGTCGGAAGCGCAGTCCGCGAAACAGACTGTAGCACAGGAGCCGGCGCCTGAAAGAGTCACAGTAGTCCAGGAGCGCAAACCCGCCAAAAAGGACAAGAAAGACAAGAAGGCCAAGCCGCGGATCGATTGGGAGGTAAGGGCTTATCAATCCAGCAGTTCTGCTGTCAATGAATTCTTGAGGGATGTCAATGCCATGTGGGAAAAGACCGCACAATACATGAAAGGAAACTATGACTTCCCGTCCGCTTCCCAGACATGGGTTCAGAGCAAGGACGGCACAGTATATAAATGTCTGTCATTCATCGGCTCCAACGGCAACCGCCTGTCCATATCCTCCATGATTAAGACCCTTCAGGACCGGATAGCCCAGGGCAAGGACATCCAGCTGTCCATATCATTGGCAAAAATGGGCGTGGCATCGGCGAGTCTCGGTGTGACCTCGGTTACCAGCATCGAGGACATGGTCTATTTCGGCAAAAAGGTCAAGGAAGGATCCAAGGCGTTGGCCCAATGCAACGATGACATTTCAGACTGCGTGGCACTTGCACAGGCTCAGATAGATGCGTTCAATGCGTACCGCTCATCATCCGTGGGCGCAGACGGAAAGACCAGTTCCGACACGGTCTTGATTCTGCGGCCGGAGCCTGGCGACACCGTCCCCGGCAATCTGCAGCAGTTGGAGTATTACAATTTCTGATAAATGACAGAGTCTGACAATAGTTTTGTGACGGTCAATGTGGATGAAGCCGCGTTCAGAAAGGTTTTTGACCGGTATTATCCACGGATGCTTGCATTTCTGCGTTCATTTCTGCAGTCGGACGACGATGCAGAGGATGTGGCGCAGAATGTATTCGTGAAACTGTGGATGAAACGAGAAGTGCTGCTTGACCGGGAGTATCTGGACATCTATCTTTTCAGGATGACGGTGAATTCCGCCATCAACTTCTCGAAAGTCCGGAAACGGCACGTGGGCCTGGAGGACATTGACCTTCTTGACGAACTGGATCCGGGACAGGAATTCGATTCACGCAAACGGCTCGACACCATATTCAAAGCCGTATCCGAAATGCCGGAAAAACGACGTGAGGTGTTCATCCTCAGCAGATTGCACGGGATGAGCCATAAAGAAATCGCAGAGAAACTGAATGTTTCAGCCAAAACGGTCGAGAATCACATAAATTTTGCTCTCCGAGAACTGCGCAAGATAAAATATATCATAGTGTTCTTCATATCTATGGTGTTTTCATAAAAATATCAAAAAACTTTTAGGGGATACGCACGGTTAGCATTGTATTATATGCAAAGCAAAGTCAAAAACCGATTATGACAAACAAAGATTTATACGGCAAATGGACCTCTCAGGAACCGGTCGGGCTGACGGAAGAGCAGCTCGACAGCGCGTATTCTTCCGTAAAAGGCAGGATACGCAGGGCTGAGTCCGCTTCATTGGCCATCAAATTGTCAGAAGAATTGCGTGTCCGCCGCCAGAAAAGGATCATCAGGATACTGTCTGCCGCCGTCGCTGCCGCATGCTTGATTCTGCCAGTCGTCATTGTCAATGTCTCAAGACATTCCTACGAGAAAGGCCTTTCGGCTCAGGTCAATGACGAGACACCGCAGATGCTCGAGTATTCGGCCAATGCCGGGGAAATGCGTCATGTGCTTCTTCCTGACTCTACATCTGTCACGCTCAATGCCGGTACCGTGCTGATTTGCCCTGCGGAATTCATTGGCGGGAAAAGGGGAGTCTATCTCAATGGTGAAGCCACTTTCGATGTGACGAGGAACGAGAAAAAGCCGTTTGTCGTCAGCACTTCCGTTATGGACATTACAGTTCTCGGAACGAAATTCAACGTGTCTTCCTACAGCGACGACGAAAACGTGACCGCCACATTGTGCCGGGGAAGCATTTCCGCATTGACGAAAAATGCGGAGGAACCTGTCGTTCTTACCCCGGGGCAGCGGTTTGTCGTCGAAAGAAGCAGCGGCAACAGTTTCGTGGAGAATGTCAATGCAGATGAAGACGTGGCCTGGGAGAGCGGCCAGCTCTGCTTCCGTTCGAAATCCATACACGAAATCGTGAAAATCATCGAACGCAGATATGCCGTGAGGATTTATGTCACGACAGGAAAATACGACAACGACCTTATCACAGCCAAATTTATCCAAGGATCTACTTTGGACGATCTGATGTTCGCATTGTGCAAACTCATTCCGGGAATGTCCTATCGGAAAGTCAATGCCAATATCTATATCAGATAATCCGGACAAATTATAATCACATAATCAATAATTTTTATGAAACAATTGATTGCAATGCTCGCTTGCATTCTCTTGTCTTCATCTGTTTCGTCAGGGATTTTTGCCCAGACCCAGAATGTCAGATTCAGTCGGGAACGGATGAAGATATCAGAAGTGTTTTCTGCCATCGAGCAGCAGACGGGCCTGACAGTGGCCTACAATGAAAGCGCTCTGGACCTTTCCGGAGTCGTGTCAGTACCATCGGAGACCAATGTCTCTGACCTTTTGGCCTCAGTATTGAAAAATACTGGCAACTCTTTTTACTTCCATGGCAAGATGATTCTTGTGTACAAGGAAAAGCAGGTGAAAACTTCCACTTATTCCGGAATCGTCGTGGACAAAGCCGGTCCTGTGGCCGGTGCTGCTGTGATGGTGGAAGGAACTGATCAAGTGACAGTTACGGGTGTGGATGGAAAGTTCGCCATAAATGCACCTCAGGGCTCAGTGCTCAAGGTTTCCATGCTCGGCTATAAGGAATTCACTGTTACCGCAGGCCCTCAGACCGACAACCTCAGATTTCTTGTCGAGGAAGACAACAGACTTCTCGATGAGTCAGTCGTGGTAGGTTATGCGTCAATGAAAAAGCGCGACCTCGTAGGTGCAGTGGACCAGGTGAAAAGTGATGTCATCGAGAACAGGTCCAACGGAAACCTTGCCAGGTCACTTCAGGGTGAGATTGCCGGTCTTAACATATCGTTTACTGACAGCAAACCGTCCCGTTCCGCTTCTTTCAATGTCAGGGGAACGACATCCGTAGGCGCTGGAGGTTCTTCACTTGTGCTTATCGACGGCGTGGAGGGAAGTCTGAATTCCATTAACCCACAGGATGTGGAAAGTGTCAGTGTGCTCAAGGATGCTTCATCTACTGCAGTCTATGGTGCAAGAGGAGCGTTCGGAGTAATTCTTGTGACTACCAAGAATCCTCAGAAAGGCCGCCCAGTCATCAACTACAATGGTTCAGTTACCGTAAACAGGAGAACAGTGGTTCCTGACGTCATCACTGACGGTCAGGATTGGCTCGACTGGTGGAAAGACTGCTACAATGGATATTACAACGGCTCCAAGTCATTGCTCAGTCACATTGACAGTACTGTCCCTTATAGCGAGGCCATCTACAGCGAACTCGTTCGCAGGAAGAACGATCCGTCTCTCTCCAAGACGACAACCCTGGAAGGAAGCAGCATGTTCGGCTGGGCATATATGGAGTCAACTGACTGGTATGACCTGTTTTACAAGGATTACAACTGGTCCACTGAACATAATCTGTCAGTTTCCGGAGGAGGCGATATGGCAGACTACTATATCTCAGGCCGTTTCTATGACATGGACGGTATCTATAAAGTAGGAAACGAGGATTACAAGAAATATGACCTGCGCGCAAAAGGAACGCTGAAAGTGCGCCCGTGGCTGCATATCACCAACAATATCTCTATGTCGGTCGTGAATCATTATGAACCGAAACATTCGAGAAACAATTTCAATGTGCAGAGAGCCATCAATCACGCTGCCATGCCGCTCTCACCTGTAAAGAATCCGGACGGCTCGTGGACTACGGCAGCAGCTATCTCCGGCTATGCCGCTTTCTCTGAAGGATCTTCTTGGCGCACAAATGATTACATGTATCTTCGTGAAAAGATTTCTGCGGATGTCATCATGATCAAAGATGTGCTCAAGGCCTCTGTGGATTATTCCTACAACTACACAAGCCGCAAGAGAGTCGATGTTCAGAAGCCGGTTAAATATTCCAAGAAGCCGGGTGAGGTGCTGCTTGAATCGGCCTCGGCTGGCTCTTCTCGTCAGCAAGTGACCTATTTTACGAGATATCAGGCTGCCAATGCCTATCTGACTTTCAGCCCTAATCTCGGCAAGAACAACAGCCTTACATTGCTTGCAGGATGGAATATTGAAGAGCAGAAATATGAAACGCTCAACGTCTCAAGGTCCGGTATCATAACACCGTCCAAACCGTCATTCTCATTGATGAACGGCACGACCACGGATCCTGTTGCAGGCGGAAATGCCTGGTCTTATGTCGGAGCATTCTACAGACTGAATTACAGTTACAAAGGACGCTATCTTGCCGAATTGAGCGGACGTTATGACGGCTCGTCAAAATTCCCGTCAAACTCCAAATGGGGAATGTTCCCGTCCGGTTCCCTCGCGTGGCGCATATCAGATGAGCCGTGGATGAAATGGGCAGAATCATTGGACAATGCCAAGGTCCGCATCTCTGCCGGCTCTATGGGCAACGGAAACGTGGCTCCATATTCATACACATCCGATATGAGCATCGGCACTGCAAGTGACATTGTCCTGGGCGGAAGTCTGCCGTCATACACTACTGTCGGCAGCATTGTTCCTGTATCATTGACTTGGGAAAAGGCAACTACCTATGATGTCGGCCTGGATTTGGATTTCTTCCGTAACAGACTGTCATTCAGCGGTGATATATACAGAAGGTACACTTCCAACATGTACACCGTCAGCGAATCTCTTCCTTCTGTCTTCGGTACTGCTCCTCCAAAGGGAAACAATGCAGAGATGAAAACTGACGGATTCGAACTGACATTGTCCTGGAGAGACGAATTCAAGCTCTTCGGCAAACCGTTCAGCTACAGCGTGAAAGGTATGCTCTGGGACAGCAAGTCCGTGATTACCAAATATGCCAATGATACCGGCTCTCTCGGTACTCTTAAAGGCTATATCCAGAACGGAGGCTCTCCTTCCTCATATTATGTGGGAATGACACTGGGCGAAATCTGGGGCTATACGGTGGACGGACTGTTCCGTGACCAGAATGACATCGACAACTCCCCGATCCATAATTTCCAGCAGGCTTCGGACAAAGTCACCAGGCCAGGACAGGTTAAAGTCAAGGACCTCGACGGCGATGGCGTCATCAGCCCGGGCAACTTCAAGGTGCACGACCATGGTGACCTCCGGATTATCGGAAACAGGTCTCCGAGATACAATTACGGTATCAATCTCGCAGCGAACTGGAATGGTATAGGCGTGTCAGTCTTCCTTCAGGGAGTCATCCACAAGGATTGGTATCCTGGTTCCGATTCCGGATATTTCTGGGGAAAATACGGCCGTCCGTTCTTCTCGTTCATCCCTTCCATCCACACGGACAGCAAGACTGTGTATAGCGAAGAGGCAAACAACTGGGACACAGCATATTGGCCGAGAAAGACCACCTATCAGTCCAATGCATCGTACAGCTGGACCAAGGTCCTGGAAATCCCTAACACGAGATATATTCAGAATGCCGGATATCTCCGCGTAAAGAACGTGCAGCTGGACTATACTTTCAATGAGAAACTCTGCAAGAAGATGAGACTTGCAGGCCTGAAAGTTTATCTTACCGGAGAGAACCTGTTCACATTCACCCCGTTGCACAAGTATGCGCCGAATTATGACCCTGAGGGATTGTCCTACGACTCAGATTTCTCTGCGGCAGCTGACGGCTATACCTATCCGGTACTCAAGAGTTTTACATTAGGACTTAACATAACCTTCTAAGAGATTATGAAAAAGATATTGATACCTTTGGCGGTTGCGGCAGCATTGACCCTGCCTTCCTGCGAATCATTTCTCACGCAGGAGAACCCCAACAAGATAGAGAGCGGATTCTATTTCAAGGACGAATCCTCTCTGGAAATATACACCAACGGCTTCATCAGAAGTTTTGCCACATCCATCAAGAGCTTCATTGACGGGGACAAGAACGCTGATACCCACTCCTGGGATGGCCAGGCCGCATATTTTATGGACAACTATACGGCAGAGGACGCTTCTAACTGGTCCACGTCGAACTGGGCGCAGCTCCGCTCCATCAACTATTACCTCGACAATATGCGCAAGGCTTCTGCCTCTGACGCTGTGCTCGACCATTATGAGGGAGTCGGACGTTTCTTCAGGGCAATGTTCTATTTCTCCAAGATGAAGACTTTCGGTGCAGTGCCGTGGTATGACACTACCATTGACCCGACGGACAAGGATGCATTGTACAAAGGACGCGACAGCCGAGAATTCATCGCCTCCAAGATACTTGAGGACCTGAACTATGCCTGCGAACATTGTTCTGACGACTCCAAATACAGAATCCGCGCCTCGTACATCCACAAATACGTCGCTCTCGCACTGAAATCCAGATTCTGCCTGTATGAAGGGACAATGCGGAAATATCATTCCAACGATCCTTCCACCGGCAAGCCTTGGACAAAGGATGAAAGTTCAATGTACCTGGAACAATGTATCAAGGCGTCTGAAGAAATTATGAATTCCGGCATCTATTCGCTTACTGACGATGCCGCTTCGCGCAAGACCCAGTACAGGGATATGTTTACCAATGCAGATGCCTGCGGAGTTTATGCCAATGAATTCATATGGGCCCGTGACTACGACTTGGATTTGCAGGTCACCTATGCCATAAATGACTATATGGTAAATCCTCAGCACGCGAACTATGCTTTTACCAGGCAGTTCATCAATACTTATCTGATGACTGACGGTACGCCGTTCACGACCAAATATGCTGATTATAACAGTGTTGACTTCATTAACGAGTGCAAGGACAGGGATTACCGTCTCGCACAGACCATCAGGACACCGGGCTTTACAAGAGACGGCGGCAAGACTTCATGGGCTCCTGACGTGAAATTCTCCAAGACTGGTTATCAGCCGGTAAAATGGCTTACGGATGATTCTTCGAAGGACAACAATACTGCTGCCATCGCTACGGATGTACCGTTGATGCGTTATGCTGAAGTCCTCCTGAACTATGCCGAGGCCAAGGCGGAGTTGGGCCAGATGACGGAAGATGTCTGGAACAAGACCATTAAACCGCTCAGGGAACGCTCCGGTGTCAAAAGCATTTATCCGACAGCGGCAGACCCTTATATGGCTGAATATTTCCAGAATAAGGTGTCGGATCCGTTCATCCTGGAAGTGAGAAGGGAAAGAGGTATCGAACTGACTATGGAAAATGTCCGTTTCTATGACATTGTCAGATGGCATCAGGGAGAACTATTCGCCCGTCCGTGGATGGGACTATGGATTTCAGCCGTTGATACGCCGCTTGACCTGAATGGCGACGGTACACCGGAAACACTCGTGACGGCAGATGTCAAGAAGACCTCTACATTGAATATTCTGATGATAGACGCGGCATCTGAGGCCGGGCACAAACTGTCTGAGGGAACTCATGGAAATATCCTTCCTGCGACAGCACTTCAGCGCAATTGGCACGACTACAAATATGTGAAGCCGATTCCTAAGACGGCAATCCAGGAGAATCCGGCATTGAGCCAGAACCCTGGTTGGGATAAAGTGGATAAGAAAAACTAAAGAGATATGAATAGAACAATATATGGAATGTTGTCAGTGGCGGCAGCGCTCTTGACAATGAGCTGTTCCAGCGAGTCTTCTCTTTTCCAGAGAGAGAACGATGTCGTCACTTGTGACTGCTCGGAACAGATTATCAGCCAGTCGATCAAATGTGACGGCAAATGGACTTCAGACTGCTCTGGAACTGAATGGGTGAAGATTTCTCCGGAAAGCGGCGAAGGTGACGGAAAGTATTACAGTACCTATGATCTGCACATCGGCTACAATGCCGGTGCAGCCAGGGAAGCCACAGTTTATCTGATCTATGACGGCAAGAAATATCCTGTGACAGTAAAACAGGGCGAGTGCGACTTCGCTTTCGAGAGTCCTACCGTCTCGGGTGCGCTGTTTGACGGAAAAGCATCTGAGGCAGTACTTCATTTGCCTTATGTAAAGGCCAATGGGACAGAATCTTACGAAATTTCATGTAATGTCGTTTCTGACAATGTGAAGGGCTTGTTCGTGGAAACCAAGACCTACAGTTCATTCAACAAAGGAGCCGGAGTGCTGGATATACCGGTTATGGGAACCCCTGATGCTGAAGGAAATGTGAAGTTCGTGGTTTTCGCAAACGGAAAGTCCGTAGGGGAGTGTGAGTTGACGGTGTTCGATGCTGCCGGAGGTAAGCCTTCAGGACTCGATGTCGGCTGGAATTTCTATCTTTTGAATATTCCTGCAGCTGATTTGCGAGGCTCAGATTACGATTACAGCTGGACAGCCGATGCTGCACATTGGCCAGGACAGCCTGTTCCGTCCTCGGATCACAAAGTGTATCCGAATATCGGAAACAAGAAGGCATATCTCACTGCTGAGTGCAAGGCGCCTACAGATTTTACATTCAATCCTTCCGTTCAGATCAAAGGCTTGATGCTCAATGACTATTTTATGGCTGTAGTTCCTGTCATGAACATCACACCTGACGTCAAAGTTTCAGTGGAGGCTTCATTCGGTGCGGCCGGTTCTGCCGCTGGTGTATTCTCGTTGGAGTATTCAGAGAATGGTACTCAATGGAAAGCGGCTCCGGGTGCACGTGATACGACTATTTTCAAGGAAACTGGAAAATATCATTATTACGTATCCCGTGACAATACTTCAGCTACCCGTAAGACCTATGACAAAGCTACTGACCAGAGTTACAGGAAATATACCTTCCCTCTCGAAGGCATTGAGCCGATAAAGAGCGGCAATATGTATTTCAGGCTCAGAGTGTCAATGAATGTACGTGCGGCTGCCAGTGAAAAGACATACGCAATCGCCGCGAATAAGTGGTGCGATTTGAAAGGACTGGAAATCAATATGGTGAAAGGAGAATGATTATGAAAAAAATGACTTCAGTTATATTATTTGCGGCCGGTTTGGCTATGCTGTCCGGGTGTCTTGAAATAGAGACACCTGAAAACCGGACAGAGAAACCAGAGACGGAGCAGACAGCTGTCTATAAGATCGTTGCGCATAGGGGAGGCTCGGCTGAGTGCAAACTCCCCGACAGTTCTGTAGCTTCACTGAAATATGCCATCAGTCAGAACTGCTATGCTTCCGAGACGGATATTGTTCTTACCGGAGACAAGGATATCTTGATCTGTCATCCTGACGGAAACGGACAGGTGAATGGTCTCGATCCAGCTACACATACGGTAGATCAAATCAGAAAGGCTGGAAAATTGTCTAACGGCGAGCCTATACCGACATTGACAGATTTCCTCAAAATCGTGATGGACAAGGAGATGAACCCGAACGGCATGAAACTCTGGCTGGATGTGAAGCGCTTTGCGGATGCTGATCGTTCCATCAATGCCTGTCTGAGAGCTTCTGTGATCATTTCAGGAGCCAATGCCCAGAACTATTGCGAGTTCCTGATACCTTCCGGCGACGATATATTTATGGCGGTACGCGACAGGGTAATCAATGATTACAAAATCAATATAGCCTGGATGACATGTACGAATCCAGCAAAATATGCGGATCCGAAAGATTATGGCAAGGTATGGGCTCAGCTGGCTTACCGCAAGATTCTCGGTGACAATCCTGAGAGTTCATATCGTCCGTTGGATTATTTCAATGCAGGTCTTCCTCTTAGTATCTACGGAGCAGATGACGACAAGACCATAGCTGATGTAATACAGTATTATCCTAAGCTCAAGGCGATTTTTACGAACTATCCCGCGAAACTGATATCCAAACTTAGAGAGCAGAAATACATTGACTGATAATTTCAAAACGGCTTCTAAAAACATCCCCTGCACCGGTTGTGGCGCAGGGGATGTTTTTTTATCAGTTGCCGGCGAATGTCACTGTCGCAACGGAGCTTATAGTAATTGTTTTTGTGTCAGAGTCAGTTATATATACGAGTAGTGCTAATTCTTTGCCAATTTTCTTATAGTGCTGGCCAGATATTGTCATCGTCAGAGTAGGAGACGATGTGCCGCTTATGATCCATTTGCCTTTTTCATCACTCTCGTCTACATCTTCTAATCCGAAGTACGAGACACCTTGTGTTCCGTTTTCCGGAATTGTAACTATCTGTGCTACGCACCAGGTATATATCGCATTTTCCAAAACAGGATCCAGTTCTACTGACAAACTGAATGGAACACCATCTTTCGCGGAAACATTCTTTGGCTGAGTCTTGATTTTCGGGGCCTTTTCACAATAGTACATTCCCTGGACGCGGCTACTTTCGTTGCCCGGAGTCATTAGCCAACTGAAACTTTTAGCGGTTATATTACTGTTGAAAATTTTTAAGACGCGATTCTCGCCAGGATTGTTCCAGTATAAGAACTGGTTGGCATTCATATCGACTGCATCAGTGATGTCAATGCTCTTGAGCTTATTGCCATTGAGCTGCAATACTTTAAGTTTGCTGCATCCTTTCAGATTGATTTCTGTGAGTTCATTGTCCGAGAGATACAAATAGGTGAGATTCGGGAAAATGCTGGCGTCAAATTTCTTCAATTTGTTTTTTCCCAACGAGATGGACTCCATGTTGTCATGCTTTCCAAAAGTTATGTTTGCTATCTGGTTGCTTTCCAAATCAAGCTTTTTCAAGCTGACGCAGTTGCTCAAGTCAATTTGCTTCAGTTGACATTTTTTTGCTACGAGCTCTTGAAGTTTCGTGAGCTTGCTGACGTCCAATGTCTTCAGGTTCTTGCAGTCCGTAAGGTACAAGTATTCAAGATTTGTCAGGAATTCCAGTCCTTTACATGACTCAAGATTCTCTTTGTAGGTGTCAGGCACCGAAAATGCTGTTATCTTCGTTACTTCCGCATACATGATCTTGTGCGAATCCTCAATCAAATCCTCATACTCCAATGCAGCTGCGAAAACTTTGTCGAAATGCCCGGTAATGTCTTGATTCACTGTTATATCGCAGCTTCCTGTCACAAATCCGTCTGGAATAGAGGCTGAAATTGTCGTGGTTCCGTATTTCTTGGCCGTTACCACGCCGTTTTCATCTACGCTTGCAACTTCTTCATTGTCAGAATGCCACACTAGAGTGGACAGGATTTTTTCCTTCTTGGTAGCATTTTCAGGAAGCGCAGTGACGCTCAGCTGTTTAGTCTCTCCTGCATTGATCACAAAAGAAGTAGGCTCGATGGTGATGCTTATTATAGCTACCTCCTCTGCTTTTTCTTTTTTGCAGTTTACCAGCAGGGGGATTGTCAATGCTATGATAAGCATGGTGGATAAAACTCGTTTCATAGTGTCCTTGTTTTAAATTGTTATTTGATATTTATTTGGTCTAAGTTTAGATTTTGCCAAAGATACACACGAAGTGGCGCGAAACAAATACGTAATTCTACGTATTTTCGCCATTCAACAGCCGTTTTATGATGCGTACGTATATGTGAAATTTCGGCGTATTTTTACAAGTGCAGAGTAAAAAACTGGATTTAATGCAAGAATATTGTAATTGAAATGTATATTAGTAGAAGAATAACAAGTATATTATGAATACTACTTTAATTATTGCTGTCGTTGCAGTGCTTGTGGTGGCTGTTGTCGTAATCGTCTTGAATAAGGCCAATGCCGTGGTCAAGGGCGAACTGTCGAAGAAGGAAAACGAAATCCGGGAACTGACCGGAAAACTTGCGGAGCGTGACGCAGACCTTATACGTAAGGAGTCGGAAGTGCGTACTGCTGAGGCTCTTAGAGAGAGTGAGAGAAAGCAGCACGAGCTGGCTTTGCTGGAGGTGAAAAGTAGTCACGAGAAGTCATTGGCCGAACTGAAGGCCGGGCAGGAAAAGGCTATAGAGGCAGCCAAAACTGCATTGGCCCTCGAAAATGAAAAGATTCTCAAGGCCAGGGAAGAGGCTCTCAAGAAAGAGGCGGCCGAGACTATGAAGAATATTACCGGAGGACTGGACCAGACTATAAAAGGAATGACCGAGGCGTTTGAAGCACAGAGGAAGACGCATACGGAGGAGAGTTCCGCCATCAAGACCCAGTTCAATGAGACTGTAAAGCATCTTAAGGAGCAGACTGAGGCGATCGGCAACCAGGCCGAGGACCTGGCCAAGGCGCTTAAGGGTCAGAACAAACTCCAGGGTAATTTCGGAGAGACAATTCTCGAGAATATTCTCAAGGAACAGGGCTTCCGTGAGGGAACTGATTATGAATCAGAGATTTGGCTGCGAGACAAGAACGGTGGGCTTATCCGTAACGATGAGACAGGCAAGCGTATGCGTCCGGATTTCGTGCTGCATCTCCCGGATGAGACTGATATTCTTCTGGATTCGAAGATGTCTCTGCAGGCGCTTACTGACTATCACAAAGCCGAAACGGACGAGGCACGTGAGGAAGCTGCAGTCAGGAATCTCGAGTCAGTGAAGAATCATGTCAAGGAACTTATCAGCAAAGAGTATCAGAAGTATGTGGTCGGCCGAAAGACATTGGACTTCGTGATTATGTTCATTCCGAATTACGGGGCATGGCAGCTGGCAAGGATGAAGGAACCCGCCATCTTCAACTGGGCGTTGGAGCACAATGTGCTGATTACCACAGAGGAAACGCTTGTCCCGTTCCTGCGCCTTATACATGGGGCATGGCTGCAGAAAGCTCAGATGGATAATATCGAGGAAATCGTAAAGGCTGCTCAGGACATGGTAGAGCGGGTGGGCATTTTCTGCAGGTGCAATGCTGAGCTTGAAGGTAAACTTAAAGGCGTGCTCAAAGGATTCGAGGAGAATACCAAGCGTCTTGTGGACGGTAACCAGAGCATTGTGAAAGCGGCGGAACGTGCTGTCAGCCACGGCATCGCAGCCCCGACCGGCAAGAATGCATTGCCTCAGGTCAATCTCATTCCGCTCCCGGAATCCTCAATTCCTGAAGAATAGAGGAGCTGGAGAGTGTTCAGAAACAATAGTTGGTGCCGAGGAATATCCAGAACGGGTCGCCGATGCCTTTGTTGAAGTTGTGGGCAATCTCGGCGGAGGCGATGAAGTTCTGATTCCAGGCAAGTTTCAAACCGAATCCGGCGGTGCTGATAAACTGGCTGGCCATATTGCGGATATATTTCTGTGCGTTTTCCGGTTTGTGACCTGCTGCTACAGCCAATGCCTGGATTTCCGGCAGTGCGCTCATCTCGCGGACACGGTAAGGCTGGACGATCATTCCGCAGTCGAAGAACGGATTGGCGGCTATGTAGAAATTCTGTTTCAGAAGTCTGAAATCCACAAACTTGATACGGAGTTCGAAGTTGCCCCAGAGGTAGCCGTCGCCGATCAGACGGTTGGCATGCGTGCCTCGGATCGTGTTTGAACTGCCGAGCCCTTCTGACATCATCTGCTTGAGAACCAGAGCTGAAATGTTCTGCTGCATGTAGAAAGGCGTTTCTCCGGCCAGGCTGCCCTGATATGCCAGGTGGTAGGCAAAGACGGGATCTCCGACTTTGAATCCGAACGGAATGCTTACATAATGGCGGAAATGTGCGTTCAATTTCAGATAATTGAATCCGTCTCCGAATACGTCCGGGGAGCCATTGACATAAAATTCAGCCCATAAGCCCTTGTTCGGTGCTGTCTCGAAATCCCTGCTGTCATAAACCAGTCCGGCCTTGATTTCCAGTCTGCTGCCACCTTTTGCCTCGGACTCCTTGATTACGCCGAACTGCTTGTAGTGATGGTAGATCGTGGATGAAGCGTCGTAACCGTATTTCTTCTCGTTGATGTCTTTCATCCGGAAATTCCAGTAGCTCAGACCGCCTGCCCACTGAAGATGTTCTGTTATATTGCCCTGAAAATCAGCGAGAACGCGTATGATGTCACGGTCGGTGTAGTAGTAGGAGACTTTCTTGAGCGGATCTACGCCCATAGTTCCGAAAAATGCCGCATCTGCTGCCGGAATCGTTCCGTCAGAAATCTGTGACGCGTATGACTTGTTTGAGATCAATGAATTGAAAACCGGAGTTGCAGCGCCGTTGAATCCCCAGAAACTGTATAATGGGTCATCTATATAGGTGATACTCACCGATGACCTGACTTTGGGAATCAGAACTCTGCTGTCGTATGACAGGAACAGTCTGGTTCTGCCTTTCGTGAAATGAGATGCCTCGTAACTTATTTTATCCCTGTAGTTAGGGTATGTGGAACCGTCTCCATAATTATAGAGGTCGCCGAAAACGCCGTATTGGAAGCCCATGTCGGAAGAAAACGTGAGACATGGCAGGATGCCGAATCCCCATCCCGTTTTCTTCTCTGAAGGGCTTTTTCCTGCTTTCTGGCTTTTCTCTGTTCTATTGACGTTGCCGGCATAAATATCCGAAGGCGCGCTGCCCATAATAACTGCTGTCAATGCAATCAATATCGCTTTTCTCATCACTTTTTGTGTCGTAATCGGCTGCAAAGATAAATCAATTCTTATGAAATTTGAGTCCGGCATCGAATTATTGGCGGATTTTATGTAAGTTTGCAAAATATTATTGATAAAATCTATGGCTCTGCTTATAGCTTACCTGCTCGGAACACTCGGAATTTCGTTCCTTTGCTCACTTCTGGAATCGGTGTTGATGTCAACTCCGCTATCGTTCATAACAATGAAAAAGGAGCAAGGCTACAAACCGGCTGAGAAGTTTTTCAAATTCAAATCGGACCCGGACAGGCCATTGGCTGCAATCTTGTCATTGAACACGATAGCAAATACATTAGGCGCTGCGGCTGTGGGCCGCCAGGCGACGATTCTCTTCGGAAGCACCTGGTTCGGTATAATTTCCGCATTGACCACATTGCTCGTGCTGGTGTTTTCTGAGATTGTGCCGAAAACAATCGGAACGACATATTGGAAGAATCTGATGGGCTTCGTGACATCGGTCATTTCTTTTCTGATGGTGCTGATGTGGCCGCTTGTGATTATGGTTCAGCTGATTACCAAGATGTTGAGCAAGAATGATGACGAGGCGACAGTCAGCAGGGATGAAGTGACTGCCATGGCCAACATAGGTGCGGAGGAAGGAGTGATTGATTCTGACGAGAACAAGGTCATCCAGAATATCATGAAACTGGACAATGTCCAGGCCTGCGATGTGATGACTCCGAGAATCGTGGCGATGACCGCGCAGGAGAACATGACATTGAAGAACTTCTACAAGAACGAGACATATCTGCATTTCTCCAGGATCCCGGTTTATGCTGACTCACCGGAATACATTACCGGCTACATTCTCTTGAGCGATGCTCTCGAGGGACTTGCTGACGATGAGTTCGACAAGAGGCTGGTGGAGCTGAAACGTCCGATTTCATTCTTCAAAGAGGAGGATTCCTGCGGCCATATCTGGGAGGAACTGCTCAAGAAGCACGAACAGATGGCTCTCATCATTGACGAATACGGCTGTTTCCAGGGCATTATCACCCTCGAGGATATCATTGAGACCATCCTCGGTCTGGAAATCATAGATGAGAATGACCAGGCAACTGACATGCAGCAGTTTGCCCGCGAGCGCTGGGAGCGCCGCCAAAAAAGATTCCGCCCTATCGTCCTTCCGAAAGAAGAAGATAGCGATAATGCTTAGGGCGGGTTGCCGAAACCTTCGTCGAGATTGTCCATCTGTTCCGGAATACTATTCGGATTTGTCTTTTGTTTTTCCTGTACAGATCAATAAACTTGTTTCATCGAAATATCCGGGATGTGTGCGTTCAAATTCTTTCATGCATTCTATTCCTTTGCGGTACACCTCGGCATAGAAGGCTTTGCGTTTTTTCATGTCTGCAGTATGGCCTTTGGTTAACTCTGCCCATTCATGTTCGTCTACATTAATCACGTCGCTCACGTACTCCTGCTCGAATCCGTGTTCGAAGAGTGAAATGATTGTTTTTTTACGAATCTCATCTTCATCATAGCCGTAAATTCGTAATGCCTTCTGATAGGACTCACAAAAACCTTCAATGTGTCCTATAACGCAGCTGTTACATATGCTCGCGACAAAATCTTGCCTTTTGAATTTTTTTGCGGCTTCATAAAGCTGCATGTCAAGATCATCCATAATGCCTAATGTTTAGTAATCCTTAAAAATCAACTTGGTAATGCTTTATTAACCACGATTATTAAAATGTCATTTTAAGTATTTGCGTAAAAGTATAAAATATCATTTAAAATAACAATGCATCTATCTTCGTGTCTTTCAACGTCTGTTTCAATTTCATTCCGACAGATCGCCACGAAGGCATCTTCGGCAGAAATCAGATAATTGCTGCGATGACGTGGAAAACGTCAGTTGAAAGGTCGGACTTGGATTTTCTGGTATCAATTCATATATTTGTCTTTTATGAGCGATAGAGAATACATAAATTCTTTCTCGGATTTTCTTTTCTGGGATGTGGAAAAGGATTCCATAGATTTGGAGTCCAATGCGCCTTTTGTGGTAAGCCGTGTCTTGGAATTAGGAAGATTCAATGACTGGAGGCTTTTGGTCGGCAAATATGGAATTCCACGCATAGCTGAAATCGCCCAAAATTTGCGGACTTTAGACCCAAAAGCTCTTTCATTCATTTGTGCGCTGACTTCCATCCCTAAAGAATCATTCAGATGTTACACTGCGAAACCATCTACCCCAAACACAATTGATCATATAAGATGCAAATTTCATCTTTATGAATTTTGAAATTAATATATAATTGGTTAATTTTGAGAATATTAACTAATAATCAATTATATTATGCCAAAAGATCTGATGAAGTATGAATGCCTCAGATGCGGATGGATTTATGATCCGGCTGAGGGAGATCCCGATAGCGGGATAAAACCTGGTACACCTTTCAAAGATATCCCGAATTCGTGGAAATGCCCGGTATGCGGCGCATCTAAATCCGATTTCGCTCCATATCCGGAAGATTGATAACTTCAAGAAAGTCGATCGCCATGCGGTCGACTTTCTTTATTTCCGTCTTACAAAATGTTCAAATCTGTCTTACAAAATGTTCAAATCCATGCAGAATTAATAAAACCCTCATTATTGCATGAGGTCACTTTTGCGGCATTTGATTATCTTTGCGTGATGTTCGTCATTAACGCCATGCGGACATATTTAATGAAACAAAACATACATCAAACCATAACCGGATGATACACAAAGGATTTTTCAGGAACGCTCTTGGAGCATTGACAGTTACATTGACATTGGGAATCTTTGCGGAAACAACAGCCTCTGCGGATGAGGGGATGTGGCTGCCGTCGCTGATTTCTGAGCGGATAGGGGATATGCAGAGCAAGGGATTCCGGCTCTCTGCTGAAGACATTTACAGCGTGAACCAGGCATCGCTTAAGGATGCGGTCGTGCTTTTCGGACGCGGATGTACAGGTGAAGTCGTATCTGCGGAGGGGTTGCTCTTGACCAATCATCATTGCGGATACAGCCAGATTCAGAAGCACAGCAGCGTGGAACATGATTATCTGAGGGACGGATTCTGGGCATTGACCCGAAACGAGGAACTTCCGAACAAAGGACTGACAGTCAGTTTCTTGGAAAGAATGGAGGATGTTACTTCGCGTGTTTTGGAAGGGGTGACCCCTGCATTGACAGAAACCAAAAGGGATTCCATTGTCAAGGCCAATACTGTGCGGCTTGTTAAGGAGGCGACATCAGAGGGCAGGGGACTGCGCGCTACGGTCGAGTCGCTTTACTACGGGAACCAGTATTTCCTGTTCCTCTACCGCGAATACAGTGATGTACGTCTGGTAGGTGCGCCGCCATCTTCTATCGGAAAGTTCGGCGGGGATACTGACAACTGGATGTGGCCGCGCCATACGGGCGATTTCTCCATTTTCCGCATCTATGCCGACAAGGACAATAATCCGGCTGAGTATTCTGAAGACAATGTCCCGTACACACCTAAGAAGTTTTTCAAGATTTCGCTCGGAGGTGTTCAGGAAGGCGATTTTACTTTCGTGTACGGCTTCCCGGGAAGGACTCGGGAATATATCATGTCTGAAGGAGTGAGATATGTGTCGGAGGTGTCTGACCCTGCAAAAATTGCATTGAGGACAATGCGGCTCGACATTCAGAGAAAGTATATGTCCCAGAGCCAGAAGGTCAGAATCCAGTACTCTTCGAAGAACGCCGGCGTGGCCAATGCTTGGAAAAAATGGCAGGGCGAGATGAAGGGAATCAACCGTCTGGGTACTGTAGAGGCAAAACGCGAATATGAAAAGAGGTTTGCCGAGTGGGCGGCAGGGACTGAGTACAGCACCATACTTACGCGTCTGGATTCATTGTACAGGGCATTGGAACCTTACACATTCGCCAAAGAGTATTATAGCGAGACGGCTGCGACTGTGGAGCTTTGCCGTTTTGCGGCTTCTGTGGCCCAGGAGATTGCCCGAGGGGACAATGAGAGTGCAGCGTCCATGTCGGAGGCATTCTTCAAGGACTACTGTCTTTCCATTGACAAAGAGTCTTTCGTGGCGACAATGAGCGCTTTCGTCAAAGATGTTCCCGCTGAGTTCCATCCGGAATATATGGAAGGGGAGTTGGCCCGTTACGGAAGTGTCGCCAAATGGGCAGATGCATTGTTTGGCGAATCTGTTTTCGCTGATGCCGCAAAGGTCGCAAAACTTGATGCTGCGGATTCCTTGGCTATGCGTTCTGATCCGGCGGTAAGGTTCGCCAATGAATTCAGAAAATGGTACGGGAGTGACGTATATCCTTATGAGAGGCGTCTGAATCAGGAGATTACGCTGCTTTACAGGGATTACATGAGGGGGCAGATGGCGTTTGAGCCGGAAAAGTCCTTCTTCCCGGATGCAAATCTCACTCTCAGAGTGGCTTACGGAAGCATTGCCGGATACTCTCCTGCAGACGGAGTCTATTATGAGCCTGTTTCCACGCTCGAAGGCATAATGGAAAAGGATAATCCTGAGATTTTCGACTATAACATTCCACAGCGGCTGCGCGATATCTATGCCGCAAAGGACTATGGTCAATGGGCGATAACCACTGCCAATGGCAAGAAGACCGTACCTGTCTGCTTCATTGCCACCAACCACACCTCAGGAGGCAATTCTGGAAGTCCTGTAATCAACAAGGATGGCAACCTGATCGGGCTGAATTTCGACCGCGTATGGGAAGGCACGATGAGCGACATCGTCTTCGACCCAGACTACTGCCGCAACATCTCGCTCGACATCCGTTATGTCCTGTTTACCATTGACAAACTCGCCGGCGCAAGCCACCTGCTGAACGAAATGGTGTTTGTGAAGTAGGAGCCTCAAAATCGTAGGTCTTGAGTTTCTCAAGCGACTTCCGCGCATCCCTGACAAGCCCGTCCGAAGAGATGAATTCAGTGTACATCATATTTTCATCTTCTGATGATTTTTCAAACTCGAAAAGTTAGTAATTTTTCATCGTCATTTCGTGAGCGTTTCGTGAAAGAATGTTAAAAGTACAATCCCCCACAGACGTCGCTCATCTGCGGGGGATTGAATACTATGTATATGTCCGGACTATGTTTTTGAGGCGAATCTGCGTTACGGAACCTGGAAATATTTGTTTGTTCTGTATATGCTGCCGTCCGAATTGTATGATATAATCTTGAAATTACGGTATTTTTTCGTGGTGTTTGCAGTCAAATTGACGTTAACGTGCATTTCTGCGCCATCGTCAACAACAGGAGTGAATGATACGAATGTCTTCATTTCTTCCGCAGTGTATTGAGGTCCGACCTGTCCGCTAATATCTTCGTTCTCCAAGTCAGTAAGTTTCAATGCGTGTTCAATCAGTGCATTCTGCAGGTCTTCAGGAATGTTCTTCATTGTTCCTGCCGGGTATGCAGTGCCATCGATTTTGATGTTTGAGAAATGATACAATGGCCATGATTCTGCGGTATTTTTAAATCCCGGTTTGTCAGCTTCCGAATAATCTGCTCTGACCACATATTCAAAAGTGTGCGTCTCTGTTTCTCCCGCAGGGTTTGCTGCCTGGGTGAAAGAAGACTCTGCTGAGCCGTCCTCTGTTTTTACAATAAGCTTGAACGATTTGGTTCTGGACGAACTGTTCTCCGGAACAGTAATGCTGACAATGCCTTCCTTGCATACGGCCGCTGCCCCTCCGCAAGAAATGGATATACCATATTTGCTGTCAGCAACGTAAGAATCGACAGCTGCTCCGGATACCACTGCCCCGTCAACCTTCAGTTCAAGGGTGGCGGCTTCAACCGTTTCTCCTTTATAGGATATTTCTCCTTCAAATTTTGGCGTGAGCGTCGGCGTAATCACAGGGAGTCCTTTGCCGGGGTCCTGGTGGACACTGATGAAATTTCTTGAACGGATACCCTTGTATTCCATATAAACTTTGCAAGAACGGTCCGAAGTGGATTTGTTTTTGGCAATCGTTATCTGAAGGTTGTAATTATTGGTGTTTTCCCAATCGGCTACAGCCCAATCGGAAGCATCGCTGCCGTCAGGATTGACGCTCACAAGGACGCAGTCTTCCGGAGTCATTGTGACAGGCGCTCCTCCATAAGTGGCGGTGGTAGGACCGAGATATTGAATATGCTGATTCATGTCCACATTCTGAGGCGCAGGCGAGGCGCTGCCATTGGGATAGAAAACGACATCCTCTGCTGTTGATTGGAATACTCCCTTGTCAAGGTTGAGCGCGATATTGTGTATTGTGCCGGCCTTGAATTCCTTCTCTTTTGAAGACTCGAAACTGTATGTTCCCTTGTCGGTAGTCACCACATAAGTGCAACCCGTTGTTTTCGCAGGGCAAACTCCCATATATATGCCGGAAGCATCATCTTTGCCCGTTACGCCCTCCAAATTGTAGGCAGTGCCCAGATTTACCGTGACTGATGATTTCTGGTCACCGGCAATGAATGCGCGGGATTCTCCGTTCCAAGGCTGTACGACAACCCACAATCCACTGATCTTGGCATTCTCAGAGGTTGTGAGAGATACTGATTTTACAGCATCGGTAGAGCCCTTGGAAGAGTATATGATAAATCTTACCATTGAAGATTGCATAGTCATTGCAGCAGAATAACTTGTTTGAGCCCCAAGCTCAATTGGGGATACTCCTGTAAGGGCAATCTTGTTGGCCGAAACGTCCACTTTTCCGGCTTCTGTCTGAGTTTGTATGGGAGCAATCGGGAAATTTATTGTAAGGTCACCATCATTTCCAACGGCTGCTCCGACTTTGGGATAGTAAGGCAGGAATTTGCTTGCAGTCTCGGCTACGCTGCCTGTAAAACTGGCCGTTCCGTCTGTTCCGAGGGTGAACGATTCTGCATTATTGTTGCTGCCTTTGTTGTCGGCGAGTCCGAAAACAGCAGCTTCACCAGTGGCCCAGTGCAGTCCTTTGCCATCTTGCCATGTAGCCTTGGAGACTGCTCCATTTGTATTTTCGTCGTTGATTTCGGTTTCTACCCGAACTTCAATAGTCCTTGTCTTACCGGGGACAATAGTGTCCTCAATCCTTTCTGTGCAGGCAACAAAAACAGTTGTTGACAGAAGTGCTGACAAAATAATTGATGTGTTCTTTTTCATAAGCCAATCCTCCTATTCAAATTCATCATCATAAACATTGGACAAGCCTGAAAAGTCAGCACTTGAATTGGAACTGTCGTTCCATTTTCCGGTCATAGATTGAGCAAAGCCGAGTTCGACATCCAGGTTCTGAACCAGGATCTCCGGGGAAATGTAGGTTTTCCCACCCAATAAGTGATTCTTTCTCATTTTCGAGTTATATTATATGGTTATTGTTTTTTCTGATATACGCGCACCCAATCGACAAACATTGTAGCGCTGTCACCGTTGTTCGGAAGGGCAGTTATGCCTTCGGGCTGAAGGATGCCGGTGAAATAGCCGCCGACAGCAAGGTTCAGGATTATGAAGAAATCGTGGTGGAAATAGTATCCCACACCCCAGTCATCGTCTTTGTTTACGATGTCCATTTCAGAATAAGGGGAAACATTCGGATGAAGATCCCTGTCGAGATACATTTTCACGGACTGTGGAGTCCAAATCAGTGTGTATGTGTGGTAATTTCCGTCTTGAATGCTATAGGAATTCGTAGTGGAGCGCGCATAATTGGGATAAGCGCTTCCTTTGTAGTATCCCCAATGGCAAGCTCCGTTGAAGAAACGGTCTTGTGTACCGTTCTTGATGCCTTCCGCATTGCCCATTTCCATAATGTCGATTTCACCGCAACGTGGCCACGAGTTGGTCTGAAAGTCCGCTCCAAGAAGCCAGAATGCCGGCCAAAGACCATTGGCTGTACGTGGAAGACGTATCCTTCCCTCCACTTTGCCATAGCAGAATTGGAAATGTCCGGATGTGTTCAGGCGTCCGGACACGAAAGCTTTGCCGTTTCGTTGTTCACGCTTTGCAGTAATTTTGAGGGCTGAATTGCCGTATTCGGAATCTTTTCCCAATGAAATTCCGCTCTCGTCATAATATTGCAGTTCGGCGTTACCTCCTCCGTTTCCATTGACTTCAATGCGCCATTTCCCGGTGTCAAGAGAGTTTGAGTCGAACTCGTCGGACCACATCAAAACATAGCCTTCCGAATCGGGAGTCTGTTCGTTTTCGCCCGGTTTGTTTTCGTCGGGTTTGTTATCGTCAGGCGTCTCGGTTTCAGAGCCGTTGCCTTCCGAGTCAGGCAAGACCGGTTGTCCAATCTTGGTCGAGCATCCACAGCTGACCATAAGGAAAAATGCCATCAAAAAAGCCGCGAGTATGCGGGGAGTTGTAGGGAATGTCCCTTTTTGTTTAGAGTGCATAATGATTATCAGTTTTATGTTCTGTTTGACCGATACAAAAGTATTGGTAAAATTCTTAAGATTGAATATATTTGTACTCACAAAAACTCAACAGCTCATTTTCATAAACTCACATCTTGGATGGTGAATGAATTTGAGTACAGAATTACAGAATGTTGACACTATAACACATAATCATAGACGGAAAGATGAACCACAACAGAACAATGCTGGTGATTATACTCACCGTCGCCCTATTTGTTGAGGGAACAATCGCGGCACATAACCCTTCAGTCAGATATTTCAGGAAAGATGTTTATCACGCGGCTACCCAGAATTGGGACGTGGCCTGCACTCCGGACAGGTTTACATTCTTTGCAAATAATGACGGCGTACTTATGTTCGACTCGGGGGAGTGGACACTTTTTCGCAACCGCAACAGAACAAATGTCCGTTCGCTCTACTACGATCGTGATAATGCCGTTCTTTATGTCGGTTCTACGAATGAACTCGGCAAGATTGAATTTGGATTGGATTGTCGTGAGGCTCCGGTCTATCGTTCGATGCTTGATACGCTCGATGTGACAGCCACTGAAATTTGGAGTATTGGCAAAATCGGGGGAAAAGTTTGGTTTCAGGACGACAGGCACATATACCTGCTTGATGGCAATGCTGTCAGAGTCTATGGTTTTGACAAAAGAATCTATTGCGCGTCTGTAATTGATGACAAACTCTACATCTATGTCAGTGGTGAGGGTTGTTTGTATTTCAATTCAGGAAGGTTTGAAGCCATCGAAGGAACGGAGTCTTTGAGAAAGAAGAGGGTGTGCGCGATTATGAAAATTGGCGACAATCTTGGTTTCGTGACGAGGCTTGACGGTGTTTTTATTCTTGATAGCGGTAAGCTGGTAAAGAAAGAGTATCCCTTTTCTTCCGAGCTTGGGAACGACAAAATCTATACGGCCGCCACTGACGGGGAGAACATTGCTTTCGGAACAGTCACTAACGGCGTCTTTATCTACAACAACAGGAGTGGTGAGTGGTATAATTTGAATACAGATTCCGGTTTGGGGAACAATACTGTACTTAGTTTGCGCTTTGATGAACAGAAGAATATATGGGCCGGGCTTGACAACGGTGTTGCACATATAAACCTGTCTGCGGCGGAACGCGAATTGTTCGCGGGCAACGATGTCTTAGGGACGGGATATGCTTCGTGCGTGTGGAAGGGGAAGATCTATCTGGGGACAAATCAGGGACTTTTTGTGACTGATGAGTCTTTGACAGCAAAAAATACATATACACGTTGTAACAATGGTATTAGTCAGGTTTGGGATTTGTCTGTCCGTAACGGAGAATTATTCTGTTGTCACGATTCCGGTATATATATAATGTATCCCGATGGCAGTGAATCTACTATTCCTCTAAACGGCACTTGGAAACTCGATGCTCCGACGGGGGTGGATGATTTGCTCATCGGGAGTACATACGACCGTTTCTTCAGACTTGCGAAAACTCCTGGAGGGAAATGGAAATTCGCCGGTTTCATAAAAGGGGCCGATGATGCGAGCAAGTCGTTTTGTTTCGACGATGGAAAGATGTGGCTGGCGCATTGGGTTAAGGGCCTTTTTCGTCTGACTTTCAACAAAGAGTTTACCGAAGCTGTTTCCTGCGAGTATTTTGGCGAACGGAACGGATTTCCTACATCATTCAACAATTATCCGAATGTTGTGGACGGGAAAGTGCTGTTTTCCACCGAGGGAGGCTTTTACGAATTCGACAACAGCCGCAATCTTGCCGTTCCTGTTGACAGTCTTAACAGGCGGTTCAATTTCACCCCGGTCGCGATGAGGCTTTTCCCTTTACCGGACGGGGATGATTTCTATTCTTCCGGCACGGTGCAGGCTTTGGGATATAGGGACAATGCGGGAGATTATCGTCTCGATTCCCTTTCGATTCGTTATATGGCTTCGCGTCGTCCATTGGGATTCGAGAATCTGCTTTATCTGGAAGAGGGGAAAGTCCTCATCAATACAGAAGACGGTTTCTCAGTTATAAACACCGCTATGCTCAAGAATCGCAAGCCTGAGGTTACTCCGCTGATAATCAGGAGGGTGAGAGTGATAAAGGGAGGCAAGGAGACGACGGTGCTGGAGAATACATTCTCCAAAGAAACAGAATTAAGGACGCTCAATCCGGACGAAAATACTCTCCGGTTCACATTCAGAATGGTAGAGTATAGACAAGAGCAGGCGATAATCTACAGCTGTTTGATGGAGGGTTACGACTCCGACTGGTCTCTTCCGGGAGTTTCCTGCTCAAAAGACTATACGAAACTGCCCTATGGACATCACATTTTCCGTGTCCGCGCCTATAATGCCGTCACAGGACAGAGTGATGAGACGGCATTGGATGTTATTATCAAACACCCTTGGTATCTGACAAATTGGGCGTACTTTTTATATGCCTTCCTGGCTATATGCCTGTTGGTTGCCTTGTATTATATCGCTCGGGCAGCATACCGGAGGCGGATTGCGGAAGTGTCGCGCCGTAAAGAGAAAGAAATGGAAGAGGAGCAGATGAAAAACGATCTGCTGCATAAAGCCAATGACCTTGCAACCTCAACAATGAATCTCCTGAGGAAAAACGAGGAACTTATAGACATTCAGGAAGGCTTGAACAAAACCGAAAGGATGTTGAGGAACGGTGAAAAACCGGAGTATGTAATCGGGCACATCGTCACAATGAGGGAAAACATTGACAGCAATATCCGCCACGATGACGATTGGAAAAAGTTTGAAAAGAATTTTGATATCGTTTACGATGAGTACCTCACCCGTTTGGGCAATACTTTTCCGGAACTGACAGTAAGCGACAAAAAACTTTGCGCATATTTGAAGTTGGATTTGTCGTCAAAGGAAATAGCTCCTTTGATGAATTTGACATACCGCAGTGTTGAGATGACGCGCTATCGTCTCCGCAAGAAACTCAATCTTTCTCGGGAACAGAATCTTATCGAGTTTCTTCAACGCTTTTAGCGCCTGAGTATAGCATCTCTCCCTCCTGCGAAACATCGCAGGAGGGTTCTTTGTACCCTCGGATTTGTTGGTTTCTTTTTCGTAATTACTTAATACTCAATGGTGTGAGTTTTTGTGAGTTTGCTTTTTCGTGAAAATAGGATGTTTGTGATTATGAAAACATTACTTTTGCATATCGTCGTTTCGCAATCGATGAAGCATCGGTAGAAAGTACGACGTATCACATTGTATAGAACGCTAAAACGCAAGAAATGAAAAAGTCTTTACTTGCATTCAGCATAATTCTGCTGATTTTCACTTGGGGGGGGCAGTTTAATGATGCTTTAGCCCAGAACATTACAATAAAAGGCAAGGTCACTGACGCCACTACAAAGTTGCCGATTGATTATGCGGCAGTTGTGGCGAGGGGGGCTAACCTCGCTGAGATGACAGATGCTGAAGGGGCTTACGAGATAAACGTTGCTCCGGGAACGACTCTCGAATACTCTTGTCTCGGCTACATCTCAAAGACAATCAAGGTCACGGAAGACGGTGTTCAAAATGTTTCGCTTGAGACAGATGCAATCTCTCTTGATGCTGTCGTTGCAATCGGTTACGGAACCACCAAACGAAGCGATGTGACTGGAGCCGTTTCTTCTGTCACTGCTGATGAACTCAAGGTGGCTCCGGTTGCGACTGTTGACCAAGCGATGCAGGGACGTGTTGCGGGAGTGACGGTCAATGCCCAGTCCGGACAGCCGGGACAAGCGGCGCAGGTACGAATCCGTGGAGTCGGTACAGTGAACAACTCATCTCCAATCTATGTGGTGGATGGAGTCATTACTGAGGATATCTCATTCCTCAATTCGGCCGATGTCGCCTCAATGGAAATACTTAAAGATGCGTCTTCTTCGGCTATTTATGGTTCCCGTGGAGCGAACGGAGTCATAATCATCACCACCAAGAGCGGTGCGGAAGGTAAGGTCAAAGTTTCCTTCGATTGTTACGGCGGTGTCCAAAATATATGGCGCACTCTTGATTTGATGAAGAGGGACGAATATGTCGAAACTATGGTGAAAATCGGTAATTCTGATGCGGAACGAAAGGAACTCAAAAGAGGTTTCACCAATTGGCTCGGCACCTACCGTTTGGGACGTGATTATTACGCCACTCCGGAAACCTTCAGTTATGAGACGCAGGAAACTGATTGGCAGGCTGAGGTTCAACACAAGAATGCGGCTATACAGAACTACCACATATCCGTTGACGGAGGGACAGACAAAATCAAATATTCCCTCTCGGCAGGCTATTTTGCTCAAGACGGAACAATAAAGGAATCGTTCTATAACCGTCTCACTCTCAGAACCAACGCTTCTTACGAAATCACAAAGTGGCTAAAGCTCGGAACCAATCTTTCCTACATTACTTCGAAATCCCGTTCACTTGGCAATAACGCCCAATACAACGGTGTGCTTTTCCAAGCGATTTCAATGGCTCCGTGGGACCCTACTCACTATCCTGCGGGAACGCTTTCCAAATCGGGAGAGGATATCAGCGGAAAGATTGCAGCATCAACAAACTACACCAACGTGTACAATCCGTTCACTCAGCTTGAGACTTCGCACCCGAACAATACTGACGAACGCCTTCTTGCCAATGGCTATCTCGAAATCAAACCTTGGGAGTGGCTAACTTTCAAGTCAAGCATAAGTATGAATCGCTATAGTTGGCAAAACCGCAGCTATCGTGAGAGGTACCATTTCTCCGACTATGACACCAATGTCAAGAATTCAGTTTCTGCGGCAATGGGACGTAGCACCGAGATGTTTTATGAAAACACTCTCACTTTTGCCAAGAAGTTCGCCGGCAAGCACGACGTCTCGTTTATGGTCGGTCAGACTACAGAGGAGTACAACTACTATTCACTCTCAGGCAACGGCTCCACTCTTCTTGTGACCGACCCGAACAGATGGTATGTCTCCAATACAACGGAGGACAAAAACTCCAGCGATGCAGTTGCGAGGACAAGGAGACTGTCTTTCTTGGGCCGTTTCTTCTACAGCTACGACAATCGTTATCTCGTCACTGCAAATTTCCGTGCGGACGGTTCTTCAAAGTTCCCGAACAATACTTGGGGATATTTCCCATCTGTTGCTTTAGCGTGGAGAGTTTCTCAGGAGCATTTTATGGAGAATAGTAAGGATGTTCTGGACAATCTCAAACTGCGTCTCAGCTGGGGACAGATTGGAAACGACAAAATCAGTGACGGGGCATTCACGCAGTCCATTATGCAGGGATTGACCTTTGTCAGCTATCCTTTTGGCAACACCACCGCGAATTGGTCCACGGCATATGTTCCCGGAGCGGCAGTGACAACCTATGTAAATACAGGAGGTAAATGGGAATATACCGAACAGATTAACCTTGGAGTCGATTTTGGTTTTTGGAACAGCAAACTCTACGGAAATATCGACGCATACATCCGAAACACCTACGATATGCTCCTTAACGTAAAGGCGCCTGCTACGGTCGGAAACCTTTACTCAAGCACTATGAATGTCGGCACTGTAAGCAACAAAGGTATAGAACTTACTCTTGGTCACGCCAATGCCGTTGGAGATTTTCGCTACGACATAAATGGCAACCTCTCTCTCGTTAAGAACCGTCTCACCCATCTGAATGGTGGCGAGAGAATCCAGGGAGGCTTTACAATGTGCGATGAGGGACTTCCTCTCTTCTGTCTATGGGGCTGGGAATATGAAGGAATATACAAGTCTGACCAAGAGGTGGAAGAGCATCAGTTCGGTACTTCCAACATCACAGAACACGCCGGTGACGCTCGCTACAAGGACCAAAATGGTGACGGAATCATTGATACCAATGACATGGTGAACATCGGAAATCCATTCCCGTGGCTCTCCTATGGTCTCAATCTTACGATGAATTGGAAAGGATTCGACTTTTCGATGTTCCTTCAGGGAGTTTATGGCAATAAGATTTACAACGCACTTCGTCGTCAGACTGAGGGAGATGGAAGGCAATCTACGCTGAGTACAGCTATGCGTAATGTCTGGACTCCGACATCCACCGAAGGCATAATTCCGAATCCTTCAGGCTCTTCCAGAAACTATGACGCGAACTTCCGTTTCGTCGAGGACGGTTCATATCTCCGTCTGAAGAACATTCAGCTCGGCTACACGATTCCGACACGCCTCACGCAGAAGTTCCACGTGTCTTCATGGCGTTTCTATGTCTCCGCGAATAACCTGCTGACTTTCACTAAGTACAGCGGATATGACCCTGAGGTCAGCGGAGGTGTAGATTGGGGAAACTACCCACAGTCACGTACAATTCTTTTCGGAACATCACTGAACTTCTAAACCACTATAACAATGAAACTCAGATATTTGATATATGCTTTGACTTTCGGTCTCTGCCTGACTTCCTGCAACAAATGGCTACGGGAAGAACAGCCTAACGAATCCAAGCTCGGCGACTTCTTCGTCACCAGAAGTGCTGCGGAGCAGGCCGTGAACGGATGTTACGTCCCAATGACTTGGAATCTCGGAGGAACCTACTGCAACGAATGGCTCATCGGGGACATCGCTTCAGACGACGCAATCAAGGGAGGAGAGTATCTCAAGGATATGCCGGCTGCATTCGACATCTGCAAATTCCAGGTGGTTCCGAGCAATGGACTTCTTGAGGCTTTTTACAATGCGCAGTTCATCGGCATAGGCCGCTGCAATCAGGCGATAGCCTCCATTCGTGAAATGACGCTTCCGGAAGATATGACGGAAACTGACCGTAGCCGCTTCATTGCCGAAGCCGAATTTATGCGTGCATTTTATTATTTCCGCCTTGTGCGTCTTTTCGGCGGAGTCCCTTACACTACTGAGCCGATTTTGGATTCTCGTGACTGGAAAAAACAGCGCGAGAGTGCGGAGAAAATTTATGAACTCATAATTTCTGACCTTGAGGCCGCTGAAGCTGTGCTTCCGAAATGTGACGAATATGCCGCGACAGAACTTGGCCGCGCGACAAAGGGCGCAGCCGATGCTCTTCTGATGAAAGTGAATCTCTACAGAAAGAACTACGACGAGGTACTCAAATGGGGAAAATCAATCATCGGTTCCGGAAAATATGATCTTGCGCCAGATTATTTCTCCCAATTCCTTCCGGAAAATGAATGGAACATAGAGTCGGTTTTTGAAATCAACTATGTTGAGGATATGTACTCCGATTACGGGGGATTCGGTTTTACAAGAGGGACATTCTCTACCATAATGATGCGCCCGCGTTCCGCTAAGGTCGGAGGTGTTTCCGGTTGGGGATACGATCGCCCGACGTGGGATTTGTATGCAGAATATGAGACCGGTGACCCGCGTCGTGATTGGACCATTCTCCAGCAACTTCCTTCCGAGGTTGAGAACGAAACGGCCGAGGTTCAATATGCAAACTATTTTTACAACAGAAAATATCAGCAGGAGCAGTATCCTGCATCGGCAGAGGCTGTTGCGAAGGGCTTGCGTTTCGACTTCCCGGAGCTCGGACATCCATCTCGTGCCGGATTGAATTGGAAAGAAATCCGCTATGCAGATGTGCTTCTTATGTATGCCGAAGCTGCGATAGAAAGTGGGAAAGAACTTGATTTGGCAAAAACATATATCAATAAAGTGCGCCATCGCGCAAGTGCTTCACTCCCTGAAGTAGAGGCGACACGTGAGTCTCTAAGGCACGAGCGCAGGGTAGAGTTGGCAATGGAGGGCCACCGTTGGTTTGACCTCTGCCGCTGGGGGATTGCCAAAGAGACAATGAATGCCTATCGCGAGAAGTTTAAAATTGCGAATTGGAGTTCACTTAAAGCGAAATATCCTTTCATCAGCGGAATCGATGCAAGCAGGTTCGAACTCCTTGACGGAGATGATATGAACGAATTCAAGGATTGCCACTATCTTATGCCTATTCCTCAAGAGGAAGTCCGCATTGCGGGTCTGGAGCAGAATCCCGGGTATTAGAATACGGATGACAATAAATTAATTATAAACCACTTAAATGCACGTTTTATGAAAAAGATTTCAAGCTTGCTGCTTTGTGCGGCAACAGTTCTCTCTCTTGCGTCATGCAAGAAGTCAGAAGTCAAGGGTGATGCTTTCGACTGCATCGTAAAGACTTCCGAGGTTACGGAAAATTCAGTAAAGGTTAGCGTTGAGGTAAACGATGCTGCTGCAGAGTACAGCCTTTGGGTCGTTGAGGAGTCTGCCTACAAAGAAGCCGTTCCTGAAACAGCAAAGAAGCTCAAGGGCAATGCTGCTGAGGTTTTCGAGGGGCTCAATGCCGACACCGAATATCTGGCTGTAGTATATGAGCCTTCTTTCGGATTCTCGAAAAAAGGTTTTGTAACTTCAAAACCGAGCAAGGTTTATCCTTGTCTCCAAGGCTCGGACTACATCATCATTTCTATGGATGAGACTACCATAAAGAAAATCGAGAAGAAGATCAAGTACTTTATGCCTGCTGACGGTGTGTATGGAAAACCGGATACCGGAACTCTCTTCTTTGACTGGTGGAATGGCGGAGCGGCTGGTACCCCTTCTGGTCCTAACTTCTTCGGAGTTGTTGCTGACTGGTTCTCAGTTAAGACAGCCAGTGACTGGTTCGGTTATGCGTTCCGTCTTGCAGAAGGTCTTACCGATGAGGAGAAGGCTGAGTCCGCAAAGCGCCGTGAAGTTCTTAAGGGAATTACAGCCGACTACACTCTCCATATTGCAATGAAAGGAACTGCTGCAGGCGAGTACAGCCTCGGAATGCTTGACGCTACTATTACCATTGGGGACGAGAAAGCTGCTTACGGTTTCAAAAGAGATGGCGAATGGCACGAAATCGAAATTCCTGTTTCAGCATTTATGGCGGGAGAAAAATATAATGCATCAACTGCTGTAAACGTGCTCCAATGGACTCAGGGAACCAATGGTTACCCTACCACTCTGGATGTTGACGCCATTTTCTGGTACAAAAAATAGTTGAAAAAGAATGAGCAGAATAATCATTCTGTTGCTATCCCTTATCACTGCCGCGCCTGTTGTGGTGTCTTGTCAGAGTGAGCCTTCAATGGCGCACGAGGAAGACTTTAATGTCTTCCGAGTCAGGACAAAGCAGGCGCGCAGTGCCAAGAGGGGAGTCTGCGGCAATTTTCAGATTTCTTCAGATGCCCGCTTGCTCGCTCCGGGAGTCAGTTGGGACTATAATTGGTCCCACAACTATCCCGCGGATGCTTCAGCCATTTACGGGGCGGGGATGGAGTTTTATCCGATGGTTTGGAATGCCGGACTGAACAAGGAAAATATCAGTCGCCTCAAGAATGATTATCCTTCCACGGGATATATTCTGGGTTACAACGAGCCGAACCTTGTTGACCAGGCCAATATGGTGCCGTCTGTGGCTGCCAAGACTTGGCCGGAGTTGAGGGCGTTTTCCAAGGAAATCGGAATGAAACTGGTGTCTCCGGCATTGAATTACGGCACACTCTCCGGCTATCACGACCCCGAGGTGTGGCTTGATGAGTTTGTTGCCTGCGACGGAATCGGCAACGATGCCTTCGATGCGATTGCGCTACATTGCTATATGCCGAATGCGGCAGGAATGCGTTCAATGATACGAAAATTCGACAAATACGGCAAACCTGTATTTATGACGGAGTTTTGTCATGCGAACGGTAGCATCACAAACAGTGTCACCGAGCAGATTTCGTTCATGTCTGATGCCCTCAATATGCTTGAGGCTGACAGCAATGTATGCGGATACTCTTGGTTCATGCATCGTGCAACGGGTAAGTGGGGAGCCATATCATTGTTGAATAGTGATGTTTCCTCTCCCGAACTTACTGAGTTGGGAAGGGTGTATGTGAACTTTTCTTCATTCGATAAAAACTGTTGGTATGGGAGGCACGAAGTCATTCCGGCAGAGCATTATGTCGCCCACAATATGTGTGGAGTGCAGACCGGATGGAATGATGTGTTCAAAGTGCGTCCGTGTACCGATTCTGCCGGTGAACTTATGATTCTTTGCTATCAGCAGGATGCGTGGGTTGAGTATCAGATTGAGGTTGAAAAAACCGGGACCTACTCGCTCGGAGCTCGCTACATATCAACTCTCCTTGGGGGAGTGATGGCTGTTTCTGTAGATGGAGGAAAAGAACAATTTGTCACTTTCGACAAGACTTCCGAGTGGAAATGCAAGTGGATAGATGGCTTGTACCTCGAGAAGGGTAAACACACGATTCGTCTCACACATAAGGACGGGCGAGTCGATTTTAATTGGTTCTATCTTGACTGACGTTCCTGTGATGCTCTTTTCTTTACCTGTCCCAGAAGTTGAGTTTTGCACGAATTTTGTTGCTTGCGTGGGCTCACTTTAATTGATTATTGCAAAGATTTCTACTGTGGGAGTGCTCACCTCCGGCGGAGACGCTCCCGGAATGAATGCGGCTATTAGGGCCGTCACAAGGACTTCCATCTTCAACGGTTGGAAGGTTATGGGAATATACCGTGGCTACGAGGGCTTGATTAACAACGAGATAACGGAATTTACATCGCAGTCCGTCAGCAACACCATCTAGAGAGGCGGAACCATACTCAAGACGGCCCTTTCCGAAGAAGACAAATGGGCCGTCGTCAGAGGCTTTCAAGTGCTTGCTTGAAGTCTTCTTTGTCTGCAGTGAATACATGATTCAAGATGCCGATAGAAACGATTTCGGTCTTTCCGTCGTACGTGATGGTCCCCACGCTGCAGACAAAGTGATTTTCTACTTTCAGCGTGTTGTCAAGTACAATTCCAGCGATGCCGGTTCCCAACATTGACCCGAATGCCACAAATCCGGCGTCGGTTTCGCTTTCGCCTTCGGCCAGTTCTTCTGTCAATACCGTGTTTACGAGGTCCTTCAATGCTTCGCTGTGAGCCGCCTTGTCTGGGCAGGTGACCACGCATACGCCAGCGACTGCAACCAGTATCAAAATGAACAGCAATAATTTCTTCATACTTTAATTTTTGCTGCAAGATAGACTTTTTTCTCGAAATAAGAAAGATGACGAACTATCCAAAATCCTGAACTTGAGTGTCACAGTATTTTGATTGCAATATGGGCACAGGCTTCGGCATCGGCCAGGGCATGATGGTGACGAGTCAGGTCATAACCGCAGGCTGCGGCAACCGTCTGCAGCTGATGGTTCGGCAAACCGCAGCCGAAATGTTTGCGTGAGGCAGAAAGGGTATCATGGAACTCATATTCAGGATAATCCATCCGATACACCCTGAATGCCGCTTTCAGGCATCCTTCATCGAACCGGCTGTTGTGTGCCACAAGCGGAAGGCCCTCAATCTTCGGAGCTATCTTCTCCCAGACATACGGAAAAACCGGAGCATCTTCAGTGTCTTCTTCGGTCAGCCCGTGGACTTGTTGGCAGAACCACTTATAGTATTCCGGCTCCGGATGTATCAAGCTATAGAAAGAGTCCACAATCTGACCGTCACGGACAATCACAACACCGACGCTGCACACGCTGGACGGGCACTCATTGGCTGTCTCGAAATCAATTGCTGCAAAATCTGTCATACTCTACATATCTTTGTCAATGCAAATTTATGAAGATTCGCTGAAAAATACCGGCAGTCGTTCTGGTATCCGGGAATGTGAGAGGAAATTATTGAATTCCTACAGAATTCGGCAAGTGTGCTTGCCGATTTATCTTCCAGTTCACTCCATGCCTCATAGAATTTGCGCATATTCTTTAGGCTGGTGCGTTTATATGAACCGTCCAGTGGCGCTGTCTTTCGCCGCGCGGATCTGGTCCGGGGTGCCGGTCGCGACTATTCTTCCGCCTTCCGAGCCTCCGCCGGGGCCCATGTCAATGATATAGTCGGCGTTGCGGATGACATCCAGGTCATGTTCAATGACAATGACGGTGGCCCCGTGGTCGATAAGGCTCTGGAATACATTCAGGAGCGTCATCACGTCTGACGGGTGAAGACCGATGGTCGGCTCATCGAACACGAAAACGGAGTCGCTCTGTCCTCTGCCCATTTCGCTGGCAAGTTTAAGCCTCTGGGCTTCACCGCCTGACAGACTCGGGGTTTCCTCTCCCAATGTCAGATAACCGAGACCGAGATCACGCAACACCTTGAGCCGCTGGCTGATAAGCTTGAGGTCCGCACAGGCGTCAAGGGCGGAATTGATGTCCATGTCCATAAGTTCCGGAAGCGAATGGAATTCTCCGGCAGCGTTTTCCCGCCTTATGCTTCCAGCGACTTTCGAATATCTGGAGCCGCGGCAATCAGGGCAGGGGATATCCACATCAGGAAGAAACTGCACGTCAAGGCTTATCACCCCGGTACCATCACAGGTAGGGCATCTCAGTTTGCCTGTGTTATAGGAAAAGTCACCATCCTTGTAGCCGTGCTTCTTCGCGTCCGGAGTCTTGGCAAACACTTTCCTGAGTTCATCATGGACATTGGCATAAGTAGCTACGGTAGAGCGGACATTGATACCGATAGGAGAAGCGTCGATGAGCTTGACCTGACGGATTCCGTCAGCCTCGATTGACTTCACATGCGCCGGAAGTTCGTGGCCTGAGATTTTCGCCTGCAAAGCGGGGATGAGGCTTTCCAGCACCATGGTGGTCTTGCCGGAACCGGAGACTCCAGTGACCACAGTAAGCCGTCCCTTTGGAATTTCCACGCTGAGCGGCCGGACTGTGTGGATAGCACCAGTAGTCATCGCTATCTTCCCATCATTGAACATATTGGCTGCCTCTACCTGTTGTCTTACTTTAATAGAAGCTTTGCCCGAAAGGAATGGTCCGATCTTCGATTGTGCATTGGTCTCAATGTCATTGACAGTACCCTGCGCCATTACTTCTCCACCGTTCGAGCCGGCTCCTGGCCCCATTTCAATCATCCAGTCGGATTTGGCTAGAATCTGGGTGTCGTGGTCCACCAGCACCACGGAATTTCCGTCCGCTATCAGGTCCTCCATCACGCCGCAAAGGCCAATGATATTCGACGGATGCAGACCGATTGACGGCTCATCCAAGACGTACAGGACTCCGGTAGTGCGGTTGCGGACAGCTCTGGCAAGCTGCATTCTCTGGCGTTCTCCAGTCGAAAGAGTTGCGGCCGAACGGTCCAGGGACAGATAGCCTATTCCCAAGTCCATCAAGCGTTTGGCAGCATCGAGAAAAGAATCGCATATGCTTTTGGCCATAGGTCTCATTTCTTCAGGAAGTGAAGCCGGTACGCCTTTTACCCATTCTACACTTTCTGTGAGAGTCATCTTGCAGGCATCAGCCAAGGATATTCCCCTGAGCCTTGGTGCCCTGGCCGCGTCGGAAAGCCTTGTGCCTCCGCAGTCAGGACAGACATTGAGCTTGAGAAACTTCTCAACTCTTTTCATGCCTTTCTCGTCCTTGACTTTCGCCAATGCGTTCTCAACAGTATAGGTGGCATTGTAAAAAGTGAAATCCAGCTCGGCCGCGTCATTGGAATTCTTGGCCTTGTAGAGAATGTGCTTCTTCTCGGCAGGACCGTGAAGGACAATGTCTTTCTCCTTGTCTGTCAAGTCTTTGAAAGGAATGTCGGTGCGCACACCCATTGCTCTGCAGACATCCTTCATGAGCGACCACATCAGCGTGTTCCATGGAGCGACCGCCCCTTCGTCTATCGTAAGGTTCTCGTCAGGGATGAGTGTGGATTCATCCACTGTTCGGACAGTTCCGGTTCCGTCGCAAGTCCGGCAGGCCCCCTGGCTGTTGAACGCCAAGTCTTCGGCTCCCGGAGGATAGAAATGCGCTCCGCACACGGGACAGACAAGGTCCTTTCCTGCGGCTACCCGCAAGGATGGTTCCACATAGTGTCCGTTGGGGCATCTGTGGCTGGCTAGCCTGGAGAACATAAGCCTAAGACTGTTAAGAAGTTCCGTTCCGGTACCGAAAGTGCTGCGTATGCCTGGAATTGCCGGTCTCTGATGCATTGCAAGAGCCGCCGGAACATAAAGCACCTCATCCACATCGGCTCTCGCGGCCTGTGTCATTCTTCTTCTCGTATATGTCGAAAGAGACTCAAGATAGCGCCTTGAACCCTCGGAATACAGTACGCCAAGCGCCAGCGAGGATTTCCCCGAACCAGACACTCCGGCGATTCCCACAATTTTCCCAAGAGGGATGTCCACATCAATATTTTTCAGGTTGTGCACCCTGGCGCCACGCACCAAAATCTTATCCGGATTTTTCATTGACTCAAATAATTTCAGCCTTAAATTTAGCGAAAATAGCACAAACGACAAAAAATAGCCTGAGCCACAAAAACAAAATGTTCTAAACCGCAAAGATGTGTGATTCTGAAAATCAAGCCGATACATATCTGCAAAAAACGGGTTGATTTAAATTTTTTCGCTTATCTTGTGGCAAATAGAGACAACACATAGAACATTTACGACAATGAACAGAATCACAACATTATGCTCGCTGGCAATCCTCGTGCTGGCCGCCTGCTCGAAAGAGAAGGTGCGCGGTCTGGATATGCCGGAGCTGCGCTTGACTGCCGGCATCGAGGCCATGACGCGCGCCACGGCGGACAACAATGCCTGGACGGGTGGCGAGCAGGTAGCTGTCGAGTCGACATCCTCCACCGGGGGCATTCAGTCCGAAGTGAAGATCTATACCGCAGCGGCCGACGGGACATTGACAACAGACATTCCATTTGGGTGGACACGCGACGACGAGAGGAAGCGATTTCGCGCATGGTACTGCGCTGACGGGTCGTCCGCGGCAGGTGGCGCAAATGCCACGGCAGCACCTGACAAGTGGGCTGTCAAGGCCGACCAGCGTGGTGAAGGCTATGCACAGAGCGATCTGCTCTTCGCCGCGACAGAGGCTAGTTATTCGGACTATGTTACCAATCCTGTGCCGATGAAGTTCTATCACCAGACCTCCAAGGTGGTGGTAAACATCGTGAAATCAGAATATGCCACTTCCGCCGAACGGATCAGTTCGGTGCGTATCGGTGGCGACCTGCTGCTCGAAGCGAGTTACGTTGCGCCGGATGCCGGAGGAGCAATGATGGGCGACTGGGGATCTGGCGGCACACGGGGAACTATCGTGTCTCGTCAACTGTCAGCCCCGAGTGATCCGGAACAATATGTCGCCACCTATGAGGCACTCGTGATTCCGCAAGAGACCGCCGGCCAGCGTTTACTTACCGTGGAAACTGACTTGGGCACCACTCTCCATTACACTGCCCCTGCAGATGCCCAGCCTCTCGTCCCCGGCAAGGTAAGCACCTACGATGTTACGGTCAAGGTAGAAGGGCTGGAAGTGGAGCTCGTGACCATAAGCAGTAATGCATGGACCGACAGCGGTTCCACCGAGGACATCATTGCGAATGCCGATCCTAAAATCGGAGACTACTTCTACTCCGACGGGACTTGGAGCGACGGAGGCCTGCGCAAGTCCGCTGACGGCAGTATGAAGATTGCAAGTCCCAAGCCCGCTCCTGTGCTGACCAACCCGAATACCGGTGATGCAAGGAAAGTCGTCGGCATCGTGTTCCAGACGGACTGGAACCGCATCGGAGCAAAGGAAAAAGAGAAACTGGGAGGTGAAGACAATGTCCACGGCCTTGTGATGGCTATCAAAAATGCTGCTACGGGCATCACCTGGGGAATGGCTATGAATATGTGGATGACGCAGTGTCAGACAAAAGCGCAGAACTACAATGACATCAGCGGTTACGGCAATTGTGAACATATCCGCAGCGGCTTCTACTTCTCCAAATGTCCCGCAATCAAGGCTGCCTACGACTATAACACGACTTGTCCGGTTCCACAGACCACTACCGGATGGTACCTTCCTTCCTCCGGCCAGTGGTGGGACATCATACTGAATCTGGGCGCTTGTCCGGCATTGGCAGACGAGAAAGAGCAGACCTCGTCGGATTCCGATAATTTCTCATGGATTGACCAAGGAGATGTTCTTGGCGCTTTGGATAAATGGATGGAGAAGATTGCCATTGAGGACAAGGACGCATTCAGTGGCAAACAAGGCTTTTATTGGTCTTCATCGGAGTGCGGATACGACTATTTTGCACGATACTGGTACGTGTATGATAATATTGTCAGTTGCTCTGTCGGCCAAAGAACCCGCAATTTTGATGTGCGTCCCGTCCTTGCTTTCTAATTTAGCCTGAAACATTTTTGCATTTACAACAGAAGATATGAACCTGAAGAATATATACACTACCTTATGCTTGTCAGCCCTTGCGATAGTCTCATGCAGCAAGGACAAGCCAATGTTGACCGGCAAGACAGAGCCCGGCGTACCCGTCGCAATCACCGTCTCCGACGGGGGATATGACAATGACGCCGTCACACGTACCGTGGAGAACGGATTCGTCACCGAATTCACTGCAGGCGATGCCTGCGGCCTGTACGTGACGCAAAACGGCAAGGTGACGTCTGAAAACATCAAACTCACCCTCACACAGGCCGACGGCAAACTTGAATGGACTCTGCCGCAAGGCACAACGCTCCATTTCAACTCCTCCGACCGATATTTCCTCTACTATCCCTATCAGGAAACATTACTGGGCACAGTCGATCCGAACGCCGACGACGATGCCGCCTTCTTCGCTGACGTAATCTCGAAATGGACGCCGAAAACAGACCAAAGCAATTACCAGGACGGCTACACTGCTTCCGACCTCATGACAGCTGCGGCCCCATTGTCGCCCGTCAAGAACGAAGACGGCCGCATCAACCTCCCGTTCTCCATGACGCACCGCATGGCGATGGCTGTAATTGAAGTGCCCAGGACAATATATCGGTTCACCAACTCCGAAAACGGAGGTATACCCGACTACGTGACATCGGCAGACTTCGGCGAAAACAAGCCATACAAGACCACGAGCGGCTCTTACCGCTACATCGTTCCGCCATCTGCACAGATTGTCCCGACCATTATCGGCAGTTATGCCGATGGCGTCCACAAGAAAAAGTTCAGAATTATCCCTGCCGGTATCATAGCAAATAGCTATAAGACTTACAATGTGAACGGGGCAAAGGTAACTCAAATTGAGCATCAGCTGCAGGTGGGCGACTTCTTCCTTGCAGACGGCCGAGTGCTGCCTAAAGACACCGATATCTCAATAGTGCGGGTAGCCAATGTCGTCGGCATTGTATTCCAGACGGACAGGAACCGTATCGGCGCAAAGGAAAAAGAGAAGCTGGGAGGTGAAGGCAATGCACACGGTCTTGTCATGTCCGTGAAGAGGACTCCGGCAAATGAAAGGTGGAGTGCAATATATGAAAAAGATGGGCTGAAGAAATGCAAGACGCAAGCTGATAACTACAACGACATCAACGGTTACGGCAATTGTGAGCATATCCGAAGCAAATACGGCAACTTCGACAATCATCCCGCATTCAAGGCAGCAGACGAACACAACACGGCTTGTCCGATTCCAGCATCTACTACAGGATGGTATCTTCCTTCCTCCGGTCAATGGTGGGACATTCTGCAAAATTTGGGCGGTTGTCCGGATTTGGCAGACAAAAATGAGCAGACCTCGTCAAAAACAGGTTCCCCGTTCAGCTATGTTTTCGTCTGGCATAATCAGGGAGATATTCCAGCCGCCTTGAATAAATGGATGGAGGCTATCCCCGATGGAGACAAGGACGTCTTCGGCGAGAGCGGCTGGTATTGGTCGTCTTCGGAATACTCGGAAAGTCATGCATGGGGCTGGTATTTTCGCAACACTATCAGTAATCTCGTACAGTGCACATATCAGCTATATAAGGACAGGCAATATTGCATTATTCGTCCCGTCCTTGCATTCTGAGAAGCTCGGGAATGAAGCGATTTCGGAATACAGCACGCCAAGCGCCAGCGAGGATTTCCCCGAACCAGACACCCTGGCGCCACGCACCAAAATCTTATCTTGATAAACCATTTTTATTGTCTTAAAAAGAATCTACCCCAACACCACGTCCAACACCATCATCAGAGCAAACCCGAGCGCAAAACCTATTGTGCCGATATTGGAGTGCTCTCCCTTAGAATATTCAGGAACCAGTTCCTCGACCACTACATATAGCATGGCTCCAGCTGCGAACGCCAACATGTAAGGCATGATACCCAGAATGGATGTCGCCAGAAACAATACAAGCCCACCGCCAATCGGTTCCACGACTCCGCTCAATGTTCCTAGGCAGAATGATTTCCAACGGGAGTTACCGGCAGCGCGCAAAGGCATTGACACAATAGCTCCTTCTGGGATGTTCTGGATTGCTATTCCCAGGGCGAGAGCCAGCGCACCGGCCAGATTGAAATCCGCAGAGAGTGAACCGGCGAGCGCGACGCCAACCGCCATACCCTCCGGGAAATTATGAATTGTTACTGCCAATGCCAGTTTTGCGGTCCGTGACAGGCGGCTACGGGGACCTTCCGCTTCTCCGCTGATATGAATGTGCGGTGTGATGTAGTCGATAAGCAACAGAAATGCGAAGCCGGCCAGCAGACCGATGGTAGGAGGCACTACGGCATACGCGCCCTCTCCCATGTCGATGGCAGGAATTATCAATGACCAGACCGATGCCGCTACCATCACGCCGGAAGCGAATCCCAGCAGAATCTTTTGCATAAATGCCGGCATATCGCGTTTCATAAGGAACACGAAAGCAGCTCCTAAAGTCGTAGCAAGGAACGGTATCAGAAGTGTTGCCAAAACGGGATACATGATTTCATTCTTTAAAGGGACTGTTATAGTTTTTCGAACTTGTAGCCGAGACGCGCCAGTTCGACTGCAGCGCCGATACGGTACATCTCCTGACATGATGCCACGAAGACCTGGTAAGCAGCAATGCTCTGCGGCTCAATGTGTTCGTGACGTATCAGCGAGACTGTGGCATCTGCACATTTGCGGAAAAGTTCCCGAAGCGACTCGGCTTCCGGAGAATTCAGGTCAATGCCGATGATGTCACTGATGATGTGGTCATCCATGTCATCGAAACCTTGACGGCCATAATAGACTGAATAAGGCATGTTCGCACACATTGCCCAGTCCGAATCCCAACCGCAGGCCACCGCCATACCCAGATAAGCAGCCCAAGCTACAGCAACTGTAGGATAATCAGCAATTTGCGGCATTGCATCTGCGATATAGTCTCCGCCCAATTTTTGCCAATGCCCGTCGATATCAGGACTTGACAAAAGCATTGACGGTGCTGTTTGGGACGCTGCTTCCGCCTTGGGCGCCGACGTCACAGGAAAGCCGCATTCGCGACAGATCCGCACGAGCTCTCCCTCAAGTTTGTCAATGTAAGTTTCAATGTCGTAAGTGTTTTCCATTTCCAATCCAGTTCAAATCCAATGTTCCGGAATCCGTAACGTGACTGTCACAAATTCCGACACGTCAAATTTAGATAAATCACACGAATTGGGCAAATCTCACCGGTGTCGCTGGATACGGACCGGCTATCGGCAATTCATCATACATGATAACTTTTGCCGTGGGATAATTCTCCTTGATAAGCTTCTTGAGCGCTGGATGGGTGATTTGGAATTTGATGGTTCAGAAAATATTGTTAAATTTATGAATGGATTATTTTGCAATATGATAGACAAAACCACAATCAAGGACTTATGCCAGAAAATGGCAGGAACCTTCAAGAAATTTACGACTTCGGCTTGCTTTATGATGGCGGCAGCCATCATGTCGGTCGTGTTGATTCATCTTGGAGATAAAATAGATGGAAAAGACTCTTTTTTCCTGATGTTCTGGACGATAACCGCCGGTCTGCTGAATCTGGTGCTAAAGCTCGTGCTCACGGATTGGAGAAATGACGAGAGACACACCGTAAAACCGCTTTGGATTATAGCCGTCAATGCCTTATGGCTAGGGGTCTGCCTCGCGTTCCGCCAGGCATGGCCGCTGGATTTGAGTTGGACCAATGCAGCTGTCACACTCGTGGGGATAATAGTTTCAGGAATATTCATTGCTCCTGTCTTTCAAGAATCCAACAATGACATGAGGCTATGGAACTATATCATCGACTGCACATCAGCATTCGCGACTGCTTTTGCTGTCGGGGTGCTCCTGACTGGAGGACTGGAGTTGCTCGTTCTTGCATTCAATGTACTCTTCGGAGTTGAAATCGGATGGAAGGTGTACGCTGACGTGTTCCTGATATGCATGATATTCGTCGCGCCGATGGTGTTCATGCAATTGATTCCAGAAAAAGAGAGACATGACACTGAACGTCCCGGAACAACTGGACTCGGACTGATCAACTATTTGATATTTCCTCTTTTCGGCACTTATGTAGTAACGCTCTATGTATATGCCGTAAAGATCCTTTTTGAATGGAAGCTTCCCTGCGGATGGGTATCAACACTTGTAATGGCATCAATGATATGCCTGATACTGATGATGTTTCTGCTCTATCCGGTACAATTTCGAAAAGAAGACAACAAGTGGAGATTCGACCGCAAGGCGCTCAAACTCTTGCCTGCCATTTTCCTTCCGCTTCTTATATTGATGACGGTAGGAATCGCCAAAAGGATAACGGACTACGGAATCACCGCGCCACGCCTATACGTAGTCCTCTTCAACGTTTGGGGCTATGCTGTCTGCATAGGTTTGACGGTCAGCAAATGCAAAAGATTCCGATGGATTCCGCTGTCCTTTCTAGCGCTTGCAGCACTTTCGTCTGTTGGCCCGCAGAATTTCTCAGCCATGTCCCGAAGAGTCCTAGTCAGCGAAGTAAAGAAAGCACTATCCTCCAACTGTCCTGGCATCAATTTTCCTTTGGACTCGGCAAAATATTCAGAGATAATGAAATCCGGGGATATCGCAACTATGATTGAGACAGACGAGAAGATGGAATACCTCTACATCATGTACCCGGAAAGAGTCGTGCGTGAGATTGTTGACACAACTGTGGGATTCTGGAACTTTGGACTTATGCAGATGGACACCGTAGAGGTAGACGAATGCGGTTCCCACTGGATTGAAATCAACACCAAAGGGGCATCCATAATTCCTAAGGGATTCACACGCTTCGAAAACATCAACTTCAATTGCTCTGTACCATTGGCCGACACGGCCTTCGTAACCGTCTCATCAGATTCTGTCACGCTGACGATTCCTGTGAGCGAGATTGACACGGCGCAGAAAGAGAACGGATGCAAGCCACTATACTTCTACGGAGATGGCGGAGTGTTCTTTACCAACAACATTTCCATCGACAGCGAAGGCAAAAATGATATGAATGTACAACTCAGCGGAATAATATTCTTAAAATAAATCCACTACAAGACAAGTGATTATCTCTGATTTTTTATTACTTTTGCATTTGGATTGGGTGGCGTCCCTCTCCAAGACACATTAGATTAGAAAAGAAAGAAGCGTTATGCTTATCTTGTAGTTGAAAGACGTGGCATTGCAGTTCCACGCTTCGTGTTTTTAAAGGTCTTTGAGAAACTGGAAAGACACATTTAATCAGTATGAAAAAACAATTTATCGGAACGGGAACAATCCGTAAGGTGTGGATTGCGTGTTCCATGGTGTGCGCCTGCATGTTCGGGTTGTCCTCTTGCGGCGATGACTACGACGATTCGGAGCTTAGGGGCGACATTGAGAACCTTGATAGCCGAATAACCGCCCTTGAAGAATGGCAGAAATCCGTCAACACGGACATCCGGTCATTGCAAAGCCTTGTCGAGGCCCTTGAAGACAAGGATTATGTTACGGCGGTTACACCTCTTGAGGACGGAACGGGCTACGTTATCTCATTCCTCAAAAGCGGCAATGTAACCATCAAACACGGCGAGAAAGGAGAAAAGGGCGAGGACGGAACAACGCCCGTTATCAGCGTAAAGCAGGACTCTGACGGGAAACACTACTGGACTGTTAACGGCGAGTGGCTGCTTGATAATGGAAACAAAATGCCCGTAACCGGAGAAAAAGGCGACAAGGGAGATAAAGGCGACAAAGGTGCGGACTCCATCGCTCCGCAAGTCCGTATCAACAAGGATACAAACTTATGGGAAATCTCGACCGACGGCGGTAAAACGTGGACTTCAACCGGAATAAAGGCAACGGGAGACAAAGGTAACACCGGAGCACAAGGGCCGCAGGGCGATGCAATTTTTGCAAAAGATGGCATTGATTATACGAGTGACCTTGATAATGTAATCTTCACATTGGCTGATGGCACTAAGATAACCTTGCCACGTACCTCTGCACTGACGGTGGGCTTCGAAAGCTATGAAACATTCATGCTAACCCCGACCACGAATGTTATCAATATCGTCCTGCCGGAAACGTTGAAAGAAGAAGATTATACCGCTCTCGTAGCAGAAGTGAAGAACGAAGCGGGAGAGGGTATGGATTTTCAAACCCGTGCGGCTTCATCGCCTTGGCAGGTAAAATTGACTAAACCGACATTTACGAATGGGAAATATCAAAATAATGCAAAAGTAACTGTGACAGCCACCGGAGCGAACAACGGCGATAAGGCTATCCTTAAAATTACGCTTATCGACAACAGAGGAAAGGAAATCTCCGCTTCGAGAGTGCTGGAATATTTCAACGGTGTAATAGTGGACATATCGGCAGGAGAACTAAGTAATGTCTTGAGCGGTATCACTCTCACAAATATCAATGCGCTTAAAGTGACCGGTACTTTAAATGAAACCGACTTTAAATATATCCGTGAAAATCTTACTGCCTTAGAAGTTCTCGACCTATCCGGTACGAATATGACTGTATTCCCGAATAGGGCTTTGGCTTTTTATAACGGTGAAAATACAACGCTGAAAGAAGTAATCCTGCCGGAAGGACTTATCTCCATTGAAGAGGCAGCTTTCGCAAACTGCACTGCTCTTGAGAAACTCAATGTTCCATCTACTGTCAACACTCTCGGACGTTGGATACTCGAAAATACCAAGGTGACCTCTTTCACGATTCCCCAGGGGGTGACTGAAATTCCTGCAAGCTGCTTCTATGGGAGTGCCATTACCACCATCAACATTCCCCCTTCTGTAAAGACAATCGGTAATTGGGCGTTTCAAGATGCAAAGCTCACTGAAGTGGTTATACCTTCATCCGTCACATCAATAGGGGAATGGGCATTCGGATGTGACAACGACAATCCGACATTACAATCAGTTATTATCGAAGCTGATATAACTGAAATACCGAACTGCTGTTTCTATTTACAAACTAAGCTTACATCCCTATCATTGCCCGAAGGAATTACCGCCATTGGAGATGATGCATTCTGTGGATGCAAAATTTCTTCGCTTACTTTGCCGTCCTCATTAAAAACAATTGGGGCAAGAGCTTTTTCCAATAATGGCATTACCCAACTGACCATCCCGAATAAAGTAGAGTCAATCGGAAATGCTGCGTTTGCCCATAACTCAATTGACAACATTGACCTTCCCGCCACGTTGGTTTCGCTTCATGCGACTGCATTCAAATGGGAATCAATGAATGAGGTTATTTGTCGGGCTCTGTCTGTTCCACAGACTCCTCAAACAGACGAATTAAATAACAGCTGGCGTCCGTTCTATCATATAAACGAAAATTGCGTACTGAAAGTCCCAGCCGAATCGTTGACAATTTACCAACAAGCATGGGAAGGGTATTTCCAGTCAATAGAAACAATTCAAGAGTAAAGAAAGAAACAGACTCGTTACTGTTATTTCTCAAATACTTCGCCAAGTATTTATTCCTCAATCGGTTGTATCAAACCGTTGAAAATCTGAAATAAATCTTGAAGTAGTGACGAGATAAGAGAAAATATGGATCAAGCCAGATGGCAGTTTTGGTATCAGAGGCGTATTCGTTTCCCGTCGCATCTTCATGGCTTTCCGTTTCGCCTATCTTGTATTGGCCTCCATGATAATTGAACAGAAGTTCTATACGAAGGCTACAGTCGCAATTGAGTAATTTGTTTGTCAAAAAGACTTTTTTCAATGATTATGAGAGAACGGCTCGCAATTTGCGGGCCGTTCTTCTTATGAACCTACTGGTATATACCAGGTTAGCGCTCTGGCATTTACACATATTTTAACCACATGATTTATGAAACATTTATCGATTCTTACCGCCATCATTCTGGCCGCAGCGGCCTTGATGGCATCATTCCAGAACTGCTATGCCTGCACAGGCATCACCCTCAAAGCCAAGGACGGAAGCACTGTAGTGGCGCGCACGATCGAGTGGGCCGCCTCCGACAATGACTGCCGTTGGGTTGTCGTACCTCGCGGCCACAGTTGGAAATCCTTCATCCCCGGAGGAGGGACCGGCAGAAGTTTCACCAATGTATATGGCTACGTGGGCGTCTCGGTGGTCCAGGACGAGCTGATGATGGAGGGCATGAATGAGAAAGGACTCTCCGCCGGCCTCTTCTATTTTCCTGACTACGGGAAGTACGAGGAGTATTCAGAAGCGAATTATGAGACCAACATATCTGATTTCCAGCTGGTCTCCTATATTCTCGGGCGCTGCGCCACCGTCGATGAGGTCAAGGCCGAAATTGCAAGGGTACATATCCATGGATTCGATCCACGCTCCTCGACCGTGCATTGGAGGTTCGCCGAGCCGTCTGGCCGCCAGATCGTGCTGGAGATTATCGACGGGAAGTGCATTTTCTATGAAAACAATCTGGGCGTGCTGACCAACTCTCCATCTTTCGACTGGCAGCTCACCAATCTCAACAACTATGTGAACCTCCTGCCTGGCCGCACCGAACCACATACGCTTGGAAACATGTCCCTGTCATCTTTCGGAGGAGGAAGCGCGATGATTGGTCTGCCGGGGGACTTCACCCCGCCTTCAAGGTTTGTACGCGCGGCCTTCTTCCAGAGCACCGCGCCGCAGAAACCTGACGCAGAGGGCTCCGTGTTCACGGCATTCCATATTCTCGGTTCGATGGAGATTCCGATCGGAGCACAGTTCCCGGTTGACGAAACGCCGGCTGACATCCCGTCCGCAACCCAATGTACCTGTGTCACCGACATGTCAGGTTTGAGGTTCTATTATCGCTCCATGTATGATGGAGGAATCAGATGCATTGACCTTAAAGAGATTGACTTCAAGAAGATAGGTCTGAAGTCCGAGCCGCTCGTTCCGTCAAAGAAGGAATTCGTCCATCACATCAGATTTTAACGTGGAATGGCACAGGAAGACCTCACCATGAAATGCGGTGTCGGGACGCGGCCACGGAGCGTTTTGTAACTCGCTGATAATCAGACACCATTTTAGATATAGCGTGGAAACGCAGGCTTTTTTTGGTCGCGTTTCCACGCTGCATTTTATAACACATTGATAATCAATACCTCCAAAAATAAGGCGTGGCTGCGTCCCGCCGAGTGGCTATTGAATCGCTGGACAGGGCAATAGAATGCGCAGAAGAGAACATGATTCCCCAGTTGGCCGAGTGTTTGTCTTGGAATAATGACTACGACGGTGAATGTTATATGGTTTTGGCTGAATATGGCAATCTGTTGGATTCGTCCACAAGGCGGAAGATCGTTGAAGGAGTATTTTATTTGCCCGCATTCATGTTCATCCGATTTTTGTATATCCTCACCCTGTGTTCAATAGATAATGTATTCAAGTATTGCTAGTGAATTAAGTTACCTTTCCGGCGTTTTCTGGCCGGTCTGTTCCGTAAAAGGACCGACATCCTATAATGGCGCATTTCTATATCCGAAACGATGTAATTTTAGATCGGAGGAGAATTTTACATTCGATGTAATATAATTTCATAAAAGTTTACTATATTTGCATCCGATAGGATGTAATTATATTATGAAGACACTATTGTCTGCAAAACTCAAATCCCTCCGCAAGGAGTATGGATTGACACAGGAAGACCTCGCCCTGAAATGCGGTGTCGGGCTTAATTTCGTGCGTCAGCTTGAGCAGGGAAAGCCGACGCTCAGGATGGATAAGGTTAATCAGGTGCTTGCAATGTTCGGCTACGAGCTCGCACCGGTAAGAACAGATGAATTGAATGAGAAAAGCTGGGATTTACTTTAAGGACCACCTTGCCGGTATTCTTACTGAGACAGAATCATCAAATCCGTCAATCATCTGGTCATCGCCGTCAAAATGAATGACCTCCAGCATAACATCGCAAGAGGAAAGGCCGGCAATCATGAGCGACTTGTCCAGAAGCACGAAGCAGCGTTTGAGAAGTTTATCAATCCTATGTTTCAATGAAAAAAATGTAACTTTGTAAACTCAATTGTAATGATTATGAGAGACAAAGAAGAAGTCGCCAAACTCATTCGAGAGGTATTTGACGCATATTGCAAATCGTTTGATGATAGTCTAAATCGGCTTAAAATATGGCCATGGACTGATAAGAAGACTGTCATTCACGAATCTAACCAGATCCATCGTTTTCTCGATGCTTACCAGAAGACCGGTAGTAATATTGTTACTTGGATGGAATTGCCGGTCTATCAGAAGAATGGGGCCCTTGAGCCCAAGGTGACCCATATTGACGCCTTCATTGTTGATGATGACCGCAAACTCATTTTTTTCATTGAAGCAAAGAGATTCTCGAGGCCTAGTCAGGTAGAAAGCCTGAAAAAGGACATCTACCGTCTATTCAAATTATCCCATGAGATTTATGTCGGTAATGGCAATTTCAGGGGCATCAATCTGTTTGACTACGACGCCTATATGATACCTCTTGCTGACGTCTGGGACTATCGTAGTAAATGGTGTAAGGAATTCGCTGATAACTGGGAAAGAGAATCTTACGACCTTGAAGGCATCTATTCCTACAGGCTGGCAACTATGAAAAAAAGCCTAACAGTCCCTAGAGAGCAAGAAAAAGTACAATATCATCTTTTGGCAGCTTTACTTCCTGTGTTTGATTCCGAAGAATACAACAAAGAGGTTGAGAGAACACGCCATAAGTCCGGCCCCGCTTCAAGTCCGTCCATACTTGTGTGGTCAGATGATGTTCGATTCGAAGCACTGTTGGCGAGCGTCAATAAAAAAGTAGTACGGTAGATTCCCATTCTCCTGCTCAACTCATGCATCATCGCATGACCCCTCTCAATCCCCCACCTCAGCAACTTCGCATCAGTAGGAAAGGGATTGTCGTTTAATGTCTTTAATCTGAGCGAGTTGCAGAGTGTTCTTCATAGCGTTTTCGATAGCTATGACGAACATGTGGCTTCACTTGATAAGATTATAGACAATGCCGCCGGGCTATCCATTATAGTTATCCCGAATATTTGTATCTTTATCCGGTGCTTAATATATAATTCACAATCAGTATGAGAACTGCAACTAGGCTTTTGCTTCTCTTTATTGACCTAACGTCAAGCGGCCTTCATCCTTCGCTTGGTGAGATTCGTGTTGCCAATGATTTGACATCATTATGTCTGAAGAAGTCTTGCAGTTCTCTGATTATTTGTCTTTTTTTGTTCATGGCTAAAGTGTACTATTATATTGTTTTGCTTTTGCAATACAGTTGTAATCAGTGAATTATCAAACACTTTAGCGTTTTTTGTTTATGAAAATATACTATATTTGTTTCCGATAGGATGTAATTATATTTCGAACACTCTATAGGAATGTTGTAGTCTCACTTAGATTCATTTCAAATAAAGCATTAGAATAATGACCTACGCGGAATTATTGGCGGACAATCAGCGCTTGCGGAAACGAATCATAGAATTGGAACAAGAGAATGCCAGACTTAAAGGGCTAGGTGAGCCATTGCTGCCCGAATCGAAGTCTCCGACGCTTGAAAGTCATAAGTCATTGACGGAAGAAGAGAAAGAAATTGAACTGCGACGGAGGGTAAATCTTTTTCGGTCATTGTTCCGAGGGCGAGAAGATGTATATGCCCAAAGATTTGTGACAAAAGACGGAAAAAGAGGTTATCAGCCAGTTTGTCGCAACCGCTGGTCGATTGAGTGCAAAGCACATAAATACAAATGTGAAGGATGTGCCCACAGAGATTTGGTGCCATTGGATGATGCTATCATCAGACGTCATCTGCATAAAGGAGCAAAAGAAACTGACATTATAGGTCTATTCCCGATAATGGAGGACAACACCTGCTTTTTTCTTTGCGCAGATTTCGATGACAAGAACTGCCAGCATGGATATAAAGATGATGTGTTGTCTTATGTCGGCGTATGTAACGACTGGAACATTCCGGTTTATATAGAACGTTCGCGTTCCGGAAATGGTGCTCACTTATGGATATTCTTCAGCGAGCCTGTTTCTGCAGCATTGGCACGTAAACTTGGATTCGCAATTCTTGGATCAGCGATGGAGAGAAACGTCCAGTTGGACATGAAGTCCTACGACCGTTTCTTTCCGAACCAGGACTTTGTTCCAAATGGCGGTTTTGGCAATCTTGTAGCCCTACCGCTTCAAGGCGACGCCAAGCACAAAGGCAACAGTTTATTTACGGACGAGAATTTTGAAGTTTACAAGAGTCAATGGGATTTCCTGTCTTCTGTCAGAAAGTTATCCGGACATGAGGTGTCGGCATTACTCGCTCAGCACAATAGCCGATTGGAGCTTTCGTCCTCGTCGGACACCAAGCCATGGGCCTGATAAAATGTCGTTCGAAGATTTCAATGGCCCAATCAAGCTGGTCCGGGCTAATGGAATATATGTGCCTTTGAAGTCGGTGTCAGCTAAAGTCATACGCTATCTCAAAGGGTTGGCCTCTTTCAAAAATCGTAAATACTACGATTTGATGAAGGCAAGAAAGCCATTATATAAAACACCTTCGTTAATCTCTTGTTATGAGATGATCGGCGATTATTTATGCTTGCCTCGCGGTTGTGAGGATTCCGTGATAGATCTGATTCAAGGCAATTTTTCTGCATGGGATGAAGAGGATAAGACAAATCCAGGTCGCAAAATAGACGTGGAGTTCGTTGGTCAATTGAGACCGGAGCAGGAAGACGCCGTTCAAAAGATGCTAGTTGAAAATAATGGCGTCCTTGCTGCGACCACTGCGTTCGGCAAAACCGTAGCCGCCATCGGCATGATTGCTCGAAGGAAAGTGAACACATTGATATTGGTTCATTCCAGGGCGTTGCTGGAGCAATGGAAGAATGCATGCGAGCATTTTCTTGCCATAAATGAACCTGAGCCTGAAATGAGGGAAACACATAGACGAAATAAGTCTAATTCCTATATTGGTATTTTGGATGGAAGTCAGAATAATCTGCACGGAATCATTGACATCGCTGTCTTCAATTCTGCTCTGACAGATACTGGCGTAAAGCCGTTTGTAAGAGATTACGGAATGGTCATTGCCGATGAGTGTCACCATACGGCGGCACTGGGGTATGAGCGCGTACTGAAGTTTGTCAATGCAAAGTATGTGTATGGTCTCTCAGCATCTCCAACACGACAGGACGGAATGACTCCGATTGTGTTTATGCAATGTGGCCCAATAAGATATCAGTTCAATGCTAAAACTCAGATGGCCAGACAATCTTTCTCACGAGTGCTGATTCCAAGATTCACTGCTTATCGGGCACTGGAGGAAAAGCCCGTATTACAGCACCTTGGCGATTTGGCTAAAGATCGGGCGCGCAATGAAATGATTGTCCATGATATTGTCAATGAGTTAAAGCAAGGCCGCACACCAATTGTCCTGACAAAACTGAAGGAACATATTCTTCTATTGGCTGATATGCTAAGACCTCACTGTAAGAATATCATCGTATTGATGGGAACAGTATCTGTCAAAGAGAGACGTCTGGCAATGGAACGATTGGAAAACATTCCAGCAGATGAGCCCATGGTCATAGTAGCGACAGGGAAATTCGTAGGAGAGGGTTTTAACTATCCTCGCCTGGACACATTGTTTATCGCCTTGCCGGTGTCATATCCAAATATTGTTCAGCAATATACCGGCAGATTACATCGTGATTATCAGGGCAAGACGGAAGTGCGCGTGTATGATTATATAGACATTCACGTGCCTACTTTAGCGAATATGTACGGCAGAAGATTGAAGTGTTACGCTCCGATAGGATATGCTCAGCAAGTTGATGATGCTCTAACATCCAATCCGCAGGATATCATATTCGGCCCATCTGATTTCCTACAGGACTTGGTGTCGGATATAGAGAATGCGAAATCTTCGGTAGTGCTTTCATGCAACACCCTGCAGTATATGAAAGCGCCATTGGCTAAGGCGCTGCAAAGTCTTGGTTCTCGTGGCATTGACTGCATAATCACCATTCATAAAAATTCCGCACGGGACAATGATTTTATACAGTCAGGGATAAAAGTTGTACTGCGCTCTTCCAGACACATCCGCGCAGCAATTATAGACAGATCGATTCTATGGTTCGGCAGCATAGAGCTTGCCGGCAATCTACACCAGAAAGAGGACAGCGTCATGCGCGCCTTTATGCCGGACGTGGCTTCTGAAATGCTGGGATATTTGATTGATGACGAATGAATCTTTCGCTATTTTAAAATCTCCCAATATCCCCCCTTTTTCCCGACTCGACGAATTTTTCCTTCTGATTTCAAATATTTTATATGATATCTCACACCATCCTGCGATAAATGGCAAATTGCGGACAACTCTTCTATGGTTATTGACGGTGAGTGCTGCATTGCACGAAGAATCACCTCTTTAACACCCTGATATGTTTTATCGGTAGTTTTATCGGTAGTTTTATCGGTAGTTTTATCGGTAGTCGCAGGATTGTTCCGGTAGTAAGTGACAGTAGAGTAGGCAATTTCGCTACTGAATGTCACATCCATACCAGTCAAACTTTTCCATTTGCGAATCTTATCGATTCCATAGCCAGCGTTTTCACCAAGTTTTGCTGCTCTAAACAATTTGATGATTGCAGGATTTCGCGGCTGAGAAATAGTTTCAGAGAGCAAACGATCAATAGGGATATGGAAACTGCCCGGATTTTGCAATTCAATTCTGTCTGTATAGACCCTTATAGTCGGATGCATTGGACTGAAATAATCCGAATGCGCCAAGAAGTTTACCAGACCCTCCTTCAAAGCATATAGTTGTGATTCATCTTCAGGTGACACACCTTCAGGTGTCGTAGTGAAAGGATTATCCGTATAAAGCCTAAATCTCTGAATGATAACTTTGTAATACTCCCACAGATTCTCTTGCTCCTGCATCCTAAAAGTATAACGCTGTGACGCATCGTTGTAAGAAGTCCCTGGAATCTCTATATAATCAACCCAGAAACTAGGGAGTAATCTATGGATACTGTCGAGCTTTCCGAGCATCAGCAAACCTCCGACACTCAATTCCGATCCTCCTCTGGCATAAATTCCTGTTTTGCTACAAAAAGTATTGTCATCGGCATCTGCATAAGGATAACTTTCATTGAAAAGTTTGATATGGCGTCTGAACGTATCGAATGAACCCGGATCAATATCTTCGAAAGACGTACCGGCAGCTGATTCATCTGACCTAATACCAAAGGCCTGATCGCGCAACATTGCATTGACCTCCATTTCTGTTGCGCGTCTGTCTCCTGAACCGGAGCGAATGAAGGTATTTGTTATACCCGTATACCAGACTGGTTTGAAAGGTGAAGATGGAATATAAAAAGCTAAAACAGTCTTGCCTTCAATGGAATATTTCTTGGATATAGGAAGAATCGGATGATTCATTTTATTTCCAGACCTAAGAGTATTAAGAAAGTCGGATTCAATTTTTTCTCCGTTATTTACGCCTTCCACCTCGAATTTCTTCCCATTCTGAACAACACCGAATACAATCCACCCTCCAGATCCATTCGAAAACGCACTTACACTCTCCCAAATATTTTTAGGAAGTTCTCTACTTGCACTCTTTACCTCAAAGTCTTCCCACTCAATATCTTGAAGCCGACTTAGCAATTCATCTTTCGTCATATCCTAACCATTTTTTAGTCTATTACAAAATTAGTCATATTTCTTAAATAACGACTAAATTTCACTTTGTGTTGCAAGGCATTTTCTCAAAAACCGTCCTTTTTTTTCTTAAGGTAACTTTGATTTGCATAGGATGCAATTGAATGCGGTCTAGTGCGATTCAACGCAAAGTGGCTCATCTAAAGACTTACCTTAGATGAGCCTCCTAAATTATTACCGCTTAGCTACTTAACTACTAATACTCCTCCTCGTTAAAGAAAAAGCCAAAACCCTCTACAGGCCATTCGGAGGCCGTTTTCGAGGATTCCGAAAGATTTTAAGGCAGATTTCAATGTTCTTATATGCCGTCAGATACCAGTCGTGGTTTCTTCCTAAAATCCGCTGTAAATGTCTTCGCTTCTTTGTCGCAAAAACACAAAAACCTATGGAAAAACCAATACTTTTGGTGGCATTTGATACGCTAGGCAGATTTTTTTCGGTAATTTTAATTTTTCTAAAATCGCTCTTTTGGGGAAAAACTGAAGATACCATCATAGCCCATCATATTCCAGCCATAGACATCATTTCGCACTCAATTTGTCGATTTGGAAAACGAAGACAAAAAATCTGCCTGATGGCCCTCGTTATCTCAAGCTTTTTTCCAATGCCAGAATCAAATTGAAAATACCGGATGAGGGATTTTCAAGATTTTTCAACCTCCGCGCACGTTCTGTCGCTTCAAGCCGATTCTTCCACAAGAAAGCTTTTTGAGTGTCCGTCAATGCCGCCTTTTCATAACCCGCCCCGCAATCGTCTATTTTCAACAATTCGCTATAGGCTTCTGCAGTTGAAATTTTTGTCCTCCAATCCTTTCCATGGAGAAGAAACCAAAACTCAATGGCCGGATTGCTGAGCAATTTGTACGCCCTACAGTCTTTTATTCTTTCATTGACGACAGGTACATCCATATCATACATGAGAAAGACGAGAATCTTATCGGTCTTCGATATTTTCAATTCCTTCTTCCTGACATCAATCAATCTCTGCGAAATACTATCTCCCTCTATCTTAGGGACAATCCTTATCGGAGAACGATATGCCTGTTTAAGATAATCCAGATAAGCATCCTCCGTTTCTCCCTCGCAGAATATCAGGAACACAGGCTTCATAGTTCGTGACGGAGATGCCGTACGTTGTTTTGCCATAATCAGTCCTCCAGAAGTTGCTTCAAGTTCATGACAGTTGAATCTACAAACGGAACCGCATCAAAACGCCCCTGGATGTATCCTTTCTCAGCATCCATATTGTCTCTGAAATCCTTATAATCATACAGAGAATAGACCTCAGTCGATCCGTCATCCAATTTATTGACGAATACGACCTGATCTTTCCTCAGACGTTTCATGTCAATCAGATTCGTATTATGCGACGTGAACAACAGTTGGGAATTTTCAGATGCATGAATAAGGTCAATGATAAAATCCGCCAGACGTGTATGAAGTCCCATGTCAAACTCATCCATCATCAAAGATTTACCATTCCTGACAACGTCAAGAAGTCTCAAAAGAATCTGAAACAACTTTCTCGTGCCATTGGACTCCTCGACATCAAGGTCAAAAACGACATTCGGAGCCCTTTTGTGTATCGTCTGAAACCTGAGGATGTCAATCATTCTGAAATTCAATTCCGGAGAGGCCGGGGATGACATGATTGGCGCCGGAACTTGTTCATGCCTGACCTTTATGTCGCAAATGTCAGTATCACAGATGGATAGTGCTTTTAATATGACTTTCTTATATGCATTGAAATTTTCTTCTACAGAGACACTGTTCAAATCAACAAGTCCCAGAAGAAAAGTATTCAGAAAGTACCTGTACAATTCCTGAGGCAATTCACGGTTCATTGAACTGGCCCTGCTGAGGAACAGATTCTTTTTTCCGGTATTGATTGCAACATCCTTAGGTTTCACAATTATACCAGGAGAGAACGAGTAGACTTCTTCCGCATTCTCGTTGCGAGTGAATACTTTTGCCCGCTTTCCATTGGGATAGTAGTACAGGCTCTCCCGAAGCACTTCGGTTCTGGTCAATGCAAAAGAATACTCATACTCAACCCCGGAGCAAACGAAATCGATAAGGAACTCACTTGGCTTTGCGTCATATCCATCGAACTTGAACGGCATAAAATTGAACACCGTACCTTCATTGTTCAGGTGAGACTCAAGAACCATCCTGCAGCAAAAATTGATTGCCTTGAGGATGTTTGATTTTCCGGACGCATTAGGCCCAAATAGCCCGATGGTCTTCAATACGTTCGTCCCATTCCAGTCAATGACATTGTAGGATAAATCTCTTGCCTGTCTGCTGTTGCTCTTAGCCGCTATAAAGTCAAGAAATATTCTGTTCTTTATGGAGAAAAAATTCTCTAATTCAATTTTAAGCAGCATAACTACCCCGATTTTGTAAATTTCCTACAAATTTAAGGACTTAATCTCATTTATAAAAGCCTTTGTGACCTTTCCTGATTTTGGTTGACACTTTTAGAGCGGAT
>ULTD01053963.1_pt1 | contig 99338 bp, 99 predicted proteins | sample 1957321 | NCBI WGS metagenome assembly ULTD01 (sample SAMEA4835726, study PRJEB28245) | human gut metagenome | biome: gut microbiome; material: fecal sample | place: Denmark | collected 2008
TGAACAGTATCTTCTATTCTTACTCCAAACTTACCTGGTATATAAATTCCAGGTTCATTTGTAATAACCATATTTTCTTTTAATAATGCATCATTTTTTGAGCTGATAAATGGTGGCTCATGTATTTCAAGTCCTACTCCATGCCCTAAAGCATGTATTAAGTCATAATCATTTAATTTAAAATCATTTTCAACCATTTTAGTAATAAGTCTTACATTTGCTCCATCTTTTAATTCTTCCATTGTCTGTTTTTGGTTTTTTAAAACCAAATCATAAACTTTTTTTACTTCTTGGGGAACATCTCCTACAAAAAATGTTCTTGTCATATCTGAACAATATCCATGATACTTACATCCCATATCTATTGTTATTATATCTTGTTTTTGTATTTTTCTATCAGTTGGAACTGCATGGGGTTTTGAAGTATTTTCTCCTGACGCAACTATTGTTTCAAATGATAATCCATCAGTTCTTTGCCTATAATATTCTTCAATTTCTCTTGCAATTTCTATTTCTGTCATTCCTGGTTTTATATATGATAAAATATATGAAAAACAATTATCTGTTATTTCACATGCAATTTTTAAATCTTTTAATTCTTCATCATCTTTTATCATTCTTTGTTTTTCTATAATATATTCTGTTTCTACAAGATTATTAATTTTATATTTTCTAATGTATTCTTTATATTTAGCATAAGTAACATAATTTTCTTCAAATCCAACATTTTCGCAAAACATAAAGAAATTTTCATAATCATCTTTTGAAACATCTTTTATGTCATATACTATTATTTCATCAAATAATGTTAAAGTACTATGAACATATTCTATATATCTTCCATCTGTTATATAAATATTTTCTTTTCTTGTAATTAATAATGTCCCTTCTGCATCTATTCCAGTTAAGTATTTTATATTTATTGGATTTGATATTATTATTCCTTGTAAATCTAAACTTGACATTTTATTTCTTAACCATTGCATCTTTGGGTTCATATTATCACCTCTTTTTCCTATCCTTTATACATTCCTACTGTAAATATTTTAAGCAATATAAGTTTTATTGTTTCAAATGGTACATACATGCTTATAAATGAAGCAATTACTATAAATGGTCCAAATGGTATGTATTCATCTGTTTTTCTAATTTTACTTAATAATAAAAATATACTAAGTATTGCACCAATTAAAAATGATAATAATGTTATTATTATTATATTTGATAATCCAAAAAATAAACCAATTGCTCCCATTAATTTTACATCACCAAAGCCCATTGCTTCTTTGCCATAAAATACTCCTCCAAGTAATGTAATTAACAAAAATATTCCAGCTCCTGCTATCATACCTAAAGCCATGTTTATTGCAATTGCTACATTAGACATTCCATACAAAAATGTAAAAACTAATCCAACTTCAAATATTGTTAAATTAAGTCTATTTGGTATAATTTGTAATTTAAAATCTATCATACATGCAGATATAAGCATAGGGGCTAATATCATATATTTTATTAAATCTAAATTTGCAATTATAGTTTCTTTTATCCCATACACATATAAAAGTCCTACATATATTGCAGCCATAACAAACATTAAAATATAATTTGGCTTAAATTGAACTTTGTATTCTCTAAAAATATCTTTTGAAAAAACTTTTTTATACTCTGGAAGTCTTTTATTCATCCAAGAAACAAACTCTCCTACAAATATTCCTAATATTATAAAACCTATGTAATACCCTAAGTGTATGTCATTAATATACATTTTATTTTTTCTCCTTTGTTAGTTCATTTTTATATTTATTTTTTATTTTATCTTCAATTGGCCTTTTCCATTTTGTATACCAAAATTCTTTTCTATCTATTGGTTCTACTAAAATGGTAAACATATTACATCTATTTCCTCCAATTATATCAGTAAAAATTTGGTCTCCAACCACAGCAATATTTGATGGCTCTTCTTTTAATATACTTTGAACTTTTAAAAAACCTTTTTTAAATGGTTTTTTTGCAAAATTTATATATGAAATCTGTAATTTATTAGCTACATTTTTTACCTTTTCTTCATGGTTTGTATTTGATAATATGTATAATTTTATGCCATTTGCTTTTAAATTTTTTGCCCATTCAACAACATTGTTTGATAAATTTTTTTTATAGTCAATCAATGTATTGTCTACATCTAAAATTAATGCATTAATTTTATTTTTTTTTAATATATCTAGTGTTATTTCTTCTACTTTATTTAATAATAAATTTGGATATAAATTCATCTTTTCCCCCAATAGCATTTAAGTATTTATATATTATCAATATGTACATTTTTTGTCAATATTTTATTCAAAAAATTGCCATAGGCTTAAGTAGCAAATGTCAACAATACTTAAGTAAGAATTAAATTACAATATATATTATTTTTTTGCACCTTGGTGTCGCAACCAACTAATTTTAAACTTTATATGTTGGTTGCTCCAATTCGCACTCGTGCTTGGCACTCGTTTGATCGCTTACGCGGTGCTTCAAAATAATATATATTGTAATTTATTTCAAGTAAGTATAAATTTATTATCATTTAACTCCTTAATCCTATGGCAATTTTCTATTTACAAAATCTATGTTTTCCAATTGTTACAGTCATTGGTCTTGACCAAATCCACTTATTAGTTGCTGTTGATGGATTAAAATAATATATAGCCCCATAACTTGGATCCCAACCATTTAATGCATCTTGAGCCGCTTTTTTAGCAGTAGAATTTGGTGTAAGATTTATCTGACCATCACTTACAGCATCAAATGCTCCAGATTGATAAATTACACCAGCAATACTGTTAGGAAACGAACTGCTTTTTACTCTATTTAACACAACAGCACCTACTGCAACTTGTCCAGCATATGGTTCTCCTCTTGATTCACTATATATTATTCTACTTAATAAATTTATGTCTGATGAATTACTAGAACTACTGCTAGATGATGAACTACTATTTATTCCCATTGCTTTTAATGTTGCCGGTCCTGCAATTCCATCTACTGTTAAACCATTTTTTCGTTGAAAATATTTAACAGCATTTACTGTTTGAGTTCCATAAATCCCATCAACATTTCCGTGAATAATAACCCCATCTTTTTAATTTAGTTTGAATTTGTGTTACTTCACTTCCTCTTGAGCCATATTTTGATAAAGTTTCTATAGAATCATTATTTTCTTTTGTAACATAGTATATTCCTATTCCTGTAACAATTAATAATATTACTGAAAAAATTATTAATATTTTTTTATTAACTTTCCTAAACATAAAAACCACCTATTTAAAAATAATTTTTATTATTTTTATCAATAAATGGTTTTTTTATACATTTTTAATTTTTTTGTTTTGGCATTAATAATAATTATGAACAATATGTACACAAAATTGCTTCTAAACCTACTTGTATATCTATTTGCCCTATTTTGTAATAAAAATCTAAATCTATTAATTCTTGCAATATTTTTTCTAATTCTCTTTGTTTAAAATATTTAGCCTGCATTTTATATTTATTCACCAAAAATGTTTGATTTGGTTTTAAATTCAATACCTGTATAATATCTCTATTTTCTTTTTGAGCAAGTGTTACAAAATAAAGTTTTTTAAAATGGTTATATAATGTTATAAAAATTTTTTGAATTGGCTCTTTTGAATATATTAAATTATGCATAACATCTAAAGCTTCCTTTATATTCTTTTTTCCAAGGCTATCTGTTAATTCAAATATAATGCTTTCTAATTTTTTTATTGCTAACTTGTCTATATCTTCATTTGAAATTGTTCCATTTTCTCCTTCATATTCTATCAATTTTCTTATTTCATTTATTAAATCTTGCATATTTGTTCCACAACATTCTATAAAATATCTTATAGTATTTGAACTAATATTTACTTTGTAACCATTGCAAATTGCCTTTATTCTTTTTTCAATTTGTGGTGGTTTTTGGTAGTCAAATTTGCAAACAATTCCATTTTTCTCAATTGTTGTTAACAAATCCTGTTTTTGCACATCTTCTTCAACAAATACAAGTACAACCGCTGATTTTATTATATCCATATTTTCTTTTATATAATTGTTTATTTTTTCTTTTGTTTTTGCAAGTTCGGCATTTTTTCTTTTTCCCTCTTTTTTAAATAGTCCTGAATTTCTAACAATTATTAGCTTTTTTTCATAGCCAAAACTTGGTGTTTCTATATCTGATATCAATTCACTTACATTATTTTCATCAATTAATATGTAATTTATTCCTTTAATAGTTTTACCAAACAATGACTTTATTTTTTTTAAAGATGATTCCAGCAAAAATATTTCTTCACCATATAGAAGATATAAACTTCCTAAATTACCATTTTTTAATTGTGTTTCTAATTCTTCTATTTGCATTTTTGCTAACCCCACCTTTCTATTTTTCTTATTTTCCTAATATTATTCTAAATACCTCTGCGACGCTCCACCCTTGTGCTATAGCACCTTTGGGCAAATTAGGTTTTACTGAATCATAAAGTTCTGCTATGCTTCCTATACACCCATTATCATTTAATTCGTTTTTAAATGTTTTATATATTTGTGCTCTAAATTTTTCTAATTTTTCTTCTAGTTCAACTTTTTGTTTTTTATTTTTACTATTTTTTATAATGTTTTTTAATGAATTATAATAAAGTCCTAAAAGCCATGGCCATGTAATTCCCTGATGATAACTTGTATCTCTTTTATAGCCATCTCCTTCATATATTTCTACATAATTTTCTTCACCTTTAGCTAATGTTTTTAAACCATAATTATTTAATAATTTTTTTTCTACTACATTTAAAATATTTTTAGCTTCCTCTGAATTAGTATCAATAACTTGATATGTTAAACTCATCGAAAATAACTGATTAGGTCTTATTTTTGCATCTCCAATTACATCATATAAACATTTTCTTTTTTTATTATAAAATTTCTCATTAAATGCTTTTTTGCATTTTCTAGCTAATTCTTGATATTTTTTTGCATCATTTTTGTTTCCAATTTTATTTTCTAAGTCTGCCATTATAATATTTGCATTATACCATAAACTATTAATCTCTACAGCCTTCCCATTTCGTGGAGTTACAGCCTTATTATTACATTTAGCATCCATCCAAGTATTTTGTGTATTTTGTGTTCCAGAAACAATTAAATAATCTGTATCTAAGTATATATTGTTGTCATCAACATCAATTCCATTTTTATAATTTTCTATTATATCTTTTAATTTTTCATACAAATTTTCTTTTACAAATTCATAATCTTCAGTATATTCAACATATTTTTGAATTTGCTCAAATAATAACAATGATGCATCAACACTATTGTATAATGGTCTATTATCAAAACCTGAATAGCCATTTGGAACTAAACCAAATTTAATATCTCTTACTAATGTTTGTAAAACCTCTTTTGCAATGTCAAATCTTTTAGTTACTAATAATAACCCTTCAAATGAAATTAAACTATCTCTTCCCCAATCTAAAAACCATGGATAGCCTGCAAGCAATGTATGTAACCTAAAAGATGGCCTATATACAACAAAATTATCTGTAGCTGTTATAAAATCTTTTATTAACTGTTCTTCTTCTAATTGTTTTTTTGTCTTTTTTTCTTTTCTATTATCAATTAATAGGGATTTATTATAAATTTCATTTTGTCTTACTATTTCATTTTCAATTAATTTTTTTACATTTATTTGATCTATGTTCTCCTCAAAAGAACACACAAAAGAAATTTCTTTTTCTGCTTTTTTTGGTATTTCAATTTCAAAAACTCCTGAAACAGTGTGGTTTTCTTCTGGATAAAATCCTCTTTTTTCTTCTTCTATATAAAACATATTATTAAATGTATCATTTTTGTGTTCTATATAAATTCCCTCTGACATTTTCATATATATAGGATATGCAGCATTTTTGTCTATAACAACCTTAACTTTATTTTTATTTATAATTTGCTTTAATTCAAAATTATGATTAGTACTCATACTGTGAAAATCACGGAAATTCAAAAGTGGTGCAATGGTTAGTTTTGCTTCATTTCCATCATTTTTTATTTTATAATATACCCCAACTGTATTTTTTCCATATTCCATACAAATCATTTTCGTTATAGTTACATCTTTTACCTTATATGTAAATATTGGAATATACTCTTTCTTAAATAGTTCTTGGTATTTATAGCCTTTAGATATATAATTTTTTCCTATATTTGTATATAATCCATACTCCTTACCATCTATTATAACCGCTTCATCTAATTTAGATAATATTAAATATCTCCTCGCAGGAGGTGTTAAAGGTGCAATTAATAATCCATGATATTTTCTGGTATTTGCACCTATTATTGTTGAACTACAAAAACCCCCTATACCATTTGTAATTAGCCATTCTTTTGATAATCCATCTTCTAAATTCAATTTTTCCTTAGTTATTTCCATTTATTACCCCGTATTTTTATTTTAATTTACTTTCGTCTAACTTTCTTAACATTTCTTCTCTTATTTCTTGTGGAGTTTTCTTTCTTGCTTTTTCATTTCTATTTTTATCACTTGACTTTATTTCTCTTTTTGGTCTTTCAAATTCTATTTTTTCTTTATTTACGTCATTTTTTTGAGTTTTACTAACTCTATTATTTCTATCTATATTTTCTTTTATTTTTTCATATTTAGTTTCTTCTTTAACTATTCTTTTTTCTGTCTTTACTGCTTTTTTTGTAGCTGTTTTTGAAGATGCTTTTTCCTTTTTATTTTTTTCTAATTCAGCTTTTCTTTTCATTTTTTCATCTGCTTCTTTAATAGATGCTATTCTTTGACTATATTTATTACTAAATTTGCTTTTCTTCTTTAAACCTGAATTTGCCTTATCAGAATTTGCTTTTTTTACATTTTCCTTTTTTGCATGTCTTTTCATTTTGCTTATTCTTTTATCTTCTCTAAGTTTTGTATTAAGCATTAAGTATTGTGGGTCATTTTGTTTATCTTGATATTTTAAATCATCACATATAAGCTCAATTATAGATGTTGCAACCAAGTTTGGATCATGTCTTATATGTCCATCTGCAATCATAGACAAATCTCTTTGTAAAAATTTAATTCCTTTTACTTTTTCTATATCTTGTTCAACTAAGTCTTGTCCTTCTAAATTGTATTTTTTTATAAATTCTGGCACAATTTCTCCTGTATCATATATACAATAATCTACAATTCCCTGTCCACAGTGAGAAATTATAGCATTTAAATGATCAGACACAGAATAATTATCAGTTTGTCCTGGTTCTGTCATAATGTTGCTTATATATGCTTTTATTGCTGTACTTTCTTTTATTGCTTTAGCAACACCATTTACTAACAAATTTGGTATAACATTAGTATATAAACTTCCTGGTCCAATAATAATACAATCAGCATTTTTTATTGCATCAACAACTCCTGGAGCTGGTCTACAATTTGAAGGATTTAAATAAATTCTATTAACTTTTGTGAATTTTTCTGAAACCATTTCTGGAATTTTAGACTTTTCTGTTACTATATATCCATTTTCAAGTTCAGCACATATATTCATTTCATCTAAGGTAACTGGTAAAACTTTTCCAACAATATTTAACACTTCATTACTTTTCATTATTGCCTTTGTAAAATCATTATTTACATGACACATTGCAAGAAAATATATATCTGAAAAAGATAATCCTTTTAATTTTCCCGCCTCAAATTCATAATTAAACAATTTATTTATTTCGTCATTTTTGGTAGCAAGTGAAACAATACTATCTTTAATATCTCCAAGTGGTAGCATATCAAGTTCTTTTCTTGATAATGTTTGTGTTTCTCCATAATCTGAAACAGTAACTATAGCTGTAATATTGTTTGTATAATTTTTTAGACCAGATAATACAGTGTTTAATCCTGTTCCACCACCAATTACAACTATATTAGGACCTTGATCATATACTGTTTTGTTAAAAATAAGTGATTTAACATTTACATTTTTTTTATTTTCCATTCTGTCATCAGTTGATTCAACCAATACTTCTAATGTCCTTTTATTTAAAAATACTAATCCTAGTATAATTGCAACAAATCCTATAATAAATGTAACAATTATTTTCCCTACTTTGTCAAATGACATTTCTTTTAAAACTAGAACTTCCGCAATTCCATAACATGTAAGTACTATTCCTACTAAAATAAGTAACATCCATCTTTTCATTTTTGAACTTGCTTTAAACCATTGTAATAAACCCTTCATTTTATGATTCCTCTCCTATAACTTGTATTTCTAACTCAATTTTTTTGTTAAATTTTTTATAAACTTCTTGCTTAATATGTTTTACTAAATTTAAAACGTCTTGTGCAGTTGCATTATTTTCATTTACAACAAATCCTGCGTGTTTAGTAGAAACCATCGCGCCACCAACCCTGTAACCTTTTAGCCCTGCATCATCTATCAATTTTGCAGTTATAAAATCAGTACCTCTTTTAAATGTACTTCCTGCACTTGGAAATTCTAAAGGTTGCTTTTGTTTTCTAGACTGTTCAAATTCCAACATTTTATCTTTAATATATTGTGCATTTCCTTTTTGTAACTTTAATTTTGCTTCCAAAATTATAAATTTGTTTTTTGCAAACATACTTTTTCTATATTCAAATTCTAAATCTTTGTTTGACTTTTCATATATATTACCATCATAATCCATACATTTAACTGTTTCTACAATATCTTTCATTTCTTTGCCATAGGCACCTGCATTCATTCTAACTGCTCCACCTATAGTTCCTGGAATTCCTGCTGCAAATTCAAATCCTGTAATTTCATTTCTTAATAATTTTTGTGCTATTTCTCCTAATTTGTTTCCAGCTCCAACAATTAAGCTCACATCATCATTACTAAATTCTAATTCAAACTTTTTTATATTTACCTTTACAACAATTCCATTTATTCCATTATCTGTTACAAGCAAATTGCTTCCATTTCCTATTATTGTAAGATTTATATCATTTTTACTTGCCACTTTGCAAATTTGTTTTATTTCTTCTACACTTTCAGCATTTATAAAGCATTGTGCAGGTCCTCCAATTTTAAAACTTGTATGTTTTGCCATTGGTTCGTTATACTTTATTTTTTCTTTTGATATATTCAAATTATCTATTAATTGTTCTAAGTTCAAAATTTCACTTCCAATCCTAGTTTTTTATTCAACAGCACATATATATAATATATTTCCATCATTTGTTGTTTTTTGTGTTTCATTATATACTTCACCTGTTTTATAATTTACTATATATGTGTCTTTTATATCAGTTATTCCTAGTTCTTTAAATTGTTCATTATTTATTCTATAGTAACTTCCTTGTTTTTGCCATGTTATATTTGAATCCAAGTTTTCTTCTTCAATTTTATCTCCAACTAACATAGTTTCATCTTTTGTTAATGAATATTTAGTATATCTTTGTAGTACAGCGTGTTGAACCATTTTTAATTCAGATTTTAGTTTTTGATCTGTTGATTCATCCACTCCTGTTATTGCTCCACCAATACCAATACTTGCAAGTATTAACAGTACAACAATTGTTATTACAAGTGCTATTAAAGTTATTCCCTTATTATTAGAAACTATCATAATAATTTTTCTCCTTTGATTACTAAAATTCTTTCATACTATATCATTTTTTATAAAAAAAAACAACCTTTAATAATATTTAATTTAAAAATTACCTTTAACTATTTATTTTTTCCAATTTTTATAGTATAATTAATATAGTTTAGCTATTTTAAGGAGGTTTTTTTATGTGGCAATTTTGGATAATAGCTTCAGGAATATTTTTTGTAGCAGAAATCTTTACAGCAGGCTTTTTAGTTTTTTGGTTAGGTGTTGCTGCATTAATAGCAATGATTTCAAGTTTTATAACATCTAATATAATAATTCAAACAGCAATATTTGTTATATTTTCTGTTATATTATTATTCGCAACAAGGCCATTTGTTAATAAATTTGTAAATACCAAAACAATACCAACAAATGCTTTTTCAATAATTGGGAAAACTGCTTTAGTAGTTCAAGAAATAAATCCTATAAAAGAAACTGGACAAATAAAAATTAATGGTGAAGTTTGGTCTGCTATATCAGAAAATGGTCAAATAATACCTAAGGACTCAGAAGTAGAAATAGCTTCTATTTCAGGTGTTAAAGCTATAGTATCTTTAGTTAAATTAGCTACAACAAAATAATTTGTTTTTAATATTTAAAATATATAAAAGGAGGAATTTATTATGCCATTTTTATTAATATTACTTGTTATAATATTAGTTATAGCATTCATGTCAATAAAAATTGTTAAACAATCTGAGGTATATATAATTGAAAGATTAGGTAAATTTTATAAAGTAGCAGATGCTGGTCTTACAATTATTCTTCCATTTTTTGATCATGTTAGAAGCGTAGTAAGCTTAAAACAACAAACAATGGATATTCCACCTCAAGGTGTTATTACAAAAGATAATGTTACAATTACAATAGATACTGTTGTTTTCTATCAAATAACAGACCCAGCAAAAGCAGTTTATGAAATTCAAAGTTTAAAGAAAGGTATTGAATATCTTGCAATAACAACAATTCGTGATATTATTGGTAAAATGGATTTAGATGAAACATTTAGTTCAAGAGATGGTATCAATACAAAACTAAGAGTAGTTCTTGATGAAGCAACAGATAGATGGGGATGTAAAATAGACAGAGTTGAAATAAAAGACATTACTCCACCTGCTGACATTAGAGACGCAATGGAAAAAGAAATGAACGCAGAAAGAAATAAAAGAGCTTTAATCCTTGAATCTGAAGCTCAAAGGCAATCTGCAATCACAATTGCAGAAGGTAAAAAACAAGCTTCTATATTAGAAGCAGAAGCAGATAAAGAAGCAAAAATAAGACGTGCAGCCGGTGAAGCTCAAGCTATAAAAGCTGTGGCAGAAGCCAAAGCAAAAGAAATCGCATTAGTATATGACGCAATTAAAAAAGCTGATCCTGATGAAAAATTAGTTCAATTAAAATCTTTAGAAGCTCTAGAAAAAGTTGCAGACGGTGAAGCAAACAAAGTATTTATACCTTTTGAAGCAACAAATGCTTTAAGTTCACTTGGAGCAATGAAAGAAATCGTTAAAGATGATAAAAAAAGCAAATAATTTTAAAAAATACAACCATTAATTTGGTTGTATTTTTTTGTTTTAAACTGGCTCAACATGTACAATAGTCCTATAAACTTTTTCTAATTTATTTACATCTTTTTCTAAATTATCTGCTAATTTATGGCTATCAAATGTTTTCATATTTCCATCTACATATATTGTTAAAACAATAACATATTTGTCTCCTACAGGAGTAGATTTTATATCACTTATATCTTTTATATCTTTATAATTATTCGTAAGCTCTAAAATTTTAGCCTTAGTTTTTGCATCTACTGAAACATCCATAAGAATATTATAGCTTTCCATAAAAATAGTTATTCCTGTATAACAAATCCATATGGAAATTCCAATACCAACTACACTATCAAACCAATAAACATTAATTAGTGTCAATAATGTAGATATTAATGTAAATGTAGTAACAACACAATCATTTCTATGGTCTTTCATATTAGCTTCTATTAATATGCTTTTTGTATTTTTATAACCTTTTTTAGTATAAAAATACAAAAATAACTTTGTTATAATTGTTACAATACAAACAACCACCAAAAACCACGAAAATGCTAATTGACTACCATTTATAAGTGTAATTACAGAATCATATAACAATTTTAATGAAACTAAAATCATAGAAATACTTATAAACATGGAAAATAAATATTCTGCTTTTCCATGTCCAAAATTATGGTCCATATCTCCTGGTACACTTGCAATTTTATTTCCTATAAATGTCATTAATGATGCAAATATGTCTCCTGCACTATTAAATGCATCTGCAATCATTGCTTGACTTTTACTAATAAAACCTACAATTGATTTTATTATAAGCAAAAATATATTGCCAATAATTCCATATATTCCAGCTTTCTTAGTAATTTCGTATCTCTTTTCCATATTAATCACCTTTTTTATTTTGTATAATTAAATATAATTTTTATTATAACACAATATATTCATAAATGTTAATAATTATAATATTTTATTTTAATAATACTAATATACATTTTTTAATTAAATGCTATATATCATTATAATTAAAGAAAAAAATATAACCTTGTTTTTATGTGGCAGCGTTATATTACAATTACATTACAGAAATGTTGCATTTTTATTACAAATATGTTATAATAAAAATGTACTAAAGCTAATTTCAAAAGAAGAGGTGATTAAAATGACAACAATATTTATAGTTTTATATATATTAATATTTGCAATATTTGCCTTAATTGCATATGCCATTTTACAAATTAAATTATTTGGTATGAATGTAAAAGATTTCTGGAGTTTTATCCAAGCAAATCAAATTTTAGATAAATTATATGCATTTGCTAAATATTATCAATCAATGTCAGCAATACAACAAGTAATGTACTTATCAGAAGCAGAAAAAGTATTTGATGCATTTGAAAAAGTCCCTGGTGCTTTATGGGAAGAAGAATATGAAAAATATAATGAAGTCTTATCTAAATATAAAGATATAAAAATGTTAAGATGGGCTGAATCACATTAATCATAAAATAAAAAAGGTTGCTTTATTTTATTAAAGTAACCTTTTTATTTTATTGCCATTTAAACCCGGAACCGATGGCAACCCGGAACCGATGGCAATATATTGCCACCGTTCCGGGTTTAAATGGCAATTTTTAAGCTAAAACAATTTGTTTGTCTTTTGTTGTTATTTTTGTAACTTTATTTTTTTGTATATTTCCGTCTAGTATTTCCTCAGCTAGTTTGTCTTCTAGTAAATTTTGAATTGTTCTTCTAAGTGGTCTTGCCCCAAATGCCTTATCTACACCTGTTTTTGCAATTAAATCTTTTACACTATCATCTACTTCAATTTCTATATTTTGTTCTTTTAATCTTCTTTCTACTTCGGCAATCATAATGTCTACTATTTTTCTTATTTCTTCATCATTTAGTTTATGGAACACTATAATTTCGTCTATACGGTTAATAAATTCTGGTCTTAATTCTTTTTTTAGTATTTGCATAACTTCTTTTTTTGTTTCTTCATAATCTTTTTGACTATCTTCTTGTTTTTCATTATTACTAAATCCTAGTGATTTTTTGTCTGTTATTACTCTTGCACCTAAATTAGATGTCATAATTATAACTGTATTTTTGAAATTTACAGTTCTTCCTTGACTGTCTGTTAAACGTCCATCTTCTAGTATTTGCAATAGCATATTCATAACATCTGGATGTGCTTTTTCTATTTCGTCAAATAATATTACAGCATATGGTTTTCTTCTAATTTTTTCTGTTAATTGTCCACCTTCCTCAAATCCTACATAACCTGGAGGTGAACCTATTAGTTTTGATACAGAATGTGGTTCCATATATTCTGACATATCTATTCTTATCATAGAACTTTCATCTCCAAATAAACACTGCGCTAATGCTTTTGAAAGTTCTGTTTTTCCAACACCTGTTGGTCCCAAAAACAAGAATGAACCTATTGGACGGTTTGGATCTTTTAGACCTACTCTTCCTCTTTTTATTGCTTTGGCAACTGCCTCTACCGCTTCATTTTGTCCTACTACTCTTTTATGAAGCTCTTTTTCCAAATTTTTTAATCTTTCATTCTCATTTTCAGTTATTTTGTATACAGGTATTCCAGTCCATGTACTAATTACTTCAGCGATATTTTCTTCTGTAATATTTGTTACTTGTTTTGTATTCTTATTTTTCCATTTTTGTTCTTCTTTTTCGTACTTTTCTTTTAATTCTTTTTCTTTATCTCTTAAACTTGCTGCCTTTTCAAATTTTTGGCTTCTTACTGCTTCTTCTTTATCTTTTTCAATTTCTTCTATTTTAGTTTGAAGTTCTTTTAAATTTTCCGGTTCTGTATATGTTTTTATTCTTGCTCTTGATGATGCTTCATCTATTAAATCAATTGCTTTATCTGGCAAAAATCTGTCATTTATATACCTTACAGATAATTTAACAGCAGCCTCTATTGCCTCTTTTGTTATTTTTACATTATGATGTGCTTCATACTTATCCCTTAATCCATTTAATATTTCTATTGTGTCACTTGGTGTTGGTTCTTTTACATTTACTGGGCTAAATCTTCTTTCTAATGCTGAATCTTTTTCTATATATTTTCTATATTCATTAAGTGTCGTAGCACCTATTAATTGTATTTCTCCTCTTGCTAAAAGTGGCTTTAAAATATTTGCAGCATCTATTGCCCCGTCTGCTGCTCCTGCGCCTACGATTGTATGAATTTCATCTATAAATAATATTACATCTCCTGCTTTCTTTACCTCATTTAATGCCTTTTTTATTCTTTCTTCAAAATCACCTCTATATTTTGCACCAGCTACCATACCAGAAATATCTAAAGTTACTACTCTTTTATCTTTTAATATTTCTGGTATATCACCTGCTACTATCTTTTGTGCTAATCCTTCTACTACAGCAGTTTTTCCAACCCCAGGCTCTCCTATTAAGCATGGATTATTTTTAGTTCTTCTTGATAATATTTGGATTACTCTTTGTATTTCTTCTTTTCTTCCAACTACAGGATCTAATTTTCCTTCTTCAGCCTTTTTAGTTAAATCTTCTCCAAATTGATTTAATGTTGCTGTTGAATTATAGCTTCCTTTTCTTCTTGTTTCTTTTTTGGTATTTGCCCCATCTTCTCCAATTTCTTCATCATTTATTACTTTTATTATTTCATTATATAATTTAGGAATATTTACATTTAAGTCTAATAAAATTCTCGCAGCAATACTATCTGCTTCACGTAATATTCCTATTAATAAATGTTCTGTCCCAATATAATTATAGCCTAATTTTTTTGCTTCTATAAAAGCATTTTCTATAACACGTTTTGTTCTTGGTGTAAACCCTAATGTTTCTTCTGTCTTGTCTTCTCTTCCAATTAATTCATCTATTTTATCTAAGATTTTTTGTGGTTCAACTTCTTGATTTTCTAATACTTTTGCTGCAACTCCACTTCCCTCTTTAGACAATCCATACAAAATGTGCTCTGTTCCAATATAATTATGTCCTAATTCTATTGCTAAATCATTTGCAATTTCTATTGCCTTTTTTGCCCTATTTGTAAATTTATATGTCATAAAAATCCTCCTCCTTTTCTAATTACTATTAATTATTTGCTTTATAACTTCTGCCCTTTTTATGTCTCTTTCTATTGCATCATATTGTTTTCCCAAATATTTTTGTAAATTTGCAGGTTTGCTATATATATACATTTTTAGAACTTTTAAATCTGTCATCTCTCTTAATATTCCTAAATCTGTTCCTAACTTTACATTTGATAATAATTTTAATGTTTCTTCAGATGATATTTTTCTACAATTTGATAAAATTCCATAACTTCTATAGATTTCATCTTCAAGCTCTATTTTATCTTTTGTTAAGAATTTCCTTGCCATTCTTTCTTGTTTTACAATCTTTTCTACAACAACTTTTAGATTCTTTACTATATCTTGTTCTGTTACTCCAAGTGTCTTTTTATTAGATATTTGATACATATCTCCTAAACTTTTACTATTTTCGCCATATATACCACGTATATTTATTTCAAAATTACTAATTGCACGCAAAACTTTTTCTATACTTTTGGTTTTTTCTAGTGCAGGCATATGGACCATAACAGAAGCTCTAAGTCCTGTTCCGCAATTGCTTGGACAACTTGTTAAATAACCATATTTTTTACTTGTTGCATAATCCAATAATTTACCTAATCTTTCATCTATTTCTATTGCTAAATTTAATGTATTTTCCAAATCTAATCCACAACTAAATACCTGAATTCTTAAATGATCTTCTTCATTTATCATTATAGATATATTTTCTTCATCGTTTATTAAAATTGCTCCTGTTTCATTTTTATTTAGTGCAAATTCTGGACTTATTAAGTTCTTTTCTACTAATGACATTTTTGTTATATCATCCATATCTTTTAACTTAAAAAATCTTAGGTTATAGCCAATTGCATATAGGTTGTCTTTTATTTTATTTTGCATACTTTCTACTTCTTCTTTGTTTTGCAAATTAAATTTAAATCCATTTAAATTTCTTGCAAATCTAATTCTTGTACTAACTACTACATCTGAATCTGTTCCACTTTGCATATACCAATTCATAACTATTACCTCCATTACTTATCTTTTTTACTTGTTTCCATCTTTTTTATTTCATCTCTTAATGTTGCCGCATCTTCATATCTTTCTTCTTTTATTGCCTGTTTTAGTTGCAATTTTAACTCTTCTAATTTATTACTTATTTTATTATTATGTTTTACTTGCTTTGTTACTTCTAAAGGCTTTGACATTCCAAGTCTTCCAACATGAGTATTACTACCTTGTATTTTCTTTATTATTTCATCAATTTGACTTTCAAATGTTTCATAACACTTTGGACATTGAAATTTACCTTTACTAGCTATTTCATCAAATGTAGAATTACAGCCTGGACATTTTAACTCTTTGTTTTCTTCTATTAATGGCATAAAATCTGAATTTGCAAAATCTTCCAAAAATTCTCCAAAAAAACTTGAAAAATCTATTGGCATATTAAACCCTATATTATTTATTCCAAGTTTTTCACTACATTCTTCACATAAATTCATTTCCTTTTTTATTCCATTTATATTTCTTAAATAATGGACATTTGCCTCTTTCTTTCCACAATTATCACATAACATTTTTATCTCCTCCTTTAAACTTAAATACAACTATTCTAAATTTAATAACATATTTTTAAATATTTTTGCCCTTATTTTATCTTTCATATCTTTACTTAATGTTAATACATTATCACTAGTTGCAACCTTTAATAGCTTTGCTTCTTTTTGATTTATTAAACCATAAGTCAAAAAATCACTAATTAAAATATCGACCTCATTTGATGTTATTTCGTTTTGTATATTATTTATTATATGCATTAAATATTGTGATTTATCTAAATTAACCTTTTTTATTTTTATACATCCTCCACCACCTCTTTTGCTTTCCACATAATATCCTTGTGATGGTTTAAATCTTGTAGATATAACATAATTAATTTGCGATGGCACACAGTTAAACTGTTGTGCTAAATCATTTCTTTGTATTTCAATATATTCATTTTCATCAAATAAATCTTTTATAAACTCTTCTATAAGATCAGATACTCTCATATTTCGCACCTCCTTTTTGACTTTGACTTTCTTTGACCTATTAATAATTATAAAATATTTTAGATTTTTTTCAATTCTTATTTTATGTCAATTTATTTCATATTTTTACATTTTATTTAATTTTACTAACTTTTTCTTTCAATTTCATTATTTTTTGTTATTTTTTGAAGTTTTTCTGTTTTTTGTTTTTGTTCTTCTGGACTAAGCCATGCAAAATAACTTAATATAAATTCGCCATATTTGCTTGCATCTTCTCCATATTCTTTGGAATCATTTTCTTTATTCATAAAAATACACACACCTTTTATATAGGTATGTGCATTTTTTTTATTTTTATTCAATTTTATTGTGAAACTTTATTATCTTTTTTTGTTTCATTTGTTGTTGTATTAGTAGTTGGTTTTTTATTTCCATCATTAGTATTTGTAGTTGTATTAGTCTTGTTTGTATTTGTTGCTGTATTATTTTTAGTTGTATTTGTTGTATTGGTTTTATTTCCTGTATTTCCAGTATTTGTTGTGTTTGTTGTATTGGTTGTGTTAATTGTATTTTCTTTTGGCTTTTCTTCTGGTTTTTTATGGATAGTACAAACTTCTGTTATTTGATTTTTTGATGATGTTGAACCATTTACTGGCTTCCATAAATTTAATTTCTCTTTTGGTGGCACAACTCCATAATTTGAACTTTCTGTTTCTGGACAATATTCATTTGCAAGCAATTTTGACTCTTTACATATTTTTTGTGTGCCATGACCTTCACATTTTGAAGGCATATTGTCACTTGTAAATATTTCTTCATATGTAGATGTACATCCACTTGCTGCTAAACATCCAGTTGTTCTACATACTGTTGCTTTTACTATTCCATCTGGTTTTGTAAATGTTGCAGATGCCAAACCTTTATGAATATCTGTCATTACATTATCCCATATTTGTCCTGCAGGATTTGTTCCAAATCCATAAACTTCCTCTGGTTGATCATAACCAAACCAACAAGCTGCTGCATAGTAAGGTGTAAAACCACAAAGCCATCTATCTTTGCTTCCATCTGTTGTACCAGTTTTAGCTGCAACATCCATTCCAGATATTGCACAATATGTTGCTGTTCCCTTTTTTACAGGTTCTTGTAATATTGTTTTTACAATATAAGCATTTTGTTCTGATATTACTCTTTTTCTTTCTTGATTTGGTGTTAATACAGTATTACCATTTGCATCAACAACTTTTGAATAAAATGTTGGTGTTATATATTCTCCATTATTTGCAATTGCTGCATATGCAGCTGCCATTTCTAGTGGACTAATTCCATCATTTGCTCCACCTACGGCAAGTGATAAATATTCATCATGTGCATTTGGATCTTTAGAATCTTTTACTTCTTCTGCCTTTTTTAGTGATGTTATTCCGAAATTTCTTAAATAATCAATTGACTTTCCTGGTGTTAATTCTTTCATTATTTTAACTTCTGGAACATTTTGAGAATAAGCAATTATATCTCTAATATTTATTAAACCTCTATATTTATTTCCATCATCTTTTGGTTTATAATTTCCATCAAATTGTGTTTGAACATCATCATATACTGTTGCTGCTGTTATTACCTTTTCTTGAATTGCAGGTGATATAACTGCTATTGGTTTTATAGAAGAACCTGGTTGTCTTACACTTTGTGTTCCTCTGTTTAAGTTTGCTCCTGATTTTTCTCCTAATCCTCCAGATACGCCTAAAACATTTCCTGTTTTATGGTCTATTATAACCATTGCAGCTTGTGTATGTTCATTTTTTAGACTTCCATCTGCATTTTTTTCTCTTCCAGACTTAACATATTTTGTTTCTTTAGTTTCTGCCTCTACTCTTGTTTGTATATTTGTATCTACTGTTGAATAAATTGTAAGCCCACTACTATATACATAGTTTCTAGCAATTTCTCTAGATACACCTTTTTCTTCCATAACCTGATTTATAACTTGCTCTATAAGTGCATCTGTATGGTAAGAATATGAACTTGCCTGTGTTGCAGCAATGCCTTTTGTAAATGTTAAACCAGCTTCAACTTTTGCAACTGCTGCATTATATTCCTCATCATTTGTTACATATCCTAACTCTTTCATTTTTGAAAGCACAGTTAAACATTTAGATTTTATTCTCTCTGCTCTTTTTTCTTCTGTATCATTTTCATTATATAATTTATATGGATTATAATAGTTTGGTGAACTGTTAATTCCTGCTAAGAATGAACACTCTGCAAGATCTAGGTCTTTTGCACTTTTATTAAAGTAATATTGTGACCCTAATTCAACACCATGTAGATTGCCTTCCCCTCCAACATATAAAATATTTAAATATAACTCTAATATTTGATCTTTTGATATCATTCTTTCTACTTGATATGCTTTTGCCCATTCTTTTACTTTTCTCATTATTCCTTCAAGTCCTGATGATTCGTCATCTTTGGTTATATTTTTTACTAATTGTTGGGTTATTGTACTTCCACCATAAGAGCTTTTTCCAAATACTGTATTTATTATTGCTCCACCTGTTCTTTTAAAGTCTACACCATTATGGCTGTAAAATCTTTCGTCTTCTATTGCTACATATGCCTTGGGTAAATAACTTGCCATTTCATTTAATGTAATGACTTTTCTTTTCTCATCACCACTTAAGTCAGCAATAACATTACCATCTTTATCTACAATTTTAGAGTTTGATGCTCCAATTTTTAGTTCTTCTTTTGTTATTTCAAAATCGTCACCAAATACTCCAAAAAATATTGCTGCTATTACTCCAGCACCTATAACACATAATAGTAAAAAGATTATTATAAATATTTTTAAAGCAAGCATTAATTTAGGATGTTTTCTAACTTTTTTACCCTTTTTTCCATTTTTACTTTTTTTGTTTACTTCATCTGTATTTATTTTTTTAGTTTTATCTTTTTCCCCTTGCTTTGTTGTTTTCTTTTTAGGCGTAGCTTTTTTTCTATTATTTTGTGTATTGTATATTTTTGTATTTTCCATTTTTTCTTTTTTATTTTTTTCATATTCGTGTTTTGCCATTTTTGTCCCCCTTGCTACATAAATTTTAACAACCCTATTATATTATATTTTTTTTAAAATTACAACATTTTTATGAAATTGCTCCATTATTTCCATATAAACTTGTTACTTCTGGTTTATCAGCATTTATTTGCTTTACTATTTCTCTATATGGCATTGTTTTATAAAAACTTGCTTCATATATATCTCTTATATTATATTGATTTTTATTGTTTATTTGAGAATAATCTAAATTATTTAATTTTATTTCATAATCGTTTATTGTTATTCCATTAAATCTTTTTCTTGCTATTTTCATATTTCCTCTTATATTTACTAAAATTGCATTTTCATATATGTTATATTTATTTAAAAGTTCTTTTGGAAAGTCTATATTTAATATTATTTTTGATTTTGAAAGACTTTTTTTCTTATTATTAGTAACTATTATCATTATTCCTTCTTTGTTATATAATTCTTCTTCTATTTTTTTAAATTTTTCTATATGATTTGTAACTATATTTAATCTTTTATATTGTCTTGCTATTTTTTTTATGTTTTCTAATGTATTTTGAGTTATATAATTTACTAGTATAGATATTTCAGTATCTTCTTTTTTTATATTTTTTAAATTTACTATATAATCCAAAACTTCACATGATATTACCTCAAAAAGCCATTTACCATCTACTATGTCAAACCCATATGTATACAAAATATTTTTGTATTCTTCATTTTCTTTTAGAATTTTACTTAATACTATTTTCTTACTTTTTGTCTTGTCCAATATTTTTTTGGTTTTTCTTGCTAATTTTGCTAAATATTTCTTATTAATATTTTTTGTTTTTAATGGTAATATTAATTTATTTCCTTCTATTTTTATAATTTTAAACATACTTTCTAAAAACCTAGGCTTGTCATTATTTTCAATATAATACATAAAAACCACCCTTTATACTTTTTTATTTAAGTATATTAGGTGATTTTTATTTTAATGACTTTTTTATAAAACTATATCTCTTTTTAATAATTCATTTTCAACAATTCCTAAACCTATAAATTTGTCACTATTGTATATTCTATAAATTCCATCATTCAATTTATATGTTAATTTTACTCCATTTAAAAATAATTCTAATTTTCTATTTTCTAAACTTAATTCTTTACAATGCTTAAAAAGCTCTTCTATTGTAATTATTTTATCTTCTAAAATTTGCTTTAAATTTTTATTTCCTAAAATTTCATTAATATTTATTGCATTTGTTATAGAAAAATCCCCAACCTTGATTCTTTGCAATTCTTTCATATATGCTACAGTTCCGAAGTTTGTTTCCTATATCTTCACATAAACTTCTTATATATGTCCCTTTAGAGCAACTAACCTCAAACTCTATTTGTTTAAGTTTTTTATCTATACTAAGTAGCTCTATACTGTAAATTTCAATTTGTCTTGGTTTTATTTCTACTGTTTGGCCTTTTCTTGCATACTCATATAGTTTTTTTCCGTTTACTTTTATTGCAGAATATATTGGCGGAATTTGTTCTTGTTTTCCTAAAAACTTGTTTAATACTTCTTTTATAACAGTTTTTTCTAACATTTTATTTGTTACTTCTTTTTCTTCTACTATTTTACCTTCTGTATCTGCTGTATCAGTTTTTTTACCTATCTCTAGTTTTACTTTATATGTTTTATTATGATTTATTAAATATTTAGAACATAATGTTCCTTTTCCTACGAGTAATGGCAAAACTCCTGTTGCCATTGGGTCTAAAGTTCCAGTATGTCCTACCTTTTCGTTTAGTATTTTTTTTACTTTATTTACTATATCATGTGATGTCCATTCCTTAGGTTTATTTATTAAAATTATTCCATCCATTATTTTCACCTTTAACTTTATTTAAGATAAGCCAAAAATACTAAATATATATTTTTTCGTTATCCCCATTCTAAAAATTCTAACAAAAGTTTATCAACTTTTGAAGAATTTTTGAACGGTCCCCACAATTCCACTTAAAATATATATTTAGTATTTCTAGCATTAATTTTACAATACTTTTTTAAGCTCTGTAAGCACTTTTTGTTTTACGGTTTCGACATCACCTTTTACTGTTGCGCCAGCTGCTCTTGGATGACCTCCACCTCCAAACATTAAACATACATCTGAAACATTTACATATTGACTTGATCTCATTGAGACTTTATATACATCTTCTTCATCTTCTTTTTGTCTTATAAATACAGAAACCTCAACACCTTCTATATTTCTTCCTATCTCTACTAAACCTTCATGATCTCCTGGTTCAGCATTAACTTGTTTTTCATCTTCTTTTGTTATATATGTAAATGTAACTTTACCATTTTCTAATATTTCTAGTCTATTCATTACACGTTTAGATAATTCAAAATTGGCTTTTGTTACAGTATTTAACACTCGTTTATATATGTCAGAAACATTAACTCCTCTACGCAACAATTCTGCAGTAAATTCAAAAGTCTCTGCTGTTGTTGCTGAATATTGGAAACCTCCTGTATCTGTAATAATTCCTGTTAATAAACATGAACCTATTTGCTTTGAAATTTCTATGCCATAATATTCAAACATTCCAACCAAAATTTCTGCACATGCTGGAGATACTGGATTAACATAGTTAAAATCTCCATACATATTATTGCTTCCATGGTGATCTATTACTATTGTTCTTTTAGCATTTTCAAAATGTTCATTTCCTACCAATCTTTTAAAATTTGCACAATCTAAAGATATAGCTAAATCGTAGCTTTGAACATCTGACTTTTTTAATATGTCAGATGTTCCTGGTAAAAAATTAAATATTCTAGAATACTCTGGAATTATTACATCTGGATTTTTTCCTAAACTTTCTAATGCTAATTTCATTGCAAGGCTGCTTCCTATTGCATCCCCATCTGGTGATTCATGTGTTAAAATTACTATATTTTGAGCTTGTTTTATTTGTTTTAAAATTTCATCTAATGTCATACATCTTCCCTCTTTCTACTCTTCTTCATTTTCATTTGATTTTTTTACATCTTTCATTATTTTGTCTAGTATAGAGTCTATTCTTGCTCCATATTCTATTGAATCATCTAATTCAAATATTATTTCTGGTGTATTTCTTAGGTTTACACTTCTTGCAAGCTCACTTCTTATAAATCCTGATGATTTTTTTAATCCGGCTAGAGTTTCTTTTAAATTTTTAGAATTTAATATACTAACATATACTTTAGCATATTTTAAATCATTTGTTACTTTTACTTTAGTAACACTGATTAACCCTGTAACATTAGGATTTTTAAGTTTGTAATTAATTATGTTGCTTATTTCTTTTTTATATTCTTCACCTATTCTTTCAAACCTATTGCTATTTGGCATTTTTATACCTCCTATTATCTCTCTTCTTCATCTTGTTTTTGTTTAACTCCAGCTTTTTTTGCTAGGTTTTCTAACATTTTTTGTTTAGATGTTTTTTCTTCATCTTTTATTTGTTCTTTTACATTTTCTCTATATTTTCCATACATTGATTGTCTACTTGGATTATTCATATTTATCACATCCTATCTTTTTATTTCTTCCATAACATATGCTTCAATTATATCTCCAACTTTAATATCATTATAATTTTCAATTTGAATACCACACTCAAATCCTTTTGATACTTCTTTAGCATCATCTTTAAATCTTTTTAATGTTGCTAAATGTCCATCATGTATAACAACATTGTCTCTAATTACTCTTACTCCTGCATTTCTTTCCATTTTACCTGTAAGTACAAAACTTCCTGCAATTGTTCCAACATTTGATATTTTAAATGTTTCTCTAACTTCTGCTGTTCCAATTATTTTTTCTTCAAATTCTGGATCTAACATTCCCTTCATTGCAGCTTCTACATCTTCTATTGCTTGGTAAATTATTGAATATTGTTTTATTTCTACTTCATCTTTTTCCGCTGCTTCTTTAGCTGCTGGAATAGGTCTTACATTAAATGCTATAATTATCGCATTTGAAACTTTAGCAAGTGAAACATCTGACTCATTTACAGCACCCGCTGCAGCATGTATTACTTTTACTTTTACTTCTTCATTTTGTAATTTTTCAAGTGATTGTTTTACAGCTTCTACAGACCCTTGTACATCTGCCTTTACTATTAAGTTTAATTGTTTTAATTTTCCTTCTTCCATTTGACTAAATAAATTGTCTAATGTTACTTTTGTATTTGCATTTATTGCCTTTTCTCTTTGAGTACGTTTTCTTCTTTCTATTAAATGTTTAGCCATTTTTTCATCTTTTACTTCATAGAATGTATCACCTGCTTGTGGAACTTCTGTAAGTCCAGAAATTTCTACTGGTGTAGATGGTCCTGCTGATTTTACTTTCTTTCCTTTATCATTTAACATTGATCTTATTCTACCAATTGATGAACCAACAACTATTGTATCTCCAACATCTAATGAACCTCTTTGAACTAACATTGTTGCTATTGCTCCTTTATGCTTGTCAAGTCTTGCTTCTATGACTGTACCTTTAGCTTGTTTATGTGGATTTGCTTTTAATTCTAGTACATCAGCCTCTAACAATACCATTTCTAATAATTGGTCTATATTTTGGTTCTTTTTAGCAGAAATTGGAACATATATTGTGTCTCCACCCCATTCTTCTGGTACTAAATCATATGCCATTAATTCTTGTTTTACTTTATCTATATTTGCATCTGGTAAATCCATTTTGTTTACAGCAACAATTATTGGAATTCCTGCAGATTTTGCATGGTTTATTGCTTCTATTGTTTGTGGCATAACTCCATCATTTGCAGCTACAACTAATATTGCAATATCTGTTATTTGAGCCCCTCTTGCTCTCATAGCAGTAAATGCTTCATGTCCTGGTGTGTCTAAAAATGTTATTTCTCTATCTTTTACTTTTACTTTATATGCACCTATTGCTTGCGTAATTCCTCCTGCTTCTCCTTCTATTACGTTTGTTTTTCTTACAGCATCTAAAAGTGAAGTTTTTCCATGATCTACGTGTCCCATAACAACAATAACTGGTGGTCTTGTTTGTAATTCTTCTTCTTTATCTTCAGAATCATCAAATAATATATCTTCTTCTGTTACTGTTTCTTTTTTTACAGCCTTAACTCCAAATTCTTCCGCAACTAAAAATGCTGTATCAAAGTCTAGTTCATTATTTAATGTTGCCATTATTCCATAGCCTAATAATTTCTTTATAACTTCTGCTGATGTTTTCTTAAGCTCTGCTGCTAAATCTTTTACTGTTATTGACTCTGGAATTGTAATTTCAGTTAATTGGAATATTTTTTGTTTTGTTCTTTCTTCTTGACCTTTACTTTGTTTTTTCTTTCCACGTCTTCCCCTTTGTGTTGTTAAATCATAATAATCAAGCATTCCACCATCTTGTTCATCAAACATATTAGATAATCTATTTGCTTGTTTTAAACTTTTTAATTTTCCTTCATCAAAATTGTTATTTGAATTTCCTTTTTTATTTTTTTGTTTTTTAGTATTTCTGTTTTCATCAAATTTGCTATTATTTTTTTGTCTATCAATAGATTTATTGTTATATTCTCTTACAGACTCTTTTTCCACAACATTTTCTGCCATAATATTTTTTATATTTTTTTCAATTCCTTTTTCATCTAATGGTCTTTTAGAGTTAAATCTATTTGCATTATTATTGTTTCCATATCCATTTTTATTATTAAATTTGTTATTATTATTTTGGAAATTTCCATTCCTATTATTTTGAAAACTTCCATTTCTATAATTATTATTTGGTCTTCTATTTTCTTTGTTATCGAAATTCCTATTATTATTGTTTTGATAATTATTCTGTCTTCTATTTTCATAATTTTTATTTTGGAAATTATTGTTTGATTTTTCTTGTTTTATTTCTTTTACTTCTCTTATTTCTTGCTTTATTGGTGTTTTCACTTCTGCTTTTATTTGCGCTCCTTCATTTTCTTGTTTTTTAGTTTCTTTAACTACTGGTGGTTCTTCCTTCTTTTCTTCTTTTTTCCCACCTAATCCAAATAATTCACTAACTGTCATAGGTTTATTTGGCTTATTTCTGTAAACAATATTATAATCTTTATTTTGTTTTCTTTCTATAAATCCAACATTATTTGATTTTTTTTCTTGTTTTTTTACTTCTTGTTTTTTTGCTGGCTCATCTTCAGTTATTATAACCTCTCTTCTTATAATAACTGGTGCTTTTTCTTCCTCTACTTTTGCTTTTTTTGTTTTTTCCTCTTTTGGTTGTTTGCTTGTTTTAAAACTATCTTCAATTCTTTTTGCTTGATTTTCATCAACACCACTTAAATGGCTTTTTGCTTCAATATTTAGTTCATTTGCCCTTTTTATTACTTCTTTACTGGTTAAGCCTAGCTTTTTAGCTATTTCATGTATTTTTATCTTACCCAATAATTTCACCCCCATTATATATTTTCTTTATTTGTTTTGCCATGTTCTCATCTTTTATAGCCAATGTTGCTTTATTTACTTTTCCTATTGCTCTGCTAAGTTCTTCTATATTTCCATCTATAATTAATGGTATATTATAAGTTTCACATAATTTTATAAATTTATCTTTAGTTCTTTCAGATGCTTCATAAGAAACTATTACCAATTTTGCTTTTTTCTTCATTATTTCTTCTTTTACCCCATCTGCTCCAAATGCAACATTTCTGGCTCTTGCAGATAATCCGAAGTAATCCTAATATTTTTTTATTTATCAAGTATTACACCTCTTAAATCTTCATAAATTTCTTCTGATATTTTTGTTTCAAAAGATTTCTCTATTCTTTTAGACTTTATTGCTTTTTCTAAGCATTCTATAGATTGGCAAATATATATACCTCTTCCTTCTTTTTTCCCTGTTTTATCTACTGTTATTTCGCCATTTTTATTTTTTACAATTCTTATTAATTCATTTTTATTCTTTTTTTGCATGCATCCTGTGCATGTTCTTTGTGGTATTTGTCTCATATATTTGTCCTCCTTTATTTTAAGTATACTTGCTAAAAAGTTATATTATTCTTCTGTTTTTTCTTCTTGATCAGAACTTTGTGCTTCTTCTAACATTTGTCTAAATTGTGTTTCTGATTTAATATCTATTTTCCAATTTGTAAGTTTTGCAGCTAAACGTGCATTTTGTCCAGATTTTCCTATAGCTAATGACAATTGGTCATCTGGTACTATTACTTGTGCAAATCTTTCTTCTTGTTTTATATCTACTGCAAGTATTTTGGCTGGTAATAAAGCTGATGATATATATATTGATGGATCTTCATTCCATTCTATTACATCTATTTTTTCTCCATTTAATTCATTTATTACATTTTGGATTCTAACTCCTTTTTGTCCTACACATGATCCAACTGGGTCTATGTTTTCATCTGGAGAATATACTGCAACTTTACTTCTATAACCAGCATCTCTTGATACACTTTTTATTTCTATTACTCCTTCATATATTTCGGGAATTTCAAACTCTAGTAATTTTTTAACAAAGTCTGGGTGGCTTCTTGAAACAATTACTTGTGGTGCTCCTTTTGCTCCTCTTTGTACATCTAATACATAACCTTTTATTTTATCATTTACCCTATATTTTTCTGTTGGTATTTGTTCTTTTGCTGGCATTACGCCTTCTAGTTTTCCAAGGTCCATTACTACAATGTTTTTATCTGCTTTTTGAATTAACCCTGATACTATTTCTCCTTTTCTATCATTAAATTCCGTAAAAATTATATCTCTTTCTGCTTCTCTTAATTTTTGTATTATAACTTGTTTTGCTGTTTGAGCTGCTATTCTACCAAAATCTTTTGGTACAATTTCTATTTCTACTTGGTCACCTTCTTTTAAGTCTTTATTTATTTTTTGGGCATCTTTTAAGCTTATTTCTAATACATCATCATTTGCTTTTTTCATAACTTCTTTTATGCTGTATACATGTGTTGCTCCTGTTTGTCTATCCATCACTACTTTTACATTTTCTAATGAGTCAAAATTTCTTTTATATGCAGTAACCAATGCTGTTTCTATTGCTTCTAATAAGTAGTCTTTTTTTATTCCCCTTTCTTTTTCTAGTTCTTCTAAAGATAATATTAATTCTTTATTATCTATTGCTTTCATTTTTATTCCTCCTTTTATTTATTCCCAGTTATATACTGTTTTTATTTGTGATATATTTTTTCTATTTATTTGTTTTTGTTTATTCTCATTATCTTCTATTATAATATCTTGTTCTGTGTATTTTTTTAGTATTCCTTGATATTCTTTTTTTCCTTCTTCATCTTTTTTAAATAGCTTTATTGCAATTTCATTTCCTATGTTTTGCTCTAAATGTTTTTCTTTTCTTAGTATTCTTTCTATTCCTGGAGATGAAACTTCTAGAAAGTATTGTTCTTTTATGTAATTAGCATTGTCTAAGTCTTCCATTATTTCATTATTTACTTTTTCACAATCATCTAAATCAATTCCATTTTTACTGTCTATAAATATTCTCAAAAAATAATTCTTTCCCTCTTTGCTATATTCTACATCATATAGTTCATAACCTATTTTTTCTATTTTTTCTTTTATTAAGCTTTCCACTCTTTCCTCTATGCTAGCCATAAAGTGCTCCTCCTTTCTAGAGTTTTATATACTAATTAAGAGTGGGATTTGTTCCCACTCTTCTGTTTTTGTTATGCTTTTTATATTATACCCAATTTTTGGCATAAATGCAAGTCTTTTTAAACTTTTTCTACTACTTTTTCTTCTTCATCACTTACTTCTGAAATTTTTATGCTTCTAACATGATCAATTTTTTCCCATGTTGTTTCTCTTTTAAATAAGCATTTAAAGTTTATTACTAACCATGAACCTAAGAATAATGGATAACATAGCAATCCTTTAATCATTGGTTTTATTGGTCTTTTATCAAGTGCCATAATTAATATTCCTGTAAGTATTGGTAAGAAAAATGTTGGTACTACATATCTTACAAGATTCCATATTAACTCTGCTGCTGACATTCCAGTTCCAGCATATATTGCAAAGTTTGTTAATAATAATATTAATGTTATTACAAACATTGGTATACTTCCTATAATATATAATAATCCATCAAAATTCATTAATGTTTTATTTTTCTTTGCTGCCATCGCTAAATCTTTTGTGTATTTATGCATACATTGTATATGTCCTACTGTCCATCTGCTTCTTTGTGACCAGCTTTGTTTAAATCCTACTGGTTGCTCATCATATACTATTGCATCTGTTGCCCAACCTAATCTTTTTCCAGCTATTATTCTTTTTAATGAAAATTCTATGTCTTCTGTTAGTGTTTGTGTATCCCATCCATTTGGTTTTACTACATCAAATCTTACCATAAATCCTGTTCCATTTAATAATGGTGATAAACCTATATTGTATCTTGCTAAATGATAAAATCTATGTAAAGTCCAGTAAAATATTGCATATCCTGCTGTTATCCAACTGTCTGTAGGATTTTTTATATCTCTATAACCTTGGACTACATCTTCACCTTGACATAATTTTTTATTCATATTTTTTATAAAGTTTTTATCAACTATATTGTCTGCATCAAAGATAAAGAATGCATCATATGGTGCGTCTTCTTCTATTTTTTGTTGTAGGAACCAGTTTAATGCATATCCCTTTGTTTTTTTAGTGCTATCAAATCTCTCATACACTATTGCTCCTGCCTCTTTTGCAACTTTTGCTGTATTGTCTGTACAATTGTCTGCAATTACATATATATCATATAATTCTTTATTGTATGTTTGATTTTTCAAGCTTTCTATTAAATTTCCTACTACTGCTTCTTCATTATGGGCTGGTATTATTGCCATAAATCTGTGATCTTTTTTTATTTTTAATGGTTTATCTTTAAATTTTATTAATGCACATACACTTATTGCCATTTGGTATATCCAAAATATTGTTACCATCCATACTAAAGCTTCTCTTAGTATATATAAATATTCCATTTTTTTTACCTCTCTTTTTTAATAATATTTCTTATTAATATTATTATGCTACTTTTTTATTATACTATTTATCCCAAAATTATGCAACATTTTTTTAAATATTTATTTAAATGGTTTTGTTTCAATCTTTTCTCAAAAATTTAATTTTTATAAATTTCTATAAATTTTGCAAAATTTTCCTCATGATATGGAATTAACTTTTCTTTATTTCTTACAACTAAATTAAAATCTTCATCATTTTTAATTTTTATGTCAACAATTTTTGCAACAGGGCTTATAAATCCTAATTTTTTTATTTTTACACTTTCTATATTATCATTATCAATAAGAATAAACTTATCTAATTGGGGAATCATATTCTCAGGTTTAATAACAAATGTACTTTTGCTTTTCAAAGGTATTAATCCAATTCCTTTTTCTGTTTTATTTATTAAATAGCCAGACCATCCTCTATTTTTTTGTGCAGCTTCCATTCCCGCTACCATTCCTCCTAAAAGTCCACTTGGCGCAGGTTTTTGAGTATTTGTTAATGCATAAATAAAGCAATTTTCTTCTCCTATAAAATCAACCTTTTCAAATAATTCTTTTACTTTTTCTAATGTTGCAAATTCTTCCATTTTATATTTCCTCCATATTTTATATAATTTTTGATATTCTATCATTTTTAAATTTAATTGTCTATACTTTTTCTACATATATTTTTCTTTTTTTCTTTTCTATTTTATCAATATTTAAAATCATTTTATATAATCTTATACTTATTAATACTTCTATAATTGATAATCCAAATAAAATTACCATTACCACCTTCATTGGATTATTTAATAAAATCATTGTAAAATTTAAGCTTATCATTGTTCTTATGATTTTTCTTGATAGCTCCATTGTTGTTAATAATGTTTGCTGCTCTTCATTATTAACATTTCTTAATGCCAAATCTTGTATATATACTTTAAATGGGTCCCTTATAAATAATATAATTACATAGCCCAAACTCATAATAATAAATTTTAATATAATAAAATTATTAATCATTGAACCACTTATCATCAAAAAAATTGACACCATTAACAAAATTGGTAACATAAAGCTTACTTTTTCTTTATATTTACTATGTATTTTATTAAATGCCATATTAGAAATAACTCTAACAATACGTGACACACATAATATTGCTCCTATTATTAATGATGTTTTTTCAACACTAAATTTTAATAACAATTCCTGTTGTATAAATAGTTTTCCATTTGATTGCCCAGAATTTACAATTGGGTAAAATAGACCATATGAAATAATTAACATTATGATTATTTTGTTATATTTTACTTTATTTTTAACTTTCTCCTCTGTTTTTTTTGCAGTTTTATCATATTTTGACATATCAACTATATAAAAAGATAAAATAAAACATATAAAACAAAATAAAATACATAAAATCATTGGTAAATAATTATTAAAATTAAATAATATGCTTGCAACAAATGAAATTATCATTGTTACCACGGCATATATAGTATTTGATTTAGTTTGTATTTTTATATAATCCTCACTTTTTTGCTGTAATTCTAAATTATTTTTTAATATAGCATTTGCCATATTTTTAAATGTGAATGCCATTTCGTAAAATATTTTTCCTAAAACTATACTTATATAATTTTTTCCAAATGTCAATAATATGCTAGATATTAGTAAAAATAGTGTTCCTAATTTTACTGAATTTGTATTTCCAATTTTTTTTATTATTTTTAATAGTGGAACCTGCAATATTATACATGTTATCATTGATAATGTTGTTAATGATACTATTTGAGCTGCATTAAATTTTTTTACGACTGTTAAAAATAATGTATCTATTGCTACCCAAAATAGTAAATCTGATGATAATCCGTTATGCCACCCTTCAAACAGTTGCATACTTTCCCTCTGAAGTTCATCAATGTGTGTCATCTTCCCCATCTTCACTAACTAGTGAGAGGGATAACCTCTAGCTTTTTAGTTTAAGCCCAAAGAAACACACTAATCAACAATAAAGTTTAAGGAGGAAAAAATCATGAAGATTAGTTTCAATGGCAACGTATTTTCAGCAAACGGACAGTGTATAATCGGTGGCGGAACCGGTAATACTCAAAAATTTGACGAAGTAAAAGCTAAAGATTGCAGCAATATCGAAAAGATATCAATCAATTCTGCACTTTACGATGTTAATGTTTCCGTTTCCAATTCTTCAAAGGTTGAAGCACATTTCTATGGTGAGGCAAATATTGACGGAGATGTCAACTTTGATGTTTATGTAGTAAATTGTGAACTTATAATCACATTAAAGTTTACTGGTAACTGTTCTTATGGAAATTTGAAACTTGATGTTACCATACCACAAAAAATATTCAAAGTTATTTCTGCAAATAGTTCATCAGCAAACATTACCTTAAATGAAGGAGTCTTAGTCAACTATCTCAAAGCAAAGACTATCTCTGGCGATTTAAAGACTAATGCAACCGTCAACAATGCTTCTGTTTCCACAATGAGTGGAAACGTAAAAAACCTCCACAAAGAAAGAAGAGGTTACAATGCAGATGTTGATATTTCTACAATGAGTGGAAATATAAGCATTAAATAATCGCATTTCATGATTTTGCAAGCTGTGTTATTATAACACAGCTTGTTTTTTATAGTAAAAAAATATTTTATACTTTTTAAATAGAATCTTTCAAATGCCCTTCAATGTCAAGAGCAGAATGCAGACAATTTAATTTTATGGTGCGATTGCAAAACAGGTATGCGAAAAATGTGCATTTGTGTTTCTTGGTCGCTTTTGTAGTTCGATTTATTATGTTTAATTTAACATAAGTTCATTTATAAATCAAGTAGTTTAAAAAATTAAAATAATACATGAAGAGACTACTGAAAAAGTATATTCATACTTTATTTCAGTAGTCTCTTACTTATGTCCCTTAATTATGTCTGAGGTCTCAAGTAGAGTCACGTTGACAGATTACAGGCTCGGCATCGGACCATAAATGGCAAACTTCAAATCCTTGTAGAACTGAGTTGCCTCTGCTTTCATTTCTTTTCTCCATTCTTATTATTTATATTTGTACTATCTTATGTGTTTCTTATTACTATTTTCCTTTGTTTTTCAAATTTAAAATTTTATATTTTTTATTTTATCAAGATCAAAATCCATATTGCTTGCTAGCTGATTTAATTTGCTCATATTATTAAATTCATTAATATCGACCCATTTAGCATCTACCACCTCACCATCTGTAAATCTAACCTGATTTATATCAATATCTTTTTTAGCCCAAAACATATCTTTAAAAATATGTTCATCATCATCTTTTAATGTTTGTACATAGTTTAGGTTTCCCTCAGATACTTCAATTCCTAATTCCTCTTTTAATTCCCTTATCGCAGCAATCTTACTATCCTCACCGCTTTTTACAGAACCTTGGGTAGTTTCCCACTTTAAAGGATTTCTCTTTTTATTTTCTGATCTTTGTCCTAATAGAATTTGTCCTTTTGAATTTAATATAAGTGTCTCAACAACTACAACATATTCATTTGCTTTTAATGTATCATTTCCCCTTATGTGCTTTTTCTCTGTTTTTACCTTGTTTGCGTCGTAAATATCCAATATTTCTTCCATGTTTTACCTCCCTGTTCATAATTAATAATCTTTTTCTTTAGAAAACATAATAATTATAATACAACATCAACCCTTTTTATAAAAAAAGAATAAAACTACATAATTGTAATCTTATTCTTAACTAAAAAAATAATAAACAGGCATAAAAAATAATAGCAATATGTATTCTACTGCTTTTACATCTATATTTAATTTTTTACTATTACTACTTCTTTCCATGTTATCAACATCCTTGTTTATTAAATTATTTTTCATAATTATACTAGTGTTTCTGCGATTTGTCAATGTTTTATCCACATTATCTCGTTTTTAAGCATATTATTTATGTAAATATATATTTTTGTCGAATTTTGTCATTTATACTGCCATGAATATTTTATTTTCTTTTGATAATACTAGAACTATCTAATTATACGCAAATATTTTTCCGACATAGTTCGTATATAAGCTCATTTTCGTTTTTTAAATAATATTATATATTTATAAAAGGTGATTAAATGAATAATAAAAAATCTAAACAAAATGTAAATTTCGGTCAAAAATTAAAAAGAGCCAGAGAATCTTTAGGATTAACTCAAGAAAAGGTTTCTGAATATCTAGGCTTAGGACCTCGATATATAAGCGACATCGAACGAAATAAAACAAAAGGAAGTATTGATACCTTAATAAAACTCTGTAATATTTATAACTTGACCCCAAATGATTTACTAAGCGAGTACATCTACTTTGATATAGAAACAAACAATATAGAATTATCTGCTTTTTACTCTTTGTCAAAAGAAAATCAACAAATTATATTGGATTTAATTAAGTTTTATAATCAAAAACAAAAATAGTTTTTATTAGTATTAAAATATATTCAGTTGTTATATATTGGAAAAAGAGCATCTGAAAGTTTTTACAAACTTTCAAATACCCTTTTCCAATACTATCGTGTATTTCAGTATTAATACTACCGTCTCAACTTAACTTTTTTAACTTTTCCTTTAATTTAAATTAAAGTCATGTCTATTCTTTCTTTTTTTAACTCGTATTTCTTCAAGTTCTTCATTAGTTAGAATTTTTCTTCTTGGATCTTTTGCAATTTCTCTGTCATTGTCATCAAAGATACCCTTTCTGTATAAATCCTCACTGACATTTTTATAATTCTCATCTTTATCAAATCCAATCTTATTTTGAAAATGTTTCATCAAGCTACGCCAGAAGCCTTTAAACTTATTAAGTTCTTCTTTTAGTTTATCCTTTTCTGATTGTAACTTACCAATAATCTTGTCTTTAGTTGATAATTCACTTTTTAAATTTTCTATTTCATTATCCTTTAGCTCCAGCTCATATTTAAGAGAACGATTTTCTTTATCGATTTCAAAAGAACTATGCTCAAAATCTCTAATAGCCATATTCAAGTCATTTACGCTTCTAACTGTTTGAGTGACATCTTGTACATCATCAGTGAATTTTTTTATTCTATCAACATCTTCATGCGAAATAACCATATTATTCTTATTTAGTTTAGTAGGCTTTAAGTTGTCCAATATCACATTTATATCTTTACCAGCATTATCAAGCTTTTTAGTTTGAGTATTTGCTTGAGCTAGTTTCTGTTCTTTCTTCTCAATCTGTTTCTTTATTTCTCTATAACCAGCCATATCTTTAGTGTTAATATCTTGATTTCTGCCTTTTTTCTTTTGTTTAAGTAAAGAAGCTTTTTCATAATGCTTATTATAAGACTTTATACAACAAGCTCTCATTTCATCTTGTATTCGTTTCAAAGATTCCTTTGTAAATATTTTTGATTTAGCAACCTGCTTCTTCATACCACGCTTGTTATTATCACTTATAGGAAGTCCAACCAAGTGCATATGCGGAGAAGTTTCATCAAAATGTATTACAGCATTTGCTACTTTAAACTCTGGTACAACTTTCATTAAATCATTTACTTGTTCCTTATAAACGTCAACCATCTTCATTCTGTAATTCATATCTTTATCATTCCAAAACTCTAAATCTCCAAGCTCAATTATAAACTCACAAGCCAAGTCCCATAATTTGCTATTAGAGATATGTTTGAAGTAGTTGTCTATTTTTCTGTCTTCACGAGTTTGCTTCTCATTGTATTCTAATCTTGATTGCTCAAACTCCTGCAAGTATAAATTCTGCACATCTTTATATAAATTATCTGTTCCATATACAATATAAATTTCATCTCGGTTTTTATCATAATCTCTCAAGTTGTGTTTATTTACTTTTGATAGCTGAGTTGCATTTTGTATTCCATTATTTGAAAATGAAGTTTCTCCTGATGGATTACTTTTTGCAATTTCTTTTGCTTTAGCAGTTTTATTTTTATCACTGCCAAGATGGATAGAATAAGCTAATTCTTCATTCATTTCTTGCACCTCCGTTATGTCTTTTTCGTATGCCAGGAATTTGACTTTGTCAAAATTCCTAACCCCCTATGAGTTTTGACATTCTATCAAAACTCGGGGGCTCTGCGAGGCTATAAATTTTATCTTAGAAAGATAAAATTTATATTGCAAAATCATCAGTCCAAGCCTTGCTCGTACCAGATATTTTGCAATAACTAACTTGCCACCAAATTTATATTTACCAATCCAAAAATATAAATTGGGTTTGAATTTCAAAAAATATGTGGCTTGTTAGTTTGATTGTTTAAATAAAATTTTACAATTTTTATTTAAGCAATCATTTCTTCTTTTTCTTCGATGTAGTATGTGTAACCAATCCCAATCGCAATTTTCCCTCAGGCTTAGCCATGAAATTCTTAAACTCTTTCGTAGCAACAAGCCTTATTACTTTCTGATTCTTCTTTAACTTAAACTCAATAGCTCTATTTCTAATCTTTGCAACTTGAGTTTTAGAGTCATAATTCTCATCAATCTTATCATCGTGAAAATAATACTCTCCCAAATCTAAGTAACTAACATCTAATTCTTTTTTCAATGTACTTAAATAATCCTCTAATTGTTTACTACTCATATTAACACTAACTTTAACATCTTCAAGTTTACCATCTCTTTCAATCATATTTGGAAAATCTACAATACCTTTAGCATATAGCTTGTCTATTTGTTCAATAAAGCTACTTCTAAAATTAACTTTTACAATTTCGAAACTACCATCTTCATTTTTCTTTAAAGTAGCAGTATCAATAAACTTAGATATAAAAGCCTGTTTTTCATCTTTGCTTTTCATAGTCCACAATTTTAGTAAAACATCTTTATACATCTCATGCTCAGTCAATCTTTCTCTTTCAATATCTCTTTCAGCCATTAGATGTTGAGGATTAAAAGCCTCTTTATCAAAATCAAGTGCGTCAATTCTTTTATTTTCTAATACAGCCAACTTACTTTCAATCAGCTTGTAATCTTCTGAAAAATCCTCCATTTCAAGGATGCCATTCATATATGCTTTCTTCAATCTATCCTTCTGTTGCTGAAGCTTGTTGATTTCCTCAGTAATCTTCTTACTTTCATCATCTTTCTTTTCCGCAAGAATTGGATAAAAGTATTTATTAACATGAAAATCATACTCCACCAAATCTAATATATAATCAATCAAACAATCTTCAATTTCATCTTCGTTATAATACAAATTGCAATTATCGCAGAAATAATACATATACTTAGTTTTCTTTCCACCAGAACCCTTGCAAGTCATTATCTTGCCGCATTTAGGACATACCAATTTTTGAAAGAATATATAAACTCTATTCCTACAATATGCTCTTTGATTTTTCTCCTTTTGATTTTGTACTTCTTCCCACATAGCTCTTGTTATAATAGGTGGTACAACATCCATATATAACTCTGTTTCTCTACTACTATCATACTTGTATCTTTCATAGTCTCCCATATAAATCTTGTTATTTATAGTCCTATCAATAGTCGAATCAATCCAACGTTTCTTTTCTGGATATAAAACCTTTTCCTTATTTAGAATATTAGCAATTGCTTGATAACTCTTACCCTCCAAATACATTTCAAATATTCTAATAACGATATCTTTAGTCGCATTATCAATTTTTAAAGTCTTATCTTTATCTCTATAATATCCCAATGGACATTGCCCTGGAACATGACCTGCCTTTATAGCACCATTTAAACCAAACTTTGTTCTTTCAGATACTATTTCAATTTCTAGCTGTGATAATACAGTCAACATTCTTACAAAAAATCTACCATTTGCAGTAGATGTATTAACATCATCTCTATCACAAATTAAATAACAATGATTTTCCTCAAGAGTGCTAATTAATATTTCCAAATCACGAACTGACCTTGTTACCCTATCTAACTTATAAGCTACAATATAATTAATCAAACCTTTTTTCATATCTTCCAACATTTGTTGAAAAGCTGGTCTATGCTTCATATCTTTAGCCGATATACCAGCATCTTTATACACTTTAAATATTTCAAAACCTTTATACTTACATAACTACCTTAACTTTTCCTCTTGCTCTCCTAAACTAAATCCGTTCCCTAACTTGATCTTCTGTACTAACCCTAATGTAAACTCCTGCAATCTTCTCTTGTTCTACTGTTCGAGTGTCTAAATAATTCTCCATTTAAAACCTCCTAATATAAAAATAAAAGTGCTAGAAAGCCTATATGCTAACTAACACTTCAAAAAATCTTATAATTAAACTGCTAAATTACCTGCTGAAAAAAAGAAAACTTCTAGTATTAGTCACCACTGATAAAATCTCTTAGCTTTGAGAGTGGATATTTATTAGCCAAACTACCTATGTAAAAATACTCATGTTCATTAAAGAATAAAAACAACTTATCCTTAATAACAACACAATGCGGTTTAACATAAGCAATATTGCTTTTCTCAACCATTCTCAAATTACCATTCTTTATCTTTGGTACACAATTACTAAAAGTGCAAGCCCATTCAATCTTAGAACGTAATTCTTTCTCAATCGCAATTTCTCTTTTAACTACACGAATCATATCACAAAAACCTCCTCATTTCAATATTTTGAGGCTATTTTTTACCTTTAAGGTTGTAACTTTCCCCCTTCCGTATTCAGAGTAGCTAAAACTGTAGGATTACGTATGGGTGGGTGGGATATATTCGCTTTCTGTTTTACATCAAACCAACTTGATTATGGAGCACACTGTGCTCCGCTACAAACAGTAGCATTTCAAATGGTTCGACGAAAACGCATATTGGTGGAGATGAGGAGAGTCGAACTCCTGTCCATAACATTTTCCATGCACACTTCTACAAGTTTATTTTATCTTTTATTTTCATTTAAATTACGCCGATAAACAGGCTTAATTTAAATATAGCTTTTTAATTACCCACTACTTTAAAAGCAAAAGCAGCTTTGTTTCCCACTGTTTTGGCGTTTTATAAAATCCGTGGGACTATTTTATAAAACGTAGCCGCACCTAGGCAGCTAATGCTAATTCTCTATTATCAGCGTTTATATTTAATTTCTCGTTTTTATAGTGGCCAACGAGAATCCACTACTTGCTATATGCACTTCTAATGTAATGTCGAAACCATTTACATCCCCATATAATACTTTTTTATTATATCATTTATCTTTTACTTTGTCTATCGCTATTTTTTATTATTTAAATAACAATTATTTTCATGTGAGTTTATAATTCCTACTGCTTGCAAATAAGAATAAATTATTGTCGTCCCTACAAATTTCATCCCTTGTTTTTTTAAATCTTTTGAAATCTCATCTGATAGTTTTGAACTTGTTTTATCTAATTCATAAATTATTTTTCCACCTGTATATGTTACTAAATAATTATAAAATGTTTTATGTTTTTTTTGTATATTTTTAAAAATTTTTGCGTTATTTATTGCTGCTTTTATTTTTAATTTATTTCGTATGATTTTCTCATTGTTTATCAATTCTTTTATTTTTTTCTCATCATATTGAATTATTTTGTTTATATCAAAGTTATCAAATGCTTTTTTAAACTCTTCTCTTTTGTTTAATACACATTCCCATGATAATCCCGCTTGAAATGACTCTAATATTAACATTTCAAATAAATATTTTTCTTCAAAATTTGGTGTTCCCCATTCTTCGTCATGATATTTTATATATAAATCATTTTTTGGATTGCACCATTTGCATCTATTTTTTCCATCTTTAAATTTCATTTTTTTCACCTTTATAACCTTAGCATAAAAAAAAATGTTTATCAATCTTTTTTTAACATTTATTTTTTATTTGCATATTATTTATCGGGTGATTTTTAATGAGTATTGTTCCAACTAACATTAATTATAATTCTACTATATTAAGACAAAATTTAAATTCATTAGTACGAACTTTTCCTTTTTTAAATGTTCAGTCCGTTGGTTTAAGTGTTCTTAGAAAAAACATTTATGTTATAAAGCTTGGAAAAGGAACTAAAAAAGTTTTTTATTTTTCCTCTATTCATGCTAATGAATGGATTACAAGTGTAGTCCTTATGAAATTTGTTGAAGATTATGCAAATGCTTATGTTCAAAATGGTAAACTTTATAATTATTCTGTTAGAGATTTATTTAATAATGTTTCTATTTTTATTATGCCTATGGTAAATCCTGATGGAGTTGACCTAGTTACAGGAAATATTTTACCATCTTCTACTGCATATAACCAGCCAAAATCTATAGCAAATAATTATCCAGATATTCCATTTCCTTCTGGTTGGAAAGCTAATATTAGAGGTGTGGATTTAAATTTACAATTTCCAGCTCGGATGGGAACAAGCTAAAGAAATAAAATATCTTCAAGGTTTTACTAGTCCTAGTCCACGTGATTTTGTTGGTTTTGGTCCGCTTACAGAACCAGAAGCTTTAACAATATACAATTTTACTTTATTACATAACTTTAGATTAGTAATTGCATATCATACCCAAGGTCAAGAAATTTATTGGCAGTTCCAAAACTACAATCCACAAAATAGTTTTAAAATTGGTACTGCATTTGCTAATTCTAGTGGTTACACTTTATCAGCCACTCCATATAACTCGAGTTTTGCAGGTTATAAAGATTGGTTTATACAAAACTTTAATAAGCCTGGTTATACTATAGAAGCTGGTTTGGGAGAAAATCCTTTGCCTATTTCTCAATTTGATGAAATTTATAATGATAATTTAGGTATATTAGTTCTAGGTGCTATTTTGTAATATATAAAAAGCAAAACTATAAAAGTTTTGCTTTTTATTATTAATTATTACTTATTTAAAAATTTTAAATTTTCTTGTCTTTTTATTTTACCAGTTGTAGTTTTAATAAATGGTTCTTGTGTAATAGTTAATCCCCTTATTGACTTATATAAAGGCATTATTTTATTAATTTCTTTTATTTTGTTGTTAATTATATCATATATTTCTTTTTCATCTTCTATATTATACATTTCTTTCATAATGTCTTTATCATATACTACTCTAGCTGCTATTCTAATATCGTTTTCATCTTTTGCATCTTTGTTAAGAATTGAATAAATCATAGATTCTTGAACACCTTCTATTTTGTTTACCAAATTTTCCATTTCTTCTGGAAAGATATTTTTACCATTTTTTAATACTATTACACTTTTCTTTCTTCCATAAATATAAATATAACCATCTTTATCTATTGAACATAAATCTCCTGTATGAAGCCATCCATCTTCTATAGTCTCCTTAGTTGCTTCTTCATCTCCAAAATATCCCATCATAACATTTGGCCCTTTTACCATAAGTTCCCCAATTCCTTCTTCATTAGGTTCTTCAATCTTTACTTGTACTTTTGGCAAAGCTTTTCCTATTGTTCCACATCTATGTTTATTTTCATCTTTTCCTGGGAAATAATTTACACATACAACTGGAGAACTTTCTGTTAGCCCATAACCTTGCACTAAATTAATTCCAAAGTTTCTATATCCTTCTTCTACTTTACTATCTAATGCTGCAGCACCACTAACTAATAATTTTATATTTTCTCCAAATATATCATGTATGTCTTTAAATATTTTTGCCTTTTGTTCCATTGTGTCATTTTTATGTGCTTCCACCAATGCCATTACCGCTTCTAGTTTTCCAGCTTTTTCTAATTTTTTTAATATTGAATTATACATTATTTCATATAATGCTGGAACACATACCATAAATGTAATTCCATATTCTCTTAAATTTTCTACAATATGGCGTGGACCATCTGCAAATGATGTACACATTCCTTTATATAAAGACAATAAAAATCCTGCTGTACATTCAAATACATGGTGAACAGGTAAAAATGAAAGCATTTTGTCTTCACATGTAAAATTATATAAAACATCATTCATTCCCATTAAATTTTCACATAAATTTCTATGACATAATGCTACTGCTTTTGATTTTGCTGTTGTTCCTGATGTAAATAATATTTCTGTCATTTCCTCTGGATTTATTTCAGCTTCTATAAATGCAATATCTCCATCTTCTATTAATTTTTTACCTTTTTGTATTAATTCATTAAATGAATATACTCCATCTTTATTTTCCTTTGCATCCATTGATATCAAATGTTTTAATTTTGTTGTTCCATCTTTTGCTAATTTTTTTAATATTGGTTCATATTTTTCTGAATAAAATATTGCATCAACTTCTGAACGTCTAATTAAACTATCTAATTCGTTTTCTGGAAGTGCTTTATCTAAAGGTACTACTATTCCAGTTCCTGCTACAACTGATAAATATGCAACTTCCCATTCATATCTATTTTCTCCTATTACTGCTACTCTTTTTCCTTTTAAGTTTAATAGTGAAACCAAAGCTGTTCCTAAACAATCTACCATATCTCTTACTTCTTTATGTGTTATTTCTTGGTATTCTCCTGGGGTTTTAGTTCTTAATTTATATGCAGGTCTTGATCCATATGCTTTTTTAGTTTTATTTAACATGTCTTTTAAATCAGTTATTTCTATTTTTTTATTTACCATTTTTATTCTCTCCTTTTTGGTTTATTCTTGGTTATATTATCACAAACATAATAACTTTTCAATGTTTGTTTTAATAAAACAAAAAAATACTATACAATTTTTTATATAGTATTTTTTTATTTTTTATCCTTCTGTACTAACAGGCTCACCTAATTTAAGTAAATCATATATATCTTCTCCACCTACAACCTCTTTTGTGGTTGAATCAATATAGTATTTTCTTGTCTGCCCAAATGGTCTATTTAAGTATATAATTTCTACTACATATACTTTTCTCCATTTTCCATTTCTTTTATATGGATCATAACTTATAATTGTACCATCCTCTAAAACTTTTTGTTCATTTCTTGTTTCTATACCATTTTCCTTTAAATAAACCTCTGCATTTATTTGTCTTATTGCTAACTTTGACTTAACTTCTTTTATTTCATAATTTTCATTATTTATTTGTTCATCTTTTTGCTTTGCTATTTGTATTGCTTCGCTTTCTGATATTACAATTGGATTATTTTCAAATTGTTCATCTTTAATATTTAAACTCTCAACAAAATTTATTTGTGGTATTAATGTAATAGATACACTTTGTCCTTCATTAAATAAACCATCATATTTTTTTGCAAACCATATATACCATAAATATGCCTTTTTCTCATCATCACTGTTATTATTTGATATATAACATATTTCATATTCACTGCCAAATCCGTATTCTTTCATTTTTTCTTTTGCTACTTCAACAATTTTTTCTTTGGTTGAATGATATTTTTCTAATTGCTTTTCTTTATTATCAGAATTTTGATAAAATCCTGTAAGTTTTCCTGTTAATGCATTTATATTTACTTCTAATCTTCCAGATTTAATTACATATGATATTTCATCATAATTTGGTGCTTTTAAAATTTCTATGTCCGGATTTTGGTTTAATTCTAATCCATATCTTTTTATTTCTTCTTTTGCTTTCTCTAATGCTTCCTGTTTTGAAATTATTTTTTTTAGTTCTTCATCTTTTACTTGCAATTCTTCAACAAAATTATCTATTTTTTCTGGTTTTTTAAATACTTTTTCATATACCACTGTTCCAGCATACGCAAGACCTGCTGCTACACCTATTGTAAGAACAAATGTTGCACACATTTTTATTATTTTGTTTTTTCCCATTTTTTCTTCCTTTCTTACTTTAGACAATATGGCTTTATAATTATTTTCTTGGTTGAACTTGTTTTCAAAATATTGTTTTATTATTTTATTATTCAAATCTTTCACCCCCAAAAGCTTCTTTTACCTTTTTTACCATTCTATATAAGTTTGTTTTTACTGTTGATTCTTTTAAATTTAATTCTTTTGATATATCTTTAAATGTCATTTCTAAAACAAAATATAAATAAAATATTTTAGCAGATATTTGATTTTGATTTTTTATATATTCCCATATTTTGTTTATATTTTCTTTTGTTATTATTCCGTTTTTCTATATCAATTCCGCGAATCTATATCAACTACTTTTTCTTCATTTTCTTTTTCCTGAAAGATTGAAATTGTCTTTATTTTTCCTTTTTGATTTATATATTTCATTATTTTGTTTTTTGCAATTCCTATAATAAAAGCCTGTTTATCTTGTATTTTCTTGTTTTCTTTTAATTTTTTATAAAATTCTATATATGTTTCTTGAATAATGTCATTTACATCGTCTAAATTTGAACACTTACAAATTACATATTTTAAAATTTTGTTGTAAGTATTTTTATATATTATTTCAAATTCTTTTAGGATTTTTTGAGTACTCATTTTTTTCTCCCTTCTACCTATAAGTTCCAAAAAATTATTAAAAAGTTTCAATTTTTGTAAAAAATATATAGCGAAGTTAAAAAAACTTCGCTATATTTCTATTTTTCCTCCACCAAGTACTATATCTCCATCATAAAAAACAATTGATTGCCCTGGTGTTATTGCTCTTTGTGGTTCTATAAATTCTACTTTCATTTTTCCATTTTCTATCGGGTAGATTATTGCTTTTGATTCTTTTGTAGAATATCTTGTTTTTGCACTAACTTGTATTTTTTCTTTTAATTTATCTTTTATCATCCAATTTACATCTATGGCATTTAACTGCTTGCTGTACAATTCTTTTTCTTCACCCACTATTAGTTCATTTTTTTCTTGATTAAATCCTATTACAAACAGTGGGACTGGATTAGATATTCCAAGTCCTTTTCTTTGTCCTATTGTATATTTATATAACCCTGTATGTTTTCCTATGACTTTTCCTTGTCTAGTTACTATATTTCCTTCTTTTGCTTTTAAATCTGAATTTTGCTCTAAAAACTTTTTGTAATTACCATCTGGTATAAAACATATGTCTTCACTGTCTGGCTTATTTGCAACAATTAAATTATGTTCTTTTGCTATTTTTCTTATTTCATCTTTACTTTCAAAATTTGCAAGTGGAAACAAAACTTTATCTATCATGTCTTGTGGTAAATTATACAAAACATAGCTTTGATCCTTTTTTCCTGCATTTGATTTTTTTAATACATATTGATTATATTTTTCACAATATTCAGTTTTAGCATAATGTCCTGTTGCTATGTAATCACATCCAAGTTCTTTTGCCTTTTCATACATTAAACCAAATTTCATATATTTGTTACATTCTATACACGGATTTGGTGTTGTACATTTTTTATAACAATTTATAAAGTCGTTTATTACATATTTTTGAAATACATCTTTTCCCTCTATTATAAAATGTGGTATTCCAAGTGTGTTACATACACTTTTTACATCTATATATGAGCAACAACTTGCGCATGAAAATAAATTAAGTGTTACACCAATTACTTCATATCCTTGTTCTTGTAAGATTATGGCTGATACAGAACTATCAACTCCTCCACTCATTCCTAATAATACTTTCTTTTTCATATTTTCCCTTTCTATTTTTGTACCCATACAGAAACTGATTTTCCTTTTACTTTAAAATTTCCACATCCATTTTCACAAATTTCTACTTCTTCTTCACAATTTCCAAGGGCATCTATAAATTTACTTCCTGCAAAATTTTCTCCAACAAACATTGTTTTTTCGCCATCATATGTATTTGATATTACAACAGCAAGTCCTGATTTTATGTGTTCATCATCTCCTTGACGTGTAAATCCTATGTAATTTGGATGATCAAAATAATCATTTTGTCTTCCATATGCTTTTTCTTTTCTAAGCATTATAAGAGTTTCTAAGCCTTTTACTTTTTGTATATTATTATGTTCTATTCCATAATAATCTCCATAAAACACACATGGATAGCCTTCATTTCTTAATAAAATTAAGGAATATGCTATTGGTTTAAACCATTCTTCTACAAAGCTTTCTAAACTTTGACCTGGCTGTGTATCATGATTGTCTACAAATGTTACTGCTTTACTTGGATTTTCTTTTAATAATGTTTTATCTAATATTTTTGATAAATCATAATTTGTGTCTTTTGAAGCCTGATAAAAATTATAATGTAATGGTATATCAAATAATGATATTTTGCCTTCTGTTAATTCTATATATTTATGTAATTTTGATATATCTCCTGTCCAATATTCTCCAACAGTAAATAATTCTTGCTTTGTCTCTTCTCTTAAATATGTTATCCAATCTTTGTAAAATATAGCAGGTATATGTTTTACTGCATCTAGTCTAAATCCTGTTGGCTTTGCTGTTTCTAAAAACCATTTTCCCCATCTCTTGCATTCTTCTACAACTTCTTTATTATTAAAGTCTAAGTCTGCTCCCATTAAATAGTCATAATTTCCATATTCCTCATCTACTTCTTGGTTCCACTGTTTGTCTTTGAATTTAAATATAGCATGTTCTCCATTTGCATTGTTATAATCAATTCCATCAAAATGCGTCCAATTCCATTCAAAACTTGAATATTTATGTTTTCTGTTTGGAAATGTAAATTTAGTTGCTACTTTTACCATTTCATCTTGTGTTGTTAGCTCTATGTTATGATTTCCAAAATCTACTTTTTTTGCTGGAATTGTCTGTATTGCATCTGCTCCCATTTTATGGTTTAGCACTATATCTGCATAACTTTCTATTCCATTTTGCTTTAGCACTTCTATCATTTCTATATATTCATCTTTAGAACCATATTTGGTTTTCACTGTACCTTTTTGGTCAAATTCCCCTAAGTCATATACATCATAAACTCCATAGCCTACTTCATCTTTTCCACCAATTCCTTTAAATGCTGGTGGCAACCATAAGGCTGTTATTCCTATTTTTGATAATTTTTCTACTTCTTTTATTATTTGATTCCATAACTGTCCATTACAGTTTAAATACCATTCAAAATATTGCATTATTATTCCATTTATTTGTTTCATTTGTATATTACCTTCTTTTTTTTACTATTCTATTATATAACATAAAACAGCCTAAAACAAGACATAATTTTTATTTTAGCACTTGTTTTTGTTTAATTTAATTTTATTATTTTTTAATTTTCTCTTTATTTTTACATTTTTTTATGATAAAATACTTTTAATTTATAAAAATGTCAAAAGATAAGTTTTAGGAGGATTCAAAATGGATTTTAAAAAATGTAGTAGATGCGGAAGTTTTTATGTATCAAATGGTAATGTATGCCCTAAATGTAGCCCTAAAGACAATTTAGAATTTTCAACATTTAATTCATATATTAATGAACACGGTTTAGATGAATCAATTGATACAATATCAGGTAATACTGGAATATCTGTAAAAAATTTAAATAGATTTATAGAATACAATAAGCTTGAGCAAAATGGTAATGTTAATTTAAATAAAAAAAATAATAATAATGGAATAACATTTTTAATATAATTTAAAAAGCACAAAATATAATGTAAATTATAATTTTGTGTTTTTTTATTTACTTTTTTGAACAATATCTATTATGTCTGATAGATACTTGCCAATTACTGGAATATTTAGTTGCACAATTCTTTGTAATATCATAACTAAAATTGCTGTAATTAATGTAACTCCTATTCCTATTCCAACACCTCTAAAAATCCCGTGCAATTAAATTTCTTTTTATTATTTCTTTTTTATTTCCTAAAATATAAGCAATTTCTTTTATATTTGCTTTTTCTAATGTACTTGATAAATCTTCTATTGATTTATCTAACAATTTATAATTTTTCTTCTTTATAAACATAAAAATCCACCTTGTATATATAGTGGATTTTTCATGTGATTTTTATACTTATAAATTAATTATTGTTGTTTGTATTGTTTTTGGCATTAGTATTTGTCTCTATTGTATTTACAGTATTTTCTGTACTATTTGAATTTTGTTTTTTCTTTTCTTCTTTATTTTCCATTTCTTCTAATGAGTTTATTAATGTTTGCAATTTTTGTATATCTTTTCCCATCATTTCCCAATTTTGATTTTCATTTGACTGTGTTAAATTATTATTTGCTTTTATTATTGCTTCTATTAGTCCTTGTATATCATCTGTATTTTCAACTTCAATGTCAACTGCATATTGTGACAGCAATTTTTGCAAAGCTAAATTTAAATTATCACCTATTGCAACCTTATTTCCTGAAGCAACAATTACCTTTTTTAACACTGGTATGTCTGATTTTTCGTTAAGCATTGTTTGATAAACTGGTTCTACATATAGTATTGTATTTTCTATTGGAACCACTATCATTTTCTTTGTAATTTTAGTACCTGATACATTTATTGTAGATAATTCTGAGGCTATTGCTTCATCTTCTTCTATTTGTTTGTCTAATTGCATTGGTCCTATTACATTACTATCTTGAGAATATTTATATAATGTTAATTTATTATTACCATTTTGATTTACTCCTACTAAGTAAGATATTAAATTTTGCTTGTCTTTTGGATTATATACTTGCACTAACCCTAAATCACTTTCATTATTTTTTGTCTTTACCATTGTATATGTTGCTTCCATTTTTGTTCCTGTTGATTTTGAATTTGTAGTATTATTAAATTTTGAAATTTCCCATAGATCATCTTCTCTATATAATACATCTGGTTTCACATTATGATATATTTCTAACATTTTAGCTTGAACTTCATATAAGTATTTTGGATATACAAAATGGCTTGATATATCTTCTGGTATTTGCTCTTCTTTTTCTTTAAAAAGATTTGGATATATTTTTTCATATGCCATTGCTATTGGGTCTGTTCTATCTGTAATATAAAATGATATTGTTCCATCATAACTATCTACTAATACTTTTACTGAATTTCTTATATAATTTATTTTTTCTTTTGTATTGTCGTGTTCTATATATGTATATTGTGAATATGGATAGTTGCTTGATGTTGTATAAGCATCAATAACCCAAATTATTTTTCCTTCATTATTTACTACAGTATATGGATTTTCATCATATATTAGATATGGTAACGCTTTTTTTGCTCTTTCTATAACATTTCTATTTACTAGTATTTTACTATTACTTGTTACATCTCCTGAAAATGCTAAATTTAAATTTCCTTTTTCCATTCCTAAAACTAGTTTATCTAAAAATCCTAAATTTAAACCTGCTTTTCCAGTATATGATGTTGTTACTTCATTTCCATTTTCATCAGTATAGTCATATTCTTGTTTGTTATTTACATTTGTTGCTATCATATCTTCAACTTCAAGCCCGAAGTACATTCTAGGTTGTGTTATATTTATTTTATTATCTTTTCCAATAATATCTTTTTGTACATATTCAAGTGTTCCATTTTCTGTAACTGATGATGCTTTTGCAATTATTTGTCCCATTCCATGTGTATATTCATATGTTTTACTGTTGTATGTTCTATCTTTTCTTGTTACTTCCCTTGGTGCTATATATAAAAGTTTGTTTTCTCCATCTATTTTATATTTTGCAATGTTTACAGATTGATATGTATAGTGTCCTGTTTCTGTTTGACTATCTTTTAATGTTTTTAACACTGATTCTTTGCTTACTATTGCTACATTTTTTATAACATCTTGATTTGAATTTACTTCCTCACTTGTTATTGTTCCTGTATGTGTTAAATTATTTTCTTCTATATTTATATTATATGCATTTTTAGTATTGTCTATATTATATTGTAAATAGTCTTTTTCTTTGTCTAATTTATTTGAATTAACAAATATTAGATCAAAACCAACAATTACTATAAATAGCCCTACTAAATAGCCTGGAATTACAGCAAGATGTTTTAAAACTCTTTTTGCTTTCCAATTTTCAATATTTGATGTTGCTTTAAATACTGCAATTACCATAACTACTGCAAATATTGCATACCCCCATAATTTTACTGTACTTTGTGTATAACCTGCACCTATTATTTCTGTGTTTCCATTTACTGTTAGCATATTTTCAAATAAAATATTTTGTGTATTTAATATTATAAGCATTGCTATTCCAATTGCTATAAGTCTTATATTTCTTACAATTTTTTTAAGTAATAAACTTGTTTTTAAAACTTCTCTATCTATTCCGTCAAAATATTTATTAAACACTATTATTACATATACTGCTGAATATATTGTTGCAAATACTATAAATAAAATTATGTATAATAATATTGTTTCAATTAATGGCTTTTGAAACATATAGTATGCTATATCCATATTAAATATTGGATCTGTTATTCCAAATGAAGTATTTCCTATGTATAAAATTATTTTTTGCATTATTGCTGAGCCCATTATCACACTTAATAGTGTTGCTACTATAAGTGAAATTGATTTGTTTGGAAGTTTTGGCATTTTACTTTTTTCTTTTTCAAAAAATATTTTTACACCTTTTCTTATTCCCCTATTTATTAAATACATAAGAATATATATAGCTACAAAACAAACTGCATAAATTGTATATCTATATTGCATATTAGTAAAAAATACTTGTTCATAATTTTGCCCTAATTCTTTATATTCTAAATAGCTTCCTCTTAGTGAAATATAACTAATTACTAAAAATAGCAAAATAAATACTATTACTAGTATCATTCTTATTTTGCTTTTTTTGTTATCTTTGGTGGTTGAATTTTTTTGAATATTTTCTTCCATTATTTTTCCTCCTAAATTATTGCCTTTACAAAATCTTCAGAATTAAATATTTCCATATCATCTATTTGTTCACCAATTCCTATAAATTTTACAGGTATTTTATTTTCTTCTACTATTCCTATTACAACTCCACCTTTTGCTGTTCCATCTAATTTTGTAAGTACTAACCCTGTAATATCAGCTTCTTGCTTAAATGCCTTTACTTGTTGTATTGCATTTTGTCCTGTTGTTCCATCTATTACTAATAATACCTCTTTGTCTGATTCTGGCATTTCTTTATTTATTACTTTTTGTATTTTGTTTAATTCATCCATTAAGTATTTTTTATTGTGTAATCTTCCAGCTGTGTCTACTATTAAAACATCTGCATTATTTGTTTTAGCAAGTTTAATTGCATCATATACAACAGATGCTGGATCTACTCCTTCTTGTTTTTTTACTATTTCTGAGTTTGACCTTTTGGCCCATATTTCTAGTTGTTCTACTGCTGCTGCTCTAAAAGTATCTGCTGCTGCTATTACCACTTTTTTACCTTGTTTTACTAGGTTATTTGCTATTTTTCCGATTGATGTTGTCTTTCCTACTCCATTTACCCCTACTACTAGTATTACTGATGGTTTTGTGTCTAGTTTTAATTTAATATCTGCTATATCTAGTATTTTTTTCATTTCTTCTCTTAGTGCTTGTTTTACTTGTTCTGGTTCTTCTATTTTTTCTTTTTTTATTCTTTGTCTTAAATTTTCTATTATTTTTACTGATGTTTCCATTCCTATGTCTGACATTATTAAAGCTTCTTCTAATTCGTCTAAAAACTCTTCATCTACTTTTCTAAATGCAGAAAATACATTATTTATTTTTTCATCAAATGATTTTTTTGTTTTGTTTAATCCTTCTTTTAGCTTATCAAAAAATCCCATGTTTCCTCCTTGTTTTTTTCTTTTTTATTTAAACTTTTTATAGTATATCATATTTTTATTTATTTGTCTTGATATAACAAAAATTTTTTGGAGATTTTATACTTACTATTTATTTTTTTATTTAGATATAATAATATTTTCCTAAAGAAAGGAGGTGAATAAATGTGAAAAAAAAAGTTACAAAAACTAGTTTATCAACATTTTTTAATATTAGCAATAATTGTGATTATAATAATGAGTGTGTTTATTTCTATATTTTTCGCGAAAGTATGGAAATTTTTTGTAATTTAGTATATAATTGTACCGAAATATAAATTCGTGGAGGATATATGAGAATAGGAATAGATATTGATGGTGTTTTAAATTCACAATATAATTTTTGCATAGATTATGGTACAAAATTTTGTAATAAATTAGGAAAATACAGATTAGAAAATATTAATGCTATAGATACTACTGATATGTTTTTATGGGGAGAGGATATTGCACATAAATTTTGGAATACATATAGAGAAGATTTAGTAGTTAAATTACCAACAAAAAAATATGCTTCAGAAGTTATAAACAAATTAAAAGATGAGGGTAATCTAATTTATATAATAACTGCAAGAAAAAACAATGATGAATGGTTTCCTGATTCTTTAAAAGAAGATGTTGAAGGAATCACAAAAAAATGGTTGAAAGAAAATGAAATATATTATGATGAAATTGTATTTGATGTTAAAGACAAAGGAAAACATTGTAAAGACAATAATATAGATATTATGATTGAAGATGATCCTAATAATTTGAGAAAACTAATTGGTAATACTAATATAATTATATTTGACTATCCATATAATAGAAACGTTGAATTTACTGATTTAACAAGAGCATATAGTTGGTATGATATATATTATAAAATTAATTGTATTAAGGAGGAGAAAAATGATATTAGCAATAATTGAAAGAATTGAAAATATAAAAGATGAAGCACCATTTAATAATAGATATTATTTATCGGAACATTTTAAAAAAATATTTGATGAATTAGATATATTATTGTTCCCTATTATTTCTAATAAAAACTTAGAAAAAGTTTGTAATATATGCGATGGACTTATTATAACAGGAAGTTGTATTGATATTCCACCACATTATTATAACGAAAATCCTGTTCCAAATAAAAATTATGATATAGACGAATTCAAATTAGATAAAGAGGTAATTAAATTATTTTCTAATGCTAACAAGCCAATCTTAGGTATTTGCGGGGGGCTTCAGTCAATAAATGTATATTTTGGTGGTAGCTTAAATCAAAAAATTGAAAATCACGATTTAAAAGATAAATTACATAAAATATATGTTAAAGATGGTACTTTTTTAAATTCAGTATACAAAGAAAATATTAATGTTAATTCATACCATAAACAGTCTATAAAAGATGTTGCAAATCAATTTATAATTTCTGCAAAATCTGATGATGGAACAATTGAGGCAATTGAAAAAGGAAATATTATTGCAGTTCAATGGCATCCTGAAGAAATGAATGACATTTTATTCTTTGAAAAATTTATAAAAACTTTCTTTGATTAATGATATTAGAATTTATACAGAAACATAAATTCAGTGATGCCTAGACATAAATTTCATTCCAAATATAAAAAGAGGATTAAATTTTTTTGATAATTTTTTCTTCTTTTTTTAAAATCATTTATATAAAATAAAAACTTACAAACTTTCAAGTCCGTAAGTTGATTTCAAATGGTGCCTTAACTATACACGTATGCGAAATTAAGACTATAATAATTGATTAAATCTCTCTGATAAATCACTTATATCATTTTATTATATATTTTCAAGGGAGTATATGAATTTTTTATAATTTGATGTATAATTTAAATAATTAGAAATTTAAATATAAATTATTGCAAAAACATAAGGAGTTAAGATATGAAAAAAATTGTATTCACACATTCTATAAATAGTATTGTAAGCAAATTTACATCATTATTTTTAGCAATATATTTTTTAAAGATTACAGATGGCAATTTTATCAGTGTTGTATTATATTACACATTAAAATACTCACTAAATGCTATATTTTCATTTTTGTCACTAAAATTTCTAAATAAAAACAATGTTTTGAAATTTTATCGTATAGGCTTATTTTCAAATGGTTTTTGTTTATTTGTTTTATTACTTTTAGGAAACAATGTAAAAGATTATATCTATCTATTTGCCGTACTCGATTGTGCAACTAGTTTGTTATATTGGTCAGCATATAAAATGATTTTGTATAATTTTAAAAATGATTCACAATTTAAAAAGATATTTTCATATAACAGCATGGTTACAAGCCTTATTTCTATTATATCAACAATTGGAATGGGATATATAATTGTAAATGCTTCTTATTCTGTATTATTTGTTATAATAATTACACTTGTTCTTATTGCTGTTATCACTTCATTTTATTTTGATAAATATACATTTAATATTAATCCTATAAAAATTTCAAATATGAAATATGCTTTTAAGGATAAACAAGCTAAAGAAATTTATAAAATTGTTTTTTTAGAAGGAATGGGATTTAGAGGCGGATTAGATACAACTGTTACATTTATTATATTTTTGACTTTAGGTTCGGAATCTAGTTTAGGAAATTTGAATGCACTATTTGGTTTACTTGGGCTTATTACATCCTTGTTAGTAAAAAAATATCTAAAAGAAGAATCTAATAAGAAAGCTTTTCTTATATCTGCTTTATCAATATTAATAGTAACGATTCCAATTATCTTCACCAATTCTTTTACAATGTTTATTATTTATAACATAGTATTTAATATAGCATATAAAATAACTCAAATATTAGTTGATACTGCTGTATTTAATATAAGTTCTAATCAAACATTAACAACTTACCAACTTGAATATACATACCTTAGTGAAGTAATTCATGGATTTGGTAAAGCTTTTAGCGAATTAATATTACTAATTCCTGTTGTATATGCTTTTAATATAAACAACTTAAGAATAGTTGCTGCAATTTTATCGTTTAGTATCATCCTTCAAATGATTGTTTATAATAAGTATTGTAAAAATTATTTAAAATAGTATTATTTTATTTTTTAGTCATTATATTAATATCCTCACACTGCTTTTAGCTTGTGAGGATATTAACTTTTATTTATTATAATACATTTATTTTTTTATCTTGCTTCTCCTCTATGTCTTTTTTTCTATATATCTTAGATAAAGCTAATCTATAAATTATACTTCTAGAATAGAAATCAATAAGATTTACTATACCAAAAATATATAATGAAAAAGAAGTATTTATAAATAATAGACATATTAGAAATCTTATTATAACTCCAATAGTAGATCCTATCAGTAATATATATGACTTTCCTTGAGTAATACATAATGTTTTATATGTTTCATATGGATATAGACCCAATATAGCAATTGAGTAAAATATAATATATGGAAAACATCTATATAATGGTAAACTTCCATGTGATATTAATAAATAAATAAACGCAAATACAAAATTTAATATGATAATTAATGGAAAGCAACTTTTCTTCATATTCATACAATTGCTATATTGTTCTTCATATGTTTTACCCTCAGGAACCTTAATCATTAAAGTTGCCTGATATGCATTTGTGATTATTTCTAAGGTCAAACATACAGAATAGCAAATAGTGTGTATTCCGTATTTTTCAGTTCCCATATAACTTGCAATTACTCCATATAATAATAAGAATATTCTAGATAATACTCTTTCTGAAGCATATGCCAAGCCATATTTAATTACATTTTTTAAAGACTCCTTACTTGGAAATTCAAATTTTAAATTTAGCTTATATAGCATATATACAATTGAAATGCACCAAGACACTATGGTTGCAATAAATAATAGTTTTAAATCTCTCGTAAATATATATGCCATAGCGTCTAATCCTATTAAAGATATATAATAAACAATTAAACTTTTTCTGTATAATTTTAACATTCCTTTAAGTCTTATTAACTCAAATATTCCATTTGCTAGCCTTCCAAATATTACATATACTGTATAAAAATTTAATAATATATATAACATTTCTCTTTGTATTTGGCTTAAATTAAATATATTTACTATCATACTTTTAGAAATAAAAACAATAACTCCCATTAGCAATCCAAATATGATATTAAACCATAAATATTGCCATTCATTCTTTCTTATTGTCCTATAAGTATATGTACCTATTTCTCCAAACGATTTAAATATTGAATCTATTAATAAGAAACTTCCAGTTACTATTATAGCGTCAACACTAATTAAATTATTAAAAGCTGAATCAATACTATCAGCTATACTCATAAATATAAAACTTACTAAAATTGATATAAATTCTTTCATTGCTTCGTCCCCTTTTACATTCAGCAAAATTATACTATAAACGACAAAAAATTACTATATATAAATATATTTTTTACTTTTTTAAATTTTGGTAAAGAACTTTATAATGTTATTTCCAATAAATATATTACCACCAAATTACGTCAAAATTACGTCAAATCGTAATAAAGGGATACAAGCAAATCGTTGTATCCCTTTATTATCATTGGAGCGTTTGTCGTGGTTATTTGCGAAAAAAGCTCCAAAATTTCCGTTCTTTAATCAACTGTAAATACATTTTATCATAAGACTTTTAAAAAGTATACTCCCATATTAAAAATTTTCTTCAAATTTCTAGTTTTTTACAATTTTTATGTTATAATATCTATAGTTTTTTAGAATTATGCAGTTAACGACTGCACAATTTAGAAAGTGAGGAAATTTTGAAAAGTATAGATAATAATTCATATAAAGAAATCTTTGATAATATAAAATTAGAATTTCCAGACATTAAAGGTTTTTCAATTAGAAATTTAAAGAATATGAAGAAATTTGCAGAAGAATACTCTGATTTTGAATTTGTGTAGTCAATAACTGCACAAATTACTTGGACTCACAATGTATTACTGCTTGATAGAATTAAAGATATTGAAATTAGAAAATGGTATATTAATGAAACAGTAAAAAATGGTTGGTCTGTTAATATATTAGAAATGCAAATAAATAGTAAATTATATGAAAGACAAGCTATTTCTGAAAAAGTATCTAATTTTCCTAATACACTACCAGATGTTCAAAGTGATTTAGCATTACAAACAATGAAAGACCCTTATATTTTTGATTTTATATCTTTAAAAGGAAAAGTAAAAGAACTAGAAATAGAAAATGCTATGATAAATAAAATTAAAGATGTTCTAATAGAATTAGGTAATGGTTTTGCATTTGTAGGAAATCAATATAAATTGACTGTTAGCAATAAAGACTACTTCATAGATTTATTGTTTTATCATTTAAAATTAAAGTGTTATATTGTAGTAGAATTAAAAGCTAGAGAATTTGAACCTACTGATGCAGGACAATTAAACTTTTATTTATCTGCAATAGATGATTTAGTAAAAGATGAAAATGATAATCCTAGTATTGGATTACTTCTATGCAAAACAAAAGATAAATTTACAGCAGAATATGCATTAAAAGATATTAATAAGCCTATTGGAGTTAGTGAATATAAATTATTAGAAGATATACCAGAATATTTACAATCGCAATTACCCAAAGCAGAAGATATAGAACTGCATATTAAAGAAATAGAATAATAGAACTATTGAATTAAAAGATAAAATCCATATCTGACATTTGAAAATTAGTCAGATATGGATTTTGCATTAGATAGCAAGAATTAGCAGATTACAACCAGCGAACGAACGGCTGAATCCGAAGCGAACATGCTTGGGCTTAAACATTTCACGAATAGAATTAATCACAAATTCATATTCAGGTGAAGCGCAAATAATTAAATTTGCATCGTCCCAGTAGCCAATTACTCCTGCCTCCTTGGTTGCTCTAATCATTCCAGAATCTAATTTGGCATAACTGCCAAATTTTATTGCTTTTACACCTTCTGATTCAATGATTTCCAGTTCTTTAGGAATCTTGGTAATTGTTCCGTTTTTGCCTGTTGCTCCAAATTGTCTTGCCATAGGTTCAATGCCGAAATCTTGCTCTCCACAGAATGCGTAGGAAAGACATACACCTTTTAAAATTCCTTTACATTCTTCAGGTACTGGCTTTTTTTCGTCATCGTGCCGATACTTTTTGAACTCGATGGTTCTGCCATCTTCAGTAAGAAGATAAGTTTCAGGCGATACGTGACTCAAATCCATCATGATAATACCTCCTAACAATTGTTATTGGGTCTAACAACTTGCTATATTATTTAATTCGCATAGCAACGAAAGATATAAGTATTATACCATGTTTTTATGTTAATTTCAATAAATTCCTCCAAATTTACCTTGTATTTAAGATTTTATAGATATCAGCTAACACTTCATACACAAAATCACTTTGTTCTTTTTCTGTCATTTCCATTACTTGTGCAGACATTAAAAGCAAATGTCTATATTCAAGAAAGTTTATCATTCCATATTTATTATAGTTTGTATCAAATATTCTTAATATTTGTTTTAATAATTTTAACATTTTATCACTTTTAATTTTTATATAATCACTTTCAAATATATTTATTGCAAGTCTTAATTTATCTGCAAATTCCAATGTTTCATAATACCTTACTAATTTTATTACTTTTTCACTATTATTTTTTAATATCATAATTTTCACCACCTTTCATATTTCTTGTTTTTTACGTTTTTGTTATCAATATAGTCAATATCATCTTGTCTTAAAATATTATCTTTTTTCATTGCTTCATACACTTTTTTATAACTTTCATCAGCATAATATCTAACTCTGTTTTTAAAGAATTTCATAAACTTATTCCATAAATTTTTAAATACATTCAAATGTTTAATTTCTTTTTCTTGACTAGAAATAGTATCTTTTGCAATACCTAAATCTGCTTTTAATTCCTTTATTTCAAAGTCTTTTTGTATAATAGTTCTATTAAGTGTTCTAACTTCATTGTTGTGTTCTTTTAAATCTTTTTCATATTCTTTCATAATAATATCTAAATCATTAACACCTTTAATAGATTTTGTAGTATCTCTAACTTTTGAAATATAACCTTTTATGGTTTCTAGTTGTTCATTTGAAATAGTATAATTCTTTTTGTTTACTAGATTAGGCTTTAGAGTAGTTATTATATTTTCTAGTTTATTGCTTTCAATATCTACTATATTTGTTTTTTCATTTGCTTGTTTTAACCTTTGTTTATTCTTTTCATAATCTTTTTTCATTTGTCTATAATTAGTCATTTTATTAACTGGTATATCAAAGTTTCTGCCTAGTTCTTTTTCTTTCAGTTTGTAATCAACTTCATAATATTTATTAAAAGATTTTATACAGTTAACTCTCATTTTATCCTGCAGTTTTGAAAGAGAAGTTTTTGTAAATATTTGAGATTTTGCAACTTGTTTTCTCATTCCATTTTTATAGCCATCTTTTACAGGAACACCAACTATATGCATATGAGGAGAGAGGCTTTGTTCTTCAAAGTGTATTACTGCATTGGCGACTTTAAACTCTGGTACAAATTGCATTAAATCATATACTTGTTCTTTATATACATTAGTCATTTTTCTTCTGTAGATAATGTCTTTATCATTCCAAAATTCCATATCTCCAAGTTCAATTATTAGTTCACAAGCTAAATCTCTATTAGAATTTCTTGATATATGATTAAAGTAATTATCTATTTTTCTATCATCTCTTGTTTGCTTTTTGTTATATTCAATTCTTGCTTTTTCAAATTCTTGTAAATATAAATTCTTAACATCATTTATTAAATTGTTTGTTCCATAGATATTACAAATCATATCTGTTTTATGGTCGTATTCTCTATAATTATGATTATTAACTTTTGATAACTGACCACTATTTTGTATAGAATGATTACTAAATGAAGTTGTGTTTGATGGATTCTTTTTTGCTAATTCTTTTGCTCTTTTTGTTTTATTTTTATCGTTTCCTAAGTGAATTGTATAGGATAACATCTCACTCAATTTTCTTGCTCCTTTACATACAGGATTTTGACTTGTCAAAAATCCTAACCCCCTATGAGTTTTGACATCCTATCAAAACTCGGGGGGCTCTGCGAGGCATAAAATTTTTCTAAAACTAGAAAAATTTTATCAAATTAACTATCGCCACTTTCATTGCTTTGCAACAAAACGTGCCACGTTAATTTGTTTTAGCATACCTTCGCAGGAGTATAAGTGACTGCTCCTATTGTATATGTGTCTTTCTCTTTTATAGGAAACGAATTATCATTTTGCAGAGCAACCATTCTAATAACATTTTCATCTTTGCTGTTTAGCTCAAATTTCATTATCTCGTGTTTTAATTCTTCATTACTATCAATTTGAAATAACTCATAAAATTCTATATCAAAATATTTATTCATTCTGTTTATATAATCATCAAATTGTTCTTGATTTATATTTACACTTGTCCTAATTTGTTGTTCTTTGCCATCTATTGCAATTGGGGCATATAGGTCTAATATACCAGCTTCAAATAATTTTGAAATCTGACTAGCATAACTACTTCTAAAATTTATCTTATCAATATAAAAGTCGCCATTTTCATCTTTTAATAATGTCATTGATTCAATAAACTTTGAAATAAATTCTTGTTTTTCTTCTTTTGATTTTTTATTCCATTAAGCTTTTAAAACTTTATCTAAATTATTTGTTCTTATTAGATTTTCTCTTTCAATATCTCTGTCTGCCATTAGTTGTTGTGGGGTAAAAGAAAAACTATTTACATTTAAACTTTCATATTTTTTAGTTTCTAGTAAATTTATCTTTTCTTCAATTATTTTATAATCTGCTGAGAAATCTTCCATTTCAACAATGCCACTTAAATATGCTTTCTTTATTCTTTCTTTTTGTTGTTTTAATGTTTGTATTTCTTTATCAAATTTTTCTGTATCAGTTTCTTTTTTATCAGCCAGTACAGGAAGAAAATATTTCTTAACTGCCATATCATATTCTACTAAATCTAATATAAATTCTTCTAAACATTGTTCAACTTTATCTTCTCTATAATAAATCTTACAGTGTTCACAGTTATAATACATATATTTTCTTTTTGCACCTCCAGAGCCTTTGCATTTCATTATTCTTCTACATTCAGGACATTTAAGTCTTTGAAAGAATAGATAAACTCTATCTCTAGTATAAGCTCTTTGATTTTTTTCTTTTTGCATTTGTGCTTCTTCCCACATAGCACGAGTTATTATAGGTTTAACTACATTCATAAAAATAGTAGTTTCTCCATTAGTTTGTTTGCTAATACTTCTATGTTGTTCATAATCTCCCATATAAACTCTATTATCAATCATTCCCATAATTGTAGTATCTCGCCACTTTTTAGGGTATAGGACTTTTTCTTTATTTAGAATATTACTAATTTGCTGATAACTTTTACCTTCTAAATACATATTAAATATTCTTATTACAATATCTTTTGTAGTTTCATCTATTACAGTCTTTTTATTTATATCTTTTTTATAGCCAAGTGGTATTTTGCCAGGCAAATGTCCAGATTTTATAGCACCATTTAATCCGAACTTTGTTCTTTCACTTACTATTTCAATTTCTAATTGTGATAATACTGTTAGCATTCTTACAAAAAATCTTCCGTTAGCAGTAGAAGTATTAACATCATCTCTATCACATACTAGATAAGTACTGTGTTTCTCTAATACTGCAATTAGTTCTTCTAAATCACGAACTGAGCGAGTAACTCTATCTAACTTGTATGCTACAATATAATTAATTTTTCCTTTCTTCATATCTGATAACATTTCTTGAAAAGCAGGACGATTTTTAATATCTTTTGCTGATATTCCTGCATCTTCATAGATTTTGAATACTTCGTATTCTTTGAATTTACAAAGTTGTAATAGTTTTTCCTTTTGTTCTCTCAAACTAAATCCTTCTCTAGCTTGGTCTTCTGTACTTACACGGATATAAATTCCTGCAACTTTTCTTTCTTCATTCATAGTATTAAATTCCTCCCTTCGATTCGAATAGAAAGGCATTTAATATAAAAATAAGTGCCAGATAGCGCAAGGCTATTGACACTTAAAGAGTTTCATAATTTATTTTTCCTTCTTTTTAACAACACTAATAAAACAAAATAAGGTATTTTTTAAAAAACTCTAAAAATTAATGCCTTGCTATGTATTCCTGTAGTTTGGACAAAGGGTATTTCGTCCTTAAATCTTTAACATAAAAATAATCATGTTCATTAAAGAACAGATACAGGCAATCTTTAATGATTACTCTATGTGGCTCAACATATGCCAAATTTGTATGTTCTATTATTCTTAAACAACCTTCTATCACTACTTGTTGCTCAAGTTCTATAGAACTAAATTTGCAAGCCCATTCAATTTTAGAGAGTAATTCTCTACTTATCTTGTTTTTCTTTTTTACGATACTAATCATATCACACCAACCTTTCCTTTTCAATAAAAAGCGACAAAAAAAATCGACTTTTTACAGTCGATTAAATTTTTCGTCTGGTGCGACGATTTTACCTTTTGGAGCTCTTAGGCAGAATCGAACTGCCGACCTACGGGTTACGAATCCGTTGCTCTACCAACTGAGCTATAAGAGCATTAGCATTTGTAATTATACAATTTATTCAAAAAATTTTCAATACAAAAGACTGAAATTTTAGTAAATTTCAGTCTTTTACATTTTATTTAAACCTTTTTCCTTTTTTTCGTCCATTACCGCTTCTTTTCCCCTTCTTTTGAAGCTCATCATCATTTTTTATCTTGCTATAATTTCCCTGTATTATAATGTTATTATTATAATCATTAAATCCCTCTTTTTTAGAGTTTTCCACATTATCTACTCCAACTTTAGGTGACTCATTTCCATTATAATCCTTTATCATTTTCTTTATAGAATCCTCATCTAAATTTCTTAAACTTTTTGGCAAAATATCTTTATCATATTTATTATCAGTATTATCATCTTCTTCATCATATTCTTTCTTGTTTTTCTTATGTTTTATAATCAATAACATTATAATTCCTAAAACCACAATAACAACTAAAGCCCTAAAAACCCATAATTTAATTTTAAGTTCTTTTACTGTTTTTCCAAATTCATTATCAACCGTATTTGAATCTATTACATTTTTATTTACATATATCTGATATGTTGCTACTTCATCACTTTTTGAATTTGTTACTAAAATTGTAATTATATTTTGTCCATTTTGCAAATTTTCATTTCCTATTATTTCAACCTTGTCACTAGTATTGTTTGTACTTGCTTTAATATCAAGATTTGATTGTTCTCCTTTAATACTAATTTCATATTTATATGTTGAGCTCTCAAAGCTTGGCTCTAAATTTACTCCTTCAATCTCTAAATTTGAAAGTTTTAAATCTTTTGAGTTACTACTAGATTTAGTATCTAAATTTCCTGTAGTATCCTGTTTTTCATTTTTAGACAATCTTTTTATATTTATTGTATATGTTTTAGTTGTTCCATCTTCTGCAGTTACTATAACATTTGCAGTATTTTGACCTTCTTGTAATTTTTTTATTCCAGTTCCTGTTAAACTTGCTTTGCTATCTTTTTTAGTTGCATATATTTCTACCTGAGTAACATTATTTGGAACTGTTACATCATATGATGTTTTGTTTTCTGAAAATCCTGTAAAATCATTTGGATTCATTCCTAAATTACTTAAATTTGCATTGCTTGATTTTGCTTTAGTTTTAGTTGTTGTGTTTGATGTATTAGATTTTTGCGCACTATTACTACTACTATTAGAACTTGTATTATTACTTGCAAATGTAAAACCTTGTAGTAATACAACAACAATTGTAATTACAAAAAAAATGTTAATTATTTTATTTTTTTTCACTATTATTGCTCCTTTATTTTTTATTAATGTCTTTTATTTTTTATACAATTTTTCTAAAACAAGAATAAACATGGCATGTGACCAACCAAGTCCAATTACCCAGTTTGGTTTTAATGTGTTATTATCTATTTGTTCTCCTAATAAAGAATGTTTTCCAGCAGTCTTTAAAACAAAGTCAAATGTTTCTTTAGCCTTTTTCTTCTCTCCTGTTTCTATATAATATAATGTCATCCAAAGATTTGCAATAACCCATGGTTCTCCTCCCATGTAATGGTCCCCTTCAAATCTTTTATAACCTCCTGTATATGTTCTTAAAGACATATTTATTCTTTCTATTGTATTTTGAATTTTCTTTTCTTTTGGCTTAAATACATTAAATGGAACTACTGTACCAATAAGGCTTATATCCATTTCTTTATCTTCTGTATTTCTTACATAACATTTTTGTTCTTCATCATAAAGATTTGTATTTATATATTTTTTAATCTCTACTAGCAATTTTTCTAATACTTTTTTATTTTTAGAAATTTTTTCCTCTTTCAATCTGTTATTTTCAAATCCTGAAACATCACTTCCAAGTACTTCATATATTTTTAACATTGAATCAAAAGCAGAATATATACTTGCTAAAGAATATAAATGTATTCCTTCGCACATTTCCCATAAATCATAGCTTACATGGTATTTATGTCCATTTTGCTTTACCATGTTTTCTATTTCTTCTTTAACCACATCTTTTTTATCATCTTCTGTTACATTAATTTCTAGCCAATCTTTAACATATTTTTTTAAGAAATCTACTGCTTTTTCGCACATTGGAAGAACAGATTTTAAAAATTTTTCAGACTTTGTATATTCATAATGGTTATATACCCCATATACTACACTTGCAGTTTCGTCTACTTGATAGCCCCAACATGGTGCAAGCTTACCATCTGTAAAAAATCTTTGCTCCCACATTCCATTTTTACTTTGTGTTTTTTTACAAAATACTTTATAAAATTTTTCAGTATCTTTTTCCATTTTTAAAATGTCTAAGGCATTTGCAATAAATACTGCATCTCTTGGCCAACAATATGCATATCTTCCACATTTAGTAAAATCTTCATCTATTTCTGGCGAAGCTATTATTCCCCCTGTTTCTGGATTTGAAAGTAATGGAAATAGCAAAATACTTCTTTTATATATTTCATAAATTTTTTCTTCGTATTTATTATCACTTTCTTTTAGTTCTAGCCCATTATGATTTTTTACATATTTTCTCCAGTAATTTTTTGTATCTAAATATTCCTTTTTTAAATCCAGTTTCTTTATTCTATCTATTTCTTCTTCCATTTCAGATACATTTTTATTTTCATCTATTAGTATACATATATATAATTCTTTTTTTGCATTTGGTTTAATTTGACCAATATCATAGCTTATGCTTGAATCTTTTGACATTCCTATATAATCTTTATCTTGTATTTCACATCTTTTTATTGTTTCTTTGCTTCCATTTATTTGATGGCTTAATAATTTTGCATCTTTTGCAAATGTAGATACAGCAAAGTCATGTGCATATTGTATCATTCCTCCGTCTGTTATTTTACATCCAACAAAGTTATTTTTATCTGACAATAATTCAGAATGTATATAAAATTCTATATTTAAATCTATTGTTCCTTCATTTAAAAAAGTATATTTTTTTATTAATACATTTTCTTTTAATGGTATATAGTCTGTTTGAAGTGTAATTAAATTAAAATACGTATTTGTTATTTCTGTGTTTAATATATTTGTGTCAGTATCATAATATTGTTTATAATTATTATTTATATCATCATGTAAATATATTAAGTCTGATTTATTTACTCTTACTCCTGTATGAAAAAAATTTATATATTGCTTGTTGTCTTTACTTGGAAAGTACAACCTTTGTAACTCTCCTTTTTGTGTATATGTTGCTAAAATATTTTTGTTGCCTATTATTGCTTCATTTAAATATTTGTTTTCCATTTCAATTTCCTTTCAAATCTTGCTTTTAAAATTTATTCTACCCTTCAACAACCTTTAGAATTTGTTTTTCTAATTCTTTAATTTTTTCATTAATTCTAAACACATCTTCATCCCTTAAGTCTGGATTTTGCATATCTTCTTTAACTGCTATATCCATGTCTTTTAATTCTTCTTTTACTTTTTCTAACCTACTAATTACTTCTGTTTTTAATGTTACTGGAATTTTTCTTTCTATTTTATTTGTCATTGTAATTTGGTCATTTAATTCATATGTTTCTCCATATTCTGGTGTTGTAACACTAATTCCTGTCTCATCTATTATTTTCTTTTCTAATACATCTTGTGATTCTTCTTCACCATGTACTAAAAAGATATGTTTTGGTTTTGTTATAAAAGAATATATAAAATTCATTAACCATTCTTGGTCTGCATGTCCTGAATAACCTTCAATATATTCAATTCTAGCATTTACAGCTATTTCTTCACCAAATATTTTTACTGTTTTGGCTCCATTTACTATGCTATAGCCTAATGTTCCTGGTGCTTGGTATCCAACAAAAAGTATTGTACTGTTTGGATTCCATAAATTATGTTTTAAATGATGTTTTATTCTTCCAACTTCACACATACCGCTTGCAGATATTATAATACTTGGTGTTGGATCTTCATTTAATGCTTTAGATTCATCTGTTGTCATTGTAAATTTAAGTCCAGGAAATTCTAGTGGATTGTCACCACTCATAATTTCTTTTTGTACATCTTCCTCAAACAAATCCATATTTTCTCTAAATACCTCTGTTGCAGATATTGCAAGTGGACTGTCTACATATACAGGAGCTTTCATTAATGTCTTATATTTTCTTTCAAAGTCTTCATCATCTGTATTTTCTTTTATTTTGTTTAGCTCATATAATATTTCTTGTGTTCTTCCAACTGCAAATGATGGTATTACTACTGTTCCTTGTTTATCTAGTGTTTCAGATACAACGTCTAAGAATATTTTTGCTTTTTCATCATTTCTTACATGTAATCTGCTACCATATGTTGATTCCATAACTAAATAATCTGCATCTTCAATCATTGTTGGTGAATCTAAAAGTGGAATATCATTATTTCCTAAATCTCCTGTAAATACAGTTTTTACTTCTTTTCCATCCTCTTTTACCCATAATTCTATTATACTAGACCCTAACATATGTCCTGCATCATTAAATCTTACATGTATATTTTCATCTATTTCTATAATTTCGTCATAATTTACTGCTTCAAATATTTCTAAACATCTTGCAGCTTCCTCTGCAGTATAAAGTGGTGGTCTTTCTGGTTCTCCTCTTCTTTTTCTTTTTCTGTTTTTCCATTCGCTTTCCATTTCTTGTATATGTCCACTATCAGGAAGCATTAAACTACATAAGTCACATGTAGCTTTATGTGCATATATTTTATTTCTAAAACCTTCATTATATAATTTTGGTATTCTTCCAGAATGGTCAATATGTGCATGTGTTAATAGCATAAAATCTATTTGTTTTGGATCAAAATCAAATTCGTTAAAATTTTCTTCTTCCATTTCCTTTTTACCTTGCCACATACCACAATCTACTAAAAATTTTTTTCCAACTGCTTCTACTAAGAAATTTGAACCTGTAACTGTTCTTGTTGCTCCTAAAAAAGTAATTTTCATAAATAACCTACCTTATTAATTTTATTTAGATTTTTAAGGCTTTACCTATAAACCTTTTATATAAATACTTTTGTACTTTTATTTAATTTTGCATTTATATCATTTAAATTAATTTCTTCAATATTTCCAATTTCTACTTTTTCTTCAAAAATATTTTCATCAAATAATTGAATATAATATTTTTCATTTTCTTTTACTATTTTTATATATAAATCTTCTAAACTTATTATTCTAGTTTCAAATACATTTTTTATTATATCATAATTTAAATCCTCATTTTTTGAAAAATGAAAAATTACTTTTTGCTCTATTGATTTTTGTACTAATTTTTTTGAAACCTTTTTTAGTCTATTTTTTAAATCTTTTGATTCTAAAATTTTATCATTTTCATCAATAGGTATCATTAAATAATATCTAAATTGATATAATAAATTAACAATTTCGCTTTTTTCTTTTGATTTATCTATTTTTATTTCTAAACAATCTAAAAAACTTTTTTGCAATTTTAGTAATTCATTATTTATTTCTTGATTAATATCTTTAGTTCCTACAATTTTTAAGTAATTATATTTATTTTCTAAATCTTCTTTATATTGTATAAATTTTTGTGGATTTAATATGTCATTTATTTGCTCTAACTTAACAATTAAGTTTTGTCTTTCTTCTTTCATTATATTTGATAAAATTCTCATACTAAATATTTTTTTATTTAAAGGCAATAACTCATTGCGTTCAATATATTCTTTTTGTAATAGTTTTTTATCATTTATAATCTCATCAATTTGTTTTATTTGTTTATTTAGTTTTCTTTTTTCTCTTGTTTTTTCTTTTATAAATTCTTCTTTATTTTCTATTTGCTTTATCTTTTTTTCTATATCTTCTTTTTGCTGTTTTAGTTTTCTTCCTTCTATTTTATCAAATTTTAATTCTAAAAGAACTGATAAACAAATTATATAATCTATTATGTTTTTTGCATTTTTTCTACCATAAAGCTCTTCTAATTTGTTATTTGCAAGTTCAAAATAATCTATAATAAATTCTTTGTTTAAAATCCAATTCTTTAAAAATTCATATCCTAATAATATTTTTAAATTTTGATATATTAAATTATGTGGTATACTTTCAATTTCTTTTGTAACTGTTGTCCAAGAAAAGCCATTAAAATCCCTTATTACCTCTACTGTATCTATATTGTTTCCAACATTTATTAAATCTGATATTGTTTTATCAATTATAACATATTTGTCTTTTATTATTTTGTCTTTTTTACTTATTTTTGATATAGCATATAAAACTTTTCTTTCTATTGGATAAACTATAATAGTTTTATTTTTTTTATCTATTAAAAATGTCTTATTTCCCAATATTTCTTTTTCACTTGAATTCATTTTAACAATTTTTAGTGTATCACAATTATTTTTTATTGACTCTATAAAATTTGTTATATATTCTTCTTTTGGCATTACATTTTTCTTTACAGTTTCATAGTCTTTATATGATGCCTCTAATTTATATATAATATTTAGGAGAATGTTTTTTGCATTTTCTTCAAAATATTTTTTTTCCAAAACTTTTTCTAATTCATTATTATAGTCTTTTTTTACTATTTTTTCTAAAAAGTTTTCTTTTTTCTTTGGCAAAATAATTCTCCTTTCTTATTTTTATTTTTCTGTTTGTGTAGACATCTTTAATTCATTTAATTTTTCTAATGTCATTAATACTTCTCTTGGTTTGCTTCCTTGGTAACCTGAAATTACTCCTCTTTCTTCCATTTGGTCTATTATTCTTCCTGCCCTTGCATAACCTACTTTAAATTTTCTTTGTATAAATGAAGTTGATGCTTGTCCAGTTTCTACAACAGTTTCTATTGCATCCATTAAAAATGGATCTGTATCATCATCTTCATCTTTTTCCATTGCTATTTCTTTATCTGTTTTATTACTATTTTCTATTGTTTCTAAAATATCTTCACTATATGTAGCTGTTCCATTTTGTTTTATAAAGTCTACTATTTTTTCAACTTCCTCATCAGATACAAAGGCTCCTTGCACTCTTGCAGGCTTTGGTGCTCCTGCTGGGAAATATAGCATATCTCCTTTTCCAAGCAATTTTTCTGCCCCAACACTATCTAATATTGTTCTTGAATCTACTTGTGATGATACAGCAAACGCAATTCTTGAAGGCACATTTGCTTTAATAAGTCCTGTAATAACATCTACAGAAGGTCTTTGAGTTGCAATTACCAAATGCATTCCAGCAGCTCTTGCTTTTTGAGCTAAACGGCATATTGACTCTTCTACATCTTTTGCTGCTACCATCATTAAATCTGCAAGTTCATCTACTATAATTACTATTTGTGGTAACATTCCAACACCTTCATCTTTTTTTACAGCCTTATTGTACCCTTTTAAATCTCTAACGCCTTTTTTAGCAAATAGATTATATCTATTGTCCATTTCTTGTACAGCCCATGCAAGAGCTCCCGCAGCTTTTTTAGGATCTGTTACAACTGGTATTAAAAGATGTGGTATTCCATTATATACAGAAAGTTCTACAACCTTTGGATCTACCATTACAAGTTTAACTTCACTTGGTTTTGCCTTATATATAATACTTGTTATTATTGTATTTATACATACACTCTTCCCTGAACCAGTAGATCCTGCAATTAATACGTGTGGCATTTTTGCTATATCTGCTAACTGTGTATTTCCAGCTACATCTTTTCCAAGTGCAATTGTTAATTTTGATTCACTATTTTCAAATTCTTCACTTTCTAGTACTTCTCTTAAATGCACTGCTTGTTTTTCTTTATTTGGCACTTCTATTCCTACTGCTTGCTTTCCAGGAATTGGTGCTTCTATTCTTATTGTTTCTGCAGCTAAATTTAATGCAATATCATCTGCAAGATTTGCAATTTTACTTACTCTAACTCCTTCTGCCGGTTTTAATTCATATCTAGTAATTGCTGGCCCTACAGAAACATTTTCTACTTTTGCAGATACCCCAAAACTATATAATGTTTTTTGTAACTTTGTTGCTGTATCTGTTAGTGCTTTTGCTCCTCCCTTTATTCCTTTTTGACTTCCTTTACTTAGTAATTCTACTGGAGGATATTCATAATTTTCGTCTTCTACAGTTATTGTATGTTCTAATTGTAATACTTCTTTTGTTTTATCTTGTTTTTGTTCTTCCTCTTGTTTAAATAAGTTATTTTCTATTACATCTGGTTCTGGTTTTTTTGTTTTTTCCATTCCTAGTGGGATTAAGTCGTCTTTGTCATGTTTAAATTTCTTTAGTTTTTTTGGACTTTCCTCTTCTATAATATGCCCACCAAAATTAATTTGTATTTGTTCGTCTGGATTATTTTCTTGTTTTTGTTTTTTTAGTCTTGCCTCTTGTTTTGCTTTTGCTCTTTCCAGTTCTCTATTTTCTCTTTCTTGCATTCTAGATTCTTTTTCATGTAATTTTTCTTCTTTTTTATTTTCTTGCTTTTCTTGATGTTTTTCTACAATCATATTTATAAGTTCAGATACATTTACCCCAAATGTTGTAGCAGCTAAAATAATTGCAATTCCCATACATACAATTATTGTTCCTATATTTCCTATTAATTTTGCCATTGGAATTGCAAGTAGTGCTCCTAATGCTCCTCCACCTTTTCCTTGTGATCCATTATAATATGCATCTTTTAAAGATTCAGATATTTCTTTACTTGGAATTAGTTCTCCACTTGATATTTGTATAACACACATTATTACAGATATACTAATTAATAAAACACAAAATTTTATTAGTTTTGAGCTTACATATTCATTATCTGTACATGCAAGTTTTATTGCAACGCCTAATATTCCTATTGGTAATAAAAGTCTTGTTACCCCCATCATTCCACCTAAAATTTCATTTAATTTAACTCCTATTACTCCTGAATTTGTATATATTAAAAATCCTAGCAAAATACTAAGAACTATTAATATACATATTGTTAAATCTATATTTGACATATGTTTTGATTTTCTTGTGTTTCCTCTTGAATTGCTTTTTGTATATTTTCTTTTTTTTGCCATTATTATTCCCCCAACTTCTAAAATTTTTACTTCCTTTATCTTAAAAAGCCAGATTTCAAAAGTCTTTTATATCTTTTTGACTTCTGATTTCTGACTTTTGTATGGATTTTATTTTAGTTCTTTTCTACTATTTTGTATTGTCTTTAATGTATCTTCTAATGAAATTTCCATTAATTTTAGAGCTTCACCAATATTTGATTCTAATTTTTGCAATGTTTCTGTTAAAACATTTTCTGTTTTTTCTAACAAATTATCTGCATATTCTTTTGTTCCTCTAGAAATTTCCCTTGACATTTCATTTGCTGTTTCTATTATTTCTGTTTTTTGATCATATGCTTTTCTTGTTATTTCATGTTCATCAATCATTGCTATTATTCTATTTTCTGCTTCTTTTACAATTCCATCTGCTTCTTTTTGTGACTCTGCAAGTATTCTTTGCCTTTCTTCTTTTACCCATTTTGCTTGTTTTAATTCATCTGGCAATTTTAATCTTATTTCTTTAATTAAATCTAACATTTCTTCTTTATCCACAATTATTTTAGCAGAAAATGGTACATTTCTTCCTCTTTCTAATAAATCTTCTAAAGTCTCTAATAATGTAAATATTTCCATGGTTTAGCCCCTTTCTTCTTTTATCTTATAAAATATAAGATAAGCTCGCCCATATTTTCTTTTATCAAATTCTTCCAAACTTAAATTTTGGAATAAGTTTTCCACATTTTGTTCTTCATCTGTTTCTATAATTAATATTGAATCTTTTTTTAATAAGTTTTTTTCTAAAATTAATTTTGAAGCCTCATATGCATAATTTGTTTTATATGGTGGATCTAAATATATTATGTCTAGTTTTTCTTCTAATTTGTTTTTTATCATATCTTTAAAATCCATATTATACAATTTTACTTGATTAATTAATTTTGTTTTTTCTAAATTTTTATTTATTATATTTGCAGCTTCTTTAGATTTTTCACACATTATTACTTTGCTTGCACCTCTGCTTGCAGCTTCAATTCCAATTGCTCCACTTCCAGCAAACAAATCTAAAAAAATACTGTCTTTTATTTCAAAATTTATTATATTAAATAATGACTCTTTTACTCTATCTAATGTTGGTCTTGTATTTTGTCCTTCTAGTGTATAAAGTTTTGTTCCTCTTAAATTTCCACTTATTACTCTCATAATAGTTTTCCTTTTTTATATTATATATTTTATTCTTTTTTTATATAAAGTCAATAGTATTAACGCAAATGTAACATACATTTAATGGTTCTGTAATATTTTAGTAATTTAAGTAATAATTGTCAAATTAAAAGTAAAATAATACAAAAAGACCATCACATTCATGATAGTCTTTAGTAAAAATTAATTATTATCTTTATTTACTTCTTTTAATAATTCTAATTGAGATATTAAAAGTGATTCCATTTTGGCTTTATATATATCAAATTGTTTTTTTATGTCGTCTAATGATTTTTGTTTTGTTAATATTTCATTATTTAGTTCGTTTACTTGTTTTTCAGCTGCTGCTCTAGCATCTGTTATTATTTGTTCTGATTTTTGTTTTGCTACATTTTTTACTTCTTCTGCTGTTTCTTGTGCCATTAATAATGTGTTTTGAAGTGTTGTTTCTATTGTTTTGTAATGTGTTAAACTTGCATTTAGTTCATCTACTTTACTTCTTAATTCTGATATTTCTTTATAATTTTTACTATAATCTACAGTTAAATCATCAAGAAAATCATCAACCTCTTCTACACTATATCCATTCATCATTTGTTTACCGAATTTTTTATTTTCTATATCTAATGGTGTTATCATCTTTATCCTCCTATGAATAGACTTTTATTTAGTTGACTCCATTGTTTTTTAGCCATGAAACAGAAAGTTTATTTTTTATTTCTTCTCTTGCCATTTCATTTGTTATTTCATAATTTGATGGTGCAACTAAAAATATTGAATTAGAAACTTTTTGAATATAGCCATCTAAAGCATATACTCCACCACTTATAAAATCAACTATTCTTCTAGCTACGTCTTTATTAACATACTCAAGATTTACTATAACTGATTTTTTCTCTTTTAAGAAACTACATATTTCGTCAGATTGTTCAAATGTAGTTGGTTGAGAAATAACCATTCTTATAGGTTGTCCTTGTCCTGGCATTGTTACAACTTTATTATTGTTGTTTCTTCTTCCAAATATTTTTTTATCTTCTTCTAATTCTTCATCTTCATCTTCGTATACTTCTTCATCTTCGTATTCTTCTGGTTCTGCTGAATCCATTCCAAATAAATTCCAAACCTTATTCATTAGCGCTCCTGCCATAAAAAAACCTCCTAAAATTACTTCATTGTTTTTAACTGTTATAAGTATCTACTTTTTTTATTTTATTGTCAATACTTTTTAGCAAATGTAATTAAATTTTAATATTTTTGTAATATTTTTGTAATATTATTCTATTTTATCTAAATCTGGATTTAACATTATCTCATCATATATTGATATTTTTTTAAAATTGTTTATTTGTTTATCTGTATACCCTATTTTACGTAATTCATCTGTTGTATAATTCTCAATAATTGTATATTTTTCATTTTTAGCTTCTTTTTTATTTACAGTTCCTATTCTTATAGGAATTTTGCTTAAATACCCTGCTCTATTTCTAACTACATAATTTATGCCATCTTTTTGTGTTATTGCATCATTTGGAACTTTTAACCCTGAATAGCTTAACCAAATTAAGTCAAATGATATTTTTCTGTAATTAATTAATTCTGCTATTTCTTTTTTTACTTCTAACGAAATTAGGTATTCATCATTTTCTTCTTGCTTTATGTATGTAATTTGACTATCTATTTCTGAATTATTAGGTAATCTTAATTTTACTTTGTCTCCGAACTTTTGCTTCTTTTGCCTGATTAGAATTACTTATTGTAACTATATAACATGCAAAATTATCTATTATTTTTCCGCACTCATCATTTGTTGCAACTATTTTACCTGTTTTTAAATTTAAATTATTTAAATATTCCTTGCTTAGGCTTTCAATATTGTTTGGAGTTAGTGTTTCTTCTAAGCCATCTACCCTATAAGAAACTATACCACTTCTATTTGCTTTAATATACTCAGCACCAGAATTTAATTCACTTTCATATTTAGCTCTTTGTTCAATTAATTGCTTTAAATATGAACCTTGTTTGCTAGAGTCTCCTGCTATTTTAGCTTTTTTTGAAACTAATTCATTTATTTCTTTTTTATATTCTGCAATTTTTGACATATCTGTTAATTTGCTTATTTCTTTTGTTTTTTCATCTATTTTATTTTCTATTGTTTTTACCTCTGCAGAAAGTCCATCTGATGTAATTAAATTTTCGCTTTCTTTAAGAGCTGTTTGTATTTTTTCATCAAGCTCAGAAATTTTTTGCTTTAAATCTGTTTCATTTTGGCTATAATATCTAAATACAGACTCATTTTTAGCAGTTTTTTCACCTTCTGTTTTTATTTGTTCCATACCATTTTTATAATTCTCGCCTTTTACAACAGTCTCGTCTCTAATTATATAACCATTTAATGTTTCTTCTAAATATATTTTTCCCTGTTCAACTGTAAATAATTTGGTTGATTGAACTGTTAATAAAAATACGGTATAGAAAACATATAAAATAATCAGCAAAAGTGCTATATATATGATTATTTTTTTCTTTTTCTTTCCTTTTTCTTTTTCTTTTTTCAATTTATACCCTCCAAAATAATTTTTATATTATTTTGTATATCATTTTCTCCGTCTAACCATATTGTTTGTTTATTTTTTCTAAACCATGTAAGCTGTCTTTTTGCATATCTTCTTGTTTCCATTTTTATTTTTTCTACCATTTCTGAATAACTACATTTTCCTTCTAAAAAATCAACAACTTCTTTATAGCCAAGTCCCTGCATTGCAGTTGGAAACTTTTTATATTTTTCTTTTATTTGTTTTACTTCTTCTATAAGGCCATTTTCTAACATTATATCTACTCTTTTATTTATTCTTTCATATAATTTTTCTCTATCCCAATTAATAGCAAATACTTTATAATCATATTCTACTGGATTTTTTCTTGACTCTTGTTCTTGCCAAGTTTTATTTTTTCCTGTAGCATGATATATTTCTAAAATTCTTAATATTCTTTTTTTGTCATTTGGGCTTATTTTTTTTACTGCCTCTTCATCTATTTTTTTTGCCATATTGTATAAGTTTTCTAGTCCCTCTTTATCTGCTTTTTCCTCTAATTGTTTTCTATAATTTTCATCAAACTTAATATCTTGGTATTCAATTTCATATATTAAGCTATCAACATATAAACCGTGTTCCGCCAACAATTATTGGTGTTTTTCCATTTTCTATAATTTCTTTTATTGCTTTTTTAGCATCTTTTTTATAATCTGCAACACTATATCTTTCATCTGGAGATACAAAATCCAACAAATAATGTTTTATACCTTGCATTTCTTCCTTAGTTGGTTTTGCTGTTCCTATATTCATATCTTTATATATTTGCATAGAATCGCTTGAAACTATTTGTCCATTTATTTTTTTTGCAAGTTCTATTGATAGCGCTGTCTTACCTGATGCTGTTGGGCCACATATAACTATTACTTTTGATTTTGCCATTTTGTTTACTCCTTGTACAATATATTTATTATTTTAATGTTGCTTTATTATATACATTTAATATTCCATTTTGAATATCTTTTAAATACCCACATTCAAAAATAATTACAATTATAAATAGTATAAAAATTACTAAAAAACTTTTTTTTGCATCCTTGTAATCAATATCATTACATGATATCTTATTTAGTATTTTTGCAATAAATGGCATAATAATTAATCCATTTACCATTGTAAATAAAAGTACTAAAATTTTTTTTACATTTTCCATTGCTTCTTTTGAATTATATAATATATCACTTTTTGATATATTAAACACTATTAATGTTACAATATATATTAAGACAAATAATACTATCATTGTAATTGTTTTTTTAATTTTTTCTATATCTCCTAAATTATGCCATGTCCAACTTATTAAAATTAAAAACATTGCAATCATTATGGTTATAATTATTGGCATAAATTTTTCTCCTATTTTCTAGCAAATTTTCTTTCTATATCATATTTTGTCATTTTTATTGCTGTTGGTCTTCCATGTGGACATGTAAATGGATTTGGAAGTGCTAATAATTTATTCATTAAACTATCAACTTCTTCTACAGATAAAGCCATATTGGCTTTAACCGCTGCTTTACATGCAACTGTCGCAATAAATTTTTCCTCTTTTTCTTGTTTTGCTGTTCTTGCTACTGTATTTATTTCATCTAATGTTTCTAAGAATAATTCTTTTGTGTCTAAATCTATACAAAATGTTGGAACACCTGTAAGTTTTATTGTGTTTTCTCCAAACTCTTCCAAAGAAAATCCTGCTTGATTAAACATTGCAAAGTTTTCTTTGGCAATTTCCATGTCTTTATGTGAAAGTGTTATTATATCTGGTAATAACAACATTTGGCAATCTTTATTTGTTTGGCTATAGTAATTTTGTTTAACTTTTTCATACATTATTCTTTCATGTGCTGCATGTTGATCTATTATATACATTTCCTTATCTATTTCGACAATTATGTATGTTTTAAATACAATTCCAATAAATTTGTATGCAGGTTTTTGGTATGTTCCTATGTTTTCAAACATTGAAACATTGTCTTTTACTATATCGACTGCATCTAAATTGTCTTGTTGTTCTTTTTCTTCTTTTGGTTTATCTTCTATTTTTGTACCAAATAATTTTTGGTACATTTCTTTAAATTCTGGTGTTATTTGACTTTGTTGTTCATCTAACTGATTTTTTAATTCTTTGAATTTTTTTGTTATTTCATAATTTGAATCTTCATTTTCTTTTTTTCCTTGCTCTTCATCATTTTGTTCATTAACTACTACATTTTCTTTAATATCATTATTATTGTCTTGGATTTTATTTTCTATAAAGTTATCATTATTTGTTTCTATTTTATTGGTTTCTTCTTTTAGAATATTATTTTCTTCTTGTTTTACTTCATTTATTTGTTTGTTTTCTATTGTTTGTTCTTCTTTATTTTCTGTATCATTATAAATATTAGGGTGAAGCTGTCTTAACAAAGACTCTACTTTTTCTTTGTTTTCTCCAAAGTATGTATAATTTACTCCAGTTGGAATTTTTTGTTCTACATTCTCTTTAGTCTCTTCCATAACCTTTAAGTCTTGTTTTTCTTCAACATTTTCTTTTTCTTGTTTTATTTTTTCTTGCATATTTTTCAATTGATTAAGAACATCAGATGTATCTACTAAGTTGTCAACTTTTTCTTCACTATTATTTTCTAATTTAGTTTCATTTTGTTTTTTGTCCATATACAAGTCTTCAATTATATTAGTTTTTATTTTACTTTCTTCATTTGTATAATTTTCTATTTGTTTACTTTTCTTTTTCCAACCAAATAGTCCTCCTGTTGAATGCTTTTCTTCTATAGATTTTAAATCATCAAAGCTTTGGATTTTATCATTATTTTGAATTATTATATTTGTTTTTTCTGTATTTGCAACTAAGTCATCTTTTAATAATGTGTCTTTTATTGTGTGATATATTGCTTGAAAAACTTTATTTTCTTCTTCAAACCTTACTTCTAATTTTGCTGGATGCACATTTACATCTACTTTTGCTGGGTTCATTTTTATATTTAATACAACAAATCCAAATTTACCAATTGGTATCATGCCTTTATATGCTTGCTCTGTTGCTGCTGATAATGTTTTATCTTTTATGTATCTTTTATTTACAAAAAATAATTGATTGCTTCTATTTGATCTTGCAATTTCAGGTTTTCCTATAACTCCTGTAATTTCAATATCCTCATAATTGTACTTTGTTTCTATTATTCCTTGTGCAATATCTTTTCCATAAATACTATATATTACACTTTTTATATCTCCATTTCCAGATGTTTGGATTATTGTTTTTCCGTGAATTTATTAATTTAAATGAAATTCCTGGGTTAACTAATGCAATTCTTGTAATTACATCTTCTATATAGCCTGTTTCTGTATAATCCTTTTTTAAAAATTTATATCTTACTGGTGTATTGAAAAATAAATTATTTACTGTTATTGATGTTCCAACTTGACAGCCTACTTCTTCTTTTTCTAGTACATTTCCAGCTTCTACTACAATTTTATAGCCTACATCTTGTTCTTTAGTTTTTGAAACTAATTCTACATTTGCAATAGCTGCAATACTTGCTAAAGCTTCTCCTCTAAATCCCATAGATGTTACTGTATCTAAATCACTTGCATTTCTTATTTTACTTGTTGCATGTCTTTCAAATGCTATTTCTAAGTCATCTTTTGCAATTCCAGAGCCATTGTCTGTTATTTTTATATATGATATTCCACCATTTCTAATTTCTACTGTTATTTTGTCTGCTCCTGCATCTATTGAGTTTTCTACCATTTCTTTTATTACTGATGCTGGTCTTTCTATAACTTCTCCTGCTGCTATTTGGTTTATTGTTAATTCGTCTAATAATACTATTTTTCCCATTAGATTTCCTCCAATTATCTTTTTGTATTTTATCTTAGTCATTATATCATAACTTTAAAATTTGTATAGATTTTTGGCAAAAATATTTTATTTTTTTAGTTTATTATTCTTTTAATATTGCAAAGCCAATATTTTCTCAAATTTTAGAAAAAAATAGTAGGAAAACAACATTTTTATTTGCCATTTTCCTACTATATTTTTTTACCATGTAAATTCCCCATTAATTTTTCATATGGTGGTGGTACTTTAAATGGATTTTCTTTAATAATTTCAATTGTCAAAATTCGACAATTTTATAATTTGACTATTCATGTTTTGCCTAGTATAATATATAAAACAAAAAGCAAGGAGAATTACTATGAATTCATACTATTTAAACAAATTAGAATACAATAAAATTTTAGAAATATTATCAAATTTTTGTACAACTTTTATTGGTAAAAGACTTTGCCTAGAGCTATTACCATCTAATGATAAAAATAAAGTAAAACAAATGTTGCAAGAGACAAGTGAAGCAACAAGTATTTTATATAAAGCTGGAAGTGCACCTATTTATGATATAACAGACATTACAATATATTTAAAATTACTTGAATCAGATGGAGTTTTAACAGCAAAAGCTCTTTTAGATTTAGCTAATATATTAAAAAATGCAAATGAATTAAAAAAATATTTTAGTCAAAATTTTATAGACCAATCTAATTATGTAATTTTAGCCAATTATTTTAATATGTTATATACAAATGAAGATTTATATAATAATGTTTTTAAATCAATACTAGATGAAAATACAGTTTCAGATGATGCATCTTCTACTTTAAAAACTATTCGTAAAAATCAGAGAAAATTAGAGCAAAACATAAAATCATCTTTAAACAACATTTTGCACTCATCAACATATTCAAAATATTTACAAGAAAATGTAGTTACAATTAGAAACGATAGATATGTTTTGCCTGTAAAAGAAGAATATAGAGCTCAAATTAAAGGTTTTGTACATGATATTTCAAGTACTGGTTCTACAGTATTTATAGAACCTTTGTCAATTTTTGAACTTAATAATGAACTTAACAATCTAAAAATTGAAGAAAAAATTGAAATTGAAAAAATTCTTAAAAACTTGTCACAAAGTTTTACTCCATATACCCAAAATTTAAAATTAGACCAAGAAACAATTGGTTTACTTGACTTTGTTTTTGCAAAAGCAAAATATTCTAAAACAATATATGGTATTACACCTATTATAAATGAAAATAAACAAATTAATTTAAAAAATGCAAGGCATCCTTTAATAGATATAAAACAGGTTGTTCCAATTAATATAGAAATTGGTTCAAAATACTCTTCTTTAATTATTACAGGTCCAAATACCGGAGGTAAAACTGTAACCTTAAAAACTGTTGGTCTTATTACAGTTATGGCATGTAGTGGGCTTAACATTCCTGCTGATGATGGGTCAGAAATATTTGTTTTTGATAATGTTTTTGCAGATATTGGTGATGACCAAAGTATTAGCAACTCTTTAAGTACCTTTTCTTCACATATGGTAAACATTGTAGATATAATAAATACATCTACTTCTAATTCTTTAATTTTGGTAGATGAACTTGGTTCTGGAACAGATCCTTTAGAAGGAGCAAATTTAGCTATTAGTATTTTAGAATATTTTTATAGTAAAAATTGTATAACAATTGCTACAACACATTATCAGGAATTAAAAAAATATGCTTTAGTAAATACTGGCTTTGAAAATGCTTCTGTTGATTTTGATATAAATACATTATCTCCTACATATAAGCTTTTAATTGGTGTTCCAGGTAAGAGTAATGCATTTGAAATTAGCAAAAAATTAGGGTTAAATTCTAAAATAATAAATAAAGCAAAATCACTTTTAAATGAAGAGGATGTAAAATTTGAAGAATTATTAAAAAATATTTATGATGAAAAAATAGAAATTGAAAAACAAAAAAATGAAATATCAAAAGAATTAGAAAAAGTATCAAGCCTTAGAACATCTTTAGCTAAAGAAGATGAAGAGAAAAAACAAAAAGCAGAAAACTTAATAAATAACGCAAAAATTGAAGCTAGAAATATTTTAATAAGTGCTAAAGAAGAAGCAAGCAAAGCCTTAAAGCTTATAAATTCCTCTTCATATAAAGATATAAACAATATAAGAAATGATTTGAACAATAAAATTAAAAATAATTCTATTAATTACAATAATTCTACAATAGATATAATCCCTTTAGATGCTACTAAAATTAAACCTGGTTTAAATGTTTTTGTTTCTAATTTAAACCAAGAACGGTACTGTAGTTTCTAATATTTCAAAATCTAATGAAGTGCAAGTACAAGTAGGTAGTTTAAAGATGAATGTAAATATTAAGTTTTTGTCAAAATCTAAAAATTCAAAACCTACTCAAAAAATAGCTTATAATTTTAATAGTTTTTCTAAGTCTAAAAATATTAATACTGAAATTAATGTTATTGGTGAGACTGTATCAGACGCTGTTTTACTTATTGATAAGTTTTTAGATGATTGTAGCTTAGCAAAACTTTCTACTGTTCGAATTATACATGGTAAGGGAACTGGAAAATTAAAAAATGGAATTCACACTTTTTTAAAAACTAATCCACATGTTAAAAGCTTCCGAATGGGAACTTTTGGTGAAGGTGAAATGGGAGTTACTGTGGTCGAATTAAAATAAATAAGAGCGAAAATTTTCGCTCTTATTTTAGGTTTTCTTTAAGAGATTTAACGAATTCCAGCATTTTTAAATTTTTTTTAAATTGTAATGTTATACCAACCACATAGTTTTCTCCTAATTCAAGCTCTGGATAATCCTCTATTTCTTGAACATAACCATCTAACTTCTCAGCTATTTCCATTACTTTAAAAATCATCCTAATACATTCTGTGTGAATATCAGGTTCTTCTGATGCAGTCGATACCATCACTTTCATTAATGGTATATAATCATTTGTCCGTTTTGTTCTTAATCGAATCAACCCATTCATGTTAATCCCTCCAAAAAATTAGATATATATATTATAGCATGGTTTACAATAATAATCAAATATATTTTTCAACTAAAATAACCGTTCTTCCACTTCTAGTTGTTCCTGTAAATTCTTTTATTATAAATCTTCCTTTTCCCCTTATTGTAATAATGTCATTTTGTTTTATTTGCTTAGATGCTTTTATTTCATTTTTTCCATTAACAAATACTCTTTGTGCTTCCATTATTTGCACAGCCTTACTTCTTGAAGTTTTAGCTAAGTCTGATACAATATTGTCTAGTCTTAATGATGGAACAATTATTTTTACTTCTTCTATTTTTATTTCTTGTTTTCTTATTTTACTTATCTCATCTACAATAATTTTGCTATTTTGAAATCTTGTAAGTGATCCCAACTCTGTTTTTAGTGTATTTGCAAAATCAACAAAAGTTATAATATCTGCCCCATTATTAAACACCAAAATATCTCCTACTTTTTCCCTTTTTAGTCCAAGTTTTACTATTCCACCTAAATAATTTCTATGCGCATATTTTCCATTCATTTCTTCTGGTAATTCAATTCTTACTATACTTAAAATTTTATTATAATTTTTTTCTAACATTTCCATATTATATTTTTCCGGATAAATTATTAATGCTTTTCTTTCTGCATTATCAAAACCACCATAAAATATATAATTTTTATAATTATTCTTTTTTAAGAAACTTTCTACACATGAAATTTGATACATATCCAAAAAATCTGTATATTCAATTTTTTGCCTTGTTTGTGAAAATTTTATTTTATCTAATACTTGTGCTATTAAAATTTTATCTTCTTGTCTTTTATACTCACTTAAAATTTCTTGTTTTTCCATAGTATTCCTTTCTTATATATTTTTTAATATATCATTTTTTATTGTTATAGAATCTAATCCATATATTTTTTCTAGCTCTTCTACTTTTCCATGTTTTATAAATTCGTCAGGATATGCATATTGTTTAAATTTTACACCTTCAATTTTTTCATCTATAATTAACTCTTTTACTGTAGTTCCTAATCCATTTATTTTTGTTCCATCTTCAATAGTAACTATATTTTTAGTTTTTAATATTGATTCTTTAACTGTTTTTACATCAAATGGTTTCAAAAACCTAGCATTTATAACATCTGCTTCTATATTACATTTCTTTAATTCATGTGCAATTTCTACTGCCCTTTCTACCATTTTTCCAATTGCAACAATTGTTAAGTCTGCTCCTTTTTCCAGTATTTGTGCTTTTCCAAATTTAATTTTTTCATGGCTATTTATTTTTGTTTTTCCTTCTCCACCTCTTGGATATCTTATTATTACTGGCTTATTTAGGGTTACCGCAAATTCTAACATATCTTCCAATTCTTTAAAATCCATTGGTGCCATAATCGTTAAATTTGGAACTAATCTAAAAAATGCTAAATCTAATGTTCCTTGATGTGTTTCTCCATCTTGCCCTACTAGTCCTGCTCTATCAACACACATAATTACTGGTAAATTTTGAATTGCCACATCATGTATTACTTGATCATATGCCCTTTGATAAAATGATGAATAAATTGGAACAACTGGTATTATACCTTCTTTTGCCATTCCTGCTGCAAGTGTTATTGCATGTTGTTCTGCAATTCCTATATCAAAAAATCTATTTGGAAACTCTTCTTTAAATTTTGTAAGTCCTGTACCATCCTTCATTGACGCTGTTATTGCAACTATTTTTTCATTTTTCTTTGCAAGTTTTACTAATTTTTCTCCAAAAACTTTTGAATAATCAGCACTTTTCTTAACCTTACTTTTTCCTGTATTTATATCAAATGGCGCTGTTGCATGAAATTTGTCTGGATTTTCTTCTGCTATTTTATACCCTTTTCCTTTTTTGGTTAAAACATGTATTAATACAGGACCTTCTACTTTTTTACTTAATGTAAGTATATTTTCTAGCTGTTCTATATTATGCCCATCTACCGGTCCCAAATATGTAAAACCTATATCTTCAAAAAACATTTTTGGTATAATTAATTGTTTTATACTCCTTTTTACTTTTTGAATTACTTTTACTGTCGTTTTTCCGACAATTGGAATATTATTCACAAATTTTTTTATATAATTATTTGATTTTGTATATGTTTTTTTAGTTCTAAGTTTACTTAAAAATCTATTTATTCCTCCAACATTTGGAGATATACTCATTTCATTATCATTTAATATTACTTTTATTCTTGTTTTACTAGCCCCTGCATCATTTAATGCTTCTAAAGCCATTCCTCCTGTTAGAGCTCCGATCTCCAATAACTGCAATTACTGAATTATCATTGCCTTTTATATCTCTTGCCCTTGCCATTCCAAGTGCTGCAGATATTGATGTACTACTATGTCCTGTATTAAAGCAATCTGTTTCAGACTCATTTGTTTTTGGAAAACCTGCTATTCCCCCTAATGTTCTTATTTTTTTTAATTCTTCTTTTCTTCCATTAATTATTTTATGTACATAGGTTTGATGTCCAACATCCCAAACAACCTTATCTGTTGGTATGTCAAATACTACATTTAATGCAATAGTTAGTTCTACAACCCCCAAGTTTGATGCCAAATGTCCGCCATTTTTTGATACAATATCTAATATATATTTTCTTATTTCTTGTGCTAATATTTCTTTTTCTTTTAAATTTAATTTTTTTACATCCTGTGATGAATTTATTTTTTCTAACATTTTATTTTCACCTAATTATTTTGTTTTTCTTTTACAACTATGTAACAATTTTATCACATTTATGTTACATTTTCCACTACTTTGTTGTATTTTTATAATTATTTTGTTATAATTATTTAGTAAAATAATAATTTATTTAATAAGGAGATAAAAAAATGAAGAAAAAAATTTTAAGTATCTTATTTTTAGTATTAATTTTAATAGCTAATTTTTCATTTGCATCATATAGTACTGTAAAAATGGAAGTAGTTGAAGAACCTATTTGTGAAATAAAATTTGGACAAAATTCAAAATTTCAAAAACGACTTATTTCTAAAGATTTAAATAACAAAGAAGTTACAATTGAGTTAAAAGTAACTAATGAAGATGAGGTTGCAAAACCTACAGGAGAATTAGTTTTATTGCTTGATAATTCACATAGTACAGATAGCATGACTAATCAAGGCGCAACAAGAAGAAGTCAAATTCAAAATTCAGCAAAAACATTAATTACAAATTTATTGAAAGATAACTCAGCATTAAAAATAAGTGTTGTGACATTTGCTTCTTTAAATACTTCTAATTATAGTGAAGAAGGAACAATTAAAGATGCTAATGTACTTTGTTCTCTTACAAATGATGCTACTAAAATAACTAATAGTTTAACTAATATTCCTCAAAATGGACCTAGAACAAATCTTGAAGCAGGATTAGAATTAGCTTATAAACAATTTTCAAATGAAAAAAATAATAAATATATAATCGTTTTAACAGATGGTATTCCAAACCTTTCACTTTTTGAATCTACAGCAACAACAGAAAATAAACAATTATATTCAGATTATTCAATTAATAGAACAAAAAACAAATTAAAGGAAATAACAAAAAATGATGTTACTTTAATTACTATGCTTACAGGAATTGACACACCAGATACAATAGTAAGTGGAACAACAAAAACATATTCTGATATAATTAAAGAAGTTTTTGGAACTGCCCAAACTCCAACCTCTGGAATGTTTTATTACATATCTGATGAAGATATAGAAAAAACAATAACAACAGATATTTATAACAGTTTAATGCCAACAAACAATACTTTTAAAGATATTGTAATTGAAGATTATTTTCCAGACGAAATCGTTAAAAACTTTGATTTTGCATATGTAAAAAATGCAAATATTGGAAATATCTCTACCAAAATAGATGAAAAGACTAATAAAATAACATGGACAATACCTGAATTAGAATATGGAAAAACTGCTGTTGTACAATATAAATTAAAATTAAAACAAGACTTTGATAGTTCTATAGTTGATAAAATTTTAAACACAAACCAAAAAATTGATATGAAATATAAAGATTTTAATGATAAAGAGCAAAACGAAACTTCTAATATTACACCAAAATTAAGACTTACAGAACCAAAAGAAGCTCCACAAGATTTACCAAAAGCAGGTAATACATCTTTTGCCTTATTTATTACAATTATATCAGGTGCTTCAATATTTTTCTTAATTAAATTTGTACATATTTCTAAAAAAATGAAATAAATAAAATTTTAATAAATTAAAAGTCCCTTAAATTTCTTAAGGGGCTTTATTTTGTTTAATTAAATAATTCATTTTCTATATTTAATAATCTATTATATTTAGCAACTCTATCTGTTCTACATGGTGCTCCTGTTTTTATTTGTCCGGCATTTACTGCAACTGCTATGTCTGCTATTGTTGTATCTTCTGTTTCACCTGATCTATGTGAAATTATTGTTTTATAGCCGTTTTTTTGTGCCATTAAAATGGTATCTAATGTTTCAGTTAATGTTCCTATTTGATTTGGTTTTATTAATATGCAATTTGCAATATTATTATTTATTCCCCTTTGCAATCTTTTTGGATTTGTAACAAATAAATCATCACCTACAAGCTGAACTTTATTTCCGATCTTTTGGGTTAAAATTTTCCAACTTTCCCAATCTTCTTCTGCCAAACCGTCTTCTACAGATACTATTGGATATTTTTCACATAAATTTTCTATATATTCTATCATTTCTTCTTTACTTTTTAAAATATTAGTTTTCCAAAAATAATAGCCATCTTTTCCCTCTTTTTTAGCCGCTTCATACATTTCAGTGCTTGCAATATCTAATGCTAAAACAATATCTTTTTTTGGAACATAACCTGCTTTTTTTATTGCTTCTATTATTAAATCTAGTGCTTCTTCCTCACTTTGTAGTGTTGGCGCAAAGCCTCCTTCATCTCCAACAGCTACCATGTATCCTTTTTCTTTTAGCACCTTTTTTAGAGTTTGGTATACTTCTGCTCCCCTTTTTAATCGTTCACTAAATGTTATATCTCCTATTGGCATTATCATAAATTCTTGTATATTTATATTATTATCTGAGTGTTTTCCTCCATTTAATATATTCATCATAGGAACAGGTAATACATTTGCATTTATTCCTCCAATGTAGTTATATAATTCCATTCCTAAAGAATTTGCTGCCGCTTTACAACATGCAAGTGATACACCAAGTATTGCATTTGCTCCAAGATTTGATTTATTTGGTGTATCATCTAATTTTAAAAGTTCTTCGTCAATTTTTCTTTGATCATAAACATTCATATCTATTAATTTTTTTGAGATTTTTTTGTTGACATTTTCTACTGCCTTTTGTGCACCTTTTCCAAAAAATCTATCTTTTTCACCATCTCTTAATTCTACAGCTTCAAAGCTCCCTGTAGATGCTCCAGATGGTACAACTGCCATGCCTGAAAAGCCCCCATCAACTACAACTTCTACTTGTACTGTTGGATTTCCTCTGGAATCTAATACCTCTAAGGCATTTACATCTTTTATTGCTAAAAAATCTTTCATACTATTCCCTCCTTATTATTCATTATAGTATGTTCCATTTTTTAACAATTTATTCTTTATGATACTTTTTTATTTCTTAACTGGGTTGCATATTTTATTGTCACATCATTTACTTTTCCTGATGAAATTCTTGCTATTTCCTCTATAACTTCTTTTTCTTGCAACAATCTTACATTTGTATTTGTTCTTTCATTTGTTACTTTTTTACTAATAAAATAATTATAATCTGCTGCAGCTGCTATATTTGGCAAATGTGATATACACAATACTTGATGGAATTTTGAAATTAAATTCAATTTTTCTGCAACAGCATTTGCTGCATTACCACTAATTCCTGTGTCTATTTCGTCAAATATCATTACTGGTGTTTTATCTGTATCTGACAATACCTTTTTTATTGCAAGCATTATTCTTGACATTTCTCCTCCTGATGCTATTTTTATTAGTTCTTTTTCGTCTTCTCCTAAATTTGTAGAAATTAAAAATTCTACCTTGTCTTTTCCTTCTTTATTAAAGTTTTCTTGTTTTTCTACTTTTACATTTATTTTTGCATTTTTCATTTCTAAATCTTTTAATTCTAAATTTATTGATTCACTTAATTTTTGTGCCTGCTTAACTCTTATTTTATTTATTTGTTCTGACATTTCTTCCATTTCATTTTGTATTTGTTCCAATTCACTTTTTAATTTGTTATTATAATCTTCTAAATTTTCTATATGTTGTATTTCTTCTTGTATTTCTTTTTTATATTCTAATATTTCCTTTATTGTGTTTCCATATTTTCTTTTTAATGAATTTATTAAGTCTAATCTTTCTTCTGTTTTATTTCTTTCTTGTTCATCAAAATATATATCTTCCTTATAGTTGCTTATATCTCTTGCCAATTCTTGCAATTCATAATAAATTCCTTTTAAATTTGATGATACTTTTTCATAATTTTTATCTATAGTTTCTATTTTTTCTAAGGCTCTTATTGCAATACTTAAGCTATCTATACTACTATTTTGTATTGCTTCATCTGCTTTATTTAAATTATTTGATATTTTTTCTGAATTTAACATTATTTTTCTTTTTTCTTCTAATATTTCTTCTTCATTTTCTGTTAAATTTGCTTCTTCAATTTCGCTTATTTGGTATCTTAATAAATCTAATTTTCTCTCTCTTTCTTTTTCATCTCCATAATTTGCCTTTAGTTCTATATTTATTTCATTAAATCTTTGGTATTTTTCATAATATTTGCTTTTTATCTCTATTATTTTATCTCCTATAAATGAATCCAAATACATTAGATGTGTCTTACTTTCTAATAATGTTTGATTATCATTTTGTCCATGTATTTCTATATATCTTTTCATAAAATCTTTAAGTTCATTTACTGTAACCATTCTTCCATTTATTTTGCACATATTTCTTCCATTTGCCCATATCTGTCTTGATACTATTATATTTCCATCTATTGCTTCTTTGCTATTTGGTTCATACATACATATTTCGATATATGATGTATTTTCTCCTTTTCTTATCATTTCTTTGGAGAATCTACCTCCTGATATTATTCCTATAGAATCTATTATTAATGTTTTTCCTGCTCCTGTTTCACCTGTTAATACATTTAACCCTTGATTTAAATCTATACTTAAATCATCAATTATTCCTATATTTTTTATGTGTAAAGTTGTTATCATATTTTACCTCCAAAAAAATGTTCTGTATGCATTATACAAACAGAACATTTTTTTGTCAATAGTTTTTGCAAACATTTTTTTGTTTTATTTTACAATCTAAATATATATTCCGTGAAGGGCAAGTGAGGACCATTATTCCCAAACTGAATTTGCCACCCTTAAAAAATTTTTACTTGTAATTTGTTCAATATTTTCTTTACTATAACCTTCTTTTTCTAATTCAATAATAATTTTATTAATATCCTTTACACTTCTTATATCTTCTAGTTTATTTTCTTCTTCTACGCCATCAAAATCACTTCCAAAACCCACATAATCAATTCCAACTAATTCTACAATATGGTTTATATGTTTTATTATATCTTTTACAGTTGCCTTAGAATTTGTTGTTAAAAATGGTTTACAAAAGCATATTCCTATAATTCCCTGCCTTTTAGCAATTTGTTTTATTTGATTGTCACTTAAATTTCTTTTATGATTACAAACTGTATATGCACATGAATGGCTTGCAATTATTGGATCTTTTGTATTTTCTAGTGTATCATAAAAACTTTTTTTAGACATATGTGACACATCTATTAATATATGTTTTTTTTCTAATTTTTTTATATATTGTTTTCCTAAATTTGTTAATCCTTTGTCATTTGTTGTATGTGCTCCACAGGCTAATTCATTGTCATCATTCCATACTGTTCCCATCATTCTAATTTTCTTTTTATATAAAATATCGATATTATCTAAATTCCCTGATATTGCGCTTCCATTTTCTATTGTTAAAAATACTCCTGTTTTTGTTTTCAATTCTTTACTCTTTAAATCTTTTTTGCTTTTTATTATAAATATTTTATCTTTTTCTTCTTCATATATGTTATAAAAATTATCTATTATACTAATTGCCCTATTAAATCCTCCATTTTGTTTATTGTATTTTGGGTTTACAAATGTTCCGTAAAGCTTGTATGTATGGTAAATTTTGCATTGTTTCTTCTAAATTTACCGAAAGTTTTTTATTTGTTAATTTTAGCTTTTCATCTTTTGCTCTTTGAATTGTATCTGAATGCAAATCAATTATCATTATTTTCCTCCTTACATAAAAAAGAACATATAAATTATATGTTCTTTACATTATATTCACTATTTTAAAAATTTATTTTTTTATCTATTATATATTCTGGTCTTCTTTTGGTTTCGTCATATATTCTTGCTATATATTCTGAAATTATCCATATTGACAATAATTGTACTCCACTAAATAGTGTTATTGCAACCATTATTGAAGTCCACCCGTGGAGTTAACTGATTTAAGTTACACGCATATGATATTAATGAATATATTAATATTATAATAGATATTATAATTGTTATAATTCCTAATCCCCCCACTATTTTTAATGGCTTCGTTGAAAAACTCACAATACCATCTGATGCTAATTTTAACATCTTTTTTAATGGATATTTTGTTTTTCCAGCTTTTCTTTCTTGTCTTTCATATTCATATGCATATTGCTTATAGCCTACCCAACTAAATAAGCCCCTTAAAAATTTATTATGTTCTGGCAAATTATTTATTGTATCTACTACTTTTCTATCTACAAGCCTAAAGTCTCCTGTATCTTTTGGAATATCTACATCTGACAATGCATTTAGTGTATTGTAAAACATTTTTGCTGTCATTAACTTAAATAATGACTCTCCTTTTCTAGCCTTTCTTTTTCCATATATTACTTCATTTCCATCTTCCCACAATTTTAACATATCTGGTATTAATTCCGGCGGATCTTGCAAATCTGCATCCATTATTACAATTGCATCTCCTGTTACATATTTTATTCCAGCTGTTACTGCTGCTTGATGACCAAAGTTTCTAGAAAAAGATAGTATTTTTACATTTTTATCTTCTTTTGCAATTTCTTCTAATATTAATTGTGTGTTATCTTTACTTCCGTCATTTATAAATATTATTTCATATTCATAATTATTTAATTGTTTTATTACCTCATTTATTCTTTTATAACACATATTAGCTATTTCATGTTCATTATACATTGGTATTACTATAGATATCTTTTTCATTGTACCTCCTAAAAGCTTTCTATTTTTCACTTTTTTTCTTAAAGATTACTAATTTACTAAGTACATAATTTAATATAACTACCATTATCTGTGTAACAATTTTTGCAATTACGTCATTTATATTAAGAACTTTTACCATTAAGGCAAATGTTCCAACATCACATAAAATTCCTGATAGTACTCTACACGCAAAAAATGACATCATTTCTTTTATAAATTCTTTTACTGTTTTTGTTTTACTTTCAAATACAAATATTTTGTTTGTTATATATGCAAATAAAACCGCACAAAACCACGAAAGTCCGCTACTTACAACTTCATCTATATGAAATAATTTTGCAAATATAAAATATGAAGCAAAATTTACAACTGTTGATAAGACACCAAAAATCAAATAATTTATAATTTCTTTATATTCCAAATATAATCCTTTTATCGTATTAATATTTAAGTGTTTTATATCTATCTCATTTATTTTTATCTTTTTTATTTCTTTTCTTTCCATTTTTTCCTTCCCTTATATGTCAAACAATTCTCCTAATGGTTTTTCTTCGTTTATTCTTTTTATTGTCTCAGCAAAAAGAGGCGCTATAGATAATACTGTTAAATTATCTATTCTCTTTTCTTCTGGTATAGGAACTGTATTAGTTACAACCATTTCTTTTATTCCAGAATTTTTTATTCTTTCTATTGCAGGTCCAGATAAAATTCCATGTGTACATCCCGCATATATATTTTTAGCTCCAAATTGTTTTAATACTTTTACTGTTTCCATCATAGAACCTGCAGTATCTATTTCATCATCAAAGATTATGGCATTTTTATCTTTTACATCTCCAATAATAGTACTTGCTATGGCCTTATCGTTGTTTCCATCTCTTCTCTTATCTACCAATGCTATTGGACATTTAAAAAACTCTGAATATTTATATGCCTTTTTAGAACTTCCTGCATCTGTTGCAACTATTACCATATTATCTAAATTTTTCTTTTCAAAATATTCTTCTAATAAATATTCAGCAGTTAATCTATCACAATTAACATTAAAATATGCTTGTATTGCCGGATTATGTAGATCACATGTTATTACCCTCGTTGCTCCTGCCGCTTCTAAAAGTTGAGCTATTAATTTCGCCGTTATTGGTACACGCGGTTGATCTTTTTTATCTGATCTAGAGTATGGAAAATATGGCAATACGACATTTATGTTTTTAGCAGATGCTCTTTTTACTGCATCTATTGTAATTAATAATTCCATTATCCTTTCATTTACAGGAGGCTGATTGGTTTGAACTATGTATACATCTTTTTGTCTTACAGTTTCTAGTATTTGAACAAAATTGTTATCATTTTTAAATTTCATTTGATTTATTTTTCCCATATCTTGTCCTAAATAATCACATATTTCTTTAGTAAAATTCTGGGCCGTATTACATGCAAATATTTTTATATTATTCATTTTTTCTCCCCTTCTAACATAATAGGGAGTAACACTACTCCCCTTTATAATTATAATTGTTCTGCAAATCCCTTTTGCAATTTTTTGAATATAAAATATCCTACAACTAATAATGCAACAGATACTAAAAATAATAGTCCTATGATCTTCATATTAGGCATCTGTTGATAGTAGAATATATCCCTATAAGCATTAATTATATGTGTCATTGGATTTAACTGCAATATAATTTGTAAATTTACTGGCAATTGTTCTAATTTATATACTATTGGTGTTCCATAAAATGCTGCAAGTAAAATAATTCCAATTATATGCTCTAAATCTCTAAAATATACTGTTATTGCTGAAACTATAAATCCTATTCCTAATAATAAAACATATTGTACCAATAAGATAACTGGATATAATAATAAATACCATGAAAGACCAATTCCTGAAAATATAACAAAAAATAGTATTATTATTGTTGATATTACAAAATTAACTGCCCCACTTGTTACAACAGATATTGGTAATATTTCCCTAGGAAAATAAACCTTTTTTATAATGTCCGCATTTCCTATTATAGTAAATGAAGACTGTGTTATTGCTGTTGTGAAATATGTCCATGGAATTAAAGCCACACATATATATATATAATATGTTGAATCTCCTCCTGCAAGTAAAGCCCCAAATATAATAGAATATACTGCAAGCTGTAATAATGGGTTTAAAAATGACCACATAACTCCTAATATTGAATTTTTATATCTTCCTCTTATTTCTTTTTTTACATTTGTTTTTAATAATTCTCTATAATTATATATTTTTTTGAATATATTCATTGTTTTCTCCTTGTTTTATATTACATTGTAACTTTTAAATACTCGTTTATTACTTCATCCGTATTTCCATCCATTTTTACTTTTCCTTCATATAACCATACTGCTCTATCACATAAATTTCTTACAGAATCCATACTATGAGTAACAAATACCATTGTTTTTCCTTCTTTTTTTAATTCTCTCATTTTATTAAAACATTTTTCTTGAAAATGTTGGTCTCCTACTGATAAAATTTCATCTATTAATAAAATATCAGCATCAACATTAATTGCAACTGAAAATGCCAATCTCATATACATTCCTGATGAATATGTTCTAACTGGATTATCAATAAAGTCCTTTAATTCAGAAAACTCAATTATTTGCTCTAACCTTTCATCAATTTCTTTCTTTGTTAAACCAAATATTGAAGAATTAAAATATATATTTTCTCTTCCTGAAAAGTCAGGATGAAATCCAGCTCCTAATTCTAATAATGATGTAAGTTTTCCCTTTGTTTCTATCGTACCTTTATTAGGGAATATTATCTGTGTCATTAATTTTAATAGTGTTGATTTTCCACTACCATTTACACCAATTAGTGCTACTGTCTCCCCTTTTTTTATTTCCAAATTTATATCATTTAATATTTCTCTTTTTTCTCTTCTTTTATTTCTTTTAAAGAATAACATTCTTTCTTTTAAAGTATTGGCTCTGTCATAATATATATTAAAGCTTTTATATACATGACTTACTTTTATTGCTATATCTTCATCTGTTTTACTCATATTTTCTGCTCCTTTTGTATAATTGATATGTTGTAATTATATCATAAAATTTATACTTGTCAATTATTCTATAATACATGAATTTATTTATTTTAATATTTAAATTTCTATATTGTTTTTCTTTAATATTCCTAATGCATATTCATAATTTTCCCATGCTGTATTACTGCTTTTCCATGCATTTTGTGCATTTTTTACTTCATCTAAATACATTGTGTTTAATTTATTGTAGCTATCTAATAATAATTGCTTTTGAAATTTGTTTCTTAACATACAATCCTCATAAATTTGTATATCTGGTAATTGATTTGTATCTAATTCACTTTTTTCCATATTCTCTATAAATTCTATACATTCTTCTTCTAAATTTTTTCTAATTTTTAAATAATCTGTTTTATTTTTCTTTGGATTATTTATATCATATTTTGTTTTTCCTTTTATAAAATCATCTTCTGTTGTGTAATTTAATAATTTTAAATAATCCCCAGTCCTATCATTATTTAAACTATAATCAATTAATAATACTGGTGTTTGTAATGCAAGTGAAGGTAATGCAGAATGTAGCCTTGGTGTTATAACAAGACTTGCTTTTTGTATTGTTTTTAGATATTCCTCAACATTATTTTTTCTTGTATTCCAATCTAATTTTGAATACTCTTTAGAATCTCTATTATTAGTAATTCTTTTTATTTCTTTGTTTGTACTTGCTTTTACTTTTTCATATATTTTATCTGAAGCATCAACTAATAATATATAATCTTCTTTTTCTATATTTGGAAATCTATCTAAAGTTAATGTCATACAACCTGAAAAATAAGATTTAATACCATTTTCTTTTAATAGATTATTTGTATAACTATCTCTACATCCAATTGGCTCATATTTTTTCATATACTGCTTTCCGTAACCTGTTGTTATATGTCTTTGATCTATATGATAAATTGTATCATAATGCGTAAAATGCATAGATATCATTTTTGGATATATATATGGAGATGGCGGCCAATTAAATTTTTTATTCATCCACCATGCATTCATTATTGTTGCAACATACTCTTTTTTTTCTGGTACAAATGATGTAACATCATCTCTGTCAATTATATAATCTATTTTTGGTAAATATTTTGTTGCTACATAACTTTGAACATCATCTCCAATATTTTCAGTATCTTTATATACTATTAATCCATATTTCATAAAACTCCCCCTAATACTAATTAATCACTATTTATATTAAAAATTATTTTCCTTTTTTCTAAAGTTTATTCCTATTAAAATTGGTAAACATGTAAACATACTATATATATATCTAAATTCTCCAAATACAGGTGAAGCGATTGTGGTTAACCATAATATAATTATTGGAATATATATAACTATTGATTTATATTTTTTATTATATATTACATACATTGCCATAGTAATTACCATCCAAAATGTAAAACCAATACTATACAACATAGAATTTAATGGCAAATCCCTTCTATCTAATAAAGAATCATATTTTTCTAATTCTTTTAATTCTACTATTGGTGTTGATTTTAAATCAAGATTTTTTTCTTCCTGCTTATCAGGTTGATATATCTCTCTTCCAACTACCCAATTAAATGCCTCTGGATACCAATAACCATAATTTCCACATAAGAAACTTTCTATTGTTGCTCTAGGATATTTTATAGCTAGTTTTATATATAATTTTACAAGTCCTAATTTATCTTCTGCAAATGCTTCATTACTAAATTTATTTTTTACTGGATCTGATATTTGAGGAGTATATAATGTAGCTAATTCTTCTGTTGGTAAATATTTATAAATTCTCCACTTTTCATCATCTGTTAATGTATCTGAATGATATTTAGTAACTCTAGCAAACTGTTGCAATGGAATTGAAAGTGCCTCTCTTGCTGATCCTCTTGATATGTTTAATAAATTAATAAGTGGTCCATTTATTATTCCATACATTACCAATACAATAGCAGATATAACAGCCAATTTCTTATAGTATTTCTTTGCTACTATAAATAAGAAAGGAATAGTTAATAATATTACATAAAATCCATTATTTCTAAATAAGAATACCAAAATCATACTTATAATAAGTAATACTGTTTTTAGTTTTGATTTCATAAAGTGCTCTTGATTTACTGCAATTTCTGTTACCATTATTGTAAATATTAGCATAACTGCTGCAAATGGAATATCTTTCCACATTGTAATACTATATAGTCCATTTATTGGATAGAAGGCATAAAATAATAATGTTAAAAATCTATATCTTATGTCAATGTTTCTTTTTGCCATATAATAAATTGCAAAAGCAAATATTCCTGATACCACTACCATTTGTGTTAAACTATAAATTGCAACCCCTACATTATAATTTCCAATTATTTTTCCTATGTTCATTGCAATACTTATTAAAAATGTGTGAAAAATAGGATGGTGGCTTGTCATATTATATATTCCAAGTCCTTGACATATCTGTGATATTGAATCAGGCGAAATCACCCCTGGATAATAATTTAAAAAGTAAGGTATCCATGCAATAAATATAATTGTCCATGTTAATAAAAATGATCTTTTATTACAAGTAAAAAACTTTAATTTTCCTTTTATAAACTCTGCATTATCTAATTTTATAAATATTTTACTAATTATTCCATATATTAAGATTAAATACCCAAACCATTTTATAATGCTTTTCATTATTGTTATTTTACTACTTAAAATACCACTTAAATCCAGATAAGCATTAACACTATTACCAACAACTTCAAAAGACGCAAATAGTATAGCTAAAATAGCACTACAAATTTTTAACCTTTTATTCTTTTTTTCTGATACTTCCTTTAGTAGCCAATAAATTAAAGCATAAAATACAACACATAAAATTGAATTGCCTGTATATGAATATCTAATTTCTACATCTTTATCCCAATTCATATTTATTGAAAATGTAACAAAAATAGATAACAATATGATTATTATTGGCTTAATTTTATTGAATATCTCTTTTATTTTTTTCATTATTTCCCCCTATTTTAGATTTCTTTCAAAAAATTCCTTAAACTGATAACATTTGTTTTTCCATGTCCATTCTTGTATTTGTTTTAAATTTTCTTTTGATAATTCTTCAAATTGGCTTTTATCTTTGAGTAATTCTATTATTTTGCTTTTTAAACATTCTTTATTTCGTTCTTCTAATATATATTTTTTTTGTTTTGTTCCAAACGCATCTCTTACAATTCCTACATCTGTAGATATAATTGGTACTCCACATGCCATTGATTCTAACACAGGATTAGGCGTACCTTCATTTTTTGATCCACATATATATATATCTATAGAATTATAGTAATCTGGCATTTTATCATGTGGTATAAAACCATCTTTTCTATCAGCGAACTTAATTTCAATAGGGTAATTATCTTGGATTAATTCTTCTAGTACTGGTCTTATTATTTTTCTTACACCTTTTAAATCAGAGTCTCCTTCTGAATCTGTAAATTCACTATTTCCAACCCATCCAATTTTAATTGTTCTATTTTTTATATTATCATAGTTAAATCTTTCGAGATTATTAGGTTTAAACTTTTCTATATCAACTCCATCACTTATGACCATCATTGGTTTTTTTTCTAAGTCCAAATTGTCATAAATTTCTTTTAATATACTTGAACTTACCGTATAATTTTTTGCATATTTTGCAAAAGATTTAGTTGTCTCAAAGTTTTCTTTATCTAAAAATTTATGATCATATACAGAAGTTGTAATATTAGTTTTGCTATAATATTTTTTTAGAAATTCTTCAAATGTTAACCCCATGTTATGAATATATCCTCTACAATAATCAAAATCTAAACATGACAATAAACCTCTCCATAAGCAATGAACTAAATCATACTTTTCCGCAAGTAAAACTAATTTAACAGTATTATCATCAAAAACAGAAACTGGAAATATATCTATATCAAAAAATTCAGATAAATTATTTTTTATTTCTTTTGCAATATTAGAAAATGCCCATCCATCAACATCATAAACAATTGCTATTCTTTTTTTGTTTCCATTTTTTTGTTTTAAAGCAACATTATAATCTACTTTTTTTTCTAAATCAAACAACAATTCCATTTCATGTTTAAAAACATCATTTGTCATTTTATATGTTTCATCACTAATCTTCTTTTCCATTAATGTCTCCTTACTAATCTTTTTAATTTCTTAGCCAATTTATATGTTCTAGAATTGTTAATTGCAGCAATTTCATTTAATAAATCTTGCTTTTCCCTTGTAACAATTCCTATGGTTCCAAGTAAAATCTCGTTTTCTTTTTGTAAAATATAGTTTGTCAATTTTATTCTTTCTAATTCAACTTTTAATTGTTCTTCCATAAAAATGCACTCCTTTAAAATTTTGTTTTATTATATCATAGTTTCTATAATTGTCAACAAATAAGCATATTATGTAAAAACAAAAAAAGGAAAAATATATTTCTATTTTTCCTTTTTATTTTAATATTATTTAATAAAATTAATTTTATTATTTGAAACATTTATTTTATAGCTTTTTAATGT